>Ga0070723_10000058_pt1 | contig 39271 bp, 54 predicted proteins | sample tdAd002_FD_67277 | JGI IMG/M metagenome (GOLD analysis project Ga0070723, IMG submission 67277) | Marine sediment microbial communities from the Atlantic coast under amendment with organic carbon and nitrate - tdAd00.2 | ecosystem: Environmental > Aquatic > Marine > Coastal > Sediment | place...
GAACTCCTAAACTACGATCCCGAGACCGGGATTTTCACCTGGCGCGTGAGCCGTCGTCCACGTGCGCGCGCTGGCGGCGTTGCCGGGAAACACTGCCACGGTTATATCCGTATTGGGATCGACGGCCGCGTCTACAGAGCCCACCACCTAGCCTTCCTGCGGATGACGGGCCGCTGGCCGCGCCAACAGGTAGATCACGAAAATCACATTCGTGACGACAACAGATGGTGCAACCTTCGCGACAACGTGGACGACGTTGAGCAACAACACAACCGCGCGATGAGTCGCACTAATTCCAGCGGCACGGCCGGCGTTTATTGGAATAAACACCACCAGAAATGGCAAGCTCAGATTAGCGTGGAAAGGAAGCGCATCCATCTCGGCTACTTCGCCGAGATCACCGACGCAATCGCCGCACGTAAAGCCGCTAATTTGAAATATGGTTTTCACCGAAATCACGGCAAGGAGCTTGTATAATTTTACTTGCGCCCCCCGTTCGAAACAGAGTACTATATTACCTGAACCAATGCCCAGGAGACAAAATGATAGTTCACTTGCTGAGCCCGAGCGGCTCTGGGTCGATAACCCTCTGCGGAGAGCACGACAAAGCAGACGCGGACATGCGCCTGACCACGCGAATCGACCGCGTGACGTGCCGAACGTGCCAACAACAGTGGGCCGCCTTCGTAGGCGCCCGCGGCAAACCAAACCAAACGAGGAGTCAAGACGATGAACAGCGAAGTTAAAGAATTGCAGCAAGTTCCAGCCAAAAAATCCCTTCTGGCTAAGATGGCTGGCCGCTTCGATATGGAACCAGGCATGTTCGCCGATACCATCAGGGCTACTGTCATGCCAGGCGGCAAGGCCACCAACGAGCAACTAGCCGCCTTCTTGATGGTCGCCGAACAGTATCAACTGAATCCCATCACCAGGGAGATCCACGCTTTCCCCGGACGCGGCGGGGGCATTACGCCGGTAGTCGGGATCGACGGATTCCTGAACCTGGCCCAACGCCGCCCGGAATTTGACGGAATGTCCTTCGAGATCGGCACCGACACGGACGGAAAGCTTGAGTCTTGCACCTGTACAATTCACCGCAAGGACCGCTCACACCCGATTGTCATCACTGAGTACCTGGAAGAGTGCTTTCGAGCGACCGAGCCCTGGAAGCAACACACGAGACGGATGTTGCGCCACAAGACCGCGAAGGAGGCGATTCGGTATGCATTCGGATTCTCTGGCATCAGTGACGAGGACGATGCGCATTTTATCCATGAAAACGCCACCGTCATCGAGCAGGAAGCTCCCTCTCTGGGCGCAGCCTCAATCATGAGTAAGGCTAAGGCATTGGACGAGCAGGGCCAGCACCCCTCTGAGGAGCCGGCTAAGGATGCCACAGAGAGCAGTGGTTGGCCTCGGTTTGAGTGGGACGTACATTCAGAAATCTGGCGCGATGTCGATGGAGTCGAGTTCGACGAACAGTTGCACGGCTGGAACCAAGAAAACGACCGCCCATCGGTCACCCAGGCAGGGAGATTCAGGAAGCGCCGCGGGCATCAGGAGGAAGCAATCGAGTCCGAGCCCACTATGCCAGCTCACCCGGCAACCTTCGCCGAAATCGCCGACGAGATCCGCGCAGCCAAAGACGAGGAACAGCTGGGCATGCTGAGCGACCTGATCGCCGAGTCCACCAGCCTGCCAGACGATCAGAGGCAGGAGCTTCTGGAAATGGTGGCAAATAAAGCTTGACCGTTAGGCCTAACAGTGTATAATGGTCCTCAGTCGAGTAACAAACCAACTGCAAGCGGAAATCATGTACCAAGTCAGCATCAAGCAAATTTCCAAGAAAGACCATCCAGACATGGCGAGCTACACGTATGTAGCGAAAATCTTCGAGGATGGCCAGCAGGTTGAGGAAACGGAATTCTACGGCGCCGAAGTTCACACGGACAAGGTGCGAGCGGTTACCGGATCTGGGGTTAGGATTGCCATGCGCAAGGGAAGCGCTGTCAGTAGCGGCGCCACCGAAGTAACCGGCGACATGATTGACGCTTTCGCCGAGATGCAAAGCGGCGACGATGGCCAAGTTATTGTCGAAACAAAAAAATCAGCATGGGAAGGCGCCATTGATTTCCAAGAAAACTAATACCAAACGAGGCAAATCATGACAACGATCACAGCTAACATTCCTTCACGTAAATCAGGAAAGACCATGATCGCCGCCCGAGTGGATACATATACCCAAGATGAGAATGGGCGGTGGAATAGCCCTGATTTTGGTCCAATGACGGAGGGAGACGTTATTGACATGGCTAAGAGGGCCACTAACTGGAAGGAGATCAAGGCAAAACATTTTCCGATGGTAGGCTTCCACTCATAAACATGGAAACAACTAACCAGCCGACAAGCCCCAAGGACGGGGCGCAGCGGCAAAGGGAATTTGCCGAACGAAAACGAGCCCAGGGCCTCAAGCAGTTCCGCTACTGGGTATCAGATTATGAAGCGCATTGCCTCCAAAAGCTACTGACCTGGCTTCGCAGGTCGTAGCGAGAGACTAAAGAGGAACGATCATGAACAACTACAACCACATCCCCGAGCAAGAGCACTACCCCGAGTCCATGGGAACTCGCATCGCCCACGGCAACGGCTCCAAGCTTCGTCCAGCCGTCACTGCCAAGCTACGGAGTCGCCCGCCACTAGACTACCTGGAGAAGCCTTCCGCGGCTTCCCAGCCCTGTGGGGCGCTCTGTGCGGCGCAAACCGTAGTGACAATATGCGTGGTGATCTTCGCCCCGATCTGCTTGTTGATCGGCGCGGTGGCCGCGCTGTCATGAAAGGGAAAGAGCTGATAAAGAGCCTGCTTGAGCGTCTGTGGCCGAAGGCCACGAAGGTCTACTCTTGCTTCGGAAGCCAGCGCCTGCTAGGGCCCAAGGACCGCACGCGCTACGGGTGCCACAACTGCCATTTGCAGAAAAACTGTTAAACACCAACCACAACACGAGGATTGGTCCTGATGCCTTTTAGACTTATTCATACCAAGCGCCAAGCATTTGGTTCAAATTTCATCCACCATGCATGGGTTGGGCAGACTCGGAATTCATCAGATGAAGTCTGGGAAGATCGTACCAATGAATACGACACTTCCAAAGATGCCGAGCTGGCCCTATATAAAAATGTTTTCGCTGTGAATTGGGCGCCCACCCTGGAACATTAAGCACCCCAGCTCACACACCAACTTTAAAAACTAAGACTATGAAGACAAACCAAATGTTTTTGATCGCCGCGCTGATCGCCACGAGCTCCACCGCAGCTCAGGCGCAATATGAGGCGGAAGCCGAGTATATAAAAACCTTGCGGCAATCCACCGAAGTCTTTGGCCGAATGGTAGACGACAACAACCGCGTGGAAGCGGAGGAGCAAGCAGAGCGTCGGTACCGAGTAAACGCGCAGAACCGGTACGAGCAGAACCGGATAGATACCGAGCGCCGGCACCAGGAAATGATGTGGGCCATCAGGAACCAAAATTAGCCGAGTTGCTCGGCAATCCGCTGGGGTGACGGTTTCGCCCTAATCGAGGAGTAGGAAATGTCTCAATTTGAAATGTTCGACACTCGGGCGTTATCGGCTGCGCTCTCAAGCACGCCGCTGGTAACCCCCAACTCCGACAAAGGGCGGTTTTTCAACTACACTTGGTGGCCTGCCCACTATGCGCAAGTTGAGGGCCCGGTCCTGGAAGCAATTGGACGCATTGATGATGATGGCTTTGACCGGCGGGTGAGCGTCTTGCGCATCGCGGAGGCGGTGGACGCCAAGAACGAGGACCAGCTAAGGCTAATGGGTTTTTCCGCTTCGGAAATCACCAGGTATGTTACCCGAGCCATCAACAAGCGGCTTAGGACGCTTGCTGACAGCACGGGCGCATACTTCGTAATCCGCAACTCTAAGCTCAACAAGCTGTTGCTTGAAAACAAGGCTGCTTAAGTCATCAACCGGGCAAGGACGCCCCGCGAGGACATAAATATGTGTACATGGGAAGAAATCGGAAAGAAATGGCAAAGCGCTCAACAGATGGGATGGCAAGCCATCCAGGTCGCAATGGACGTGGGCGACGATCTTCAGCAGAAGAAGGACGAGACACCGCACGGAGAGTGGGTGCCAAATCTACAGCGGTATGTAGATTTCACCAATCCGGCAACGGCAAATGCCAGAGCATCCGAGCTTATGCGCCTGGCCCAGCACCGCGAGCTGATCGAGGAGCACAAACCGGGCTCGATGAGGTGCGCACTGGCTCTGATCCCGAAAACACCGAGGAAAACCAGCGAAAAGCAGCTGCAAACCTTGGAAGAGGACCTAGACAAGTATCAGCGGTTCGCCAGGCTGGAGGCTACAAAGCAGGCCACGATCCTTGCCAAAAAGGAGGTCAAGATACAGTTGGCAACCCTACAAAATGATGCACACTATGCCGTCATAGCAGAAAACAAGGCATTCAAAGCGCGAACCGCGGAGAAGGACCAGCGGCTCACCGAAATGCTGGCCGCAACAAGGAAAGAGCGGCTGTTTTATGAGGACCTAGTCAATAAGAGGATGAACGGGTACGACTGGAAACTAGGTCTTAAGCTATTGCGCCAGGCAGTGCATCCTGATAGAGACGCGGGTGCTACGCCCGCAATCAGGGAGAAAGCAATGGAAGCCATCAGGCATTTCGCCCAATTCATGCAAGTCTAATCCACTCAACGAGCGGGTGAAAGGCCCGCATCCCTCCTTACCTGATAATATCTTCCATCGGAACATCATAATCGAGCCAGGGAGCGCGATTTCTGCGTTCTACATGCGTAAGCCCCAGGCGGTTCTGAGCTGCCCTAGCTTCGGCTTCGCCGCCGAGGCGAAGATACTGGTCGTAATCAGATAATTTAAACAGGCGCTGCGCCAGATCATCTGCATTCGCGTATGCGCGGGCGTCAGGAATGTGTTTGGCCTGTTTCCGCTCAAGCGTGCGAAGTTTGTTTTTTGGTTTTGGTAGATAGCCTTGCCGCGAAGCGTCTAGGATTCGTTCCGCTTCGTTGAACTCGAAATTTAATAGTCTTTTCTGCATCGCGCTGCGCTCATTCAGTCGATACAAAATTGCTGCTTGTTGCACCCAATCGTCCCGCAAGGGGCCGGCTTTCTTAGGTGGTGGGCCAATCTCTTCCTGAATAGCTTTACCGTGCTGATACCAAGGTGAGGCGCGCTTTAGCTGATAAGGCGTGCGAGGCGGCTTTTTCACCATACGATCAAGATCGTCAAGATATTCCGCCCTGCGCCAATTCGAGATTTCCTTGCTCAATACATCATAAGCCATCTTGCCAGTTGACGCAGCCTGCCTATCCTCTCGCAGTTGAGCGACAATGCGCGCATGAGCGCTTTGCGGGAGCCCCCCGGAGGAAAAGCGCCCCTCTGGAAAGTTAAAGTCTTCGGCTATCCGGTTTTCTGCGTGCTGTGTTGCGTGCTGTGCTTCATGCACCGCAACGCTAGTGCGATCAGCGCCCGCCGCCAAGTCATCTGCAATGGCGATGTCCCCGATACTGCCTGAAGCCACTCGCCCCGGTATAAAGTGCCCTTTTGACTCGGACATCGGGTCTGTGCTAGTTGGTATTTCCCCAACCTCCGGATAATTCGCGTACAATTGCGGGTGTTTAAGTCGCGTAGAGAGCTTGCTGGGTACTTGCGGCATTGGCCCGCCTTCATATCGGAAGGTTTGCGGCTCCGCCACCTCCCAACGAGGAGCCCCTCCAGGGGGGTTAGGCCCTTTATCAGTCTTTACCCACCAGCCCGTTTGTTTCCAAATATCCGCCGCATCTGCGCCGCCCGATGCTAGCTTCTCAGCCTCTCCAAGCTGCTCGACGTTAGCATTATTTGCCCACTGCCCCATGAACATCCGTGTTTGCATGGCAGGATCACTGCCCAGCGCAGCTTGCAACGCGGCCATCTCCGGATTGACGCCCGGAAGCTCGGGTCCCCCGCGTAACATGGGCTCTACGGCCTTCAGACCGCCCTTCACGCCGTAGCCGATACCGAAGGGTAACGCGGCAAGCCCCAGCGCAGGCAGAACTCCTAAGCCTTCGCTGCGCGCTGCCTGGTACTCTGCCACGTCAGACGCGCCTGGTATTCCAAGCTGAGAAACGAAGTGGGCTGGCGTCGGCCACAAGTCCTTGATCGCCCCCGTCGCGTATTCTGGAGAGCCTGGCGTCTGCGCTCGACGTGCGTGCTCAAGCTCCGAGCGCTTGCGCTCCAGCTTTACCATAGCTTCGTATGTGGTCATTACTGTAGATCGTCCACTAGCTGGATGGAGTGCGTATCACCGCATAAAGCCAGGCATGCTTGAGATGCTGCGAAGCTCGTCCCTTGCCCTCGAATCCCTTTGGTCATATGTCAGGGCGTTTGCCCGCAGTAGTTGGTCGAGACTCAGATAGTTGCGCGGCCCGCCAATCACATTAGCCATAGACTGACCAATGTTCGCCGCACCACCGAGTGCGCCACCGCTGCGCATGTAGCCTCCAGACAAGGCGTTTCCGCCAAGACCGAGCAGGGTTGACTGGATCGGAGATTCAATCATCGACTGGAACGCCATGCCCTCCGCAGTGCCGGACGATGGCACGCGAGGCGCAAAGTACTCGCCGACTTTCGCCGCCCTTGCAAGATCCTCGCTACCGCGCACCCGGCCCTTGCCTTCGCGCTTCAGTACATTCCTTAGCGGACCTACACGAATTTCTCCGTTTTTGACGACTCCGGGCTTCTCCAAAATCTTCAGCGTTCGGTATTGTCGCCGCGCGGTTAAGAGCTGCTCTAACGCGTCCGGCCCAACCGAGCGCTCAAAGGCATCGTCCAAAGCCTCGCGCACACCATACAGGGCTCTCTCCAGCGCTGGGTCTGCATTGTCGCCACGCCCAACCTGCTTAGCCTTCTTTGCCAGCTCGGAAGCAACATGCTGATACCTGGCCAGCGACAAGGGGTCGTTGATTAAGTCAAGAATCTGGTCCCTGAATTTCGGCCATTGATCCCCGCGCACTGGCGATTGCATGAACTCGGCATCAATATTGCCTAGATCATCAAAAAACGACGGGTCGGTTGCAAGGTCGAAAGCGTGGTTTTTTGGTGTAAGCGCCTGGTACTGCTTGCCGATTCTCTCATGTGCCGCCTCAAGTACTGCATCCGTTACTTTCCCTTCAGGCGTCGCGCCGATGGCATCACGCGCTATCTTGTTGACCGTCTCTTGATTGGCAGACGCCAGCCGGTCAAAAGGAGCGGAGGTTAGCGGGTGGCGCATAAGCCCAGCTTCAACCTTTTCCAGCTGTCCAGTACCAAGGCGTTGAGCGGGAGTGGTGCGGTAACCTATGCCTGCCGCCTCGGCCAGCATCTCGCTATGCTCTGGTGGCGGCACCTGTGGAACCGCGTCGCCCGCAAGCTTCTGTAGACCGCGACCAAGCATAGCCCCTGCGACCCCTCCAGCGGCTCCTGTAGTCGCCCCGCCAAGAACCGTGTCTCCATAGCTCAAGCCTCCCAGAGAGCCCCCTATCGCGGCCTCAGTGCCAACCCTGGACGCAAGGCCGGCGCCGCTCCCTGCCCCTGGCACGGCAAGATAAGGAACCGTCTCGCCAACCGCCGTGGCAACCGGGTGTTCACGGCTCAGTGCCCCGTAGGCTCTGTCGTGGAAGGCTTGCTCCCTTGCTAGATCGGCTCTGGCCTCATCATCGCCTGTCGCTCTGTAGTAGAGGTCTTGAACGCCAGCCCCGATCTGATTGAATGTGCGTCCGGCGCCAATAAGCGCGGCCTCCCCCGCTCCAGTGTCTTGCGCTAGCGCCTGTAGTGGCATGTCGCCTTGTTCGCGGCGAAGCATCTCAAGCTCTTTGCGATCTAAACTTGCTTGCTCGCGGCGGAGTAATTCCAGCTCTTCCCGCTCGGTCATTGCACTAGTCCTCTAGCACGGCGGCGCATTTCAAGTTCCGCTTTTTCGTCACTGGTCAGCTCAACCTCCCCGCCTGGATCCGCCCTTCCCGCCTCGGCCTCTAGCGCGCGCATGGCTTCAATACGCGCCACACGTTTCTGCTCGACTACTTCCGGCCCATCGCCCACGACCGGGAAGAACGTGGTGTACTCCTGCGCCATCTCATCAGCGGCAATCACTGCGCCAGACTCTTTGCGTAGCTTAGCCCTGATCCATTGGTCCGCGGCGTTCCGGTATTGTTGGGCCTCGGCTGTCTGCAACGAGTTAGGCGCCGTCTGCGCCCACATCCGAGACAAGCCGCCCTCAACTTGCGGGGCGCTGTCCAACTGGTCTATCGTAGCTTCAGCGGATAGCATCCTGTCCGCATAGGATCTCGATTTGCGCTCCTCCCCGGTTGGCTGTTCAGCCGGCCCGCCTGGCACAGGCTCCACGCCTTGCGCGAGGTCGGATGGGTCTTTCCAGCGATACCCACCAGGCAACTTTTCGCCCGTGGAGATTTCCACTTGCGGCTTGCTGAAAGGCTCCATTCCGAGGGCTTCTTGCTCGCGCACATACGTTGGACGCCCGGTTGCCGGGTCGATCACAGCCTTAAGCGCCAAGTCTGGCTCGGGCCGCATGGACACGGGCAACAGCTCTTCCTCTCCACCCATGCCGGCACGCAGGAAATCCGCTTTTTGAAAATCACCCGAGGCTTCCGCCTTCTGCGCCTCATTCATTCTGTATTCGTTCTCCTTGCGCTGTTGCTCCTGCTCTCGCTGTTGCGTACGCCTGCCAACTTCCAGCGTGAACAGCTGCGACTCCGCCTGTAGCTGCTCGCGAGCCGTAAGGCCCCTGGGGGGCTCATGTGGGAGTGCCTGCTGTTGCCAAGGGGGCGACAACATGTTGGCAATCATCCCGAAGCTGCGCTCTAAAGCTTGTGCCTTCGTTAGTCTGTCAGACCCCTCCATGCTGAGAAGACGGGCCGAAACAAGGTCTGCTATGGGCGGTTGGGACTGCTGTGGGACGCCCTGCGGTAAAGGCATATCCATGCGTCCTGTTACCGGATCACCAGTAGGCGTTTGGTCGGTCACATCGGATATTTCGCCGGGGCCGGCGATGGCAGAGGCCATGCGTACATCTGGCGCTTTCCCGAGACGTGCGCGGATGTCGCTCACGTATTTACGTGTCTTTGGCCCCCATTGTTTGGTATTCGGTCCGCCATAGTGGTGGGCAGCAATGGCCTCCACAGGATCAAGCGCAGGAAACCGCTTTAAAGCATCAGCCGCGTATTTCGCCGTCCATTCTGCGGAGGCGCCAAAATCATTCGGGTCAATCCCTGCGGCTCTGGAGTTTTCTTCCATCAACTGGAAATGTCCGGCAGCTCCGCTTGAGCGGTTGAGCATGTTTTGGCCGCGCCCACTTTCCTGCCCCCAAATGGCGTTGAGGACACCGGGAGGAAGACCATACTGGTATTCCAGTTGATTCAGCGCGTCTTGTCCTGTTGGCATTGTGGCCTCCAGTGGCCTTTAGCGATTGTAGTAAGACTGTGGGCCGTATGCAGGGCCGTAAGCATCACCAGACACAGGGCCAGGATTATAGCCGCCATATCCGCCAGGGTTTTGCGTGCGCTGCCAGGCATCGTAAATGCCCATCCCGTACTGAGCGCCCCTGGCCGCACTGCCCCAAGGATTGTTGTAGTTCGGGATTTGGGTCGGCGCCGTTTGGTTAATAGCTCCCTTACTTCCGGCTTGTGTAATGGGATTAACCCAATTGGAATAGTTGGAAAATTGTTGTCCTGGATAGCCCTGCGCGTGGGCGAACTGCCGGTTGTACCAGTCCTGCACCTGCTGGTTTGCGCCGCGCATCTGGCCCCCAAAGCCAGCCAGTCGATTGCCCATCTCGGTCCCGGCTCCTGCTCCCCGCATCCCATAATTAGCGGCTTCTCCAAGACCCTGAAGCCCCAGGGCCCGCTCTTTACCGTAAGCGTTCCGAAACTGTCCGCGCTCCTGATTGAGGGCGCCAAGCGTGCTTGCCCTGTCCTGTACGTAGCGGCCCAGGCCAGCCTCATAACCGCGACTGGTCATGTCGGTGGTGTTCTTCTGTACGGCGTCCATCAGGCCCTGAGTAGCCAGCCCTTGGGTAATGCCTGCGCGGGTGCCACCGTAAGCCCCTGGGCCGCCTCCGGCCAGGCTCCGGTTGATACCTGGCATCGTGTGCTCGGCAAACTGGTCGACCAGCTGCTGATTCGCCGCACCGATCTCGCTGCGTAGGTGGGTGTTCCACGGGTCAAAGCTGGCGCCGATACCCTGCACTTGGGAAGGCGTTGCCGAGGGCATGAGGTTCCCGCGTCCGCCATAGCCACCGAATTGCCCTGCGTAGTAATTGGCGGCCTGCCCTTCCTGGCCGAGGCCCTGCAACTGAGTTGCCCAACCCTGCCGCGTGGTGTCGGTGATGCCCGCCGGCGCAAAAGGTTCAGAACCCTGGTAGGGACGATTAAGTAATGCGCCTGCTGTGGGTCCGATACCGTAATTAGCCATAATCTTTCTCTGCTATGAAGTGGTAATACCAGGCTCAATCCATGCCGCCATAAGGGTTGGTGTTAGTGAACCACGTCTCCTGTCCGTCGCGACTCCCGTAGCCACCGAAACCACGCGGCGTAGAAACTGGATTTCCGCTCGCGTCATACCACTGACCTCTCGAATCGACGGAAACCGGTGGCCCAGGCGGTTGGTAAGCGGACAGTTGGGATGGGGAAGCGTTTACCTCTGGTGCTCCCATTACCGGCGTCGTGTTGCCCGTCAACCCCGGCTGTCCGGTCGTCGGGTCCAGATATAGGGGCTGAGGCCCCTGCGAACCGAAACCTAGAAGATTCGCTACACCCTGGCCGAATTGCCCGTTGTTCTGTCCCGGCATCTGCCCTTGCAGTTGCCCCAGAGACATGGGGTTATGCTGCCTCTCCGCGCCTGGCTGCCGACCTGCGCCCACTGCCTCATTCCAGCCCAACGCCTGCGGGTTGACCGCTGGCATAGAGGGATCCCACGCCTGGCCAAAGACGTAAGGATTCTGTTGGCCAGTCCAGACTTTTTGACCAACGTCTTTATTTGCTTCCAGAGATTGCTGATAATTCGCAGCGTTCTGATCGTTCGCATCGGCAACGGCGCCCGCCTGCTTTTGAGCCGACAGGTAAGAGCCTGCGGCGCCAATGGCGGCTGCGATTATTACAGGAGGAATGTTACACAGATTCCCACCGCCAGCCTCGTAACGCTCGCATTTTGTCGACCTAGTCTTTAGCTCAATCATCTTGTCTCCACTTTTTTTGATTACTCATAGTATCAACTAGACCTACGCCACACTGTGAGTATAAGCCAGGGCGGGCGGTTCTCATGTGCTTGGCTGCCGCCCGTCTCCGCTGTCTCCGCGCTGATGAAAAGGTTTTTCACGGTGGCATTAGGATCGGCACCCGTGACACTGCCTCCGTTCCCGTCGAAGTTTACAAGCTCACTCGCCGAGCCCGGCCCGTGCGTATGCGACGGCATCTGGATTTCCGTCAGCGTGATTTCCTTGTTGGTATCGCCACCAGTGACGCCTGTCGTGTAGGTCTCGCCGTCGAGACTTCCCGCACCGACAATAAAGCGCCCTTCGGAAGTCTGCGCCCAAGTGCCCGGCAGAAAAACGTTCGGGTTGGCCCCGGTGTAGGAGAAATAGACCGATCCCACTGGCCACTTGAAATTGTCCGCCGCCGCGATGCGGGCATCGATAGCCGCGTCCAAGCCAGTGATTACGGAGGCAGGATGTCCGTCAGTAGCGGTGTCAGTAAGCTCGCTGTGAAGCGTTGTTCCAGGTGGGCCGACCTCACCACTGCCGCCGCCGCCGCCCCCAAGGGGTAACAGATCCCAATCATCGGACAAGACGACTTCTTGGACCTCCATATCTATGGAGTACTGGTCCTCCGTCTCGACCCAGGCCCCGCCATCGATCCGGTAGCGTCCGGCAACGTTGGCGTCACCCAACCACCAATCGGTGTCCACTACAACGGTGATCGGCGTGGCGGCCACGGTCTCGAATGTGAAATCGATTACGCCGTCCGGCGCGCCCTGCGTCGCCGGTGCCACCGCCAGCGAGACATAGGTGCCGTTATCCACGGGTGGAGCCTGCAATGACCAGCGCATCCCCAGCGCGGCTACAACATCGCCTGCGGTCAGAGCCAGTAATTGCGCTTCTCGGTCCGTACTGCCGCTGTCGGTCTTGTGAACGTGAAGATTGCCCGAATCGCTGTTGGCTTGCTGAATGACTCCAGTGCCCGGCGTACCGGGATTCTGAGGCGTGTCGTAATCGTAGTTCGCCGTCCAAGTCGTCGGGCTCGGATCGGGCTCCTCCATCGCGACGTAGAGATCGAACGTCGTCCCGTTGTAGATGATGGTCGGATCAATCGGGATGGTCTGGATGCCCGTATTCTCGGCGGTGAACTGCGAGATAAGTTCATCAGGGATGGCGACACCGAGAGGATCTTTGACGGCGAACACACGGTAGCTGTTACCGGTGACGGTGTAGAGCCTGATCGCTGAAACCGTACCGTTCAGGGTCCAGGTATACCGCTGACCAACCGTCAGCTGCTTGGCAGTGAGCGTATCGGTGGGATTCGCACCGGTGTAGAGCGGACCCGGAACGCCGACATTCTGCGGGGCCAGGCGGTCAGTGGTGACTTTGTTGGCCAGGCCCGAATAACTGCCATCTATGGCAAAGTCGAACTCTTGATAGGTCCCCGGCACCCAATCGCCTACCCACGTAACCTTGCCGTGGGGGTTGTAAGCAGTCTCATGGTCGGATGTCCACTCCTCCAGCGCCCCGGCACGTATCGACACGCCGGACAGCGCCGTTTCCACCTGACGAAATTCCTCTTGTGCCTGCCTGCGCGGCTCTCCCTTAAGCGCCGGCAATTCCTTGTGGTGATATTCGTCCTGAGCAAAAGTCATTACCGGCGCCCCGCCTCCGAGTAAACAAGCGAAAGACCACCAAGACGCCACGAAGCATCTTGCTGTGAGATGACACGAAAAGCCGTGGGCTGCCCGGTAACCCGAACGTTAAGCTTGCGGTCTATACCTACCCGAAAGTCTTGTTGGGCTGTCCAGTGCACGGTCTGGCCTGGAGTCCATGCCGCGCCGATCTGGATCTGGACCGTGGCGTCGCCCTCCATCTCCGGGAAAATCTGCTTGACGGTGACTTTCTGCGGCATGTCGGCCAGCAGGAAGCCCTGACGCTCAGCCGTGCAATACTTCGGGTTTCCTAGATGGTCTGTGTTTGATTTATCTGTCTGAAATATGGAATTCGTGGTAGCCAGGGTTAGCCCGCGCTCTGACGGGTTGTAGAAGGACGCCCCCCAGGAATCGCTCCAGGTCTCCCAAGTGATGCCATCGTTGTGAAGCTCTTGCCACGTCCGTCCTACACTTTCGTCAGTCGAGAGATGGCCCATACACATAGAGACGAGGGCAGGGTACTTTTTCGGAGTCCAGCTATTGTCCCGCAAGTTGAAAACAAGCACGGTATCAAAAGTAGTGCTACCTGCCGGTACAACGCCCACCCATATCTGCTCGCGATCAGGATGTGGAGCGACGGCGGTCATGTCTCGGCTGTCGTTATCGATGGCAACCGCCAGCCGCTCCTTTATGCGCCGATCCGTTATAGACTGCGTCGTCTGCCCGTCGAATACCCGGATGTCGCCGGCATCGGCAAAAAAATGAACATCACCCAGCCGAGCTACTCCGCGCCATGAATCACAGCCGTGATCAGAAATCAGCCGCTCGAAACCCATCACAAGATTGTCATTGCGCAAATACATCCTGTAAACAGAGTCGGCCTTGTAGATAATCAAATCGTTGTGCCACAACTCCGCAACGGTCAACACGCCAGATGTGTCGCGGAGCTGCACAGACCCAGCCAGCGTGGTGGGGTCGGCGAAGTCCCACGATTGCGGAACCTCTCCCTCGGCTGCGGCGTCAGACCAAGCTACGCGAAATTGCGGGCCGACGATTGTGCCATCGTCGAATTCCAGGGCCACCAGGAAGTTGCCGTAGGCAATCACTTGAGAGGCGATCCATCCGTTGTAATCCCATCCGGGAAGAGGTTTCATTCGCCCAGCCTCTCCAGGCCAGTAGGACGGCGAGCCCTGTGACGGCGTCACTACCAAGATCCCCAAAAACGTCGTATACGTCACCCTGCCAGCAAAGGGCAGCGGGCTATCAGTGGCCTCGTTAAGATCGCCCCATGTAGTGCCGGCAGACTCCAGGCCTGACCAAAGCGTGCCCTCGTCATGAAAGTCTTGCCAAGTCTCACCAGTGCCAGCTAGTGCCGTTGGTGTAATGTCTTGCCAGCCTCCACCATCGGAGGCGAACACACCAACGCCGTCCGAAATGATGAGCCAGGAAGAAACAAGGCCCTCGAACCGATACGTGTAGAGCGGTTCGCAAGGCGGAGAATCTTCAACGATGGTCTCGCCCCAGGCGGAACGAATGTCTCCGGACTCCGTGTCAATGTTGGACATTGCCGACCACTCCCCCACCTGTAGGAGAGTCGGCTGTACGTCGACGTTGAGCGCCGAACTACCGAAGTCTTCAATACGTACTAGGGGCATAGCTGACTAATCGTATCGCAAATCGAAGTGGTTAAAGCACCACCATTATCTCCCTCGACAGTCGAATGTTCCGTCTGCTCGTTGGTGAACCACCGTTGAGTCGTCATAGCGCTGCGCCGGTCAGTTGCGCGGTAACAATGACGATGGTCACCCGTAACCAAGTCCTGCATCCAAACCTGATCTACAGCAGGATCGGCAGCTTCGGACACACTACGCTGGACCAAAAGCAATGTGGGATTCTGCTCGTCTCCAGGGTAGATACCGGTTCCCCACGCAAAAGGGGCGTTCTGAATAGAAATTCGTGTCGTTTCGATGACGTACGTATTGTACGGCACCACATCTTTGCCGAGATTCCACCAAGCATCTGAAAAATCTAATGCTGCAGCAGGTAGCGTGTTATGGAAACTTGCCTGCTCAAGTGCTACTAACCGCTCCTCAATAGTCTTATCGGCGGCGGCATCCTTAAGGGCATTCAATTCCTCAGCCGAGACAATAACCACGGATTCGCCGATGGAGGCGAACTGCGTGGTTAGAGCCCGCTGGATCTCCATCAACCACTCATTGCCAAAGCCTGCATTCACCGATTTCAGTGGCCTGCCGCTGTCCATCTGTGGGATAGATGTCATTGTGGGCGGTGAGCTCATAAGCTGCTCCTAATATTCAGGAAAAACTGGGTTGTCGCTTTCATTTGGACCCTTTTCGCTCGTGCTTAGGCTTCCAGCCCTTGTTCCTCATCGATCCGTATACATAAGCCCCCGCACGAGCCGGTGAGAAGCCCTTTTTCTTGGCCTCCCGCCTAAGTCTTTGTTCCATCTTCTTAGGCATCATCGCCTCCGTATGGGCGCGCTGCGTGCGACAGAAGCTTCTGCGTCCTGAAGACGCAAAGCCGCCACAATCCCAGCGAAAGCATTTTCGTAGCGAGACATTTCTTGCTCAGCCTCTTTCGAGAAGCGAGCCGCCTCGCACAAACCGGCGTACAAATACAAGTCCGGAGCTTCGTCCAGCAACCAATTTGTGTTTAAGGTTGCCAATGGCGTAGTGCGAGAGTAATACTTGAGGACGAAATCGCCGATGTCAGGGCTGAAGATTAGCGTTCGCCCGTCAATCGCCCAAATGTTGGTGTTCGAGCAACTGGAGGTTGAATTCTGCGCCGCAACCACCTCAGCCGCAGGACGAAATGCGTACTTGGCGCCGCTCAAAACAGTAATGCGGTCTACTTCCACGCAATCCGACGGCCACCGGTAGAAACCCGTGCCGCCGTCGACAGACAGAGACTTAAGGTTGCCGGCCAGGTGTACGGCTCGACCAATGCGCGCTTCACCAAGCTCCACAATCAGCGCAATATTCGCCTCTATATCAGCTTCTCCTTCGAGGTCGGGGAAGTCGATGATTGCCTTTTTTAGCGTGACGTAGTCCAACATAACCCCCTGATCATTGGCGCACCGCCTAGAAGTGCGCCGGCATGGTTAATTTCCTGCGGCCATCGGCTCTACCGGCTGCGGCGGAAGATAGGCTTCCGCCTGGTCCAGCCTTGCGATGATGCGCTCCAGCCTGGCGCAGTAGTCCTCATGCTTCAAGCAATCCGCCCGTGCTAACCGAGCTTCCATAAACACCCTGGCGTCGGTAAAGCTCTCCTCTACCTTAACCTGCTCCTCTTCGGAGAGCAAAGACGCACACCCGGCTGCGACGCCCAGGCAGAGGGTTATGGTTACTGCCTTTGAAAGATAAGCCTGTGTCATTTTACTCTTACTCCGCTCGCTTTACGTTGATTGAGCCGACTAGTCAACGTGCGGGCTGCTTTTTTTACTGCCCGAGCGTTAGTTGCCGTCGACGTTCTCTTCGGACCCGTATGGGGTCTTCTTTTGCTGCCTTTCATTCGTGCCTCGCGCTGCTGTAATACTCTGGTAAGCTACCGAGTGCTTCCAGGCGTTGTACGTCTTTGATGGCTGTGAGGGCCTTCGATCCGTGCGTGGTGTACCACTGTTCCCAACTGTGATTTCGGGTCTCACACTCATATGAATATCGCCGGCAGTCGTGGCATGCATCGTCACCAGCAGGTAGCCTGCTAGAAAGGAACCCGCTAATACCACCGCCAGCAGTGAAAAGGACAAGGAGCCCCGTGACTGCCTTTCCCGTAAGTGTGAACTCAATTCGGTCATGATTCCTGCTTCCGTCATTCATACTTTTCGTTACCTTGTTGAGTCCCAACCAAACTCGCTTGTTTTGCTAGGGCTTCTTTGAGCCCTTTCCCTCGCTTTTTAGGATTCGCGGTCCAATTCCATCCAAGTCTAATCTCCTACTCCGAAAAATCTTGCGCCGCGCTGCGCAGAAATTCTCGATTCATGGTGAGGTCGAACCCGTCGCTTGTCACGTAGTTCAGTCTTTTAACCATCGCTTTGAAAGCGAGCTGTCGGTAGAACTTGTCGTTCTCCTTCGCTATGTCGTCAGCCGTATCGATGTCATCCAACAAGCTCCAGAGTTTTCCAACGATATGTTGCAGCCCCTTCACATCAGTGTAGTCGGCCAGCGGTATTCCGTGGGGCTTCTTATTTCTGTAGGATGCAGCCTCCATCCCATTGATTGTGTCGCGCATGTCGTTCATGATTTCGCCAACATACATTAGTCATCCCCAACATCCAAAAGTCGTGTCCAAGTGGTGCGCCCAACAATACCGTCAGGCGTTAGCCCTTCGGATTCCTGGTATGCAATGACCTGTTCGTACAGCCAAGACGTGAAAGTATGGTTTGGTGGCTCGGGTTGCGGAATGCCCAACAGTCCCCGGACCCAAGAGACATGCGGGTGAATGTCCCCGATCCCGAGCTGTGCTAGATTGACCGTGACGGCGATCATCGGGATCGTAGCCTTTGGCGGCTCGCCAGGCTGGGCAGGTCCGCCGCCCATATAGCCCTCGGCGTCCAGACCTAACTCGAACTTGTAGTCGAAAACCGGGCATTCCTTGGCCGCTACTTCGCGGTGTCCACGGAATCGGATTCCGTTGTAGGCCTCGTTGATCTCGCTACAGATCCGCCGGAGGGCGTCGAGTTGGGCCTGGTTGAAGTCCGAGACGGCCAGACCATTGAGAGAAATAGCGATGGAGCCGGTGTTGTACCCGCTCTGCGCCGCCGGGACTTGCTCGATATCTCGGCCATACTGGATCTCCCCCGAGGTGCAAATCAGATAGTGGTACCCAATCGCCGACCAGCCGTTGCTGTCGACGTGGAGGTCGTGGCATTCCTCGGCCTCGAAGTTCGGATTCGAGGTGGCAGTGCAGTGGATGAATACCACATTGACCGAACGTTTCGGCTTCTCGAAGCTAGTAACGGGCTCACCCAGATTCGGCGTGTAGGAATTCTTACTGGCCATTGCGCACCTCCACATCGAGCGCAGCCCACGTATCTGGGCCGCAGATTCCGTCGTCCACCAACCGCATCGCGCTCTGAAAATCCTGCACAGCGTCTTCCGTTGCCGGGCCGAAGACGCAATCGGGGTCCAGCGCGTATTCATCGTCGATGGCGTTCAGCATGCGCTGGCATTCGCCCACATCCACACAGCGCGGGTTGTAGTTTACGCCCACGGTCAGCCGCGGGAGCTCCTCGCCGGCTCCGGCGCGCAATGCTTTCTCGAACGTCTTGGCGTAGCCGGCGATCAGATCCATTTTGTCGATTCCGTTGACGACGCGCCGCGCATTTCGATAGTCGATCTTGCGGGCATTGATGTAATCGTCCAGGCACTTACCGGTAAAGTCCCCATCCTTACAACCTAAAACCGCAATAATTGTTCCCGTCTCCGGGTTGAGCGCAAGATTTTTATCCTGATGCACCTTGTACGGGATACCGTTTTCGAGCACATAGGGCATCTGGCCCAGCTTCTTCTCCTGCTTAAGGTAGTTCTCCTCCCAAGTAATCATGATCGGGCCACGGCCATACCAGGGAGCATAGTGCTTTGTCGACCCGTAGTATTCTTCGATGGGCTGCATCGTCTGCGCGGTCTCATGAAAGACCGAGGCCAATACATAAGCCGCCTGCTGAAGTAGCGGGTCAAGCTCCCACTGTAGACAAGCCGAGCCTGTACGGATCGTCCCCTCTACCTGCGATTGAGACATCGATCGGCCGAACAGCTCGGCGCGAACCACGTCAAAGAATGCTGCAGCATCGAAGCGCTCTACTGTCTCAGGCTGATGTTCTTCAACCATTGCGCACCTCCACAAAATACTGCCGGTCTCGATGCTCCTGTTGCTTGCCGATGTTCCAAGTTTCTACGGGTCTGTGGTATCCCATCACCCGCGACCAGACCTCGCAGCGCGTGCGTTCCTCGTCTTTCAAAATCACCTTGGTCATTTCGCATCCTCCGGCCGACCGTCCCGCGCTACCGCCGCGTTGGCCCAGAACATTGCCTGTTCCAGACTGGTAATGGCCAGGCTCTTCTCCCGGCTGTCGGGCGCAAGCGCATTAACGGCGCTCGCAGCCAAGTGCATTGCATCGCGCACTTCTTCGTGCCGTTTGACTTTCTCAGCGTCCGGAGCGTGATAGTCGAAATCCCAAGCTAGTCTGTCGGAGTTCATCGAATGGCCTCCAGCTTCCGCCCGCCGTTCTCGTCAGGAACGGTTCTGACGCCAGGGACAAACGTTATAGCCTCAGCAACGGCATAAGACCCATCCGGGTTGCATTGTTGCGTCGTCACTTGAACGACGCACCCGACCCCGGGAATCTTCATCGCCTTGGCGGATTTCATCCAGCCTTGGTTTTCGCTGAATGCTTTGCAGAGCAGCTCAAACATATCGCCGTTGCCGATGACGATCACATCCGCAACTTTATCCCGAGTATCGGCCTCGTTCACATTGTCAAGTGTCTTGGCTTCTTGCATCTCTATTTGCCTCGTCTTCGCTTATTTGGTTGCCATCATCATCCTGATCCATGATCAGTCGTATTTGCTCAACTGGAGAGCAATGTACGCGCTTGCGTCCTTCCAATGGATAGTGCGGGCACCCTGAGATATAGCCTCGAGGGCTGTCCGAGATCAACGCTCCGCACACCGAGCAATAAAAATGACTCAATTCTATTGTCCTCTTGTGCCTAGGGCTTATGGATCTGCCTCGTCTAATATCGCCCTTCCAGCCCTGTTCGCTTGCCTCGAAACGGTAGCCGTCACCGTCTCCAGGACTCGGATCAGCTCTTTGCGCTCTTCGGTCTTTGCCATCGAGTCCTGCCGTCTATCGTTTTCGACCAACTCCAGGTAATCGGACATCCGTCCCATCGAGAGTGCGAATTGTTCGTCACGAGACGCAGACCTGAAATAATCCCCAGCCGACAGGATAGCGATGATCACTACCACCGCCAGCACCCATCCTTTGTCAGCTGGCGCCATCGACGCCAGGCCCGTCTTTGCTACGCCGCTCCAATCCTGGCCCGCAATCCGATCCTGCGGACTGGCGTAATCCTGCGGTGGCGGTGGGTGCTCTCCCATAATCTCTTACATCGGAATCTTGAACACCTGGCCAGGGTAGATCCAATTGGCATCCCTGATTTGGTTCGGGCCTTGCCCCTCGTTGGCCTCGAAGATCCTGGGGTACTGGTTCGCATCGCCGTAATACTTCTTCGCGATAGCTGAAAGCGTGTCACCCTTCGCGACCGTGTACTCTTCGTAGTGTCCGGAGCCTTTACCCGCTTTCTCGGCCTCAGCCTCGGCTAACTGTCTCTTCAGGTCTTCAATTTTGTCGCTCATATCGTTGCCTCGCATGTTTACTCAACAAGAACGCCATTGCGGCAAATCAGGTCGCCTTCCAGGGTACGATCCGGCAGGTATCGAACTCTCGCTTCCCAATCGCCCGACAGGTAGGTATGGTTCGGCGCGACCATGACGCACAGCTCACCAGGGAAATCTTCCGACCCCACTATAGTGACTACCGGTGCGATGTCCTGTACGCCACCTGGCAGGAAGCCATCCACCAAGACCTTGCCGGCGAAGGTCGCATACCCGCTTGCCGTAGTCGCGCCGAGATCGGATACCACCGTTACGTCGCCGTTTCGCTCGAACTGATTTTGGATAGTTTCCAGGCTCCACGGGTACTGCGCAAAACCGGACTCACTCTCCATCCGAATGTCGGCCAAAGCCAAAATCGGGAGGGCTGCCAGCAGAAAAACAATTAATCTCTTCATTTCATTTGCCTCGCAACAATGGGTGCGGCCCCGGCCCTTTCGGGTTGTCGACGACGAGGCGCGTCTAGGGGCCGCATGGTAGGGCCGCGCCTCGCTTGTCTCATTTCTTTCGCTTCCGTTTGCCCCGGCCTCGCACTTCAAGCTCTGGCTCAGTATCGAAATACGGCATCGTAGTGGAATCTTCCGTAGCCAACAGATGCGTGCGGACCTCTTGGGCTGAGCCTTTGAGCAGGGCCAGGTTCCACTGCTCCTTGTCGGGCTTGGCATAGCCGGCAGGTGTCTCCGTTGCCCAGACCCGCACAGAATTTCCAGCATCGTCCGTCTGCCACTCGGATACCTGCTCGACAAACGCCCCCGTGGTGTAAAGGTAGGCGGTCCACTCGGAGTCGTTGTAAACACCTATCGCCCTGGAGGTCGGGTCACGACCTTTCGAAGCCCCATTAATCTCGGCACGCCAACCCCAGCCAGCCCAAGTGCCCTCGAAATACTTATGTTGGATCTCGACAAAATACGGAGTATTGATCTGAAACTTGCCAGTATTCTGTAGGTCTACACGGACTGTTTCGCCATCGTGAATAACAACCGCTTCTTCATTAGAAACGTCATCCGTTACAACCGAATCATCATCATGGACAAACGAGTCGCCGTCGCCGGGTGAAGTGTAATGAATAATCACCTTAGCCATTATGCAGGCCCTCCGTCTGTAATACTCCAGCTATTCGGCGGATCGGTCAACACCAGGCGCGAGGCTGCGTCAGTGTAGGTGCTATTCCCACCGTGGAAGGTCTGACCCGAGTTCAATGTTAATAGCGCCCATGCCGCCAGGATCCTATCGTAACAAGCAGTCGATAGCGTCGTCTGGTAAAACATGTTTGTGAAGTTCGCCCCCGCGCCAACGTCCCAGGTATCTGCAGCAATGTCGACCGTGCCGGCTGCAGTAAGCAGTCGGAATGTCTCTCGAAAAGACAAGCATTTAGCTGTGTCCCATCCCGAAACTACCGGGGCCGTAAGCATCCCAGAACACGAAGAGAACGCAAACGACATATCCAACACTTCCCCGGTGTCCCACCCGGAAACATCCGGACACTCTTCCATACGCGTGTTACTGCGAAACATTTGCGCTATGTTAGTAGCTTTGGCGGTATCCCAATTTGACGTGTCCGGCGCTGTGACCATGAAAGCGCAGTTATTCATGAATAGGGAGAAGTTCTCGACATTACCAACATTCCATCCGGACGTATCCGGCGCTGAGGTCATCCCGGTGCAACCGGACCACATGTTCGCCATGCTCTCGACAAGTCCCGTATCGAACCCGCTTGTGTCCGGCGGCGACACATTGGCCGTATTACTCTCAAACATGAAGCTCATGTCCGTAACCTGCGACGTATAGGCATTTCCTGTTGCTGTAACAACCAACTCTGTACATCCACGGAACATTCCCGAACAACTTAATCGCCCAACATCGCCCCAGCTTTTTAATTCCTTCAGTTTTAGCTTGTCCCCCGAGTTGTTAACCCAGACATGGGGCAAAGATCCCGTAACCGTAATTTCGTGCAACCCCGCATCCGCATATTCGTGCGCAAGCAAAGGATCGTTATAGGAGGTAATCGTATTCTGGACTCCGTCGCCCCAGTCGAAATCGGCGTTATAGACGCCCACATTCCCGCAGGGCAGCGTGAACGTCTCATCCGTCCCGGTCGTTTCTACAACAAAAATGAAACCTTGCAACTCGGCTACTTCGATAGATAGCGGCTGATCGTCTGTCTGCCCATCGCTACTTGATGCACGCACCGTGAAATTGTAGGTAGCCTCCGTCGATCCGCACGTCCCGGAGAGTAAACCGCCTGAACTAAGGGAGAGCCCCGGAGGTAACGGACCGCCTACCAAAGTCCAGACGACGGGCGTGTCACCACCGGTGGAGGCAAGCTGCTGGCTATACGCGCTGTCCAGCACTCCATTTGGCAAATTCGTAGTCGTGATCTCCAGCACCTCCCAGACTTGCAAGGTTGGGGCGCATTCAGTCCAGTCGGTGTCGTCGTCTGTTACACGGATCGTTAAGGCGTTCTGCGAAACAGTTGCTGGGTCGGAACCGGACACCTCACCCGTGGAAGCGTTCAGCGTCAGGTCGCCGGGGAGCGTCCCGGACTCCAAGGTGAAAACGTATGGGGGCGTGCCGTATGTCGCCTGCGCAAACTGGGAATAAGGCACCCCGACATAGGCATGGTTCAGGTGGATGTCGGCACAGTTCAATGCCAACGCGATCTCGACCGTAAGCACGTAAGCCTGCTCGTCCGCCTGACCGGTAAGGTCCGTCAGTCGAACCGTAAAACTGTAGTCGTCTGGCGGCGAGCCAACCATCGCAGAAGCGATCTCGCCCGCCTCTGTCAGTACGAACCCAGAAGGTAGGGTACCTGCGACAATGGAAAAAACATAAGGCTCTTTGCCGCCCGTATACTGCACTGCATCCGTGATTAGCTCCAAATAAGAACCGTCGACCTGCGCGTCCGGAAGAGTCGTCCGCGTAATCTCCAGCGGCTCGACAACTTCCATATTCAGCGTACAGGGCGCCGTGTTCCCATCGTCGTCGGTAACAAGGAAGTCGTGAGACGTAATCCCGACAACTGTCGTCGTTCCGGAGATCTCGCCAGTTGCCCCGTTCAGAGACAGCCCCAAGGGCAACGTTCCAGCGGTCTGCGTGAAAGCGTAGGGTAACCAGCCGCCAGACGCTCGCAAGAAATGACTGAGCGCCACGCCATTTACCGGATAGGCTGGGCCAGCACAATTGAGCGCCAGAACCGCAGGAGCGTCTACATATGCCGTGAAATCCTGGACTGGCTCGCCAGTATCACAATACGCCAGGCCTGGCTCTGTATAGGTCACACGGGCGACGTCCCCAAGATCCACGCCTGGGACAATGGTGAGCGTCACCACGGGCTCTGTGATAACCGCAGATACCGCTACAGGGCTCCACGTCTGCCCGTCGTCGTCGCTCACCTCAACCTCTATGCCGTAGGGCGACACCGCAGCACCATCGGCCGCAATGCACGCCTTGAACACCATCTCGATAGTATCGGGAGCATCGAAGGCAATAGACTCCAGAGGAGTAGATAGCGGCCCGCCTACGTCGAAAGCGCTCCCCGACGTGTGGACGCATACGCCGTTCGGCCCCCACTGCTGAAACCCAGGGCCTACGAACCCGCCCTTACGCATCAAGACCGGTCCACGAAATTTCGGGCATTTCATCGTCGCGAGTCTCCGCGCTTAACCATCGTGCAGTGTTCCGGCAGGAGTAGACTCAGCTTCTCTCCGGCGTGCACAGAATGTGACCCGCCCATCTCCAGCTCTGCGAACAGGTCCGGGTATTTTCGCCTGGCAATCTCGTAATCGATCATCGTCCCGAAGGAAAACGCCGCTGTAAGCTCGTCACCATCCACCATCGGATTAGCGTCGCCAACCCGCAAAGCCTCGCTGTCTCGCCGTTGCTCATTCCGGCGCAGGCTTGCGGCATCGTTGGTGACAGTCTCGATATAGATGTTCGTTGGGCTGTGCGCGTCACGATGGACCGTCTTTCGCACGCGCCCATCGTTTCGGAAAGTATATTTCATCAGGCAACCTTGATTAGATGCACTGCAATTGCAGGCCGGGCGTAATCGCTGGCCAGAATCTCGCGCTCTTCATGAGGACCAAGCTTGCAGTCAGACAGGAACATTGTAGTTCTACGTTTGTGGTAAACCCTGACGCGCTCCCCCAGCTGTAATGGTGCCGCCGCAGAAGCGCGCCTGGGAAGGTCAACTTCACGCTGTACCGGGGCTTCGTCTTTCTCGGGTTGGTCTGCCATGGAGGTTGCCTCGCCTGGTTGTTTAGGGTCTTGCTGTGCTCGTGATTTCGGCGGAATCTTCAGCGCTTCTCCCAATGACATTCGTTTAAGGCGGGCGTACATAGCCGGCGCAGATATGCCGACGCGTTCTGCCCACTTCGGCACGCTCAAAGTTTCCTCGCCGTGCGTAAGTTTGCTCATTCTACCTCGTTAAAATTAAAAAGCCCTCTTCCTTGAGGGCCGGCTTTGGGTTTACGCCACCGTGGCTGTGCCTGGCGCCAGGTCCGCAATCACAGTGACCGCATGGGTTGCTGCCGGGATGAAGGCGCTATCCACAAAAAGCACCTCTGCGTCATACAGGCCATCCTCGGAGAGAGACTTAGTGTCAAAGTCATGGAGACGACTCAGCAGCGGGTAGCGGGTGTCGACAAACAACAGCTCGCAAACGTCCTCCGGAGTGCCATCGGTAGAGTCGTAAACCTCCATCTGGCGATTCGGCACCAGCGTAATGGCCCCGAACGAGCCGATGAACAGCGACACGGCCGATTGAGCAGTGACGCCAGTGGCACGAGCACCGTTACCCTCGACCGAGGTCGTCCTGTTGGACTGCGCAACCTCCGTCTGCATCGTCGCAACGCGAGCGGTCTTGTCGAACATAAAGTCCGAGAAGTTCTCGATCATCTCGCCAATCGCGTGGACCTGATTGAAACGGGCGCCGTTGTCCCAGCCAATGCGTAGGGCCTGCTTAAACATGGTTAGCGTCATACCTCTGGCGAGGCCGGCTGTCGGAGCGGTCGTCGGGATGCCGCCAGCGGGGTCGCTCAGAACAGCATCGGCACCACCGGTACCACGTTGCGTACCGTGGATAGCCCAGGTACAGGCGCCAGCCATCAGGGGGCCGACTCTATTAGCTGGATCAGGGTCATCCACTTCGGCGGTAGCGGCATTGCGGGAAACAACCGCAGCCTCTTCATCCAGGCGTAGCTCCTCGCCCGCGTCCATCAGCTGACTGAGAAACTCGTCGTCGTCGTAGGTCAGCTGAACGTCCCGGCCACGCTGGGAGGTTCTGATCACCTTACCCATCTGCTGGCAATAGTTGCCGTACCGCAGTCCATGTGCCGAATTATCCACAGTCGCCAGGCTCTGGTTCTCGTACAACCTATTGGTGCTGCTCGGTGTCGCCAATACCTTGTCGGTGAACTCCTTTTTGATGTTATGGGCAGTTCCACTGCTTATACTATCGATCATCGGGAGATCAACAGGCGAAATGTTGAAAAGACGAGGAATAATATCCTCGGAAATGAGGCCGCCGGACTTAACGGCGGCGAGATCTAGTGCTCTGGCCATTGTTACTTACCTTTGAAGGGATGCTCCTACAATGGCACGCGCTGCCGCCAGCTTGTCGCTTGCCCTGCCGGTTTGACGGGCACGGGCGGTAAGCTGATCGGTTTGTTTATCGGAGATAGTCTTGCGTCCAGGGCCTCCTCCAGGGCGCATCACCGGCTTAGGCGCGGCTCTCACCTTGCCTTTCGCCGTCGATACCTGTTTGAGGTGCTGGCGGTACAGCCAGGCGTCGCGAGCAACAGCCCTAGGGGCCGCTGCAACAATGGATTGAAGCTGTTGAGGCGTAAATCCCATCGAGATTAGATACTCGCTAATCTGTGGTTCCTCTTCGCGAAACACTTTTGCGCTCTGCCACTCGGGCACCATCTGGACGAGCCGCTGATTCTCAGCAGCGACCATCTGTTGGTGGCTTTGCGCCTGGACTTGCTCATGGTTTTGCGTTGCCGTCTTTAGCTCAGCTTCGGCAGCACCATAAGCGGCGGAAAACTTCTGCCTCAGATTGGCTGCCTGGCCTGGATTTTCGGCATCAAGCTTTTCCCACGGCTGGGAGTTGTACTGCGCTTCGATACCGACCAGCGAACGCTGGGCTTTGTTGACTTCCTCCGATACCCCGGCGAACCCCTGCGTGAGCTGCTGTTGCTGTGCGTACAGTTGCTCGTATCGGGCCTGCAAATCGGCGCGTGCCGTGTTTATCTCAGCTTCGGATTCTGCAACAGCGTCATAATTCTGTTTGATATCGCCCAGGCTCCGGGTCTCCCCTTGATTACCAATAGGCACCATCAGCGAATCATATAATTCTGTTACTTCCCACCCTATGGCGTCCGCTAGCTCGGTTGGCTTGTACTTCAGGGCTTTATCGCCCGTCTCGCCACCTTTACCAGTTTCTGCCGCTGAGATTTCAGCCGTTGAATCAGTAACGCCTTCGCGGCTCTCGCCAGCGTCATTATCGGGCTGTGCCATCGCCTCGCCTAAGCCTTGGCTCTCGCCGCTTTCGGTTTGCGAATCGTCCAGCGTCTCCGCTGGAATAGTGGCAGGATCACGCGGAGGGGCGCCCATGGCGTCGAGCTGCGCGTGGAGCTGCTCAGAAAGTGCTGCGTTTGGCATTGCTCATACCCCAGTTGTCTATTTCCCCGCTCTCGCGGGAGTTGCGCCTACCCTGTTGGGGGCTGGCTTGTTGATCGAGACGGAAGCCATTTGCTTTTCCATCTCGAACGTTAATTCGTTCAGTGATTTCAGGCTGTACGCCAAATATTCTAGCCCGGTCTCGTCAGCCGGGTGCACACGCTCGAACGCACTATAAATCCGCGCGCGGATCGCCGAGACAGCGCTTTTCCAGACCTGGCTTTCAACGATCTGTTCTGCTGTAATCATTGCGCCCCTCGGAGGGCGACGACGGAACCTGTAACTGCCTGGAGTCTGTCGATTTCCGCCTGGCTTTCGTCGGCATCGGCCTTTTGCTCCAGTTCGGCCAGGTTGACCTTCTCGCCAAACATGCTTAGGAGATTCTCCATTTCGGCGCGCTGGTTGCGTCCCTCTTCCTGGAGCTCGGCAATCGCCTGGCGGTTGTCGGCCTTGAGCTGCTCGACGCCAAGCAGGAGATTATGCTGGAATTGCATTTGCTCCTGCTGCTGTTGCTGAGCCATCGCTTGCTGTTGCTGAGCGGCTTCCGCCTGTTGCTGCTGGGCTTGCTGTGAGGCGTCAGATTTCGGATTCAAAAAATACTGCTGTGGATTAGGCAGCCCGGCGAGCTGGGCAAGATCCACACGGGCTTGGTAAGCGCTGTCGAGATCAAACAAGATCCCGTTGAGCCCCTTTTCTGCGTCTGCGTCTTGCTGCTGGATCACAGAGTTAAGCGCTCCTGCTCGACGCCCACGCTCTCCAACGCTCATCCCCGTCGCAAGTTCCAAGTCTTCACGCATCGGCCAATCGGCAGCCCTCGTCTCCGACCACCCGGTGCTGCCGGGTAGCGTGAGGGGCTCCTGCTGGTACTGGCGCAGAAGGCTGTGTAGCTTGCTCCACATGGTCTTCACCAGCGTCTCGCAAATATTCTTTGCGACATAAGCGTTGAGCTGTTCCACCGCGCTCATCATGCGCTCAAGCGACCAGTCGCCGCCCTGGCCAAGTGCCTGTGCCCCGGAAGTCATATCCACGGCGCCGCCGCCCTTGTCGGACCTCATCTGGTCGAGATATTGAATCAGCGAGAAAGCCTGCGGCGGTATGTCATCACCCGGTATGGGGAACACACCGGCAGCAGTTCGGCAGCGGATATTCCCACCCATCTGCGAGGTTTGGGCATCATCCTCGTTGGCATCGCCAATGATCAGTCCCCTGGTCTGCCGCATTGCGCGCTTGGTTGTGTCCCTGACCGCCCGCACCATATCGGTCTTTGTATCCTGGATGTCGCGGAGGCGGTCGAACAGGCTAACGCCCTGCCAGTCGTAAGTGCCAAGATAACCGACGCCAGCGCAAAAAGGCTGTTGGTCCCACGGCTCATTTCTTAGGAGCTGATCAGTCCCGTTACTGCCGCCTGCCGTCAATACGCGCCGAAGCTCGGCAATGCCATCACCATCAAAGTCCACTTTGTAGTAGCTTTCACACACATCGATAAATTCGGTGCTTGGGTGGCCAGTCTCCAGTGATCTGCGCGGATCAGTCTTGTCGGTCAGCCGGCGACTAAAAGAGGATGTCTCTGATAAGCTCTCTACCATTTCCCTGTCAATGCCCAACTCGATCAACTCAGTCCGTGACACCGGGCGCAGGTGGGCAAGGAAGCGTGCCTTATCCAGGTCACAACTAGTCGCATCCGCCGATACCAACAGCTCCTCTGGGGGGATAGCGTCCAACCTGGGCTTGCTGCTCTTGCGGTAGCGCCTGGAGGTCAATACCGCCGTACCACTCTCCTCGTCCAGCTCCCCCTCAACAATGTCTATCTGCTCACCTTCGGCTGCCTGCATCACGTAGGGCAACATCTCGAAGGGCACGCCCTGCGAGGTGGCATACTCGACTTCCTTCCGCTCTTCCCACACAACCTTAATCGCGCCGCCACCGAAGAGCATGATGTCTTTGATAGCAGTTCCGAGCGCCATGTAGGCACCATTTTTTGCTGCCACATGGTTGACCGCTCTCGTTTCCAAAGACGCACGGTCCTCGTCTTCCTCATCGAATGGGGTGAACTCCACCGGGGAAGAGCCGGAAAACGCCGGAAGTATTTCGGCAGACACCGCATACACCGCATCCTGTACGTCGGTGCTGACGATGCTGGACATGCCCTGGTCCAGGTCTTCCTCGCAAGGGGGCGGTGGCAGCTCGCCGTTAAAGTATTTCAGCGCCAGCTCTCGCTCAGCCTTGGATTCGTTGTTGCACGCCAGCGCGAAGGTTACTTCCTCGTCAATGGCGGCTAGTAGATCGGCGTCTGTCGTTGATGCTGCGGGCTCCGAGGCGGGATGGCAAGACGCTGCCGCGTGATCCGCTGGTGATCCGCTGTGAGCGATTGATTGGTCCGGTAGACCGGGATAATCCAGCACGCTTGACGTCCTCTTCTGTGGTGGCGAAGGTCCGCATCCCATCCGCCGCATGCGAGCACCAGTCATGCACCGGGCTCGCCTTTAATGCGCCTAATTTATCATTGTAGTCGGCGCGGTACAAAGAAAGCGCTAACCGGCCTCTACTCACGCGCTGGCCCCTGGCGCTGTCATCGCTGTGGAAGTAGACCAGCGGGAGCAAGCTCCGAACGGCCTGGATACCATCCATCACTGCTCGACTGTCCTTGGGCCGGGGCTGTCGCTCGAACCGTATACCGTGCTGCTCTGCGATGGCTACGCGGTTGAGCCCTCCAGCCGCGCTCCAGTCCTGATTGGCAACGTCGTGGGGCGCCAGGTGCTTGTAGTACCTGTACAGCTTCCCCCTCAGCCACGCGGCATAAAAGTCGATCCCGACACCCGAGGACTCATAGTAATCGATAGCTGCCCAGGCATTTCCCCGGTACGGCATCATGATCCATATAGCTGTGGCGTCGCTAACCCCGATGTCCCATCCAGTCGTGACCGCTACAGACGGATCGTAATCTATCGCGAGGACGTGGCCGTCGCGTTCGCCCTGCTCCAGGATGTCGCCGTAGTAGGCGCCCCTAATGGCTGCTGTGAAAGAACAATCGAACTCCTGCGCGTAGGCAGATTCCGACATTTCGCGCCGTGCCGCTTCCAGCTCGTCAGTATTGATCAGCCCGGTATCGCTCGCCCGGAACATAAACCGCGCCCATCCTGGGGCGTGCGCTGCCTCTTCCCAAAGCTCGAAAAACGCGCCCTTGCCGGCAGGCGTGGCGATGAACATCGCCCAGCCCATACGGTCGGAAAGCATCGGTCTAACCACGTGGCTCCAGGTCTGCGGCGCCATCTGCGGTACTTCGTCCATGATCGCGCCGTCAAAATATCCACCACGAAGGGAATCGGGGTTATCTGCGCCATATAGCTGGATACGCGAGCCAGTGGGAAAGTCAACCCTCAGCTCGGACTCATTGATGATTAGGCCGGGGATGGCCCGAGTAAAGGCTTTCAGGTAATCCCAAGCAATATTCTTAGCCTGCACACGCAGTGGGGCAATATAGGCATACCGACAGTTCGGCTTAGAAGGGGCGGCGGCTGCGTGAATGAGTCGCTGAAGGGCGGCGACGGTCTTGCCAGCTCGGCGGTGGGCGACTACAACAACGAATCGCGCAACATCCGGAGCGAAGAGCGGCATAAAGATGGGCCGTACTTCAATCTCCAGGCGGATGTCGCTCATATCATTCGGCGTGCGGGACTACCTTGACCACAAGGGTATTCTCTTGCTTCACGTCTTGGCGGGACCTCTCCATGCGTCCGGCTCTGGTCTGTTCCCACCATTTGATCGCCGCCATCTCGCCGTCCCGCACAGCACGTTCATAGAGCGTATGGGAAACAGCCACCTCCGCCTTTGCAATACCCCGCGCGTAGGCGGCAGCAAATCGCGCGTTATTTTTCTTATTTCTTTCGAGCGACGCTAGCGTAATCCCCAGCACGGTAGCAATCTTATCGCGAGTCAATCCATAGCCGGCTAGCGTTTCTGCCTGGCGATACTGCTCGTCTGTCAGGATTATCTTGTTGTGTCCGCCGCTAGGCATTGCGACCGCCAGCCGTATCAGAAGGATGTAGATCCGCGCTGCTGTTGTGATCGCCGCGCCCTGGCTGTGGCTGCGCTGCGATTTCTACGCGCATGGGCCGCCCTTTGCCTTGCATTGTTAGCTCCCCGATATTGTCCAGAATTTGCCATTGGTCACCTTTTCTCGCACAGCGCTGTGCGTGTATACCGTTACCGCCGTTCACCGTGAAAAACTGGCTTTCCAGGTCCGTCAGCCATGTTTTGTACCAATCAAGCAACCCTGCGTCATTCTCGACCACAAAGTTCTCAATAGTGGATGTTGAGCGCAGGTTGGCAGACCCAGTTATAACATAGGATGCGCCACCATCCATCTCCATCAATGTCACTTTCCCGTGTGTGCGAACAACGGAAAACTGAAAGCGCCCGTTGTCCAGCTCGTCATAAACTGCTTGGACCAGACCATCATGGCCTCGATTGTGTGCATACCAGTAATCCGACAGCATCAAGTGCGTATCGCCCACATAGTCGCCGGCTTGAATGTTCTTTAGACTTTCTATATTCGCCATATTCAGGGAAAGCGACATAACCCACAGGCACGCAATTTTCTCATCAAGATGAACGGCTATAGCCTCGGCCAAGTCGCCATAGATAAATGTCCCTGGGACAACAACATGCGCACGCGCGCTAGCTGCAAGCGGGAAAATCGCTCGTACCAGCTTCTGCGCAGAATCATGTGACACATACCGAGGATGTACTACCTTTGTGCGCGCCGGCTGTAGGTATGCTTGAGGTTCGAGCGCCCCTTTATCATCGAAATCGCAAGCTGCGAGTCCTTCCAGATCAATGCCTAGATCCTCTATATCCTCTAGATCAAAGCCAAGATCACTTACGGCCATAGCAATATTCTACCACGTCACCGGTTCTGCTCAAATTCTCGACCATGCGCGGGGCAAATGTTCGGCGGGGAGACGAAGGGCGGTTGATAGTACCGATCGCCGCGAACCAATTTTTCCCCGCACGCTTGGCAGAGGGGGATGTTTCGATTTAGGAGACACGTCTCCGACTTTTTGATGGGGCCGACAGTTTTTGGCACGTACATGCGGAGAATCCTAGCAGAAACTTGTATTTTCTGGGTGGATACCCCCTATTATCCCCAGCGCGAGGAGCCTAAATCAGGCTCGTCCTCTGGAGCTCCACCCAGCCAGGTTCGATCAAGTTCCCCATCGAGAGCCTGGATTTATCGAAGCGCTTTACTGGCAACGGGCCGCACACTTCAGACGCCGCATCACACCGGCTTTCGCCTTAGCCGCATAAGTTTTTCTTTATGCATCCGGCTGGATGCGCTATGATTTGCTTATGTGGTTGGTTGCCTGATACTTCCATCCTATTCAAAATCCCCAGGTCAGCGCAAGTTTCCCTGGGGATTTTGCCGTTCTAGGCCTCGCTGAGCACCCGGTCCTCGCCCGCCTCCCTCTCAATCGCCAGCATGGCCTTGAGCCACATCGTCCACGCCTTATCCGTCGTTGTGAGCGGCTTAACGCTCGCGATCTTTTTCTTCAGCCTGGCCCGCGTCCTAGCGGCTGCGCGGGAGACTGAGCGTTGCTTCCCCCTGACACACGACGTACAGGCGGGGACCCGCTCGTTTTTCCGCAGTGCCTGCCGGCCTTTGGAAATCCTGCGCTGAATCTGATGCCGCGTCTGGAGCGTCAGCAGGCCACAACATCCAAAACGTACCTGGTAGATGATGTCTTGTGCCGCCTCGGCGTCGGCAAGCAAGCAGAGCACCGTCAGGTTGGCGTCCGAGAGGAATTCATCGTCTTTGTAATGTGTTCTTGGCTTTGGCATACTTAGTCGGCTGTCCGCCTCCTTTTGAATAACCTCGATAAAACATTGATCGCGTAGCCAGTCCGCACCATCTGGCCAGTGACCCGGATAACGGTCCACCCAAGGACTGTGGCCTCACAGTCCTTGAGCCGGTCATCGGTGTAGCCCTTGATGGACGTGTGTCCGCCACGTCCGCCCTTGGCGATGGCCCCGTCTATCTCAACGGCGATCTTTTGATCGGGCCAGGCAAAGTCGAAGCGGAAGTCCCTGAGCCCTGCCCTTCCCAGCAGACGGCGCAGAGGAACCTTGCGGCGCTCCCTTGCGTCCATATCCAGCCAGCCGACGGCATCGGCACAGAATCGGAACTCCCGCACGCCGTGCGGGAGTCCATCGGCCAGGAGGTGGAGCGCGAATTGTGTCTCCCACTTCGACGATTCGGCGCGCTTGCGTTGTTTGAGTGCAGCCAGGTAGCCGGCGTGCTGTGGGGAGTCAAGTTTTGGCATGGGGTCATTAAGTAAAGCAGTAACCGGAATCGCAAAGACCGGTAAACGCCATTTGTCCGCCATCACCAAACTCCATATTTTCCAGTGACACGCCAGGTTCAGCTAAATAGACTTCATCGTCTTTGCTTTGCAGATATTTTTCCAGCAAGACCGCCCTATCCCAATCACTTCCACCTTTTTGTTTTTGATCAGCCCACTCTTTTTTAGTGTGGTTAGGGCACATCCAGCATGAGGAGCGCGGCGGTGGTGGCCAGCCCATGGTATCAATCAATGCAAGACAATCGCCGCGAGACATTCGTCTGTCGATCAGCGGATAGTGGTTCTGCCATTTTCCTATTGGCTGTTTTACCCGCTTAAGCTCATCAACAGTAATTCCAAGCCATACAGTAGCTTGCTTTACTCCATATTCTCTCACTGCCCATCGCTGCAGAACGCGAACTTTCCACTCTGCAGAACAATACGTAGGGAATTTCCCTGTTTCCGTATAAACCGGGACAAGTAGGGTATTGCCACTGAATAAATCAACGGTTGCATATTTAGATTTCCTAATTCTATGCAGCTTCACACCCACATCCTTAAGCGCAGGACAGACAATATTGTTGTGATATTCCCACGTCGTTGAACTTTCCCTTTCAGTATCAACGATAATCGCCAGGTCCGGCGTTAATTCGCCTTTAACAATCAGTGCAGCAATCGCTGTCGATTGCACCCCACCGCCAGACGACCAGATTTGCGTTCTGCTTTTCATGATGGGAAATTATGCTCCTTACCATACTGAAGGAAAGGTATTGTGTCGTTGAAATCCACGCCCCCCTGGGGCCTAGGAGGGGTCGGCTGTGCGCCTCTCGGAGCACCAGAGCCTTGCCTAGGTACCCCGCCAGCGCCGTGCGGGGGCGCTGAGGGCCCCTCATCACGACTTTTGCCTTGGCTCAACCCCTGCACGCCACCAAATCTGTCCGCTATGACCTCCGTCGAGTATTTCTTCTCGCCGTTATTCTCCCAGGATCTGGTTCTCAGCTTGCCACGGACCATGCAAAGATCGCCCTTTTTCAGGTAGGGGCCAACATAAGAATCTGCAGCCGCGCCGTAGACCACGATCCGGCTCCACTCGGTGAGTTCCTTCGGCGTGCCGTCCTTGGCCTTCCATTTCTCAGTAGTGGCGAGCGAGAAGTTCGCGACCGCATCGCCGCTCGGGAGCTGGCTCAGCTCCGGATCCTGCCCGAGGTGTCCAATCAATAACACGGTATTTACTGAAGGCATAATTCTATTCCTCGTTGATTCATAAAAGTTTCTCGATTGGCTGGAATCCCGAGCCTTTGAATTGATGGGAGTTCGAGTCGAACCAAAGCTTGATTTTCCCTTCCCACTCGCCGTGGCGTTGTTTCCTCACCAGCAGGGCGCAATCCGGATCTTCATCACAATAATTATCACCCTCCTGTATCGCTTGCTCCTTGCCCTTATTGCGCCACACGAGGACCAAGTTATCGACAAGGTCCGTTATCTCGCCGGCCCCCTTTACGTCAACCTTATCAGGCAGGTCATTTTCACTGCTGCCTTTACGCAGATGGTGAACAAGGTGAATGTGCCCGCCATAGGTCTTCGCCACCCAGCAAAGCCGATCCACAAATTCCTTTTGCCCTTTGTAATCGTCCGTCGCTATGCCACACTTCACCAAGCTATCGACGATAACGTGCCCGCACCTGAGTTCCTTCATTGCGTAGATAGCCATGCCAAGAATCCGCTCACGATCCACCGAATCGCACTCATCGTAAACGAAGTACCTGTCGTCGGTAGCTGCGAGGATTCGCCCCATCTCGGTAACGTCGCACAGTCCACCAGCAGCCTGGCGGACCAGGCGCTCGCCCAGGGCGGGCATTGTCATCTCCAGACTGGCTACACAAATCGGGCTCCGTTGCATAAGCGCGATGCTTACCTGGGACAGTACCAGCGATTTGCCGTGGCCGTTGACACCGCCCCACAGCGTGACCTCCGAAGGACGAAACCGAAAAATGTTGTGGGTTTTCTCCCAGGGCATGGGATCGCCGAATGTTTGCGGGCCGTTTTGCATGCGCTCCCAGATCCCGTCGACAGCGTCGGAGAGTTGGTGGATGCTTTGGGACTCCTGTTTAGCAACAAGCTCCAGGTATTCGATCAGGTCTACGCCTTCCAGTTTGTTCATGCGCCACCTTTGAATTTTGGGGGAGCTTTGCCGGCCTCACATTGAACTTCAGCCTTTCCCGTCCGCTTAAGCTTGAATATCTCGCCTTTTACGACAGGATTTCGTTGGAACGTAAGATCCCAGTTTGACCGCTTGCCTTCAGTTTCGAGCCAATACGCCCGGAACATGACAACAAGTCGACTACTGTCGACGCCGTTGACGCCTTGGGATGCCAGCCAAGACAAACTGCGCTCGTTCGGTTGCCAGTCCACGGGGATTTTTCGTGCGGGGTGTATATTTCTGTCTTGGGAAGTGGAAGAGGAAGAGGAAGAGGAAGAGGAAGGTAAAGACTCTAGGGAGACATTAGGGAGACTCTCGGGAGTGTCTCCGGAGACACTTTTGTCGTATTGGCGCTTGCGCTTTTTCTTCCAGTCCGCGCGCGTATCTAACATTTTCAACGTCTTGCGTGTCAGGAACGGATGATACAGGCGCCCATCCGTATGCAGCTCCCATCCGCGCATCAGCAGTCCCCAGTGTCCCTTGAGCAGAGTCGGCGGGATGTCGCATGCGCAAGCGATTAGCTCGAAGTCATTTTCCCAGCTTCCGCATGGAACCTCGTTCCAGGACTCAGCCCAAATCCGCAGTAAGTGATTGTGCAGATCTACCGGACACAAGCGCCAAGTCCTCGACTGCTTTGCTCTCGCCCACTCTAGCTCGAAGTCTAACGAGCCCGCCACCGTGTCGGCAGGGTAGGGCGGCTCAGGCATGCTTGACGGGATGGCGGTCAGTGAAGGCGCTGGCATCAGGCGGGCCCCCTTTCCGGCGGCCAAAACTTTTCGCGCTTGGAACGAAGAAACGCCTCCTTCTCGCGCCTCTTATCAGCCTCGGACAGACGCTTACCGCTTGTCCTGTCCGCCTGGGCAATTTTCAACACATTTTTATCGACGCGCTGGATGGATGTCGGATTGATCGGCTTAGCTCGCTCGAAGATACCACCATCCGGATAGATGTCCTGCAGATCCAGCCCCACAGCTGCTAGAACGTCACTCGCGGCGCACCCGGCATGGCAGTGAACTAAGTACCTCCCATCTCTGGTGGCACCTATAGCCAAGCTGTTGTGATTTGTTTCATGGGCCGGACATTTCGCGCTGTACTGGATGATCCCCTGGCTATTGGGAGAACCTCCCTGCACGGATTCAAACCTATCCAAAAACGAATGAAGATCAATAACCCGGCGAAGATGGTAACTAAGAGGTTTCATATACACTTTCCCCAAAAAAAAGCCGCTTAGGTCCGAAGCGCGGCGATTAACCCGCAGGTGTGGAAAGAAGCGAACACACCGTAGCCTCGGCCTAAACGGCCTTTGCTTCTTTCGTTGCCGCCGGGCAATCAACCCGGCAACCAAATCCTATCACGGAGCCGCCTCTGTTCGCCTCTGTTTCTTCAAAAAATCCCGCAGCCGCTCGACCTTTTTAATGCCGGGGTCCTGAATTTTCCGCGTGGCAAGTTTGTTGAGCCAGTTGATGTCGACGCTGGCGCCCGCTGCAATGGTTGGTCTGGAGACGCGCCCTACGGCGTCGTCAAGGAGTTCGAGAGTTTCGTCTAAGGTGCTCATGCCGCACAGTGTATCTAGTACAAGGTTACTTGACAAGTACGGTGTCGCCTAGTAATCTCTTACCCGTCTCCCGCATCTAACTAACCTGAAGGAAAAAAGTATGGACATAAACTCCCTAACAATCGGCCAGGTCAAAGAATTGCTGGCAATTTTCGGCGCTCATATCCCTGAAACAAGCATACCGCTCCCCGACGCGCGCACGAATCTTGGTGCCGTTTCCGTGGGCGATGCGAGCATGATCGGAAAATACGTGATCGTCCGCTGCCAGGATGCCGGCGTACATGCCGGCATCCTGGATAAATACCACGGAAGAACGTGTATTTTGAGGGAGGGGCGCCGGCTCTGGTATCACGAGCCGGCGGATAAATCGCTGTCTTGGTACGAGGGAGTAGCAATCTCCGGCCTTTCCCTTAACTCGAAGACTAGCGCCACGGTAGCGCGCTGTATTCTCACAGAAAATTGCGAAATCGTGCTTTGCTCGAAAGAGGCGGAGCAAAGCATTAGGAAGGCCCCTACCCATGCGCAAACACTATAGATACGAAACTGTAGGCGGCAGCGGCTACGGCACCGGCAGCGGCACCGGCACCGGCTACGGCACCGGCAGCGGCAGCGGCACCGGCTACGGCAGCAGCAGCGGCTACGGCAGCGGCTACGGCAGCGGCTACGGCAGCGGCAGCGGCACCGGCAGCGGCTACGGCAGCGGCAGCGGCTACGGCAGCGGCACCGGCACCGGCACCGGCACCGGCAGCGGCAGCGGCACCGGCTACGGCATCAGCTGGCGTATACGGAAACACGAGGCGACAAATGAATAAATTGCCAGATCACCCGGGACTCGCCGAGTACCAGCGCGAGATCGATGAACATCAGCGCCTGGAGATGGCCTGCGACGAAGCCGAAATCACGTTTCTCGCGGTCACTGTAGAGGAGCTCTTTGACCGCGTGGATGCACTCACCCAAGACGAAGCCAGGAAGGCGCTACGGCAGTTGAGCGATGCCTACAGCTACGCCGTCTACACGATCACGAAATACGAGCAGGAGGAGCCGTCATGAAAGCTTTCGCCAACGCCTTCTTTTGTCTGACCATGGCGGGCGCATGTGGCGCCGCAATCCTAGTGCTTCTGGATATGCTGTTGTGAGCATCATCAGCGAGCAGAAAAGCGACCCCTGGGAACCGCCCTGTTTTATCGAGGGCGTCCCGGAAGCCGAGTACTTCGCGCTGCCTGGGGCGTCCTCTACTGCGCTCAAGACACTCCTACAGACGAGCCCGAAGCACATGAGAGAGGCTCCGGATAAGCCAAGCGCGGCGAAGGCCCTGGGCTCGCTGGTTCACCTGTTGGTGCTTCAGCCTGAGCTTGTCTCTGACGGGGTTGCCGTCAAGCCAGAGGGGCTTAACCGACGGTCGAAGGCGGGAAAGGCGGAATTCGCCGCGTGGGAGGAGGAGAGCGCTGGAAAGCTGATTTGCACCCAAGCTGACATGGACGCAGCCCAGCACATGCGCGATAGCGTGCTCACAGGCAAGGGGAGAATCGGGGAAGCAATCTTTAGTGCCGGTAAGGCTGAAATAAGCATGATGGCCACGGACCCGGTCAGCGGCGTTTTATGCCGCGGGCGAGCTGATTGGTTGCCGGATGGGCAAGCCGTGATTGTGGACCTGAAGACCGCTGCGTCAGCGTCTCCCGCGGAGTTTGCTAAGTCGGCGGCTCGGTATGGCTACCATTTGCAGGCATGGCTGTATTCGTATCTGCACAGCCTGATCACCGGGAAGCCCTGTCCCGCCTTCGTCCACGCCGTCGTAGAAAGCACGCCGCCGTATGACAGCGCGTTTTACGAGCTGTCGCAGCATGATATGGACAAGGGAGAAGCCGCCATCAGGCATGCTCTCTCGATATGGGCACGGTGCGAGGAATCCGGAGTCTGGCCTGGGTACAGCTTCGATTGGACCGAGGGTTCCTATAAAATTGAGCCGTTAAGTCTTCCACGATGGGCGATGTAAGTGCGGAGTCTGGCTTCCGCTAAACATTCAAAGCCTGCAAGGAGCTAAAAATGCCTACCACGAATCCTATCACAGCCGCGCGCCTGCGCGAACTCCTAAACTACGATCCCGAGACCGGGATTTTCACCTGGCGCGTGAGCCGTCGTCCACGTGCGCGCG
>Ga0070723_10000059_pt1 | contig 38808 bp, 34 predicted proteins | sample tdAd002_FD_67277 | JGI IMG/M metagenome (GOLD analysis project Ga0070723, IMG submission 67277) | Marine sediment microbial communities from the Atlantic coast under amendment with organic carbon and nitrate - tdAd00.2 | ecosystem: Environmental > Aquatic > Marine > Coastal > Sediment | place...
CGGCAGGTGGACTGCCATGGCAAACACTACCACCGGGGTGCAGTGTCTGCCATGCGTCGCGTCACATCAGAGCAATTCCTCGATTGCTGCTCGCTCTTCACGAAGTTCGACCTCGGTCGCCGTCATGCGTTCGCGACTGAACTGGCTTACGTCGAGGCCCTGCACGATTTCGTAATCGCCACCGCTGCACCGCACCGGATGGGAATAGACAATGCCGGGTTCGATCCCATAGCTGCCATCTGCCGGAATTCCCATGCTAACCCAGTCATCATCTGCTGACCCCAGCGCCCAGTCGTGCATGTGATTGATAGCAGCCGATGCAGCCGACGCGGCCGACGAAGCGCCACGAGCCTTGATGATCGCGGCTCCTCGTTGTTGTACGAGTGGTATGAATTCATCGGCCAGCCAGTCCTGATCAACCAGGTCGGTGGCATCGCGACCGCCGATCGTTGCATGGTGAATGTCCGGATATTGTGTTGCCGAATGGTTGCCCCAGATGGTCATGCAGCGGATATCGGTGACATGACTATCGGTTTTGCTCGCAAGCTGCGCTATCGCGCGGTTGTGATCGAGACGGGTCATCGCCGTGAAATTGCGCGGGTCGATATCCGGTGCGTTGCATTGCGTGATCAGAGCGTTGGTATTTGCAGGGTTACCAACGACGAGAACCCGTATGTCACGACTGGCATGCTCGTTAATTGCCTTTCCCTGCACCGAAAAAATTGCGGCGTTTGCCTCGAGCAAATCATTGCGTTCCATACCTGGACCACGTGGCCGCGCACCGACGAGAAGCGCATAGTCGCTGTCTTTGAACGCAGCATTCGGATCATCGGTGCCAACGACACCGGCGAGCGTGGCGAATGCGCAGTCGTCGAGTTCCATAACGACGCCGGCGAGTGCGGGCAACGCGGGTGGAATCTCGAGGAGTTGCAGAATGACCGGCTGATCCGCTCCAAGCATCTGGCCAGAGGCAATTCGGAAGGCAAGCTGGTAGCCAATCTGGCCGGCAGCGCCCGTTATGGTGACGCGAACTGGTGACTTCATCGTATTTTCCTAGGTAAGTGCAGTAAATAAGCGTTGGTTGCGGGCGGCGATTTTAGCACCGCCGGCCTTACACAGCACTCGTGAGATACCGAGGGTCAGGGAAGGTCGAAGTCAGGAAATGCCTTGCTCAGCCGCTCGCGTTGGAGGCGAGCTTCGTCGGTCTGACCGGACTCTTCAAGAGCGATTATGCAGTCGAACCAGGTCTCGGGTGACGCGGTGACTGTTTCGTCGCAAATCACAGCTCGCACACTCGGGGCGGCGGCACCCTGTACAGCCATCTCGGCACTCATGGCTGCCGCCGAGTCACTGGCCAGCGGCGCTTCCTTATTCTCGCCATCTTGCAGGCGCGCCATATCCTCGGCACGGCGCAACAGGTCGACGTCCTTCAGTTTGAATTCCTCGACACTCGCTGCCGGTGCGGCCAATTCCTGGTCCGCGACGCGGTTTTGCTGTACGTCACCACGCCGCCTCTTCTCCGGCTCCGGCGCCGCCTGTTTGGCGGTAGATTGGACTATCGCGGACTGTGGAGCTGCAACATTGCTGGTGTTTGACAGCCGGCCTGGAGGTGTTGCGGGAGACACAGATTCCTTGAGTGCTTCAGATGGTGCGTCAGTCGACGAATCGGCATCAGGCTCCTGAATCTCGAATTTGCCCATACTGTCGTCAATCATCACGCTGTCCGGCGTTGGTGTTTTCGTTACTTCGAGCACGAGTGCCACCGACAGCATGACCGTTGCCGCCCAGGCCATAGGGCGCGTCCAGGAGGTAAAACGCCGATAACGCGGACGCGCGGCTTTCTCGGCTTCTTTGAGTATCGCCCGGTTGAGATGCTCGGGGGTTTGTTCGTCCGCGGTTTCACGATAGGTGCGTGTGACGAGCGGGTCTGTCTCGGCGCCGGATTGCCTGGTGTTTCGCTCTTCAGTCATGATGTCCCCACAGGTTCGTCAATCGCAGCGCGTAACTTATTTACGGCGTAACGTAAGCGGCTCTTTGTTGTCTCGCGGTTACTGCCCGTGATCGCTGCGATCTGGTCGAGATTCAGGCCTGCTTCCTCGCGCAACAGAAAAACGTCGCGCTGCTCATCAGGTAGTTGTAGCAACGCAACTTGCAGCCGCCGCCGGGCCAGGCTGCGTTCAGTCTGTGTCTCCGGAAGCTCGCCGGGGTCTGGCTGCGTATCAGGTTCGACATCGACGATCTGGGTGTGTCGCTTGTTGCGCCGAATGTGGTCGATGAAGCAATTGTGTGCGACACGGTACAGGAATGTCGTGAATTTCGCCGTCGGGCGGTAGGTTTCGCGAGCCTTGATTATCTTGCCCCATACCTCCTGAAATATGTCCTCCGCAGTATCGCGATGACCGCACTTTCGCATCAGGTAGCGGTACAAAGAGTCATTGTGCCGCTTGTACAAAACCTCGAATGCAGCCACGTCACCGTCGCGGTAACGCAGCATCAGGGCGCTGTCCTCGGGCGCATTGTCCATATGCGGAGCATAGGCGAGCGTCGCCTTGCGGGGAAGCGTCAGATCTCCGGCGGTCAGTACCTGTAGGTTCGCTACCATGCCCTTGTAAACGTGTGGCGGCATGGCTTTGGTCTAGAAAACCCTGAAAAGGGCTTGCAATTAGATTTCTTAGTGTTATAGTCAACTATAACACTAGTTCACTAAGAACTGGCAGGATCAACGGAGTCACAGCGATGAAAGTCTTATTTGCGCAATACCTCAACGAAATTGTCGGCCTGACGATTATGGCTCTGATGACGTTGGCGCTCGTCGCTGGTCAAACGGACGCGCGCGGCCAGGGTGCCGCGGCTGAAGGCGTTCGCGACATCATAGAGATTCGGCTGACGATCGCAGACTGAGAGGAATTCCAAGCTGATCAGATCAAATCCAGTTTCCGTCACAACGGCGAGTAAAGTAGCGACGGACTTGTTGCGCCGGCCCCATGTTGAGGCCGGCGCCTTTTTACAAGGCAGCACGCATGGATCCTAAATGGAATGAAGACGTGCCGATCTACCGACAACTCCGGGATCGGGTTGTCGCGATGATTCTCGAGGGCGTGCTGGGCGACGGTGATGCATTGCCGTCGGTGCGCAATGTCGCTGCGGAATATCGACTCAATCCGTTGACAGTTCTCAAAGGCTATCAGGAACTGGTCGACGAAGGCCTCGTCGAGAAAAAACGTGGTCGTGGCATGTTCGTAACGGACGGGGCGCGCAAGCAATTGCTAAAGGACGAGCGCCAGCGTTTTCTGGACAAGGAGTGGCCAGAAGTGGTTGCAACGATCGAGCGACTCGGGCTTGACGCTGTCTCGCTACTTGACCAAGTGAAAAAGCCGGATGACGTGGGGGAAGAAGAATGACTAGCCTGGTCACTGCGAGCAACGTATCGAAGCACTATGGCGATGTTCGTGCAGTCGACAACGTCAGTTTCGAAATCGAGAAAGGCAAGATCATGGGGCTGTTCGGTCCAAATGGTGCCGGCAAGACAACCTTACTAAAAGCCGTCCTTGGTCTGACTGATTGCCAGGGACAACTCTCGGTGCTTGGGCTCGACCCATTCAGGCAACGCAAGGAACTGATGCGAAACATCTGTTTCATTGCTGACGTCGCTGTTTTGCCGCGCTGGATCAAGGTCACGCAATTGCTCGACTTCATGGAGTCTACGCATCCGAACTTTACGCGAAAGCGTGCCGAGGAATTGTTGTCACAGACAAAAGTTCGTAATGATGCAAAGGTGCGTGAATTGTCGAAAGGGATGGTTACGCAGCTGCATTTGTCGATTATTACGGCAATCGACGCGAAGCTGCTGGTGCTCGATGAACCAACGCTTGGTCTCGACATTATTTTTCGCAAGGAGTTTTACGGCAATCTACTCAATGACTACTTCGACGGCGAGAGAACTATCCTGATTACGACCCACCAGGTTGAGGAAATCGAAAACCTGATGACGGACATCATGTTCATAAACGATGGCCGGATTCTGCTCGACTCGAGCATGGAGTCACTTCCCGACACTTATTTCGAACTGACCACGGCAGGAGAGGATGCCGACAGAGCGCGGCAAATGGGGCCGGTCTACGAGCGCGATGTTTTCGGTAAAAAAATCATGACGTTCGAAGGTATCGACCGCGAGAAGCTCACCGGGCTCGGTGAAACACATACACCGTCTGTGGCCGACCTGTTCGTCGCCAAAGTCAAAGGGGCGGCAGCATGATGATGAATCAACTGGCGCTTGTGCGAAGAGAGCTCTGGGAGCACCGGTCGATATGGATTACACCGGCAGCGGTTGCCTTTGTCGTGACGTTTATTGCGATCGCGATTGTTATTATGGTCGCCGCATTCGGTGAGGCGGTTAATCCCGAGATTGAAAAAATTGCAGATGCCACGGTACCGGAAGTAGTTCGACGTGCGGCACTTGCCGGTGTTCTGGTCGCCAATACCTCCGTATTCGCGATGGCAATGTGGTTTCTGACGATCTTCTATTGCCTCGATGCTCTATATGCGGAACGTAAAGACAAAAGCATACTGTTCTGGCGATCGTTGCCTATAACGGATGCCGAAACCGTCGTATCGAAGTTATTGACAGCAGTCGTCGCGATACCTGTAGTAACAATGGCAGCGGTGATTGTCTCGCACCTCCTGAACCTGACAGTGATGAGTGTCTGGCTGGGCACTGAAGGAGTTAACCCAATTCGGTTCATTTGGAGCGCAGTGCCGCTATTTGATACCTGGACCGCCTTACTTGTAGTCTTGCTTGCGATTCCGATCTGGTTGGCTCCACTACTGGGCTGGTTTCTATTCATTTCGGCCTGGGCGAAGCGAGGACCATTTCTGCGGGCAGTCTTGCCGATCGCCATCCTGCCAATCCTCGAGTACATCATTTTCAGATCATGGAATCTTGGTATCGCGATTGTTTCGCGGCTCAGATTCGAGACGATGCCGGTTTTTGACATCTCCGAATTTGCGTCGGGATTTGATGAAGATGACCTTCACTCATTGCTTGAGCAAGATATCAGCCTGACGTCCATGCTGGACTTGTCGGCGTTCCTTACAAGTGCCGAGGTCTGGGCTGGACTTCTGGTCTGCGGGCTGTTCACTACAGCAGCCATTTACGTCAGGCGTTATCGGGACGAAAGCTAGCCAATCGCAGGGCGTCCAGAAATATCGTGCTTGCGTAACTTGCCGCGGAACTGGTGATAGCTGAGTCCAAGCAGGTCTGCGGCCATGCGTTGGTTGAAGCGGGCTTTGTCGAGCGCTGCTACCAGCAGGTCTCTTTCCATATCTCTGAGCCGCTGAGTCAAATCCGCCGGGAGTAACGGCGCACGTCGCGGTTGTCGTCCTGGCGCTGGCTCGCCGCCAGGCTCGGCGAGCTTGAATGGCGAATCGAACGGGTCGAACGCGATCTTCGCTATGACCTGCTCAGGGTCAGCCGATCTATACACCGACCGCTCAATCGTATTCTTTAGCTCTCTGACATTGCCGGGCCATTTGTGCTTGAGTAGTGCCGAGGCGGCCCGTGGTGCAAAACCCGGGAAAAAGCTGCGCTTTAGCTCGCTGACCATGTTCACTGCGAAAGCGTGGGCCAGCGTCATTACGTCCTCGAGGCGCTCCCGCAGCGGTGGAACCGTGATGACATCAAAAGCCAGTCGATCCAGCAGATCCTTGCGAAAGCGACCTTTGGCGGCCAGTGCCTGCAAGTCGGAGTTGGTTGAGCCTACTATTCGCACATCTACGCGCACGGTTTCACTTCCCCCGACGCGCTGAATCTCGCCATATTCGATAACGCGAAGAATCTTCTCCTGCATGCGCAGCGTTATGGTTGCAAGTTCGTCGAGGATCATCGTTCCGCCGTCAGCGCGTTCGAAGTGTCCGATGTGAGTGCGCGCCGCACCTGTAAAGGCACCGGCCTCGTGACCGAATAATTCGGATTCAAGAATCGATTCGGTGAGTGCCGCGCAATTAACCTTGACCACGCCCTGTTCCCAACGATCAGAGAGAAAGTGAAGTCGTGACGCGATCAACTCCTTGCCGGTGCCGCGCTCACCTACCACAAGCACAGGCTTGTCGAGCGGTGCCGCGCGTGACACATGTTCGAGCATCGCCATGAAGGCCGGGGCCTCGCCAATAATCTGCTGGTCGGGTCTGCGGATGGACATTGGTTAATTTCACCATAAATTAGTGTGAATCGCGAATAATTAGCGAAAATGACCATATTGTCAACACCTTTGGGGCCGGTAATAATAGAAAAATCTATTTGTAATACAAAAGGTTACGGGATTTCAGTGGAGTTGGCACGGATGCTGCAGTACTACTTGTGAGTTTCACCAAACATGAGGACAGACCATGGGTATATTCACGAGATTCAGCGACATCGTGAACTCAAACATCAACGCGATTCTCGACAAGGCAGAAGATCCCGAGAAAATCGTGCGACTGATGATTCAGGAGATGGAGGACACGCTGGTCGAGGTACGCTCGGCGGCCGCACGATCAATCGCAGACAAGAAAGATCTGAACCGTAAGCTCGAATCGCTCGATCGCGAGTTGCGCGATTGGGAGCAAAAGGCTGAATTGGCAATCCGAAAAGGTCGCGAAGACCTTGCCAAAGCGGCTCTGGTTGAAAAATCCCGTGTTGCCTCGGCGGCTGAAGTTCTCAAACAGGACTATCTTGCCGTCGACGAGGGGTTGAGCAAGCTCAATGAAGATATCGCAAGACTCGAGGGCAAGCTCGAAGATGCAAAGGCCAGGCAGAAGGCCCTGCTGGCCCGACACAAAACGGCAAGCAGTCGTCTGGCTGTCAGAAAAAAGATCCATGATTACAAGATTGACGACGCAATGATCCGCTTCGAGCAATACACGAGACGCATCGACGACGTGGAAGGTCGAGTTGAAGCATATGACCTGGGACTGCCAAAGGACCTGAATCACGAATTTGCAGGTCTCGAAGCCGAGGACTCGGTACGGGAAGAACTGGACGCCCTGAAAAAAAGGGTTGCGAAGAGTGAGCAGGACGAGGAAAAGGAAGCCGCGGAAGGCTGAGTGTGAGTCTGTCAGAAGGATAAAAGAATGAGTCAACGCACTTGGAATATTGATCACGGTCCCTTGCGCGGCTTGTACCGCGATAGGGAAAACGCCTGGATGTTCGGCGTGTGCGCAGGCATCGCTGACAGGTTCAATCTCCGGCTGTCCACGGTACGCGTTATCGCGCTTATCAGTCTTGTATTGTTTTTCGGACTGACAGCAGCCATATACATCGGTGCCACGCTGTTGATCAGGGAGAAACCACTGGTCTACTCCGGGCGAGAGGGCGAGTATTCGTTTTGGCGTCGCCATCACCGTGATAACTGGAGCCGTTCATGACTGTGCATACAACGACATCCCAGCACCGCTTCACACGTAACGCCGATAAGGCGCTACTCGGTGGTGTCTGCGCGGGAATTGCCGACTACTTCGGATTCAATCTTCGCGCGACGAGGGTGATATTTCTTATCGCCTTCTTTGTCGCAATGCCGTTTCCATTGATTGCTTATGTCGCGCTCGTTTTTCTCGTTCCGGCCGAGTCGAGCAGACCCGGCTATATCGTGGAACGTGAGGTTCGGTACAAAAGGCGCCGTATGTCGCGCAAGGAACGCAGGCAGGCGGCCGAAGAGGAAAGGCAGGAGGCTGCCGACGCGGTCGAGGAACGGCGTCGATCACTGGACGAGCGTCTCGCGCGAGTCGAGAAATACGTGACGTCGTCTCGCTACTCCCTGGACAGGGAATTCAGGAATCTTTGAGATATCATTAATAAGGGACCAGGGATTCAACAATGAATACGCTATTTTTCGTAGTCTGCATTGTCGCAATCGTGATGACGGCGGACACCATACAGAAGATCTATAAGGTGCGCGCGCAAAAGAAGACCAGCGATGCGGTAGCAGATGAAGAGCTAGCCAAGCTGGATCAGCTGGAAGAGCGAATCCGTGTACTCGAACGGATCGTGACCGAGAACAAGCATGACCTGCGGAGTGAGATCAACAGGCTCTAAACTGGTGCTGGCGAATTACTGCTTGGCGTCTTTGAGCTTCTGATTGTAGAGGCGAATCTGTTGGTTGAATTGCTCGCCAACGAGCGCCTTTTCATCATTCGCAGCATCAAACTTCTTGCTGAGTAATTCATCTCGCCGTTGCAGTTCTTCCGTAGACGGGTCTTCAATCTCTGCAAGTGCAGCCTTTTCCGCATTTTCGACACAGGTCAGGTACTCATCTACCGATGCGACATAACTTTGCACTTCAGCCTTGGCGGTGAGTAATTCGTCTTTCGACGCGGTATTGCCGTCAGGCATATGCGGCCGCACCGGATAGTCGCAAGCAAGTGCCATTGATGAGGCAATAAAGAGTACTGAGCCAAACGCTAGCTTGATGATTCTGGTCATGAGATCTACTTTGGTTAAGGTCGGCACATGAGACACAATTTGGCCAACCGGGTTAAAACGTCCGCGTATTTAATCATTTTGTATCTGTGGAGTGAAGTAGTCAGGCGAATAATGCCCGGTATGAGTCTGTTCCTTCAATCTGCGCGAGAAGCAACTCCAGGTAATTGTCCGAACTCATGGGGTCACCGAATAACAATCCCTGAACATAGGTACAGTCCAGCCTTTGCAGGAAATTGAGCTGGTCCTCGGTCTCGACGCCTTCGGCGACGACGTCCATATTGAGATTGCGGCCCATTTGCACGATTGTGCCAACGATCGTTGCGTCGTCCGGGTTGACGGCAACATCCCGAACAAAAGACTTGTCGATTTTCAATGTGCTGATCGGGAACTGCTGCAAGGCGCTGAGGGACGAATATCCGGTACCGAAATCGTCGATCGCCAGGTGCAGGCCGAGCGCATAAAGCTGGTCGAGCAGCTTGATCGTTCGTTGGGGGTTCTCCATCAATGTGGTTTCGGTGATCTCGAGTTCCAGCGATGTCGGAGAGACCTCATGACTTCGCAAGATCGAGCCGATCCGGCTGGTGAAATTCGGTTGCCGCAACTGCTTCAACGAGAGATTGACCGAAACTCTCCCCGGCGACGTTGTTGATCGCTGCCAGACGCGGAAATCTTCACATACCTTGTCCAGCACCCATTCACCGATCTCAATGATCAGGTTGGTTTCCTCAGCGATCGGAATGAAATCGGAGGGCAAGATCAGGCCTCGCTCTGGCAATTCCCATCTGACCAGCGCCTCTGCCCCAAAGACCTCACCGGTCTCGAGGTTGTATTTGGGCTGGTAATGGACAAGCAATTCGTCACGCTCAAAGGCGCGCTTGAGCCTGCTTTTCGTCATCAGGCGTTCGACAGCGGCCTCGTTCATTTGTGGCTTGTAGTAGGCGAATACATTGCCGCCTGGTTTCTTCGCGCTATACAAAGCTGCATCAGCGTTGCGAATCAGGTCAATGACGTTCGCAGCATCCTTTGGATAATAGGCAACGCCCATGCTTGCCGTCATGAATACCTCATGGCCTTGCACGAAGAACGGATCGGCCAATCGGTCGAGCAATCCTCTTGCGAGCTTATCCGTTTCATCCGCATCGCCACTGCCGGGGCCAAGCTCATTGACGATAACAGCGAACTCATCCCCGGCGAGCCGGCCTATTATCGAGTTCTCTGGCAACGCGGCCGCAAGTCTCTCAGCAACGGTTTCAAGTGTTGCGTCCCCGGCCAGGTGTCCAAATGTATCGTTGATATCCTTGAAATGGTCAACGTCGATGTAGAACAGGCACAGCGGCTTGCCCGCCCGCCGTGCCCGGGCTATCGCACGTTGCAGCAAGTGCTGGAATTGCATGCGGTTTGGAATCTTGGTCAACGCATCAATGCGCGCCAGGTAGCGAATACGTTGTTCGGCACGCCGTCTCTCAGTGATGTTCTGCGCCGCGTAGATACGATCTTCGGAGTCGCCACCCTCGTCGTCGACCACGGAGCAGGTATACGACACCGGAATCGATTCACCAAACTTGCTTTCGAAAAAAACTTCTTTGGGGATGTCAGACGTTTGGTCGTCGACGAGGACGCCGTCCCTGCCCTGGCTTACGATGTAGTCAATCGACGTACCAACCAGTTCGTCCTCCTCAAAGCCGAGCAGTATGGTCGTCGCCCGGTTGATGCGTTTAATCATGCCGTCTGAAGACGTGACAATTATCGCCTCGTTCATCCCCGACAAGATGCTGTCGACATAGTCGCGCGAAATCGTCGTAGAGCGCAGCCGATCGCGCATGTCATTGAATACTGCCGCAAGCTCACCGAGGGAGTCTCCCTGAGTCTGCGGCAATGGCTCACCAAAGTCCGCATCGCGCAGTTTTTCAGCCTGTACCCTGAGATCATGAATTCTCGACGAATGTCTGCGAACAATCAGCAGGACAAGACCAAGGCAGAGCAGCAAGGTCGCCAGCGTACCTGCACCAATCCACAAGTAACTGATACGACGGCTTCGCGATCCTTTGCTGAGTAACTCAGTCGCAAAGGCCTTGGACTCGGCACGCATTTCCTGTAACTCGAACGATCCGACAAGAATGCCCAGTTGCTGCTCCGCGCGCTCGACCGGATAGGTCATGACAAGATTGTTGGGGAGCCAGGTGACAGCCGACAGAATTTCGACGTCCGGTAAGCTGCCAGCTTGTGTCATATCCAGATCATTGCTGATGAATCGCAGGCCGGCGATCGTCGCATTGTCGGCGAGCGCACGATTGAGCAATGTTGCATCGTTGCTTTCACTTGCAGCGCCAAACTCTACGGCGAGATTGTCAGCCAGGCGGTGCATATCTGCGCGCACACGCCTTTCATAGCTGGCGCGAAGAAACGCTTCGTGCTCGATAGCGCTGGCCGTTGTAATCTCGTTGGCGAGCCAGCGGTATTGGCCATAAAACATGGATAGCATGAGCGCAGCCACCGCGACGCCGAGCGTCAGGACAAACAATACATATCGTGGAATTCTGCTGCCGATCATTTGCTCTTCATCACTGTCAGACATCATCCGGCGCAGAACTGGATAGCGCCATGCGGCCTGCAAGCCCTTGTTCTTATTCTTGTCAGAGGTGTGTCGCCGACTGCCAGTGTAGCATCGGCCACCCGGGCAGACGTTTGTTTCCTAATTGGAAATTTGTGGGGCTGGCAGAGTCGAGTGAATTACCACAAATGGTCGAAAAGCATCAAATAAGGAAAACCTGTTCGATTAGTCGTCCTGGCGCTTTTCAACAAAATTCAGTGGTTCAGCAGGCCCGGTCGTCTTCATGACACCCTCGACAATCGCTCCTTCCGCGACCGCAATAGCCTCAGCGGATACGGTTCCTGTGATACGTGCGGTGTCTGTAATTTCGACTTTGCCGGCGGCAATAATGTCACCCTCGACATGACCCGAAACAACGACATCAGCCGCTTTAATCGTGCCTTTCCACAGACCGTTTTTAGCAAGCGTAACCGTGCCCCCCAGATCACAGTCGCCGTCAATCTCGCCGTTAATCAAAAAATCTCCGGAGCCTGTTATTAACCCGGAGATTTTGCAGCCCTCATTAATTAGCGTGGCAGCACTGGACGATTGGTCGCGCAAACGCCGCATTTGAGAGTCATTCATAGCAGTAGGTCCGTGAGTGGATTTAGAGCGCCAGCGGGCAGTCTACCTGCAGATAATGATAATTGTCAGGCACGCTTCACGCTTATGTGCGAATCCACGTGCGCATACGGGAATTCAAGCGCCTTATTCGTTGTAACCGCGTCCCAGAGTCTCGATAGAGGCGAGAAATCCACCTTCGAAAACGAGCCGACGCATGAGCTTGCGAGGGCCAAAATTGTAGACGTACTCTGTGACCATGACTTCCGCAGTGAAACTGGTGTAGCCCGGGGAGTTTGAGATGGTCCAGCCTGGTGGTGTAAGTCGTCGGGAGCTGATATCAACGCTGCGAATGGCGTAGCCGAGGTGACGTTTCGCCGTGGGCTCACCGCAGATCGCAAGCACTTCAAGTTCGTGCATGCCGTCAATAACAAGCTTGCTACCGCAACGAAACGCTGCCGCCGGTTCTGCGAGCAAGAGCGCCACTGCCGTAATGGCGAAAGAGATGACCCACTTGCTAATTCCCTGTTCCATAGCCAATGTCCAGACTAGCAAGCACCGCAAATGCTTGCACGCACCGACGCTTCGCTTATGGTAAAACAGCGGGCGTAATGATAGGCAATGCGCTGGTTAACAGGCTGGCGCGAGACAAAGAAGAATATATTGAGCCAGGTATTCAAAAAACGATTCGACGCGCTCGTCGCTAACGAAGTTCCACTTGCCGGTGGGCGCAAGGGCATAGAGAAAGAATCACTGCGCCTCGATATGGATGGTTATCTTTCAAGCAAGGCGCATCCGCGCGGCTTGGGTTCGGCGCTGACAAATAGTTTCATAACGACGGATTTCTCCGAAGCGTTACTCGAGTTTGTGACGCCGGCCTGTTCTAGTACCTGGGAAGCATTGCGATTTCTTTGCGATGTCCATCAGTTCACTTACGAGCGTCTCGAGGACGAGCTACTGTGGGTTGCGAGTATGCCCTGCAGGGTTCCGCAAGACCCCGACGTTCCTCTGGCGCGTTACGGCACTTCCAACGTGGGTCAAATGAAGACGATCTATCGTCGCGGCCTGGGCTTTCGTTACGGCCGTCATATGCAAACGATTGCCGGAGTGCACTTCAACTACTCGTTGCCCGATTCGTTCTGGCCGCGTTACCAGGCGATATGCGAAGACGCCGGTGACGAGCAGGACTTTCGGTCGAATCAGTACCTTGCTCTGACGAGGAACTTCCGGCGATTCGGCTGGATTGTCTTGTATCTGTTCGGTGCATCCCCTGCCATGTGTAAATCATTCGGCGGTACAGAGCTCGGCATGCAGTCATTGAGCGCGGATACGTGGTACGCACCGTTCGGGACATCGCTACGAATGAGCGATCTTGGATACAGCAATCAAAACCAGTCGCGTATCAACATTTCGATGAACAGTCTGGATGCCTATATCCGCGATTTGCGTAATGCGATCAAAACGCCGGAACCCGACTACGAAGAGATCGGCGTAAAAGTCGACGGCAAATACCGGCAACTGTCGGCAAACCAGCTGCAAATCGAGAACGAGTATTACAGCGCGGTTCGGCCCAAGCGGGTGGCGCATTCCGGGGAGAGGCCAACAGCCGCGTTAAAAAGAGGTGGTATAGAGTACGTCGAGATTCGTTCACTGGATATCAACATCGATGACCCTGCCGGCATCAATCAAAACACGATGCGCTTCATGGAAGCGTTTCTGATCTATTGTTTGCTCGAAGACAGTCCGCCTTTTGATGAGGCATCGCTTGATGAGACCAAGCGCAACCAGACGCTCATGGCCAAAGAAGGGCGAGACCCGGCATTTCGACTGTATCGAGACGGGGCTGAGGTCTTGGTGGCCAACTGGGCAGGCGAAATACTGGATAAGGTCGCGGCTATCGCTGGATTGATCGATTTGGCCGAAGACGGCGACAGTTATTCGCAGGCAGTTCGATTGTTTCACGAGCTGGTCGATGAGCCTGCGGCGACGCCTTCCGCGCGCCTACTTGAGGAGTTGCAGGGTGCTGAGACCAGCTTTTTCGACTATGCGATTTCGGTGGCGCGGGGCCATCGGGAGTACTTCACGTCGATCACGCCCATGTCAGACGAACGGCGCACTGAATTTGAACGAGAGGTTGTTGACTCGGTCGAGCGGCAGCACGAGATCGAAGCGAGCGATGCAATCAGCTTCGATGAGTACCTGGCGAACTATTTTAGTTCGGACTGAATTAGAAGGGTAATGCTGTGCCGTGCTCAAATGCGAACTCACGGTGCAGTGCCTGCAGTCTTGTCGTCAGCTCTCCGACTTTGCCGTCAGCGATTTGCCGCCCATCTGCTTCAAGGACTGGTGTCAACTCCCCCATTGTTCCACTGGTAAAGACTTCACTCGCGGTATAGAGCTCGGTCAGCGAGATATTCCTTTCCTCAGCCGGAATGTTGTTCTCACGGCAGATATCCAAAATCATCTGTCGAGTCAGACCTGGGAGGCAGCTATCAGCATGTGGTGTGCTGACGATTCCGTTCTTCACAATAAAAAGATTCGTGTCATTGGTTTCCGAGACGAAGCCATGCACATCCAACATTATTGCGCTGTCCGCATTGGCAACGTTTGCCTCGATAGAGGCGAGAATGTTGTTGAGCAGATTATTGTGGTGAATCTTCGAGTCCAGACATTGCGGGGTGTTACGGCGAGTTGAGGCAGTTATGACACGGATGCCATTGTCGGAGTAAACGGGCGGCTTCCACTCTGCCAGGACAATAAGCGTGCAACCGGATTGATTGAAGCGTGGGTTCATGCCCGATGTCGTCTTCTCACCACGCGTAAGCGTGAGGCGGATATGCGCCTCATCGCGCATGTCGTTTGCTTGCAGAGTGCTGAACAGAGCGTCGCGAACTTCGTCCGAAGACGGCACAGTCTCGAATGCCAGCGTTTTAGCGGAATTTTGCAGTCGCTCGAGATGCCCGTCGAGTGCGGCAATCCGTCCTTTGTAAACGCGCAGGCCTTCCCACACGGCGTCGCCCCCTTGCACGACGCTGTCAAATACCGAGACTTTGGCTTCCTTTCGGGGCACGAGTTGATCGCCAACAAAAACCACGATGTCCATGTTTCGCGGGTCTGGCACATTCATCATTTGTCTCCGGTCGTTGCGCGAATCGCCTGTTCGAACAATCGGTCATACCATGGTTTGCACTCTGCTAACAGAGGCTCAAGGTGTTCTGGAAAGTCCTGCTTTGGTGTGTGCTCCGCGAATCCAGTGCTTTGATGCACAGCGTGATACCAGTGCGGTGCCCACACGCCGTCTTCTGGTCGCGGTCCAGCGGGCCATTGCAGCATGGCCGTGGTGAAATCGTGGCCGATGTGCTCGCACAGCTGGCTAAGAACACCGGCAGGGTCAAGCAACAGTTCACGCGAATCCAGAACGGCTGGTCGTTGCTCCCACTCGCGCAGATCTGAAAACAATCGCCATTGCCGTTGCAGGCCGGTATCGCTCAATTGCGCATGTGGTAGCTGTATCGTCAGTGACGGCAGCATCTCCTGCGGGTCTCTTACCAGGAATATGTTGCAGGTCTTGCGCAGAAAAGTGGGGTCGATGCCGACGAGATGATGTGCCATGTGTTTGACAAAGAAGCGACTCGATTTTTGCCGCGTCTGCGCTTTTATCAACTCACGCATTACGGCATCACCATCGCAATTCATCGCAGCGAGTATTTCATCCCTGCCCGGGTGGTCGGCTCCGGAAACGCGCAGGTAATGGCCATACAGGGGCTCATCGATAATGGTGATATCGTCGTGCTGCGCGAAGCTGTACATCAGTGCCGTCGACACGTTTCGAGGACCGGACCAGAGGCAAATCGGTGTATTCATAATGATCGGGCCTGAACTAGTGTGCGTTCCGTCACAAATCGATCGTGAAGAGTGTGCTGACAGGGCCAATTTAACTAAACTTGGGCCATGTTCAAGACTTTCATTGCAGGAATTCTTCTCGGAATCGTAGCTGCCGGCGGAACGTTGTACTCCTTTCCGGTGGTCGACCAGTTCCGTGAGCACTCATTGATCGTGGTTCATCCGAACCACGGTAATACCGAGTCATTTCACGTCAACATACCGATGGACCGCATAATGATCGGGGTAGCGGGGCAAAGCAATCCTCTGCCAGTCGGACTGGTATGGCCAGAAGACCAGCAGTTTGCCGATACTCGCGCTGAGCTGTTCAAGATCCGCAACGACAAAGATGCGGTGGTCGGTGTCGCGAGTCGCATCGCTGGTAGCCATGAAAACTCGGGCGAGATCATCGAATGGGTTTTTCACCTTCCGGCACGAGGCTCGGCTTACGTGGCGATGCAGCCGGAGCCGGCAGAAGGTGGTTATCGAATCGGCGCGCTAGCGACTGGTACGCGCGAGTTCGCTCCTTTGCATGGCACGGTAACCGAACGTTGGGTTACCGATACATCCGGTTCTGAGGATGCGCCCGCTGGTCGAATCGAGATAATTACGGCCTTCGTTGCGAGGGAGGTCGAAGCAGAATGAAATATCTTGTCTCCCTGATTGTCGGCATGATCGTTGGCGTAATTGCATTCGTTACCCTCCTGTACTTGAACCCGTTCACATCGCAAAACAGGCTATCGCCATTGTCAGTTACTGATAATGACCTCGTTACCCTGAACTACTCGGCGGTTGCAGCGGATGCGCTGGTCTATACCAATAACGGCGAGTCGCAGGTAGCGCCGCATCCGGTGAAGGTTCTGCAACTGTGGGAGCGGCCCATACGCAGGACGGACGTGATGGCAACCGTGTTGACCGACGGTCGTGGTCAAACTGCCGGCATAGGCATAAAATTCTCATCCGATTCCGAAACAACAAACATCCTCAACGGTGAGGCGATCGTCGACAGCGCCTGGCACATCTATGTGCCCGGGAAAGGCAGTCTGTTCATTGAACAGCAGGAAAACTACTGGAGTTATCTGCGCGAGATAGTTGTGCCGGCGTACTGGAGTTCGGGTGACAACTGGCGTGGCATCTGGAATGGCAATATCACCTCCGGTCCGGGCGCACTCGGTATCGCCAAGGTAGTTGGCGGAAGCGGTGATTTCAGCGGCCTGGAAACCGACGGCGTCGAGTCGCTTGCGGCTAAAGCCTATTCTGTTGACCAGGGTCCTGTGGCGATCGACGGTCATTTGGCCATCGAGATTCCGCGACCGGAATCTGAATCTACGTCAGATCTTTAAGCGCGACCTCTGCGTCGGCAAGCAGTTCGGGGTCCAGGACCGCGCGGCTCGCTATAAGCGCCTTTGACTGCATGAATTCCCGCGGTGCATTGATCGCATCGACTGCGATGAGTGCGCCGTCTTTGAGGTACAAGCACGCGAAGCTCCTGCTGGACGGGTCGCCACGCAGCACCAGCTGGTCATATCCCTGTGACAGTCCGGCGATTTGTAGTTTGACGTCGTACTGATCTGACCAGAACCAGGGTACTTGTGAGTAGTGCGTTTCTACGTGGCAAATATTGCTGGCTGCGGTCTTCGCTTGCTCAACCGCGTTGTGAACCGACTCCAGGCGCAAACGCTGGCCGTAGATTTCGTTCGGATGTGAGGTGCAGTCGCCAATTGCGTAAATATCCGGATCGGAAGTCTGGCATTGATCGTCTACGACGACGCCATCGTCCACCTCCAGCCCTGCTGCTTCGGCGAGTTCTTTATTCGGCTGGATGCCAACACCAACAACCACAAAGTCAGCAGCAATTGTCTGTTCGTTGTCGGTGACGACCGCTTTCACGCGGCGCTTGCCTTCGAAGGCTGCCAGACCCGTCGAAAGAAGCAGCTTCACACCTTGATTGGTATGTTCGAGTTGATAGAAGTCAGACACGTGCGGTGAAACGACGCGACTCATGACCCGGTCGGCCATCTCGACAACGGTCACATCCAGACCAAGTTGCCGGCAGACGGCCGCAACCTCGAGCCCGATATAGCCAGCGCCGATGATCACCAGGCGTTTGCTGCTCGCAATATCGCTGCGAATTGCATCGACGTCGGCGATACTACGCAGGTAATGTATGCCCGGAAGATCGCTACCCGGTATCGATACCGATAGCTTACGAACTCTCGAACCGGTCGCAAGAACCAGCTTGTCATAGGCAATATCGTCACCATCGGCTATTTGTAAACGACGTGCTGCGCGGTCGATGCTGTCAATCCGTGTGCCGAGACGTACTTCGATCTGCGGATCCTCGTAGAATGAGGCGGGCTTGAAATGCAGCCGCTCGGCCGAAAGTTCACCAGCGAGAAACTTCTTCGACAGCGGTGGCCGCTGATAGGGAAGATGCAGCTCGTCGCCGACAAGGATCATTCGACCCGCATACTTTCGTTGCTTGAGCGTTGCAACAACCTGTCCGGCCCCATGGCCGGCGCCTGCAATAACGACTGTATCCGTCATTCGAAATCCCTTTCTTACACCGCCTGCAATGGCCAAAGGATCGGCAGCAGGACCATTACGGTAATGAATACGACGATAGTCAATGGCACGCCGACTTTGAGGTAATCGATGAAACGGTAGCCACCCGGACCCATGACCAGGATATTGGCCGGGTGCGATATCGGACTGGTAAAGCTCGCTGAGGCCGCCATTGCAACCGCCATCATCGCCGTCTGTGGCTGCAGACCCATGTCGGCCATTGCCGAAAGTACGATCGGGGCCATGAGGACGACCAGCGCGGCAGTCGGAATGATCATTGTCGCCATCGCCGTCAGTACGTACAGGCCCATGATGACTGGCCACGGCCCCGCGTTTCCAAGCAGGATCATTACCTGTCCAGCGAGATAGGTTGCCGCTCCGGTCTGTTGCATCGCCGTACCAAGCGGCAGCATGCCCGCGATCAGAAATATCGCACGCCAGTCGATTGCCCGGTAAGCCTGTTCCATATTCAGGCAACCCGTCAGCACCATGATGCTGCCACCCACAACCGCAGCGATCGAAATCGGCGCTTTGCCCATCATCACCGAGACAACTACGGCAAGCATTATGAACGCGGCGAGCGGTGCACGACGGGTGTCGGGAGGTTTCTGACCGAGCGGCGTCAGAATCAGGAAGTCTGAGTCTGATGACAACAATTGCAGCCTGTCACGTGGCCCAAGGAGCAACAGCGCGTCGCCGATTTGCAGCCTCTCATCGGCCAGTTCGGTACCGACTGTCTCACCCTCGCGCCAGATGCCGGCGAGTTCGATTCCATAACGCTCGCGAAAATTGAGTTCGCCAACCGTCCGTCCGGCGAGAGTGCTTCGCGGATCGAGTGTTGCGTCCATCAGGGTCAGACGTTCTGATTCGAATGCGCCGAGATTAGCCGGTACGGAGGTTTCAATCTCAAACTCCTGCAAGCCACGTAGCACGTCGAGGTCGCTGGGCTGACCCTCGATCAACAGCAGGTCACCACCGAGGAGGTCCTCATCGCCGCGCGGCATCACAGTCAATGCGCCATCGCGAAAAATTGCGACGACGCGAAAGTCGAATACCTCGGCGAGACGACTCTTGCGCAAGGTTGCGCCGGCGAGGTCGCTCTCTTTGGGCAGGCGCACGACAAACATGCGCTCGTCCGTCTGATATTGCTCATCCACGCGTTCGTCGGTGAGCACCTCAACGTCTGTGAAGTCAGCGAACTTTTCGAGCTGCGCGATTGCGTCGACTTCGCCTTGCACAAGTACGCGTTCGCTTTTGCGCAATGGTACGTACGCGAGGTTTGTCAGACGGTACTGGTTGCGGCGACGCAGACCGACTACAGCAACATCGAAGCGCGAGCGAAATCCTGCATGACGAACGAGTTCGGATACCAGTGGTGACGTATCCGAGATCGTTACTTCGGCGTAGGCGATCTTCGCGGCAACCATCGATTTCAGAACGGGCGCTTCGCGCTCGATGACCAGGTCACTCCAGCGGCGCAGTTCGCGAAACTGATCGACGCGACCCTGTACGAGGATACCGTCGCCGCCACGCAGAACCGTTTGCCGGTTTGGTAAGGGCTCGCTGCGTCCCTGGCGTACGAGGGCAAGAATAATCAGCCCTGTTGAGCTGCCGATACGGCTCTCGGCGAGCGTCTTGCCGACAAGAATAGAACGAGTAGGTACGCGCATCATGAATGTGCGCTCGTGTAATTTGTAGCGCGCCCGCAGGCTACGCTGACTGACGTGCTTGCCATGTTCGGCAATTTTCTTTGGCAGCAGAAATCTGCCGAACAGCGCGACGAAGATTACGCCAATGGCCATGACGGCGCCGCCCAAAGGTGTGAAATCGAACAGTTTGAACGGTTCATACCCAAATCGTGTCAACGATTCGCTGATCAGGAGGTTGGGCGGTGTACCGATCAGGGTCATCAGGCCGCCGAGTAGTGTCGAGTAAGCCAGTGGCATCAACAAGCGCGACGCCGGGATACGAGTTCTACGCGCAACTTCGACGACAACTGGCAACATCAATGCCGCGACGCCGATATTGTTCATGAAGGCAGACAGCACAGCACCAGTCACCATGATGACGAGAATCATGGATATTTCCCGTCGACCACCAAGGCGCATAACCTGCCGACCGATGATGTCGGCGATACCGGTACGCGTCAGACCTTCGCTGAGGATGAACATCGCCCAGACGGTAATAACAGCGCCATTCGAGAAGCCAGAAAAAGCCTGATCGGTGCTGACCAGTCCGGTGAGTGCCAGTGCCCCGAGCACGAGCAGGGCGACGAGGTCCATGCGAATGACTTCGCTGATGAACAGAATCAGCGAGACGGCAAGAATGCCCAGTACAAGTGCAATCTCGAGAGTCATTCGGTCAATTTAAGCCTGTTGTGCCTCAGGAAGGGTCTGTGCCTCTCTTATACAGGCAAGACGACGCTCCGAATAGTATAACGTGCGAGGAATTCCTCATAAAACCAAGCACCTGAACTTGTAAATTTATCCAGTACTGTATAAAAATACAGACTTTCCTACTGGAGAGTTGTGGTGCAGGCAGTCGAGCGCAGTGACGATTACCTGGAGATGCTGAATCCGGAACAGCGTCAGGCGGCGGAATACGGGGCCAAAACAGCTAACAATGTATTCCGGTCCGGGCCTTTGCTCGTCATTGCTGGTGCGGGCACCGGCAAAACGATGACGCTCGCGCATCGCGTTGCTCATCTGATAATTCAGGGTGTCAGTCCGGAGCGCATTCTGTTGCTGACATTCACGCGCCGCGCTGCGCAAGAGATGACTCGACGTGTCGATACAATCGTGCGACGAACGATGGCGGACAGCAAAGCGAATGTTGTTCCGGCAGGCGTGTTGCCATGGTCCGGAACGTTTCACTCGGTCGCGAATCGACTGTTGCGACGATTCGCCGCTAACCTCGGTCTTGATCCGGGCTTTTCCGTACTCGATAGAGGTGATGCCGCCGATGTTATCGATGTCACAAGACATGAACTCACCTTGTCGAAGAAGTCACGTCGCTTTCCAAAGAAAGACACTTGTCTTGCGATTTATTCGCGTTGTGTGAATTCACAAAAAGCGCTGGTGGACGTGCTCAACGAATCCTATCCCTGGTGTATCGACTGGGAAGCAGAACTGCGTGAGTTGTTCAGACACTACGTATTGCGCAAGCAGCAGTGCCAGGCGCTCGACTACGACGATCTGTTGTTGTACTGGAATCACCTCGTGGCGGACAAGGAGTTCGCCGACCAAATCGGTGCATGGTTCGATCATGTGCTTGTGGACGAATATCAGGACACGAATCTCGTGCAAGCGCAGATTCTGCGTGCACTCAAACCCAATGGTGAAGGCGTCACCGTCGTAGGGGACGATGCACAGTCCATCTATTCATTTCGCGCTGCAGAGGTTGAAAATATTCTCGGCTTTCCGGATCAGTTTATACCCAGGACGGAAGTTGTGACTCTTGATCAGAACTACCGCTCGACTCAAGAAATCCTGAACGTAGCAAACGGCTTGATCGCAGAGAGCGAACGACAATACGAAAAGAATTTGTTTGCCGACAACAAGAACGGCGCCAGGCCCGGCTATGTAACCGTGGAAGATGGTGACGCGGAAACTGAATATGTTGTTGAAGCGATTCTGCAAAACCGCGAAACGGGTATGCAGCTCATGGACCAGGCGGTTCTGTTCCGTGGCGCACACCATAGCGACAGACTTGAGCTTGAACTCATTCGACGCAACATTCCATACGTTAAGTACGGCGGCCTGAAGTTTCTCGAGGCGGCACACGTCAAAGACCTGTTGTCCGTACTTAAATGGGCCGAAAACCCGAAAAATGAGATCGCCGCATTTCGTGTATTGAAGCTGTTGCCCGGGATGGGGCCGACCTATGCGTCACGCTGTTATGAACAACTCGCTTGCGGTGAATTTTCGTTTTCGACGTTACGCAATTTTCGGCCGCCGTCAGCGGCAGCAAGCGATTGGCACGCTTTTTGTGAGTTGCTGGACTCGTTGTCAGCGGCGGAGGCTGATGATGCCGCCTGGCAGGCGCAATTGACCCAGGTACGTCGCTGGTATCAGCCGCATCTGGAACGACTATACGATGGTATCGATACTCGCGAGGCGGATCTCGAGCAACTTGAACAGATTTCAGGCCGTTACGCGACACGCGAGCGTTTTCTTACGGAGTTGACGCTCGACCCGCCCAGCGCTGCGGGGGATCTTGCCGCGGACCCTTTACTCGATGAAGACTATCTCGTGTTATCGACTGTCCATTCAGCGAAAGGTCAGGAGTGGGACGCGGTGTACGTGTTGAATGTTTCGGATGGCAACTTCCCCTCCGAATTCGCCACTGGTAAGCCGGCAATGATCGAAGAAGAACGTCGCCTGTTATATGTTGCGATGACTCGGGCGAAACAGTCCTTGTCTCTCATCGCGCCACTCAAGTATCACGTCACGCAGCAGCGGCGTGATGGCGATAAGCACGTTTACGGTGCTCGCAGCCGCTTTCTGACCGATTCGCTGCTCGAGACGATGGATCGGTGCTTTCATGGCCGCAAAGATGAGCCTGCGAAACAACAACGAGCGCAATCAGACAAGCGCCTGGATGTCGCGTTACGGATGCGTGAGATGTGGTAAAAAAAAGGCGGTGGCAAAAGCCACCGCCAATCGTTACGAAACAAACAGCATAAGGGATTAATAGTCTGCTACGTCAACACAATTCGTTTGTTACAGTGGTTTGATGCTCCGGAGTCGGAATTGGTTGCAACTAATATGGAATAAGAGCCCGCATATGCAGAAAATTGAGTTTCTGCTGCAACTAATTCACTGCGTATCACGATAGGGCCGGGGCTAGGACAAGAACATCCTGTACGCAGGATTGTCACTCTCTTCCCAATGCGCGTAGCCGAGGTCGGCGAGATGCGCCTCCAGTTCAGCGGTCTCGTTTTCAGGCACATCTATTCCAGCGAGAATGCGGCCATAATCAGAGCCGTGATTGCGATAATGGAACAAACTGATGTTCCAGTCTGTGCCGATCGCATTGAGGAAATCGAGCAGGGCGCCGGGACGCTCCGGAAATTCGAATCGAAACAGGCGTTCGTTAGCCACACCGGTCGAAGGACCACCGACCATGTGGCGCACGTGCAATTTGGCCATCTCGTTGTCGCTCAAATCCTCAACTGGATAATCTGCGTCACGAAGGTCTGCCAGCAATTGCTGGCGTTCCTCCGCACCGCCTTTTAGTTGCACGCCAACGAAGATGTGCGCTTTTCTCGTATCGCTGTATCGGTAATTGAATTCGGTGATGCCGCGGCGCCCGATAAATTCGCAGAAACGTCGAAAGCTGCCAGGAGCTTCCGGAATCTCCGCAGCAAGCAGCATCTCCGTTTGTTCACCGACTGCTGCGCGTTCGGCGATGTGGCGCAAGCGATCGAAATTCACATTTGCGCCGCAATTAATCGTTACGAAGTTTTGATTCTGAATTTGATTGTCGGCGATGTACTTTTTGGCGGCAGCAACACTCAGGCCGCCAGCCGGTTCGACGATTGAACGCGTGTCTTCGAAAATGTCGCGAATTGCTGCGCATATCTGATCTGTGTCGACCGTGATGATTTCGTCGACGTATTGCTGACAGAGGCGAAAGGTCTCGTCTCCGACGCGTCTGACCGCGACGCCGTCCGCAAAGATGCCGACATGTTCGAGTACGACGGGCTTGCCGGCTGCGATCGAGTCTCGCATTGCCGATGAGTCGTCGGGTTCGACACCTATGATACGAATGTCGGGCTGTACTGCCTTGATGTACGCGGCTATACCGGCAATCAGCCCACCGCCGCCAATCGGAATGAAAACCGCGTCGATGTCGTCGCTTGCCTGTTCAAGTATCTCGACACCGATCGTGCCCTGGCCGGCGATAACGTCAGGGTCGTCGAAAGGATGGATGAATACATAGCCATGCTGTTGTTCGAGATCACGCGCGCGAGAGTAGGCATCGTCGTAAGTGTCGCCAAAGAGAACGACCTCTCCACCCAGTGACCGAACGGCGTCCACTTTGATGGACGGCGTAGTCACCGGCATGACGATGACAGACCGAATGCCACGTTTTTGCGCCGCCAGTGCAACACCCTGTGCGTGATTGCCGGCCGAACTGCAGATGACCCCGTTCGCAAGCTCACTGTCGGATAGTGCAGCCAGTTTGTTGTAGGCACCACGCAGCTTGAATGAGAACACCGGCTGCAAATCTTCGCGCTTTAGCCAGATTCGGTTGTTCAGGCGTGCCGACAGGTTGCGTGCGAAATCCAGCGGCGACACGACGGCTACGTCGTAAACCGCCGCGCTCTGAATTCGCTGCAGGTAATCTGTTTCGCTCATTAATTGCTCACCGTCGATACGCCAGACCGGTTATCGCATACCCGGGCGCAGCTCGCAAAATTTCAGCAAATCGCCACGAATTCGGGCTCGTTGTATGCGGCTGGTCATGCTTCGATGTCTGTCATGACGAACGATAGTGTGGCATCCGGATTTTTTCGCAGCAGCGCAACGAAAGCAGCAAGGTATCGCTGGTTCTCGCCGGTGCTTATTGTCACTCCACCTTCCGTGTTTCCCACTTGTGCGTTAGCGGCAGTCGCGACTGCCTGTTTGTTCGCAGCTGTCATCGTTATCGAGGTTCCTGAACGCATCAGGGCGACAGGAGTGCTGTTGCCAAGTAATGGTCTCCTCAAAGTGCGGGCACGGCGGTCAGGGCGAATCGAAAATCTGCGCGTTGCAAATGGCGAAGTCGTGAGTCAGGGGCAGGCGCTGATGTGGCTGACTGACGGGCAGCGGGCACCGCAGAGCGAACCCGAGGCCATCGCGCGGCTTGCATCGCTCAGGCATGAGTTGCACCTCCTCGAAGCATCACTTGAGCAGGAACTCGTGACCATCGAATCCAGAGCGAAAATCAACCGTCGCCGCAAGGGGTTTCTCGACAGACGACTGAAACTGGCGGAGACCGAATATGCCACACGAAATCATCAAGCTGAGTTGCAGGAAGGACGGTCAAAGCGTGTTTCCACACTCGCGAGGCAAGGTCTCGTCGCGGCGCAAGGCGCCGACCAAATAGCTGCAGGTGCTTTGCAGGCGCGGGCGGCGGGGCAAGCGGCACAGCAGCAGGTGATCGCGCTGCAGGATGAGGTCGCGAAAGTGACCGGGGAAATGCAGCGAGATCTCGCTGCGCCCGGGTCGCTGCGTACGCGAACCGGGATACGGCGAGAGGGGCTGCGGCGCGAAATCGCAGCCGTCGCAGTACAGTCGGCGATGGAGCTAACAGCGCCCGGAAACGGTGTCGTGGCCGGCCTGACCGTACGCAACGGGAGTTTTGTGCAGCCCGGGCAACTCATCCTGACGATCCATGACGATGCTGACCTTCTCGAAGCTCGGCTGTACGTGAGCGCAGACAATGCGGCGATGATCAGCGCAGGACAGCGTGTTGAATTACAACTTCGAGCGTATCCGCACGAATTGTTCGGTACACAGTCCGCGGTTGTAACCAGGGTATCGGCAATCGCGCTGTCGGCCCGCGAGCTGGACGTAGCTACTCGGCTTGTCGGGCCCGTTTTCGAGATTCGCGCAGCGCTCGATGCAACGACAATTGTAGCTCGTGGGGAGGACTGGCGCCTGCCCCCCGGGACGATGTTCGATGCTGACCTCGTGCGGCGTCGATGGCCACTGTACAGATGGCTTTGGCGGTCGGGCAGGTCAAGCGACAAACCGCATGCCTAGACGACGTTTTCGCGTCCCTGTCGTACTTCAGGCCGAGCAGGCTGAGTGCGGACTTGCATCGCTTGCGATGATTGCTGCCTGTTTTGGACAAAAGTTGGACATCGCAGCCCTGCGCACTCGCTACGCAATTTTGAACAGTGGGCCGACGCTGCGCTCAATTCTGGCGCTTGCGAATGCGATTGGTCTCAGAGGCAGGCCGGTCAGACTTGGCTTGGCCGAGCTCAGACGTCTCTCACTGCCGGCGATCCTGCACTGGGAATTTGACCATTTCGTCGTCATGACCCGGTATAGGCGACGCGGCATCGTCGTACACGACCCGGCTATCGGCCGCCGATTCATAGCAGGAAGCAAGCTCGGGGACGCATTCACCGGCGTCGCAGTCGAGTTTTCGCCAGCTTCAGACTTCGCCTCGGGCACGGCAGCTCGTGTACCACTTCTCAGGAGCCTCACTAATTCTTTCCAGGGGCTCGCAGGTTTTCTCGGTGTGATGCTGGGATTGCTGCTCATCACTCAGTTACTCGCGCTTGCACCACCGGTCGCGACCCAGCTGCTAATCGACGAAGTCGTTTTGGGACAAGACCGGCGCTGGCTCTACCAGGTTCTTGCGGGAGTTGGCCTCATCATGGTGACGACTTTCCTGATCGACGGTCTGAGGCGGTGGATCGCGCTCTTCTCCGGTACCAGGCTGGCCGCAGATAGCACGACCGCGGTCGTCGAACATTTGTTGCATCTCCCGATCGAGACTGTCGTCGTCCGGCCTGTCGGTGATTTGCTGTCGCGAGTCGAATCACTCAAGCCGATCCGTACGGCGTTAACCGAGTCGTGTCTGAACGGAGTCGTGCAACTTGTAATCGTAGTCACGACGCTGGGAGTGATGGGTTTCTATAGCCCGGTGCTAATGCTCCTGTCAGCAGCCGCGTTGCTAATTTCGATTTGCCTGCACGGGGTCTTGTTACCAAGATCGCGAGCATTGAACCTCGAAGCGGTAGTCAGCTCAGCGCAGGCGTCGAACTCCCTGATCGAGTCGCTTCGATCCTATCGGGCAGTACAGGCGCTCGGTCTGGACGCGCAGCGACTCGCCCACTGGCAGCGCCACTTTCTAACGTCAACCAATGCTGCGGCACAACAGGGAAAACTCAGGATTGCCGAGTCGATGGGACAAGGTGTCCTTGGCACTTCGGAATACCTCCTGTTTCTCGGCATTGGAATCGGCGGAGTCGTCGACAAGCAGATAACGCTCGGCATCCTGTTTGCATTCCTGAGTCTCAGGGGAAGGCTGAATGCAGCCGCAGCACAGTTGATCTCGGTGGTCCGGGAGCTGTTCCTGTTGCGCTCCCACATAGAGCGAGTGGGGGAACTAGTTATGGAACCGCCACAACAGCCGGCACCGGTTGCGGCGATACGCAGAAAGATTGACGGATCGCTGGAGTGCAACGAAATTTGTTACCAGTACCCGGGGCGAGAGCATTTGCTCGTCCGTTTCAATTGCCTTATCGGAGCTGGTGAGTCGGTCGTCGTATCGGGTCCGTCAGGCATTGGCAAATCGACCTTGTTGCATATCCTTTCGGCGGGCCTGCGGCCCACAGGCGGGTCGGTTCTGGTGGACGGTGTTGAAGCCGAGCTGTGGGATATCCGGGTGCTGCGGCGCCAGTTCGGAGTTGTTCTGCAGCAAGATCGCCTTTTCCAGGGCTCGATCGCGGACAACATCAGCTGTTTTGATCCGATGCCCGATCTTGGCCGAATTCGGGAGGCGGCCTGTCTCGCGGCCGTGTGGCAGGATATCCAGGCACTGCCAATGACGGCACACACGCAGGTCGCCGATGGCGGTGCCGCACTTTCCGGAGGTCAAATTCAGAGAATCCTGATCGCCCGGGCGCTCTACAGAAATCCCCGGGTATTGTTCCTTGACGAGGCGACCAGCCACCTCGACGGCGCCACAGAGCGGCGCGTGCTCGACAACCTGGGCACGCTGGACATGACGATCATCAGTGTGGCACACAGAAACAACGCGCTGGCCAAAGGTGGGCGTGTAATCCGGCTGGATACGCCGCATAATCCTCGCAATGAACAAGCTGCTTATAACGAACGCTCGAGTCATTAATGAGGGCGAAATTCGAGACGCCGACGTACTGGTCGAAGGTGAACGAATCAAAAAGGTCGCCGGCAACATTGCGGCAAAAGCTGGTATCGAGGTAATCGATGCACGTGGCTGCTACCTGATTCCGGGAATGATTGACGATCAGGTACATTTTCGCGAGCCCGGACTAACCAACAAGGGCGATCTTGCGACAGAGTCTGCAGCTGCGGCGGCCGGCGGTATCACGAGTTTCATGGACATGCCCAATGTCAATCCGCAAACGACAACTCTCGAAGCATTGGCCGGCAAATACGAGATTGCGCAAAACCGGTGCTCGGCTAATTATGGCTTTTACCTCGGCGGCACAAATCGCAACATCGAGGAAATCAAGAAGCTCGGAGTCGGCGAAGCCTGCGGTATAAAAGTTTTCATGGGCGCTTCTACGGGTGACATGCTGGTCGATGATCCTGCAGTGCTGGATCAAGTCTTCGAGCATGCGCCGGTTATGGTAGTCACGCATTGTGAACATTCGCCCACTATCTGGGAGAACGAGGCGCACGCGAAGAAGAAGTACGGTGAGCAGGTGCCGATGTCTGAGCATCCGAATATTCGCTCGGCGAACGCCTGTTTGAATTCATCCAGCATGGCGGTCGATCTCGCGCGCCGGCACGATGCGTTGCTGCATGTCCTGCATTTGACGACTGCGATCGAGATGGGCTTGTTTTCGAAGGCGCACCGCTCAGAAAAACGGATCACGGCGGAAGTGTGTGTGCATCATCTGTGGTTTGATGAATCCCGCTACGAAGACCAGGGCGCGCGCATCAAGTGCAATCCAGCCATCAAGACTGCGGCAGATCGCGAAGCATTGATCAAGGCGCTCAACGAAAGTCGTATCGACATAATTGCTACCGATCACGCGCCGCACACTGCTGGAGAGAAACGCCGCAGTTACTTCAAAGCGCCAGCAGGGCTGCCCCTGGTCCAACACGCGTTGTTAACGCTGTTCGATCTTGTCGCATCCAAACAGATCAGCCCGGAGTTACTCGTTGACCGAACAAGTCACGCGCCTGCGGATATATTCGGCGTCAAGGATCGCGGCTACATTCGCGAAGGCAGCTTCGCCGATCTGGTCATTGTGGACACAAACAAACCCTACAAGGTTGATCAATCCAACCTGCTGGCCAAGTGCCACTGGTCACCGTTCGAGGGTCATGAGTTCTCGTCGACTATCGACACGACAATTATTAACGGCCAGGTCGTGTTTCGTAACGGAGAACTCACAGGCAGGGTAATTGGGCAACGGCTCGAGTTTACGCGTTCGCGATAGACTCAAAATATATTTACTTTCTGCTCGATCCCGCTATGCTAGCGCAAAATACGGGACCGGGCAGTAAGCCGGTTGAAGGAAAATGTCCAGCGCGAGCTTGGAATGAAACCGACTGATACCTCCAACCCCGAATACTTTCACAAAGTCGTCGACTGCCAGTGGGCCTGTCCTGCCCATACTGATGTTCCCGAGTATATACGTCTGATTGCCCAGGGCCGATTCGGCGACGCGTATATAGAAAACCGCAAGTCCAATGTATTTCCGGGAATTCTCGGACGAGTCTGCGATCGTCCGTGTGAACCTGCTTGCCGGCGTGGCCGCGTCGAGGACAGGCCGGTCGCGATATGCCGACTGAAACGGGTTGCGGCCGATCATCGTGAAGACATAACAGATCAGTTGCCGAAAGCTGCTTCAAGTAAGAACGGTAAGAGAGTGGCACTCATCGGAGCTGGCTGCGCGTCACTTACCGTTGCCAATGACCTGGCGCCGATGGGATACGACGTCACGATTTTCGAAGCGCTCGATACTACCGGCGGATTGATGCGCACGAACATACCGCAGTTCCGACTGCCGCCGACGGTGCTGGATGAAGAGATTGGTTACATTCTGGATATGGGTGTCGATCTCAAACTCAACCACAGTATCGACAGCATGAGAGAACTGCTGGACGAAAAATACGACGCCGTCTTTGTCGGAACAGGTGCACCACGCGGCAAGAATCTCGAAATTCCGGGTCGCTACGATTCGGAGAACATACACATTGGGATCGACTGGCTCGAGTCCGTTGCGTTCGAACATATCAAGGCAATCGGCAAGAAGGTATTGATCGTCGGCGTCGGCAACACGGCGATGGATTGTTGCCGCACTTCACTTCGACTCGGGGCCGACGACGTCAAAGTCATGGCGCGCAAGCCGCGCGGCTTCTTCAAGGCCTCGGACTGGGAACTCGAAGACGCCGAGGAAGAAAACGTAGAGATACTCGTCAATCACTCGCCCAAAGAGTTCGTCATTGAGGATGGCAAGCTGGTCGGCATGACCTTCGAATTGATGGAATACAACATCGACGAGGCGGGTCGAATCGATCGAGGCACAGTGACGGGCGAGAAAACGATTCCGTGTGATGACGTGATACTGGCAATCGGTCAGGACAATGCTTTTCCATGGATCGAGCGGAACATCGGTATCGAGTTCAACGAGTGGGAGTGTCCAATCGTCGACGAGGAAACGATGATGTGCACTCGCGACGGCATCTTCTTCGGGGGCGATTCGGCGTTTGGGCCGAAAAATATCATTTGGGCTGTCGCGCATGGCCATGACGCCGCGATTTCGATCCATAAGTACTGCCAGGGCGAAGATATAGGAGATCGGCTCCCGATTGGCGTGAATCTCGCCAGCCAGAAGATGGGTATGCACGAGTGGAGTTATTCAAACGCTTATGACACCGCGGCGAGACGCCTGATGCCACACGTTGATCTCAAGGAGCGCTTCAAGAAGCTCGATATTGAGGTCGAGCTCGGATTCACGGTTGAACAGACGCTGCAGGAAGTGGAGCGCTGCCTGAATTGCGATATCCAAACTGCGTTCATCGCCAAGCTCTGTATCGAATGCGACGCCTGTCTCGATATCTGTCCGGTCAAATGCCTGACGATCACAGAGAATGGCGAAGAGTCCGATCTCAGAACACGATTATTGGCACCCGCAGAAAATCATGAGCAAGCGCTGTATGTATCCGATGTTTTGCCACAAACGAGCCGCGTCATGGTCAAAGACGAGGACCTGTGCGTGCATTGTGGCTTGTGTGCCGAACGATGCCCGACGGGTGCGTGGGATATGCAAAAGTCGACCGTACTGATTCCCTACGCAAGCGATGAAGCGGCCGACGATCAACAACAACCGGCAGCGCCGGCAGCCTGAGAGAGAAGGAACGTGGCCACAGTCAACGATGTTGTCATCAAGATTGCCACGGTCAACGGCACCGGTTCTGCGAGCGCCAACGGTCTGGTAATGAAATCCATCTTTCGGATGGGTATTCCGGTCGTTGGCAAGAATTACTTCCCGTCCAATATTCAGGGCTTGCCCACATGGTATGAAATTCGCGTGACTGGTAACGGTTATCAATCGCGCTCGGACCGGGTCGACATTATGGTGGCCATGAATGCGCAAACTTACGCGCGAGACCTTGCGGAAGTATCACCAGGTGGCTGGCTTATCTACGACTCGACCTGGCCGCGCAACACCTTGCTCAACCGCGATGATGTCACGGTGCTTGGTATTCCGCTGTCGAAGATGTGCAACGAACATTTCGATGGAGCGCGCGCACGCATTTTGATGAAGAACATCGCCTATGTCGGCGCATTGGCGGCATTGCTTGAAATCGACCTCGACACAATTACTGGATTGCTCGAGGAGACCTTTGCATCCAAGCCGCACCTGATTGGCTCGAACATGGAGGCGATCCGGATCGGTTACGACTATGCAAATGAGAACTTTGTCTGCCCCTTGCCAAGAAAAGTTGCGGCGATGGACGGGACAAACAAGCACATCGTCATCGACGGCAATACTGCGGCTGGTCTGGGTTGCATGTATGCCGGTGCAACAGTTGGCGCCTGGTATCCGATCACGCCGTCAACGTCGCTGATGGACGCATTTCGGGCATTTTGCCTTGAATACCGTGTGGACCCGGATACTGGCAAGCGCACCTACTGCATAATCCAGGCTGAGGATGAACTGTCAGCTATAGGGATGGTGATCGGCGCAAGCTGGAATGGGGCGCGTTCGTTTACCCCAACGAGTGGTCCCGGTATATCTCTGATGAGTGAGTTTCTCGGCTTCGCCTATTATGCGGAAATACCGACGGTGATCTTTAACGTGCAGCGCACGGGCCCATCAACAGGAATGCCCACGCGCACGCAGCAGTCCGACATCCTGTGCTGTGCCTACGCATCGCACGGTGACACAAAGCATGTGTTGTTGTTTCCGTCCGACCCAGGCGAGTGTTTCACAATGGCGCAGACCTCATTTGATTTGTCTGAGCGTCTGCAGACTCCGGTCATGGTGTTGTCCGACCTCGACATAGGCATGAACGACTGGATGGTGCCCGAACTCGATTTCGACGATAGCTATGTTCCGGACCGCGGCAAAGTGCTAAGTGCCGAAGAGCTTGAAGACATGGAAGCGTTTTATCGCTATCTTGATGTCGATGGGGATGGTATTCCATATCGTACCCTGCCAGGCACGCACCCCAAGGGCTCGTATTTCACTCGCGGCTCGGGGCACACGAAGTATGGCGCCTACACTGAGAATTCGGCCGACTATCAGGATGTGCTCGATCGTCTGTTACTGAAATGGGAGACGGCACGATCGATTGTTCCGGAGCCCGAAATTCAGCGCTCGAAGTTCAACAAAGCGGCGCTGCTTTGCGTGGGCAGCAGCGACGGTGCGTGCAAGGAGGCGCTGGATCGCCTCAAAGCACAAGATATCTCCCTGAACTATTGCCGCGCAAGAGCATTTCCGTTTAGCGATTCCGTGAAAGAGTTCATCGAGCAGCATGATGTGGTTTACGTTGTCGAGCAAAATCGCGATGCGCAGCTGCGCACTTTGTTGATGCTTGATTGCGATGCAGACCCGGCCAGGCTCGTATCCATCCTGCACTACGATGGAATGCCAATGCACGCGGGCTTCGTCGTCGAAAAAGTGCTCGAGGAGCAATCCAAAGGGCGAGCCGCATGACTTACATTTTGAAACCGCAAGTCGCGCATCCGAATCTGCCACGCAACGATTTGGGGCTGACGGTACGGGATTACGAAGGCACGATATCGACCTTATGCGCTGGCTGCGGTCATGATTCTGTAACGGCCGCACTCGTTCAGGCGGTTTTCGAGCTGAATATCCAACCACACATGCTGGCGAAGATGAGCGGCATTGGTTGTTCGTCCAAAACACCCGCCTATTTCGTCAGCCAGGCGCATGGATTTAACGCAGTCCACGGTCGCATGCCGTCCGTTACCACGGGCGCCAGTGCGGCGAATAGGACACTAACGTATATAGGAGTGTCAGGCGACGGCGATTCCCTGTCGATCGGTACCGGCCAATTCGTACACGCAATTCGGCGCAATCTGAACATGTGCTACATGATCGAAAACAATGGCGTCTATGGCCTGACCAAAGGGCAGTTTTCGGCATCCGCGGATATTGGCACCGTTCCCAAGAAAGGCTTGCCAAACCAGCAGGAGCCGATCGATCCTGTTAGTACAGCGCTTTCTCTGGGTGCAACCTATATCGCGCGGAGTTTTTCGGGCGACAAAGATCAGCTGATCCCTTTGATTCAGGGTGCACTGCTGCACGATGGCTTCGCGCTCGTCGACGTCATCAGTCCTTGCGTGACGTTTAACGATCACGAGGGGTCAACCAAGAGTTACGCGCATACGCGACGGTTCTTCCACCACGTCGTCGAAGCCGATTACATTCCGCCTATGCAGGAAATCACGCTGGAGTACGAAAAAGGCGCCGCCATGCCGGTCGAGCTACACGACGGCAGCAGGATGATGCTGCGCAAGGTGGACAACGAGTACGACCCGACAAGCCGGGCTGCTGCATTCAAGTATTTGCGTGATCGATTCAACGCAGGAGAGATCATCACGGGACTGTTGTATTTCAACGATTCACGCAAGGAAATGCACGACCTGATGGGCAATATCGATACACCGCTTGCAGAGTACCCCTACGAAAAGTTGCGCCCGGGCAGAAAGGAACTCAAGAAGATCCTGAGCCGTTATCGTTAGAGACATTTGCTGCCAAAAAAAACGCCCCGGCCATAATGATCGGGGCGTTCCTATATCCTGAGTCTGTCAGGCTATTGCCATAAACGCTTCCACCACGGGTCCTTACCGGGCTCGGGTTTCACTCCGTCGAAATACGGAATTTTCGCTCGGATATCATCGATATCCCATCCGGTCAGGCTCGCCAGAGTTAGTGCTTCGCGATCCTGCCGCTCTTTAACCGCTGCCCGGTAAGCCGACGCATCACAGCTGGTGGCACCCTTCCATGGGTGCCGTATTACGTAGCGTCCCTGGTAATTCTGACGGTCACCGGTTTCCTGAAACATCAGGTCCTCGGGAAAATGATCGCGGTCATAGCGCAAATGCAGACGGGTTACGAACACGTTTTGTGCCTGTCCCGGTGCGACTCGTCCATTTTGCGCATCGCTAGTCCAGAAGACTCCGAGCCGGCGCAGCTCATCTGCAGTCAGTGGGTCTGCCGCACATGGATCACACCAGGCCATGTCCCAGGCGTACTCGAGAAAGACGCCACGCTCGTTCTCCTGCAGTGTTTGCTTCTGAAACATCGACCGGTAGAAGTCGGCAAACTCAGCCTGCACGAATTCGGGCACCTCATTGTTGCTGGGAAGTTTGACAGTCCGATAGTTCGTCGTCTCGACACGGCCTGTACGCGTCAGTGCATAGATGTAAAGCTCCTGCTTGTCCTTGGCATTTAGCGTGCCCAGCCGAATTGGTAACATGAACTTGTTGCTTTCATAAGCGACTTGTAACGGACGCAAATAGGAATAGCCGAGTTTCGCCTGCTCGGAAAGATTTACCTTGGCAACGAAGAAACGCATGTCCTGTTTGAGGTAGCTATCAACCACGGCCTCGGCGCCCTTTGGAATGCGATAATCATTCTCATCAAGCCAGGTGATTAAACCGCTGCTTTCTTCGGCGGACAGAATCAGAATGTCATACTCGCCGACGGTATAACTTGCCTCAATCGTTACGCCTCTGGACCTTGCGGCCTCCTGTTCGAGAGCGCCTGCTGTAGCTGGCAGCGACGCGTCATTTGATGCCATACTTTTCAACTCATAGCGCATGCACGGGTCAGGATCGTGGTACTCGACTAGTCGGGGCGCGGTGTATGCATCGAGATGCTCGACCAAGGCCCGGTCGGCGACATTGATCTGCTCTCGCTCGATAAATGTCGGTACCGGGATGACAACGGCGAAGTCGTCAACGGCGCCCTGAAAATCGTTGGCCATCGTGATGACGGTCCTGTCATCGTCGCGCACCAGTACGACCTGCGATGCGCGATTGAACAGGCTGGTGTCAGCTCTGGCGACGTAAAAACCACAGAACGCCTGGGCTGTCGTCGAGATCGCGATCGTTAGTATCGTGACTGCTGCAGTGATAAGAAATTTCATATGTTCACTCCTTTGATTTGACTGGCCGTGTTTCCGGCCGGCTGTTCCCATCGATAAAGCTGTCCGCGGGAGAAGGCGTCTATCAGCGGCACAAGTGGTGCGGACATGATTAATGCCAAAATCGGCCCGTTGGGTTCATAGAAAATGTATTGGATGGTGAAAGCGACAAGGGCGACCAGTGCGCCGAACACGATTCGGCCCCGGACGGTATTAGGTGACGTTTTCGGGTCCGAAATCATGAAGAATGCGAAAATCAGCAGCGCCCCATTCTGCACCTGGTGCAGTGGAATACTCAGCGGGTCGCCGAGCCAAAACGCGCGTGCAAGAAGCAGACTTGCGTAGCCAGCAACGAAAGCGAAGGTGGTTTCGGCACGCTTTGCGCGGGTCAGCACCAGAAAACCCAGGCAAGCGAGTGCAAACGAGCCAATCGCCGCGCTACCCCACTGACCGGAAGATATCCAGGCTTGATCGCTGGCCAGCATCAGAGATACCAGTGCGACGTTAGCAGGGTTGAATACATGCTTGCCGTTGATCCGAATCAGAAACTTGCTGCCAATGGCGATACACGCCGCAAGCATTGCGAGCGTAACGACATCGGTCCGCAGCAGCAGGGTCAGAGACAAGGACGTTATAAGTGCGCTTAAGGGATCGAAGCGACTTTGCGCAAGGAATCGCATGCCGATGAATTGTACGACTTGCGCCGTGACGAGGATCGCGACGGCGTTCTGCCATCGAATACCAAAGTCCAAAACGCCGATGCCGTAACCGAGCAGCAAGCTCAGCACGATGATCTGGTACCAGCGTGGATCTCTCAATCGGGACAAATGTCGGGCAAATGCTCTCATGCCCGGTACAAACGCGGTGGCTGGCCGGGTGGGGTTAAATCCCGGTAGCGCCCTGTCTAGCTTTGGACCAGATCTCTCATCACAGGAGCGGCGGCACTGTCGGGGAACACGGACTGGTCGAGCAGCGCGTCGTTCAGGCGCAAGTGGTCGGAAAGCACGCCCTTAAACAGGCTGCGCATGTCTGCTGTGGGTCTCAGGTCCCGATTCTGGTACAGGTCCGCGCTACGGAGCCCGGGCCAGTCGGCTACCACGCGACCGCCATTGACAGCACCGCCGAGCAATATTGACGCGGATGCCGTGCCATGATCTGTGCCGCGTGTGCCGTTGACCGCCACGGTACGCCCAAACTCTGTAACTACCACCACTACCGTGCTTGACCAGGCTTTACCGAGTTCATCTCTGAGCGTAGTAAGGCCGCCATCGAGGCCGGCCAGGCGATTAGCGAGGGCGCCGGTCGTCGTCCCCTGATTTGCGTGCGTGTCCCAGCCGCCGGCTTCAAGGACTGCGATGCGCGGCCCATTGTCGACGGCAAGGAATCTCGCGGTTGCCTGCATCAAGGTCCGCATTTGCTGCGCGTCGTTACCACGTGAACGCATTCGCGACATGTCTGTCTGTCCGTCCGCGATCTCCTGAGATTTGAGTGCCTGTGCGAGCCTGGTCGCGAAAAATTCATCGTCGGCATACATGTCCTGCAAACGACGCAATGTGCTGTCATCTGCATCCGACATTTGTGACGGCGCCCAACTTGTCACAGAGTTGTCACCACGCAGTACCAATGGCGTGTTCTGCGCCATTGCTATCGCGACTTCATTGCCGAGCGATCCACCAAGCGGCAGGAGGGCCCGGTTCAACCAGCCGTCGCGCAATAAGCCTGCGGATGATGTGCCATTTTCAAGTACATCCTGGCCATCAAAATGGGAGCGATCGCGGTACGGGCTGGCTATCGCGTGAACGATCAGAGCCTGCTTTTTCCGGTACTCATCGAAAATGCCCGTCAGGCTGGGGTGCAGCCCGAACATGCTGTCCAGCTTGTTTAACCCTCCGTCCTTTCCCGGCGACGGCAACGCGAGCTCGCCGCGAACCTTGTTGTAATTGCCATCACCGTACGGCGCGACCAAAGCTAGTCCGTCGGCCGCACCACGCAGAATTACAAGCACGAATCTCGAGTCGGTATCGACTTTCGCAAACGTGATGCCGGGAATTCCAGTTGCGATTGCGCTGGCGCCAGCCGCTTTGAGTATGTCTCGTCTGCTAAACATGCCTACCTCCGTTGAAAATCGGGGGATGCCAACAGCAACGTCATGCCCTGTACATTGCTTTCGGCGCGCGCGATTGCATTGCGAGTGTCCGTGCTGAAAACCGGCCCGAGAACCGCATCGCCAAGCTCGACCGGGTTAACCCTTGAGCCGACAACTCTCGATACCGTGTTGGACCACTCGATACGTTTGTACAGTGCATCGGCACCGCCCCAGTGTTCTGCCGTATCCGGCCAGCCGGCCGGGCTACCAGACTGAAACGGCGCCTGCCCCATGAGGTCCAGCGCACCAGTGATGAAGCGTGTGTTTTCCGGTTCATGATCGAAAGCACGCAGCGTGGAGATGACAAAGTCATGCGGTGTCTTATATTTGCTGAATGGCTCGACCCACACATCGCCTGCAGTAACAAGGGTTTCATAAACTGCCGCAAGTTCACCGCCACTTTCCAGGTAGCTTGAGGTGAGCTTGTCGACAAGTGTGGTTGGTGGCTCGTCAGCGACAAAGTGACGCGCAAGTTTGACGGAGAGAAACCTGGCGGTTGCAGGGTGCACGGCGAGGTCACGCAATACCGCCTCGCCCTGAGCAAGACCGTTTTGCGCATAGCGTTTACCCAGGATGGTTTGTGTGCCGGGTTCGTGTATGACATCGCGAAACTCGAATTTGCCCGGATCGCCCTCTGAGAAGCGACCATTTTCGTTGGTACCGCCAATCGACCAGCCAGTAATAACTTTGGCAAATGTCGTGACATCTTCCTGTGTGTAACCGCCGTCAACTCCCAGCGTGTGTAATTCGAGAATCTCGCGGGCAAGGTTTTCGTTGAGTCCGACATTGCGATTGCGCTGCCACCGATTTGCGCGCCGGCCCAGCGTGGAATCCGGCCCGACTGATCGTTGATTGTCGAGGTACAGGATCATCGCCGGATGTTGCTCACATGCGATCAGCAGATCGGCGAAATTGGCAGTGACGTTCGGGCGTATGGCTTCCTTCTCGTATAGCCCTGCGAGCGCGGGCATGGGCTGTTTGTCAGCCGACACCGCGAAATGGTTGGACCAAAAGTGAACCAGGCGTTCGTGAAACGGATGATCCGTAGTGGCTGCCAGCCGGTAACGGGCCTGAGTCTGATCCAGGTAGTGGCCACGCACTGTGCGGCCATACATTTTTACGATATCGGGGGCCGGATCACCGTCCGACGCGGTTTGCCCTGCTCGCTGTTCGCGACGCAGGTCCTGAACTTCGACGATGACATCGGCCGTATCCGGCAAAGCTCTGAGCACGGCAGGCATGCGCGAAGGCCCTTGCAGTTGGTCGA
>Ga0070723_10000066_pt1 | contig 36275 bp, 30 predicted proteins | sample tdAd002_FD_67277 | JGI IMG/M metagenome (GOLD analysis project Ga0070723, IMG submission 67277) | Marine sediment microbial communities from the Atlantic coast under amendment with organic carbon and nitrate - tdAd00.2 | ecosystem: Environmental > Aquatic > Marine > Coastal > Sediment | place...
CTGCGCACGCCATTGTTCGTGATCATTGCACTGAGTGCGATGCTCGGCTTTTATAGCCAGGAGGTTGATCTTTCAGTGATCAGCATCGAGGTTTACCGGCTTGCCGAGATGCCGGTGTTGCTGGCGATTCCATTGTTCACCTTTGCCGGATACTTGCTGGGCGAGGGTAATGCTTCCACCCGGCTGGTGAATCTGACCAACAGTCTGCTCGGCTGGGTGCCGGGCGGTCTGGCGATCGTGGCTATTTTTGTTTGTGCATTGTTTACCGCTTTTACCGGCGCTTCAGGGATCACCATAGTCGCCCTCGGCGGCCTGCTTTACCCGGCCCTGAAGCAGGCAGGCTATCTGGAAAATTTCAACCTCGGTTTGCTGACCAGTTCTGGCAGCCTGGGGCTCTTGTTTGCCCCGTCGTTGCCCTTGATTCTGTATGGTGTCGTGGCTCAGCAAATGGACCTGGATCAACCGGTTAGCGTCAGTGATCTGTTTCTTGCCGGAATTTTCCCTGGCCTGTTAATGCTGGTGATGCTGTCCTTGTACGCGATGCTGCAACCACGAGATAAAAGCCGGCGCGAAGCCTTTGATCCGCAGGTCGCACTCGCCGCGGTGCTCGCTGCGAAATGGGAAATACCGCTTCCGTTTTTGGTCCTGGGCGGCATCTATGGTGGTTATTTCGCGGTCTCGGAGGCCGCCGCGGTTACCGCAGTCTACGTCCTCGTGGTCGAAGTATTGATTATCAGGGAGATAAAAATCTCTGCGCTACCTGACATCATGCGCGACGCGATGATGCTGGTCGGCGGCATTATGATTATCATCGGCGTATCCCTGGCTTCGACCAACTACCTTATCGATGCCGAAGTCCCCAACCGGATGTTCGAATTCATCCAGTCGCATATCGATGAAAAGCTGACCTTTTTGATACTGCTGAATCTGTTTCTGCTGGTGCTGGGTATGATGCTCGATATTTTCTCGGCGATTGTCATCATCGTGCCCATTATGTTGCCGATTGCCGTGGGCTATGGAATACATCCGGTTCACCTGGGGATAATCTTCCTCGCCAACATGCAACTGGGTTATTTTACCCCGCCGGTGGGCATGAACCTGTTCATTGCCAGTTACCGTTTCGAAAAACCGGTGATGACGCTTTACCTGGCTACCATTCCATTTTTTGTGGTGCTACTTATTGCGGTGTTAATCATTACCTACTGGCCGGCGCTTAGCCTGGCACTGTTAACCGACTGAATCTCGAAGTAATACCCCGCGTCGATGGCTCGCTGCTATCCGGACTGCGGTGGGATCTATGGCCGGAAGTACTTGAAGCAATTCGGTTTGATGACTTCCCATCCCTGGTCGAAGATGTCGAGAATTGACTGGTCGAGGGGAATCTGATCACAGGCAGCCATGTTGTCGGTTAAATGCTCGATCCTGGTGGCGCCTAGAATGATGCCGTCACCCTGTTCTGCATCGAGTAGCGAATGATTGACCAGCCAGCGCATTGCCGCCTGCGTCGGTGTCAGACCGAGCTCAGCGCAGGTCCTGATCAGCCTCTGCAGCACGTCAAAGTAGTCTTTTTTCCAGTAACGTTCTTCATATCCATTACGTTCGGCAAATCTTCCCGAGTCGGGCATGTCGTCAATTGACTGATATTTTCCGGTTAGCAGGCCTCCGGCCAAGGGGTTATAGGCGTAAAAGCTGATGCCATAATTTCGCAGGCAGGGGAATAGTTCACGTTCGACATCGCGGGTCAGCGCATTGTACATCCCCTGGTAAACGACGGGTTGCATCCAGCCGTTGTGGCGACAGATTTCGACCACCTCGGCGACTTGCCAGGAGGCGTAATTACTCAGGCCAAGCTGCTTGAATTTGCCCTGTTGATGTAACTCGAAACAGGCTTCCAGGGTTTTTTCTACCGGTGTATCCAGATCGGGTGAATGCAAATACAGTAGATCGATGTGGTCGGTTCCGAGCCGTTCAAGGATTTCTGACAGCTGCTTTTTTACCTGGGCCGGCTGCAATCCATGATCGTTCCAGGGATTCACTTTCGATGCCAGGTATAGTTCCTTTCGCTTTTCCGCCGGCAGCAACTCGCCGAGCAATTGTTCAGTCTTGCCATCGCAGTAAGCGTACGCAGTATCGATTTCCATATTTCCGGCTACGATAAATCGATCCAGCATCAACTGTGCCTTGTCATGGTCGACCTGCTCGCCGAAAGTCATGGTACCTAAAATTTGTTTCATATTGATTTTTGTTTAGCTGTTAGTTCGCGGCATAACCGCCATCGACCATATAAACGCCGCCGGTGCAGTAAGCCGAAGCAGCGGAAGCCAGGTAAACCGCGAGACCCTTAATGTCGCCTGGCTCACCGACACGTCCCAACGGGATCCGATTGACGAAACGGTCGCGCGTGGTGTCATCTTTCCACAGGGCTTCGCTGAATTTGGTTTTAATCAATCCAGGGCAAATCGCATTGACACGGATATTATCTGCACCCCAGTCCTGCGCCATGGCCCTGGTCATACTAATTATTGCGGCCTTGCTGACGCTATAGATACCGATGCCTGCTTCCGGCGTTATTCCGCCGATCGAGCTGATATGGATGATCGAGCCTCCGCCGCGCAGTTTCAATATGGGATAAGCCCTCTTGCAAAGCTCGAACGGACACTTCAAATTGACGTCTATAATTTTGTCGAAGGCGCGTTCATCGGTGTTTTCTATGGGTCCGAAAACCGGGTTGGCGGCAGCATTATTGATGATAATGTCGAGACCGCCGTAGGCAGTGACGGTTTTATCAACCAGTGCATGAATATCTTCGATGTTGCCCATGTTGGCGGCGATGCCGGTGGCTTCCAGGCCCTCAGCCTTAAAGCTGCTGGCAACTTCATCGACGGCTTGCTGCTTGCGGCTGCAGACGACGACTCTGGCCCCGAATTCAGCCAGGCCTCGTGCCATCGCCTCGCCGATACCTTTGCTCGCACCGGTGATAAGTGCAATCTTGCCATCGAGTTGGAACAGTGAATTCAAGCTGTTTTTCCAGTCATATCTGGCCTCGCTCAGTGTGTTTGGATGTGGCTGGCCCGATCATGATTCATTTAGCGGACGTATGTCGACCAGGTTGGTGTGCGCGCTACAACCCTGCCCGAGTCTCGAGGTACCGAGATCGCGAGTCAGGGTGTTCGGATTCCCTTGCGACTCGGTATCGTCAGCACCCGGTTCAAACCAGGCGCCCGTCGGCAAGGATACGACACCCTGTCGAATATCATTGCTAAGCGCGGCTTTGGCCCGGCAGGCACCGCGATCATTGAACACCCTGACAATATCGCCATCAGCGATGTTTCGTTGTCCGGCATCGTCGGGATGGATGACGATAGCGGTTGGTCGTTGACCCGGAATATCAGCGAGCGCAGACTCCATCTGGCTGTGCAATTTATCACCGGGCTGGGGTGACACCATATGCAGTGGATACTTTTCCGCCAGCGCCGCGCCCAGCCATTCGTCCGGTGGTTGCCAATAAGGGTGCCCGGGGAATTCTGCATACCCGAAACTATCGATAGTTTCAGAAAAAATCTCGATTTTCCCCGAGGGAGTGGCTAGTGGCGATCCGGTTGGATCCTCACGAAAAGCAGCGAATGGGATCTCGGCGTACTCGGCACCGCGAATAGGCAGTTCCACCCAGTTAGTTTCGCGTAGTGTTTCAAAGTCTGGTACTTCAACCTTCGCAGCCGATGACTCCCGCAGGAAGTCAGCGTAAAGATGGCGCAGCCAGTCTTCGCTGGTTCTGCCTTCGGTAAATGCCTGTTTCAGCCCCAGCCGCTCCGTGAGTGCGGTAAATATTTCATAGTCATCCCTGGCTTCACCGACGGGTTCAATCATTCTGGGCATGTGGAACAGGTAAGAGTCACCCTCAGCGCGGCCGATATCTTCACGCTCGTAGGGAGTCGTGGCGGGTAGTACGATATCGGCCCGCTTCGCCGTCGCGGTCCACCATGGTTCGTGCACGATTATTGTTTCGGGTTGTTCAAAGGCCTGACCCAGGCGATTGAGATCCTGATGATGGTGAAAGGGATTACCGCCACACCAGTAAACCAGCCGAATGTCGGGATAGATCCGGGTTTCACCATTGAAGTCGTAGTGTTCACCCGGGTGCAACAACATGTCGGCCATTCTGGCGACCGGGATAACTGTTTTAACCGGATTTTCTCCCTGTGGGAAGGTCATTCCCTTGAGCCTTTTAACCGCGACACCGACTCCACCTATGGCACCGTATCCGTAACCGACACCCCCCCCCGGCAGGCCGATTTGTCCGAGCATGGCAGCCAGCGTAGCCGCCATCCAGAACGGCTGTTCACCATTTTGGGCACGTTGTAATGACCAGGCAACGGTGATCAGCGTACGCGTCTTTGCCATGCTTGCCGCCAGCTCATGGATACTGTCGGCATCGATGCCGCAAATGTCGGCCGCCCAGCCTGGTGTTTTGGGCTGGTTATCGGTTTCACCGACCAGGTAAGCGCGAAATCGGTCGTAGCCGCTGGTATAGCGGTCAAGGAAATCTCGATCGAGCAGATTCTCTGTTTCCAGTACATAGGCCAGCCCCAGCATCATCGCCATATCGGTGCCCGGGACAATTGCCAGCCATTGTGCGCCCGCCGGGGTATCGGTACTTTGCGGGCTGATATTGACGCGGCGCATATCTTTGCGATCAAATTCCTCAAACCAGCCATTGGTTTCGTGATGTGTTACGCCGCCCATACTGACCTGGGAATTTTTTGGATTGACGCCGCCGAACATCAGCAGCGTTTGCGTATGCTCGGCAATCATCGGCCAGGCATTTTGCTCGCTCCATGACAGCTTCAGGAAGTTCATGCCGAAAACGTGCGGTATGATCGCCTGGGCAGCGGCGGTGGAGTAGCTGGCAAATGAAGCCACATAGCCACCGGTGACATTCAGAAAACGATGCACCTGGCCAAGCGCATGGTGAAAGCGGCCGGCACTGGCCCAGCCGTAGGAACCGCCGAAAATAGCCTCGTTGCCATGGGTCTGGCAAATTCTGTCTATCTCTGCAGCGGTGATATCGAGTGCTTCATCCCAGGGAAGCTCTACCCATTCATCGCTACCGCGACGATCTCGTGCGCGATCACCCCCATCTAGCCAGCCACGCCGAAATGATGGTCGGGCGACACGCGTACGGTGATAAACGGCGGCGGGTAGCGAGTTAGAAATTGCCGAAGGATACGGGTCCCTGCTGAAAGGTTCGACACCAATGATGCGTTTGTTCTGCGTGGTTACACCGAAGGCGCCCCAATGGCTGGTTGTTACCCGGGTTTTTATTTCATCCTTCATACTTACCGGCTAGTTGTGACACTAGGTGGTTGCGGGCACCAGTGCAGGCTCACCCTGTTGAAACGAATCGTAGAAGCGATTGAGCGCCTCGACGGTACCACAAACATAGATGTCATCGTCTGCGTCGAGAATAAAGCCAGGGGGTATCTCCATGATGATTTCACCTGCGCGTTCGACTGCCACGATTCGGCATTGATTGGTTTCGTCGATGCCGGATTCGAACGGGTGATGGCCTGCCAGTTGTGCCGCGGGGTGTTTGACCAGCTTGATGTGTGCCTGCTGCGAGACCATTTTACCGAGTATGTGATGGGCCAGCAGCTGCCCCGCCACCTGGCTTACCGAAAGTGCGAAATCGGCGCCACCCTGTTGTAACCGGTTGACGTTTTCTTCCAGCGCGGCGCAGGCGATGATCGGTACATCGGGCGCGAAATCGCGTACCACGGTCGCCGCCAGCAAGGTAGCGCTATCGTTTTCGCCAGCCAGGATAACCACGCGTGCATCAGCCAGTCCGGCTTTTTCAAGTACACTCGAATCAAGCACATCACCGACTACGTCGACGTTGGGCATTTCCCGGTCATCGATTACGCAGACATCTTCACCCGCGTCGGTGAGCATTTCTACGAGTTTGCTGCCGACATCGCCGCAGCCGGCAACTACGATCCTGCCTTCTTTCTTGATCGGTCGAGCGATCTCGCTGAGACGCTTGATGCTGTCGGTACTGCCAGCCCCGATCAGTATCATGCCCGGTTGCAATGGTTCATCCGTGGCCGGTGCCGAAGTCAACATGCCTTGTGCCCATTGCCCCACGATGTGAACCCCGGTCTGCGAGTGAAGCCCGGATTCCGACAGGGTTTTATGCGCCAGCAGGCTCTCGTCGTGGATGCGAACCTCGACCACTTCAAGCAGGTTGCCGAGTGGTTGCACTCCGGTAATGCGCGGCCCGATCTGCGCACTCGCACGGACCGCAACTGCGGCCGCCAATACATGTGTCGGTGTAAATGCCGCGGTCGCACCGGCCAGTTGCAACGGCGCGCGACGATTGGGATTGTCGATCAGTGCAACAATGGGCCCGCCGAAGCCGAGTTCGCGTGCGCTCAAGGCGAGCGTGGCATTGTATTCATCGTCACCGTTGGCAACCAACGCCTTGGCTTTGACCAGGGGTCGCAGGTCCAGGTCTCCTTCGGCGATCGAGGCGTTTACTACGGCTACTCCGCGGGCGTGTAATCGACGCGCTACGGTTTCATCTTCATCGATGACCAGGGTCGACAGCCCGCGCCCTTCCAGTTCTTCCATCAACGAGGCCACTTCCGGGCCGTAACCATAAATGACGACGGTGTCTTCGACGTCGGGCAGTTCATGCATTAACTTGCCTTCGTAGCGATCTTCCACCAGCGGCGCGCCGAAGGTATCGATCTGGACCAGGCCGCTGAGTGCGTCTTTCTGTGGCAGTGCCTTGCCCTGGAGCAATATCGCGCAACCCTTAAGTGCCAGCGGAGTAAACAAATTCAACAGGAAGGCGGTGAAGATCAACGCCGAAAAGGAGGGTTTATCGATCGCACCCTGGGCCAAAGCTAGTGATGCGAGGATGAATGCGATCTCGGCGCGTCCACACATACCCACGCCGACTGTAAGCGCCTCGCGCTTTGGCAATCCCATGCGTAACGCCATGCTGCCGGCACTGACGATCTGACCAATGATGACAGCGGCACTCAATAACAAGATGAATGCTACTCCCGAGGCACTGATATCGAAGGTAATCGAAAACCCCAGTGAAATAAAGAATATCGGTCCTAGAAACGAGTAAGCGATGCCATAAGCACGGTCCTTGACGATTCTGACCAGGTTTGGATGCGCGACCTTGTCTTCGAAAAACAGGCCTGCGAGGTAAGCGCCAAGAATAATGTGCAAACCGATTGCCTCGGCGAACAAGCCCAGCGCCAGAGCCATCACCAGCACAAAGGTAAAGCCCTTTCCACCTTCGGAACGAAACGGCAGAGTCAGGCGCGGGTAGACATAGCGGCCGATAAATACAGCGACCGCGATAAAGCCGAGGACCTTGCCCGCGGTGACGAGCAGGATCATCGGTTCGAACTCGCCACCGGAAAGCACGCCAATAACGAGACCGAAAAATATCAGGGTCAGCAAATCGTCGATAACGCAACTGGCAACGATTATGCGCGCCACCCGGGTGTTGGCGAGACCCAGGTCCTTGAGACTTTTGAGCGTTATGACCACCGCGGTTGCGGTCATGGTCAGGCCGACGAAGGTGGCGCCTATCATGTCCAGGCCAAATAACAGCGCAACCCCGAAGCTGACCGTGAAGGGTACAATGGCGCCGACTATGGCAACTCCCATCGAACGCTTCAGGGCCTGGAAGAATTCGAGCGGCTGGGTTTCGACACCGGCGTGAAACATGAGGAAGAAAATCCCGATTTCAGCGAGCAACTGGATCAGTTCACCCGGTTGAATCCAGCCCAGTACGGCCGGGCCGAGGACCACGCCGACGATTAATTCGCCCATGATGGTCGGCAGACCCAGCGGTCGCAGCGTTACTGCGACCAGCCAGACCCCGCCGAGCAGAATCAATAGATCTGGTGCTATCTCATGCATGGTAAATGCAAGTTTGCGGCTCGTTAGCGTGGAATTGGCCTCAAGAATAGAGGTGCTGTTTGATAATGTCCAATTCATTAGCCTGGTTGCAAAGCGTGATCGGTATGTTGTGCGTGTGCATTTGTGATCGAGGCCTGGATATCCGGGTTATGACGCCAGTAGCGACAGGATAAAGCGTTGCGAGAGCTGTAAACCGGCCGGAAACCGATTAGCCAGGATGTTGTCGCAAGAATTAGATGAGTGGAATGTTTGCCATATCAGCCGGAGCCTGGAATCGGAGAATATCTAAACTGATATATACTGCTACCTTGTAATTTGTTAAAACGAAGCTACAGATACTTACTGAAAGCTTGGCGAGGTGGAAGAGAAGATAATGAGCGGGTGCAAAAAGAAAGTATCAAGATGGTTATTGCCTTTGCTGTTGATAGCGACAAGTACCGTTGGTGCAACCAGCGCCGAATTGACCAGGGCGGTCCAGCTGTACTATGAAGGATCGCCCGACGAGGCAATAAACTCGATTAAATCGCTAGCGCTAGCCGGGGATGTGGAGGCTCAATTAACGCTTGGTAATATATTATTTAGTCTGTCCAAAGCCAATAAGAATATCGAAATCGAAGATCCTGTCGAATGGTATAAAATGGCAGCGGTACAGGGCTCTGCAGATGCGAATTCGGCTCTCGGTGTTATTTATCACGACAAGTGGATTGAATCACGCCGTAACGAGGATGCCGCAATGGCAATATCTTATTATGAAAAAGCCGTCGAACTAGGGAATGCAAAGGCACAGGAGTATTTAAATAAGCTCAGGCGGCGCGGTGGTTTTGCTATTGGTGTAAAGCTATCTCCCGAACCTGAGGTCACTCCCGAACTTAAAGTCACTGCCGAATCTACAGTCCCGGTGGAACCTGAAGTCACTCCCGAACCTACAGTTTCGCTGGAACCTGAAACCTCCCCCGAACCCTCAATTCAAACCGCACAAACTTCTAGTGCAGACAGTAGCAGTCAGTCAGAAGAAGCAAATTCGATCACGCCTGTTAAACAAAATACGGATGAAAATTTCGCTGTTAGCTCAGTCCAGGTTGGTTTAACTGAGATCGCCAGTCAGTGTAGCCAGTACACCGCTGAAGGATTTAATTACTACGGAGAATCAATTGTGGGGTCCAGTTTGGTGGGGAAGGCAAAGATCGAATCTATCGAACCACCTTCCACGCAAACGAATACACAGCTTATAAGATTGATCAGGCTACAATCCAGTGCAGTGATCTCCCTGGCGTTACATAAAGTTCCTCAAGAGATTGCCGCAAAGCTTAAAGAGAAAAGTGATTTTGCGGTTACCGGGGTTGTCACGAATGCACAGATGACCGGTTCCAACTGCGAGATAAGCTTGATGTATCAACCCGCTAATTAATTGGTTTCCTCAAACTGCGTGATTCAGGTGTCATATTGAACATTAGCTGGTACAGACTGGTTTAACCGGTAATGGAGAGCTCCAGCGGATTCTTCACTAGATAGGCGCGAACCGACTGCTGTTTTCCCTGCAGGCTGATTACCTGTGATGGAAACCGGCTAAAGTCTTCACCGGCATGCTCTATAACTTCGGCGCTGACCACGATGATACATCCCAGCTCTTTGGTCTTTTTTTCCAATAGCGCTGCGGTGTTGACACAATCACCAATAGCAGAGTAGTTGGGTGCGGTCGGTGGTCCCATAGTGCCGACTATTGCCTGCCCACAGTGAATACCAATGCCGATCCTGAGTGGTTGTTTAAGTTCGTTAGCCAGCTTTTGATTGAGTCGATTAATTCTTGACTGCATATCGACCGCTCCGCGCAGTACATCCCGACAGCCAGATTTCAATCCCCTTTCCAATCCATAAAGTGCCAGCAGGCCGTCCCCTTCGAACTGGGCATAGTGGCCGTGGCTATCGGTCAGGGCGTCGGACATTTCGAGAAAGAAGCGGTTCAAAATGAACAGTACATCGTAAGGTAAATGACGTTCACTAAATTCTGAAGAACCGCGAAGATCAACAAACAGCGCCACTATTTCACGCTCTTCGCCGCTGACACCACCTTCCCGCCAGTCGCTGTCAATGCCGATATCCGGTGACATTAACGGTGTAATATCAATAGGTATATGTGGACGGGTTTGGCAGGCGAGGCGAACATTCGGCGCAGCGCCGATTCGATCCAGCGCAAATTGTTCGAGGGCTGACGGTTTTTCCAGCTCGAGACATCCCATACCCACCCTTACCCGGCAGGTCGTACATCGCCCGCGCCCACCACACAACGAGGCATGTGGAATAGAGTGGCTTCTGATGATTTCCAGTATGGTTTGCCCAGGCTTGCCGGCTAGTACCTGCCCATTGATATGTTTGATCATGACACCGCTATTTCGCTTGCGCGTTCGGTCTCGCAGGGCACGGGCTGCCAGGGTTAACAACAGCAGGCCGTAAAATGAAATCAGTATACTGTCGCCGAATATTTCATTGGCCGTTTTATCCGCGGGAATTTCTGTCACGCTGACATTGCCGTCCTTCTGCAAAGAAATGTTTTCCTGGTAGTTATCGAGATAAGCGGGTCTTTCACTGCCTTGCTGCCAGACCCCCAGTTCAATTCCTATGCGCAGCATCGACAGCACCACCAGTAGCGGTAGCAGTATCGAAAGCGGATACAAATGTAATTTCCAGTCCCGGTACCAGGGGAACAGACGCAGGAAGAAATGCAAGCCAATCACCACGTGACTCCAGGCCACCAGCAACAGCAAGCCCTGCCTGGCAAGTTTCCAGTTGTTGGTCAACATGCCGCTCAGTGCATATTCGTAGTTAATGTCGAAACCCATTAACACCCGCGCACCCCAGGTCGCCGCAACATGTCCCGCGAGCAGCGGGACAATCGACAGGCCGAGCAGGAGTTGCGCAAGCTCCCAGCGCGGCATACGCAAGGTGGTGCGCCGATAAAGGGACATCAGCGCCAATCCGAAATGAGTCAGTAACGAGCCGTAAATCAACAGGCCGCCAATCCAGCTGCGCCAGAATGGGGTGACAAACTTGCGCATCGATTCCATCGCCTCCAGCGAGACCAGCCCGAGGGCATGATTGCTCAGATGGATGATGATGTAAGTCGCCAATATCATACCGGTGATGATTCGCAGGCGCCGCTCAATCAGGGTCAGTTTGGTCATGTGTTACAGGATATGGTCATGGCAGCTCATTTCTGTGCCATTAAATAGTTGGCAATCTCCGTGACTTCTTCATCGGTCACATTTTGTACCAGGGCGCTCATCGTCGAGGTGAATGCGTTGTTACGTGAACCATCCCTGTCAAGCTATTGCTCGGCGGAGTCGAGACGAAGTCACTCATAAGCTTTCATTCCAAAGGACCTGGTCCGCTTGCCACTATTCAACGTGTCTATACGAACCTCAGCTGATTTGTTGCGGTGAGGAATTAGACTGAATCGGCGGCAAGTAGTTCTGGTGCCTGAAGATCCGGCACGTTATATACCAGTACCTGGATAAGCGTTTAGAAAGGCAAGTTAATCGACCAGGTTGTCGGCGCGTACCTTGTTTTGCGTATGTGCCGTGGTGACCTTGCCATAGAGATCCTGCACACGGGCTAGGCTGCCGATCATGCCGGGTTTTTCGCTAAACGACATGATCAGCAGCAGGCGGTCGTCATTGCCGGTGTTTGCGGTAACCTGGTGCAATGAAAAGCGGCCCAGGAAAAACTGTAAATCACCGCCATTGAGCTCCAGCTGCCTGACCCGGCTGCGGTCGCCATCGAGCACGCCTTTGACCTCGGCGTAGCATTCGTCCTCTGCGCTACGCAGGCCCGCAACGTATTCGAAAATCCCACCGCTCTGCGCTGGTTGCAGCAACATGGTGATGGTGAATTCGTTGGTGTCGAAGTGCCAGTTGAACTGCTGACCGGGTTTACCGACATTGACGATCATATTGGATACCGGGTCCTCGTAAATGAACAGCTCCTGTTTACCCAGGCACTCGGCGAGAAAGCGTGTTAACGGCGCCCAGTAATAAAGTCGGTGGGCGGCAGATTCCTCGCCGAACAAATCAGCGGTAATAAAGCCATTGGTGCGCGGGATGAAAATATTGAGTGGGTGATCTTGGGGAAAATCCGGATCGCCGTCATTGAGATAAACATTGCATTGCTTACGCGGCGAGTAATAGGTTTGCGGTTTGCGTTCGTTGGCCTCTGCGAGCAGGATCTTAAGACCGGTTTCACTGAAAAAATTACGGATTACCGCACACCCGTCGTCGGCGAGCTCGGACTTTACCTGTTCGATAATGGCCTGGCGTCCGGGGTCACCGAGTTCGTCGATCGGGTAGCGCGCATGGTTGATGATATCGGTGCAGCCGAGCCTGGATGACATCGTATTTCTCTCAACAGGTATGGTTTAAGGAGCCTCTGATCAATTCATGAATCAACATCTGCTTGTTAAAATGTGCCAACTCGGCGTTGCCAATCTTGGCAATAGCCTTGCTATTACCTGCGATTGGCGCCTTCAGTTGGCACATTTTCCCTGCGCAGCTGAATGACTCAGAATTAATCAGAGGCTCCTTAACGCAATTGGCTGTCCTTGCTACCGCGGCGGTTGATTCCGTGTTGGTCTGCCTGCAGTTGGTCGAGATCCTGCTGGCAGGCGATACACAGTCGTACCCCTGCGATCGCCTCACGTCGGGCCACGGGGATATCGGTGCCGCATTCTTCGCAGTTAGCAAGGCTCTCACCTTTAGGTAAGCGACTGCGCGCCAGTTCGACCGCGTCTTCGACGCTGGCGTCGATCTGTTCCTGCACCGCGCCATCGCGTGCCCAGCCAGTGGCCATGGTTTAATCCCGGTTAACTATACAGGTCGATATTTTGCGCCCGAAAGCGGCCGGGTTCAATCAGGATCTGATATTTCAAGCGGAGGATTACGAGCCTCGATATCGTTCGCAGCGGCAAACAATACGTCCTCACGAAACCGCGCTGCGACTAACTGAACGCCCATGGGGGCCGCGGCATCACTAGCGGTGGCAACCGACATGGCCGGCATGCCCATAAGGGGCAATGCAATTTGCGTCATCTGCGCCTCGAGCACGCGACGAAACGACTGCGGTGATTCGACGTCAAGCATGTCGGGGAAGGGCGCCTCGGCTGATACCGGGCACAGCATGAGCGGATACGCGGTGAGGAACTGTTGCCATTCACGCGACAGTGTCAGCCTCCGTTGCAGTGCTTCCATCAGGCTTTCGAGCGTCGGTGTCGGGCAGTTCTCGCAGAGTTGCGCATAAACAAAATTGGCGTCCGGGTCGTCTTCGCGTTTGACCGCGTCGCCGCCACTGTAATGGTACTCCGACATCCATAGCAGCAGCTGTAGCTGCATCGCTTCGCGCATCGGTGGGCAATCGACTTCGGTTACGTGCCAGCCGGCTTCCTCCAGTTGGCACACCGAGCTACGCAGTGCGGCCTCGACTTCGTCGCTGACCTCGAGACCATCGGGCGAGATACACAAGGCTACCCGTTTAGCTGGCGGTGCCTGTTCGAGCGGTGCTGGCACCCACCAGGGATCTAATTCGCTTTCCGCTGACATCGCTGCAAGGCCCAGCCTGAGATCTTCGATACTACGTGCAATCGGACCCGATACGGCGGTCAGTTGCGCGCCGATATGACGATCGGGCAGAGACAGGTTAACCGCGGGTATCCGACCAAAACTCGGTCGTATACCATGTAATCCGCAGGCATAGGCGGGATAGCGGATCGAACCTGCGATATCGGTGCCATGTCCCAGCGCACAGATTCCGGCCGCCACCGCGGACGCGGCTCCGCCCGAAGACCCGCCCGGGGTAAGCTTCGAATTTCGTGGATTCAAGGTATGCCCATGCAATGAATTACGCGTAAACCAGCGCATCGAAAACGCAGGGGTATTGGTACGACCGACAATGACTGCGCCAGCATTGCGCAGGTTAGTGATCACCGGGCTGTCCTGTTCCGCCATATGCTCCTGCTGGATGCGGATACCGTTGGTGTTGGCGAAACCCTGCTGATCGATGTTGACCTTGATGGTGACCGGAACCCCGGCCAGCAGGCCCGCTGATTCACCGGCTGCGATCCTGTCGTCGACCGCTCGTGCCGAGGCTAGTGCTGCATCCGGCATTTGCTGTACCACCGCGTTAATCTGCGGATTGACCTGCTGCAGGCGCTGCAGGCTATGCTCGGTTACCTCGGTCGCTGATATCTCACGGTTGGCGACACGGCTGGATATTTCAGATGCGCTCAAGCGCCACAGTTCGGTCATTGGTTATCCCCCGGTTGCAAGTCGATCAAGTATAAAGCAGTTAAACTTTTCAAGAGCCTATATTATGCTTGTGGAATGCATCGAAACCCGCACACCAATACTTCACTGGCCGCCGTTCTGCAAGCATTGCAGTCCACTGCGGCGGCCTCATTCGCCGAGGCGCATCCTCTACCTGCCGTGGTAAATCATTCGCTGGAGTTTCTCGATTGCGAACGCCGGGCCGTGTTCGAACAGGAATGGATTTGTGTCGGTCGGGAAGACGAAATACCCCGGCATGGTGATTTTATAACCCACGAGATTGCGGGTGTACCGATACTCGTAGTGCGCCAGCGCGACCATGAAGTCAGGGCTTTTGTTAACGCCTGTGCGCATCGTTTCGCCTGCCTGGTGCCGGAAAGTAAGGGTTCGGCAAAACGCTTTACCTGTCGTTACCACGCCTGGACTTACGCTATCTCGGGTGAGCTGGTGCGTGCGCCATACATGGACATGAAAACCGGTTTTGACCAGGCCGAGCATCGACTGCGGCCGTTGCAGGCAAGTGTCTGGGAGGGTTTTCTATATGTCACGCTCGCGCAGCAACCTGCTATGCAGCCGAGCGAAGTGCTCGCGCCGTTGTGTGACCAGGTGGTGGGACGGTATGACATGGCGTGCTACCAGAGCGTATTGCGCGAAAGCATGGTATGGCAGGCCAACTGGAAAAACCTGATCGAAAATTTTACCGAGAGCTACCATGTCCCCATCGCACATGGCAAAACTTTCGCGCAGCATAACAAGGCGCTAGCGAACTACGTCTGTGGTGAAGACAGCGAACACTATTGCTACCACTACGCTGCGCAACCGGCAGAGTCCGGGCCTGGTGCGGCACATCCACAAAACGACCGGCTTAACGATGAGTGGCGTCGCACGATGGTTGATTTCTGTGTCTTTCCGAATCACCTGGTAACGCTGATGCCGGACTATCTCTGGTACATAACGGTGCAGCCGTTGGGGACCGACAAGATGCAGGCGACCTGGGGTCTGGCGGTACCGCCAGAGGTGATGGCCGAGGTGGCGGCTGAAGATTATGATGACTGGCTCGCCGAGTTCAAGCAGTACCTTGAAGTTGCCAATGAAGAGGATCGGGCGTTGGTCGAAGCCTTGCATCAAGGCAGCGCGTCACCAGTTTTGCCTGCCGGAACCTATCATCCGATCGAACGCAATCTGTGGCAATTTGGCAATTATCTGGCCCGGGTTTGTAAGCCGTGATTCAGGTATCAGCCGACTTGCCAGCAGTGTCGCTGGATTCGAATTCGGGGTAACCGACTGTGGATTCAGCGCCTGACCTGGCAGGTGATTTCTACCTTACTGTCGCCAAACAGGCGCTTAGATTCGGTCGTAGTGCGTGCCGGGTAAGCGTTGCCAGTGAAGAATTCTCGATAGGCCGCGTCCATCGCGTCAAAATCATCGAGATCGGTCAGGTGGACCTCGACCTTGACCATGTTTTCCCTGGACAGTTGTAACTCATCGAGGATTTTGCCAATGGCGGCAAATACCGCACGGGTTTCGGCCGCTACATCACCGAGTACATTAATTCCCGCGGGAAAATCCGCCGCTACCAGTCCCGCGAGAAAGGCATACTGGTCGTCCAGCACCACCTGGCTAAAAGGCGCATCCGACTCGGGAACGGCCTGCGGCTGGATTCGGGTTAAAATTCGATTGCCCCTTTTTAACCAATAATATTAACCAATAATATTGGCGCCGATAATCAAAATGACTCCCAGCGCTACGAACAGGAGGAAAGTGATCACCATGTGTTTGGTGGTGGTTTTGTCGTCTTGATTCGGATTCATGTTTTGGTCCCCCTCAAAGTTTTTATCAAGTACTATAGTGTGCCGAACCCAAAGCAAAATTACCACCGCGTATGTCCGATCAAAGCTATGCCACGCTTTCGCTGTCGAATCCGTTGGCGCATGTCCTGCAGGTAACCTTGAACCGACCCGAAGTGTCGAACGCGTTTAATACGCAGATGGCGACTGACCTGGTGGATTGCTTTGAAAACCTGGCGCTGGATGCGGGCGACTATCGGTGCGTCATTCTGACCGGTGCGGGTGAGCGCGCATTTTGTGCGGGTGGCGATTTGAAAGAACGCGACGGTATGAGCAATGCTGCCTGGACCGAGCAGCATCTTGTCTATGAGCGCATGATTCGTGCTGTCATCGATTGTCCAGTACCGCTTATCGCTGCTGTCAACGGCGCCGCTTTCGGCGGTGGTTGCGAGCTTGCGGCGGCGGTCGATTTTGTTTATGCGTCAGAAAATGCTCGCTTTGCAATGACTGAAACCAGTCTCGGTATTATCCCGGGCGCCGGCGGTACTCAAACCCTGGCGCGTGCGGTCGGTGAGCGTCGCGCCAAGGAACTGATTTTATCGGCACGTCGTTTCAGTGCTGATGACGCGCAGCGATGGGGTCTTGTGAACGAAGTTTTTGCTGCCGAACAGCTGCTCGATGCGGCGCTGCAAGCTGCCTCGCGCATTGCCGCAAATGCGCCGCTTGCGGTACGCCAGGCCAAACAGGCCATTCATCACGGTCTGCAAATGTCGCTCGCTGACGGGCTCGCTTTCGAGATCGAAGCCTATAACCGCACCGTACCAACCGAGGATCGACGCGAAGGGGTCAAAGCCTTCAATGAAAAGCGATCACCCGATTTCAAGGGGGAGTAAGAATCCATGTCGAACGAAGTCATTTTGACCTGCGCCGTTTGCGGCGGACACAATAACCAGGGCAAGCATCCGAACTATCCGATCACGCCCGAACATATAGCGAACGATTGTATTGAGGTCGCCAGGGCAGGTGCGGCCATCGTACACATCCACGTGCGCGATCCCGCAACAGGAATGCGCTCTGGGGATCCTGCGTTGTTTCGCGAGGTGGTAGAACGGATACGTGATTCCGGTAGTGACGTATTGATTAACCTCACCACCAGCGAGGGTGCTCGCTTTGCCCCAGGCGAGGATGACGCCTCCGTCGGCGGCCCCGGAACTACCCTGATACAGCCGCTCGACCGCCTGCATCACGTCGCCGAACTGCGGCCCGATATCTGCACCCTCGATGTCGGTACCTTCAATTTTGGTGAAACCATTTTTGTCAACACACCGTCGCATTTACGCATTATGGCCGAGCGTATCCGGGAACTTGGCGTCAAACCTGAACTGGAAGTGTTCGAACCCGGGCATATCATGTTTGCCAGAAGCTTGATTGAAGAAGGGCTAATCGATGGCGCACCGATGTTCCAGCTATGCCTCGGAATCCCGCACGCATCACCGGCGACACCTGAAATACTGAGTGTTATGAAAGGCCTGTTGCCGGCAGACGCCAACTGGAGTGCATTTGGCATTTCGCGTATGGAATTTTCCATCGTTGCCCAGGCCGCAAGCCAGGGTGGTAACTGCCGTGTCGGTCTCGAGGATAACCTCTATCTCGGCCACGGGGAGTTTGCCAGCAATCTACAACTGGTGGAACGTGCGGTACGCATCATTCGTGAACTCGGTCGTGAACCGGCGACCCCGGTACAGGCCGCGCAGCGGCTCGGGATCGAGCGCTAACGATGGCGAGGTTGTATCTGATCCGCCACGCGCAGTCGGCCAACAATGAAATCTGGAACGGTAGCGACCATATGGATGGTCGCAGTCCTGATCCCGAATTAACCACCACCGGGCATCGCCAGGCAGAAACGCTGGGGCAACATTTATCGCACCCGCATGCCGAACCGCGGCAGCACCCGTTTGTGCCGACGAAAGAAGTTCATTTCGGCTTGACCCATGTCTATTGCAGCCTGATGACACGTTCTATCCTGACTGCCGAATACATTGCCTCGGCTTGCGGTCTCGAAGTGCAGGCGCTGGCCGACGTGTTTGAAAAACACGGTATTTACGACGTTGATGACGATGGTAACCTGCGAGGTCTGCCCGGACCGGACCGAGGCTATTTCGAAGAACGTTTCCCCGGTTTGAAATTGCCGTCACAATTCAACCATGACGGTTGGTGGAGTCGCCCGGTGGAAGACGAATCCGGCTTCGTTCAACGCATGCAGAAAGTGGTGAGCGAGATGAGACAGCGACTTGCCAATAGTGACGACAATGTCGCGCTGGTCGCGCACGGAGACTTTATCGACCAGTTCGTCAACGAACTTATGGGCGTGGTAAGGCATCAACCTAACTATGACAACCACTGGGTAGCCAATTGGACCTTCCACAACACTTCCATTTCACGCATCGACTTCGTCAACGGCTCGAATAATGTCGTTTACATGAATCGAATCGACCATTTACTAAACGAGTTGGTGACCTGGTGATGAGCTTCGAGCTCGACGCCGCTGAAATCGATTCCTATTAGGATCAGAATTCTCCTGCTGTCAGTTACCTGACGATCAGGCAACTGGTCTCGGCATTGTCGGCAACTTTGCGCGAGACACTGCCTAAAATCGTACCCTTCAACTTGCTTAAGCCCCGGGTTCCCATCGCGATCATGTCCATTTCCGAGCGTTTGGCAAAACCGAGGATGCTGGTTGCAGGATCACCGGTTCCGATCGCGGTTTTAACTTTCTTAGCCCCGGCCTTTTCTGCTTTTTCTTTGGCGGTTCTTACGATAGATTCAGCGATCTTGCGCATAATTTCCTCGCGCGCATCGTTAAAGGATTCAATCTGGTGGAATTCCAGTTCCGGAATTTCATCGATTTCAAAGGGTATTTGCATATCGCGAATAACGTGAATGATGAGCATTTCAGCGTTGTGTAGTACGGCAAATTGAGTCGCCATTTCCAATGCACGGTTCGAAGCCTCCGACGCATCGGTTGCAACCAGAATCCTGTTAATCACGTTTCTATCCTCCCTACAGTCACTGGAATGGCAGCGTTACAGGCCCAGCGCCTGTTTTCTCTGATTGGCCCAGGTTCGCAGCACCTGGTCGATGGCGAGCCCGATAAAGGCGACACACAGGCCCAGCACCAGACCGTTGCCGACACCGTCTTTGTCGGACAGGGATTTGAGAATCAGCTGCCCGAGATCGTCGGTACCGATCAATGCACCGATGATGACCATCGACAGCGCGAACACCACGGTTTGATTGATACCGAGCGCAATGTGCGGAAAAGCCATCGGCAATTCGATAGACAAGTATCGCTGCACACGGTTGACACCGGACATCGCGCCGGCTTCCAGCAGCTGCGGTGGCACACTCAGCATACCCTGAATCGTGTAACGCGTGGCCGGGACGGTGGCGTAAACGACGATCGCGATTAGCACCGAGGTATCTGTGACCCCGAACAACATCATCACCGGGATCAGGTAGATGAACGACGGAAAGGTCTGGAAGGTATCGCAAATTGTCAGCATGATGCGGGTGGCCACCGGATTTTGCGAGCACAGCGTACCTGCGATGATTCCAATGGTGGTCGATATCAACACGGACAGCGTCATCAGGTAGGCAGTGATCAGCGCGCGGTCCCACCACTCGGTCAGCGCGATGAACAGCAGGAATCCACCAACGGACAGGCCGACTCTTACCCCGCCGACAATGTATCCGATCCCCATGGTCAGCACGAAAGTCGCAAAGACCGGCATGGCCAGGTAAGCAGTCTTGACCGGCACCAGTACCTCGACGATAAACCATTCGTTAAAACCTTTGAGCGCGTAAAAGAACGTATCCCAGATCCAGTCGACCCCGGCCTGCCAGAAATCCTGGGTCGTAAGGCCCTTGTTGTGCGGAATCAGGTAGAAATAGTTAAACCCTTCCTTGAACACCAACGAGCCGATTAATGCCAGGATGACACCGACGATGAAAACGACACCGAACATCAGCGAAAACTTGTGCCGCTCGACAAACGACAGGTCGGCGAAGTAATCGATTTGCTTGTCGGCCCAGGCGAGCGACAGCCGATCGAGCATGATGGCAATCAGGACAATACAAACACCCAGTTCAAGAGCGAGACCGATCCTCAGCTGGTTCAATGCAATTAGTAAATTGTTACCGAGCCCCTTGGCGCCGATCAGGGATGCGATGACCACCATCGCCAGGCAGGACATGATGACCTGGTTGACCCCGATCAGGATATCTCGCCGGGCAGTAGGAATTAGCACCTGGAACAGCAGTTGCCGGTTGTTGCAACCGCTCATCAATCCGGCCTCGGCGACCTCGGGCGACAGTTTTTTCAGGCCCAGCAGGGTCAGCCGCACCATTGGCGGGGTCGCGAAAATGACCGTCGCAATCGCGCCGGCATGATCGCCGATACCGAAAAACACCACGACCGGGACCAGGTAAGAAAAGTGCGGCATGATTTGCATGACGTTGAGTATCGGGTTCAGCACCGTCTCCACGGTTTTGCTCTTGAATGCCCAGAGACCGAGTACGAGGCCGAGCAAGACCGACATCGGTGCGGCGATCAAGACGAAGGACAAGGTTTCCATCGACGGTTCCCACTGTCCGAATACCGCGATGTATACGAAGGTAAACCCGACAAACAGCGCCAGCCGGAAACCGCCCAGGGCATGGCCAAGAATCGCGGCACCACCGGCAACCACGGTCCATGGCAATGCCGGCCAGCGCGCCCACTCGTTTTCGGTCGCCCAGTCCCAACCGCTGAAGGTGACAATAGTCTTGACGCCACCGAGAAAGATTTCGCGCACAAATTCAATCATGAACAGAATTAACCCTGAAACCGAACGGGTGAACTGGTTCATCATCGGTTTTTCTTCGTAGTCCTCGATATCCGGATCCCAGACATCGATCAACCACCAGTCGAACATGATGTAGTCGACCGAACTGGTAATAATCTGCGGCAGCTTCTGGATCAACGGTGGTAAACGCCAGAACCAGTTACCTTCGGATGGTGTGATGATGACGCACAGCAGCACAAAAATAACTAGCAGTAAAACAAACTGCAGGTGCTTCTTTTGCCGCAGTGCTTCGATCATGATGCTTTTTCAGCCGCGTCGTCAGAGTGGCCGCCAAACAGGACATGGACAATATGGGAAGCATGCAAAGCACCGACGATCTCACCTGCCGCGTCGACGACCCGTACCGCTTTGTCGGTATTCAGAATATCCTCGGCGACGGTTTCGATAATGGCGTCTTTTTGTACTTTCAGATCGCTGAAATCTTCACTGGGATCGTAGGGGTCCATGACCGCTTCGATTTTGAGCACCTTTTCGCGTGGCACTTCCTCGGTGAACTTGCGCACGTACTCGGTGGCCGGGTTGAGCACGATATTCGACGGCGTATCGAGTTGCTCGATGATCCCGTCTTTCATGATCGCAATGCGATCAGCCAGGCGCAACGCTTCGTCGAAGTCATGGGTGACGAATAAAATGGTCTTGCCGAGAACATCCTGCAGGCGCAGAAATTCATCCTGCATTTCCTTGCGGATCAGCGGATCGAGCGCGGAAAAGGGTTCGTCGAGAAACCAGATATCGGGTTCGATCGCAAGCGAGCGGGCGATGCCGACGCGCTGTTGCTGGCCGCCCGATAACTGTCGCGGGAAGTAGTTTTCGCGGCCGGTAAGGCTCACCAGATCAACCATTTCCTTGGCGCGTTGCATGCTCTCCTGGGTGCTGACTCCCTTGACCTGCAACGGGAAGGCGATATTTTCCAGCACGGTTTTGTGCGGCAGCAGGGCGAAACTCTGAAATACCATGCCCATCTTGTTGCGGCGCAGCTCGATCAACTGCTTGTCATTCATCGCCAGGATGTCTTCGCCATCGATGTATATTTTTCCGGCGGTCGCCTCGTTCAGCCTGGAAATGCAGCGCATCAGCGTCGATTTGCCGGAACCCGACAGGCCCATAATGATCAGTAATTCACCCTTATGCACCTCGAAGGAGGCATTGTTGACCCCGACGATACAGCCGGCTTCATGGAATTTGGCATGGTCGACGACGCCATTGGCCTGTTCCAGCATGCTGTGCGCATTATCGCCAAAAATCATGTAGACCGAATCGCAACGGATGACTGGTTCGATCGAAGTCGAAGTTTCAGCTTGAGTAGACATAGTTATATTTTTGATTCTCCCCCGGTCCGTCAAATTAACACATTTACGCGGCCAGGAAATACTTCCGGTTAAAAAAAAGAACCCCCGGTCAGATGTTCTGCGCCCGGGGGTTCTTTATTTACTTCACGTTTTGAATCCTGCCAACGGCTTACATGCCGGTTTTTGTCCAGCCTTCCCAGACGTCTTTATTGTCCGCCAGCCACTTCTTGGCGGCATCCTTGTGGTCCATCTTGTCGACATCGACCAGTGCAGCCATTTGACCGATTTGCGGAGTCGTGAATGACAGCTGCGAAAAGATCGTGTAAGCATGCGGATGAGTTTTCGGCATCTTGTAGTTCGCCGCTTTCTTCAACCAGCCCTTGGGTGATCCGCACTTGCCGTCACCACCGTCGGCCTTGCGGCACCCAGGAGTATACGGCGGGAACTCGATGAAAGTGAAACCTTCCGCATCGGTGAAGTTCGGTGTCCAGTTGAAGATGACTGTGCCACGGCCTTCCTTCTTCGCAGATGCTAGCTCGGTCCACAGTGCGTCTGCGCCACCGGCGAACTTGACGGTCCACTTGTCGTCGAGACCTAGCGCCTTGATACGTTCCGGCATCAGGTCACCGTGCCAGCTTTGCGGGCCTTCCAGCCAGCGGCCTTTTCCACCGGAATCGGCCGTCTTGAAGTTATCGAAACAACTCGCGAGTGCTTCCCAATTGGGCAAGCCGGGGCACAGGCCCTTGTCGATAACCCAGGTCGGAACGCCCATTTCTTCGAGCGTGGTCGCCTGGTGGCTGCCGGCGTCGATCACGCCGCCCTTGGCCATCGCGTTGTAGAACGACTTGCCGAAGGTGGATTGCCAGACTTCGTGTGAAATCGTGACATCACCGTTGCGGATGGACTCGTATACGGCCTGTGAATCGGCGGGCACGTACTCGACATTATCGCCAACACTTTCAAAAATACCGCCAATGACATAGGCCATGACGATCTGGCTCGACCAGTTGTGAATCGGGATGACGATCGGTTTGGTGCTATCCTTGGCCTGGGCGACGCTGGACAATCCAATCATCGTACCAAGCAGCACGGATGCGGCTAATTTGGTATGAAATTTCATTTAGTGACTCTCCTCTCCGGTTATAGGTATAGGAATTATTGGGAACGGTAATCCTACATGAATTTATTTTTTTGTAAAGTACCAAATATAGACCAATATTCAACTTTTTGTGGTTAGTGAGATGTTAGATAAAAAGTTATAAATCAACGACTTATAGTTATAATTAAATATTGTTTCGGTTATTCGCAAAACCAAAATAAATAAAAGAGGATTGAAAAGACAAGTTAAATGTACCAATAATGTACCATTATAATAATACTAAATAACTCATTTTAATTAGGGTTTAGCGGGAGTATCGACAGTGTTTCAGTGCTCCTGGCTTCGAATCCACTCGCCCAGCACCTGCGCTGGCTTTATATAACCGATATCGACTACGGAATCAGGATTGCTTGCTGCATGACCCACGATCACCTGCACTGGGCTGTTGCTACTGACGGGACGGAAACGATTCGGATTCGCTTTGCCAAACAGCACCAACAGCGGGCAGTCAAGAGCGGCGGCGGCATGAGCGGGGCCAGTGTCGACCGAAATGCAACTGTGGGCTATCGACAGTAAGGCCAGCAAACGCCGCAACGGTAAATCATCCGCGACTGTTTGTACGTTTTCAGGTAGCGAGCAAAGTTTCTGGATAGCCTGGCACATCTCGATTTCCGCGCTTACTCCGCATAACAGAACCTGGGCGCCGGGCAGGCTTTCAATGATGCCATCGATCACCTCGGCCCAGTTCTTTTCGTGCCAGTACTTGGTGTTGCTGATGCGATCGGCTCGACCGCGCCGGGTGGTTCGTTTGCTGCCTGCCTGCACGCAGACAATCGGTGCCTCGGGATTCAGCCCGCGAGTTTGCAGCCAGCGTCGACATTCCCGCACTTCATCCTCGCTGACAAACAGTTCGGTGTTGAGTGCTTCAGCCTGGTGTTGCGGATACTCGAAGCCGGATGGAGAAAGATTCCCCAGGCGCAGCCATTTCGCGCAATAGTGCTCGCCGTGGATGACGGGAAGATCGAGCTGGCTGACGCTGCTGCTGCGATCGATGTCGGCACGAGCCAGCAGGCGATAGGATTTGGAACTGGTTTCGCAGACCCAGACAAATTGATGTTGATGTGATTTGAGTGTCCTCACCAGTTCGCGCTGGCTGCGGTCGAACCAGTAGGGCGCCGAGCGTGAGTCGATGGTGAATACATTGCGCACGTAGGGCATTTGCTCAAACAACGGTTTGTTCCAGCCGCCGATCGCCAGCACATCGCAGGGTAATCCCCCGCGCAGGTAAAGCTGCCTGAGCAATGGGGTAATCATTACCATGTCGCCGAAGGCGCCGAAGCGACAAACCAGCGGATGAGAGTCAGGCATAACCGCGAACAGCTACTGGTAATCCTGGTAAGATTTTTCCTCGACGATGGTCGAGTTCAAATGCAGGTTGACCTTTTTCTTGGCATTGGCGCGCTCGTCGTTGGTGACATAAACCGCGCGTGCCAGTTCGATGAAGCGTTCGCCAAAGCGCTTGCCGCGCTCTTGGTCACGAATATCATCCTCGATTTCCCACAACGCCTCGTTTACTGACTTGAGTTCGGCGGTAAGCGCGGTGATTTCAGTATCGATCTCAACGGTTTCATTCCAGACCTTGCTCAGCATGTCGAGTTCGGTTTTGACATTGGCAACTTTCACCGGGTCGGCAATACGTTCCGCCTTGATCTGCAAGATAGTAATCTTGTCGAGCAGCTCGCCAGGAGAGATCGGAATCAGGATTTCGTTCATGCTATCAAGCTCTGTTTTTTAAGGTCGACAATGTTAACCGCGGTATCCGCTCAGCTCAACCGAAAGCTCGCAATCAGAATCGGTAACAGCACCAGGTTGGCAAGTAACGCGGTCATCATCGCCAGCCCGCTTAGCAAACCGAAATAGATGGTCGGGATAAAGTTGGAAAGTACCAGGATCGAGAAGCCCAGTACCACGGTTACCGAGGTGTAATACATCGCGCGCGCAATACTGTTATGGCAACGCTTGATTGCGGCCCAGTAGTTGCGGTCCTGCAGAAACTCGCCGCGGAAGCGATGGATATAGTGGATCGAGTCATCCACCCCGATACCGATGCTGATGGCGGCGATGGTTATGGTCATGATATCGAGCGGGATTCCGATCCACCCCATTAAACCGAGTATCAGCCCGGCGGCGATGATATTCGGTACGATGGCGGCCAGCGCCAGGCGCACCGTTCTGAACAACACCATAAACATCAGCAGGATTGCCCCAAAGACTGCGCCGAGGGTCAGGATCTGCGATTTGAACAGGCTTTGCAGCAGGTTGTTAAACAGTACCGCCACGCCTGAAATCGTCACCTGCTCCGGGTCGAGGCCGAAGTCACCGGTCAGATCGTAGTAAATCTTGTCGAGCAAGGCCTGGCGCCGTAGCGACTTATCCGATTCGTAGAGGCGAATGCTGAAGCGCAGTTGATTGCCATCGGCCGACAGGTAGGGCCTGATCAGCGCGTTTTTAACCTCTTCCGGCAGTCGCTTGTAAACTACCGCGAGCTTGAAGTCGCCATAGGGTTTGCCTTTATTAAGCGACTCCAGCAATTGCATGCCGGTATGCACCGACAAAACCTTGCCGGTTTCCGGCAGCTCGTCCAGGTATTGATGTATGCGCGCGACCTCGCGCAGACCATCGCTGTTAAACCAGTAGCTGTACGCGGTTATATCGACTCCGTCGTCGATCTCATCTTCCGCCAGCACTTCGTCGACCGGTGCGTCGATAATGACATCCATCGGCGTCGTGCCACCGAGTTTTTGATCGATTAGCGTCATGCCCTGGTAAATTTCGGTACTGTCCTTGTAATAATCGATGAATCGGTTTTCGACCGACAACCTCGGTATCCCGGTTAAGCCAACCACCACCAGTGCAACGAACAACAACATCGCAGCGCGTGTCCGGTGCTGGATAAAATCTGCGATGGCGGTAGTGATGGCGCCAGTCATGTCTTTTGTAACGGGCGTGTTCAGACGCGGCAGCAGCATTAACGCTGCGGGGAACAATATGAAGGCGAGCAGAAATGAAACCACGATACCGATGACCATCATCCAGCCAAAGTCGATGACCGGGCGTATACCGCTCACCAGTAGCGAGCCGAAGGCGACCATGGTGGTCACCGAGGTGTAAAAACTCGGGGTGAATTTACTGTGTATGGTCTCGCTCACCAGTTCGTACTGATCGGCCTCGGGTTTGATCGTGGCGAGTTCGCGGTAACGCACGATCAGGTGGATGATCAACGAAAGCGTGATAATCAGCAGCAGCGATACGAAATTCGAAGACACCACTGTAACCGGCCACTGCGCCCAGCCAAGATAACCGATCATCGTCCCCGCACTGACCAGGCAAACTCCTAGCGGTAGTACTACCCAGCGGATGTGGCGGAAAGAAACAGCCAGAATGATGACGATAAACAGGATTACGCCGACACCGAACACCTTCAGGTCGCTACGAATAAATTCGATCGAATCCGAGGTGATCATCGGTACACCACCGAGGAAAAGAACCGCCTTGTCGCGATGGCCATCGATGATTTTGCGAACCTGGACTATGGTTTGATCGAGCCTTATTTTATGCGCCAGGTTGACAGTCCTGATTTGCGCCGATAACTCATTGAGCCGCGCTTTCGAGTCCGGGTTCATGGTCGACTTCGGGTATAACTTGTCGCGATTATTTAACAGGTCCAGTAGTTCTCTATTGACCACCAGGTTCACCTGCATCGCGGTAGTGTCGCCCTCGCTATTGACCAGCAGGTTTTCGTACAACGGGCTGTGCCGCATTTCCTGCTCGGCAAGCTGGATATCGACGTCTTCGCTTTCCAGCGTGCGTACGCCGCGGGAGATCTCCCCGAGTGTCATCGGTGGACTGTCCACCAGCGGTACGTCGAGCAGGCTGATCACCGAAGCAACCTGTTCGAGACCATTCAGTTCATCGCGCAGGCGGGTGATATCCGCCAGTACCTGTTCACTGAAAAGTGCCTGTTGCGGACTGTAGGTGACGATTAGAAAGTCGTCGGAACCGTATTGTTCGCGAACGCCGCGATAGTATTTAAGGCTGGTATCGTTTTCCAGTACCAGTGAGTCGGCTGAAGCGTCGAGTTCGAACTCGGGTATGTGCAACAGGAAAAAAACCGCGACTATGGTAACGGCGATCAGCGCACCTAGTGGCCGTTGCAGCACCAGGCGATCATAAACTGCAATAATTTTAGGCAGCATGAACCGTAATTCCTATTTGGCTGGCCCGTAAGCCTTGTTCGAAAATCGACGGTAACCCCACTGGTACTGCTCCGGGGATTGCCTGACCAATTGCTCGATTTTATCGTTCATGTACTGGGCGCTGGTGATTTCATCATTAGCCAGGCGCTCACGATCTAGTGGCTGGATAGTCAGGCTGAACTCTCCCGGTGGTGAACTACGGTAAATAGTAGCAATATATACATCGCATTCCACTTTGCTGCATAGATTTTTTACCAGGGTCGTAGTTGGCGCATTGACGCCAAAAATTTCTGATTCGATACGAGCCTTGCCTGCGCCGGGCTTTTGATCAGGCAGTATCATCAGGTTGTTGCCATCGCGCAAGCCGATAAGCAGTTTGCGTAAACCGTGTTTTTTGGTAGGTACCGGCGTACCGCCGGTGCGTCCACGCACCTGTCGAACAAAGCTGTCGAGTGCCTTGTTCCTGGGGCGTTTGTAGAGAATGATTGCGTCGCAGTTTTTACCCAGCCAGATGCCCAGCATTTCCCAACTGCCCAGATGCGGAGCCAGTATTATTTTGCCTCCGCTAGCCTGTTCGAATTCCTCGCATATATCGGTCGAAGTCACGCGGCGCAGGATTTTATCTGCCGGCCAGCACCACACCGCGGCCAGTTCAGTAAATGTATAAACGGTATGCCGCATCGCCTGACGATACAGTTGCGTCTGTGCGGACTGATCCAGATCGGGAAGACAAAGCTTGATGTGCTGGCGCATCAGTCGTGAATACCGATTCGGTATGCAGCGTATTATGAAGGCAATGCCATCCGCAAACCGGTACTGAAAGCGCAGCGAAAAATGCGCCAGCAATTCGAGAATGTGCTGGATTGCCGGCTTGCTCACATTATCGTGACTGTTCTATTTTCGCCCAGCTATCGCGCAGGGTCATGGTGCGATTGAAGACCGGTTTTGTGGTCGTGGATGTATAGTCGCTGATGAAATAACCCAGCCGCTCGAACTGGTAGGCAAGCGGAATGTCGACCAGCTCGATAGCGGGTTCAAACTTCGCCTGCCCCATGACGGCAATAGATTCCGGATTGAGCGTTTTGTGAAAATCGTCCGCCGCGCCAGGATTTGGTGAGTTGAACAGGCGGTCGTAGAGGTTGACGGTCGCATCTACCGCATGATTGGCACTGACCCAGTGAATGGTACCCTTGACCTTGCGCCCGTCAGGGCTGCTGCCACCGCGGCTATCAGGATCATAAGTACAGATTAACGATTCGACGTCGCCGGCGTCGTTTTTGATCACTTGCTTGCAGGTGATGTAGTAGGCGAAGCGCAGGCGCACTTCCCGTCCCGGACTGAGGCGGAAAAATTTCCTCGGTGCGTCTTCCATAAAGTCGTCACGCTCGATATATATCTCACGTGAGAACGGGACTTCGCGGGTTCCGTAATCCGGCTTCTGCGGATGGTTGGGGCCGCTGAATATTTCTTCCTGGTCTTCGGGGTAATTTTCGATTATCACCTTGAGCGGATTGATTACCGCCATGCGCCTGATCGCACGTGCGTTTAAATCCTCACGCAACACATTTTCGAGTACGCCCATTTCGATGGTGCTGTATTTCTTGGTAACGCCGATGACGTCGCAGAAAGCCACGATCGATTGCGGTGTAAAACCGCGTCGGCGCATGCCGGAGATTGTCAGCATGCGTGGGTCGTCCCAGCCGCTCACATGCCCTTCTTTAACCAGCATGTTGAGCTTGCGCTTGCTGGTCAGCGAGTACTCTAGCTGCAGGCGCGCAAATTCAGTCTGCACGGGTCGTGATGGAGTCTCCAGGTTATCCAGAATCCAGTCGTAAAGCGGGCGATGGTCTTCGAATTCCAATGTGCACAGCGAGTGGGTTACGCCCTCGATCGCATCCGACAAACCATGCGTAAAATCATACAGCGGGTAAATGCACCAGGTATCGCCGGTGTTGTGATGGGTTGCGTGGCGAATACGATACAGCACCGGGTCGCGCATGTTGATATTCGGCGACTGCATATCGATTTTCGCGCGCAGCACGTGTGCGCCGTCAGGATACTCATCGTTCTTCATCGCCTCGAACAACTGCAGGTTTTCCTCTACGCTGCGGCCGCGATAAGGGCTATCAACGCCAGCGGTCGTCAGCGTGCCCCGGTTGGCGCGCATATCGTCCGCATTCTGGCTGTCGACATAGGCCAGGCCCTGCCTGACCAAATCCAGCGCATAGCCGTAAAGCTGGTCGAAGTAGTCCGATGCGAACGGGTTGCTGTGCCAGCTGAATCCCAGCCACTCGACGTCGCGACGAATCGAGTTTACGTACTCGACGCTCTCCTTTTCCGGGTTGGTGTCATCGAAGCGCAGGTTGCAGTAGCCGCCGTAATCGCGCGCGACCCCGAAGTTGAGGCAGATCGACTTGGCGTGACCGATGTGCAGGTAACCGTTCGGTTCCGGAGGAAAGCGGGTAATGACCTTCGACACCCTGTTCGAAGCCAGGTCGGCGTCGATGATATCGCGGATAAAGTTAGAGCTATCGCTGGTTTCAGCGCTGGAATCGGACATGGGTTGGTTCTGTATCGAGATCGAATCGCGGGATTTTAACCGATCCGGCACCAAAGCTGAATTGATTTACATTAGCCTTCGACTGGCCCCGATTTGTGAGATTGCTTCGCTACGCTCGCAATGACGAGCTTAAGTTGAGTGCCATTGCTACAATATTCCCTTTTTTATACCAGGAGCTAGCCATGCCACGTTTTAATCGACTTTTAATTACCGGTGCCGCGGGAAATCTCGGCCAGGAGCTGCGTCGTGGCCTGGCACCGCTGGCGACAACGATACGTCTCACCGACCGGGCCGACATCGGTGCAACCGAGACGCATGAAGAAGCCATGTCCTGTGAACTCGGCGACTTTGACGCGGTAATGAAGGTCGTTGAAGGCTGTGATGCGATTGTGCATTTTGGCGCTGCCCCGGTCGAGCGGCCCTGGGCCGAGATCCTCGAGAGCTCCATTAAAGGCGGCTACAACGTGTACGAAGCCGCCCGCCGCCATGGTATAAAGCGTATCGTTTACGCCAGTTCGATCCATGCCGTCGGTTACGAGCGTCGCGAAGTTGGTGCCGATACCGATACTCCGCATAACCCGGACACGCTTTATGGAGTTTCCAAGTGTTTCGTCGAAGACCTGGCGAAAATGTACTTCAACAAGTTTGGTATCGAATCGGCCTGTCTGCGCATCAATTCCTGCTTTCCAAAACCCATCGACCGCCGCCACCTGGCCACCTGGCTGAGTTTTGCCGATATGGTTCACCTGGTGGAACGCTGCCTGGTATCCGAGCGCATCGGTCACACCGTGGTGTACGGTATTTCCGATAACAAGGAGTTATTTTTCTCTAACCACAAGGTTGCCCATCTGGGCTATCGGCCTAAAGACAGCGCCGAAGTCTATCGTGAAGAAGTAGAAGCGGCGGTTGCTCCGGGCGACCCCTTCGATTCCGCAGTCGAATTTGTCGGCGGTTTTCTCTGTGCCTACGGACATCCGGATGAAGAGGAACGCATAGAACTTTGAAACCACCTGAGACGGTTTCAGGCATCAATTGGCAGGGTCTTGGTTAGTGTCTATTTCCACTCGCTATGGTGTCTCGATACCTCGGGAATCGGGCGCGGCTGCAACTCAATCGCCGGCGTGCCGATATAGATGAAACCGATGATGCGTTCGTTTTCGGAGAGCCCCAGCTCGCTGCAAACGTAATCATCGTAAGCGTTGGCGCCAGTGAGCCAGATCGAGCCGAAGCCGAGCGCGTTGCTGGCTAACAGGATATTGTGCGCTGCCGCACCGGCGCTGAGCATTTGTTCGATCTCGGGAATCTTCGGGCTCTGGATCAGGCTCGCGACCACCACCACGATCAGCGGTGAGCGCAGGGGCTTGTCTTTCTGTTTGGCTAAATAGGTCGGTTCGACACCCGGATCGCGATCGAGCGTTGCCTGGCCGAATATTTCCGACAGCTTACGCCGTGCCTTGCCGCGAATGCTGATGAAGCGATAGGGGTGCAGACGCCCGTGATCGGGGGCGCTCAACGCAGTTTTCAGGATTAGCCGCAGTTGTTCGTCGTCGGGAGCGGGTTCGGTCAAGGCTTTTGCAGGCGTCGAGTAGCGGTTCAGGTGCTTCAGCGATTCAGTCATCGAGGCAGTTTTTATGTTGCGGTAAAGTCCCCAATGATACACTTCGCCCTCGCTTGATGAGTAGTTTTTCTAAATGATCAGATATAAGATTACCAGTCGTAATCCCGGCGGCCATTACTTCGATGTTTCGATCTGGATCGATAAACCCGACCCGGCCGGACAGCAGCTTCGCCTGCCCAACTGGATCCCGGGCAGTTACATGATTCGTGATTTTGCGCGCAATCTGCTTGACCTGCGTGCCTGCAACCAGGCAGGTGAACTGGCCATTGAGCAAATCGATAAATCAAACTGGCGCGTTGCTGCTTGCAGCGGCGAATTGAGCGTTACCTACAAGGTCTACGCGAAGGATCTTTCGGTACGTGCGGCTCATCTCGATCATAGCCATGGTTATTACAATGGCAGCAGCGTGTTTGTCGAGATCCTGGGCCAGGGTGACCAGCCCTGCGAAATACTGATCGAGAAACCCGATGCGGCTTGTTGTGTCGACTGGAAACTCGCGACCTCGCTCAAGCGCAAGCAGGCGGAGACATATGATTTTGGTCTTTACGAAGCGCTCGATTACGACGACCTGATTGACCATCCGGTAGAGATGAGTGCTTTCACGCGCATCACTTTCGAAGCTTGCGGGGTGCCACACGATATTATTCTGACAGGCCGCTTTGAATGTGATGAAGCACGTCTCGCCGCAGATCTGAAAACTATTTGCGAACACCATATCCGCTTCTTCGGCGAACCGGCGCCAATGGATTATTACCAGTTCCAGGTCATGGTCGTCGGCGAGGGTTATGGCGGGCTTGAACACCGTGCCAGCACCAGCCTGATCGCAAGCCGTGCCAGTCTGCCAAAACCGGGAGAAGACGGGGTAGGCGATGATTACCGTGATTTTCTCGGGCTCTGCAGCCATGAGTATTTTCATACCTGGAACGTCAAACGTATCAAGCCCGAGGTTTATCAGCCTTATGCTTTACAACACGAGGTTTATACCGACTTGCTATGGGCATTCGAAGGCATCACATCTTACTACGACGACCTGGGTTTACGGCGCAGCGGATTGATCGACACGGAGAGTTACCTCGAACTACTGGCGCAGACCATGACCCGGGTGCAGCGTGGTCTCGGGCGTAACCGTCAGTCGGCGGCGGAATCGAGCTTCAACGCCTGGACCAAATTTTACAAACAGGATGAAAACGCGGCCAACGCGATCGTAAGCTACTATGCCAAGGGTTGCCTGATCGCCGCCTGTATCGATTTGAAGATGCGCGAGTTGACCGATGGACAAAAGAGCCTCGACGACGTCATGCGCCGACTTTGGCAGGCTTTTCGCGAACAGGGCAAGGGTGTTGAGCCCGATGGCATTCAGCGATTGGTCAGCGAAATCACCGGTGTTGATCTCGGTCCTTTTCTTGACGAGCTGATCTATGGCACGAGTGATTTACCGCTGCCGGAATTGCTCGCGTCAGTCGGTATCGAAGTGGTGCAGCGTGTGGCTAAAAATGCACAGGACAAGGGCGGCAAGGATATCGAAGGCGAATTGCCCCGAGTCGATTTTGGCGCCATGTTAAAGGATGGCGAGGCCGGGCTTTTGATTCAGCGCGTTGTCGAAGCCGGTGCTGCACAAAGCGGCGGCTTGTCTGCGGGTGACCAGATTATTGCACTCGACGGACTCAGGCTTGACCTGGGGCAATTCGAAAATAAAATCCTGCGCGCAAATGCGGGCGATGTCTGGCAGGTTCACGCCTTCAGACGCGACGAATTGTATCAGTTCGATGTTGTCTTGCAGGCGGCTGCGGAAACGACTTTCGTGCTCAAGATTTCCGATCAGCAGCAGCCGGCGCGCAAGGCCTGGCTTGGCCATTAATGCCTGGCGAACCGATCAATGAAACTGCCGTCAGGCAGGCGGTCGAGCAGCACGGTTTCGATTGGCATTACCGGCATAACACCGAGTCCACCAACGCCGACGTTCTGCGTTACCAGCAGCAGCACCAGTGTGAAGTGGTCGCGGTTAGCGAAGCGCAAAGCGCGGGTCGGGGTCGACGTGGGCGTCAATGGCTGTCGCCATTTGCACGCAATATATATTGCACCATAGGTATCGCCAAGGAGATTCCTGCGAGCCGCCAGGGTTTACTCAGCATCGTCACCGGTCTCGCCCTGTGCAAGGCATTACAGCACAGTACCGACACCAATGTGGGCTTGAAGTGGCCGAATGATTTACTCTTCGAGGGGCGTAAGCTCGGCGGTATTCTGATCGAGTCGCGTCCGCTTGGTGAGGCGAACTTTTATTTTGCGGTCGGCTTCGGCCTGAACATTTTTATGAGTGACCAGGAGCTCGCAGAAATTCCTCAGCCGGCGACCAGCCTCGTTCAGATTGCCGCGACCGAGGTTGATCGTAACCGGGTGCTAATGTCCTCTATCGATAGTGTGATTCGGTCGATTCGCGAGTTTGATCACAGCGCGGTACAGGAATTAATTACCGAGTTTGCGCTATTCGACGCTTTACACGATAGCCAGATAGAAGTGATAGCCGGTGACAGTCGCGTTAAAGGGATAAATCGCGGCATCACCTCCGCTGGCCAGCTGCAGCTTGAAACCGAACACGGTATTGAAATTCATTCAGCGGCTGAAATTTCGCTGAGGGCAGTCCCGGAATGATATTGCTTGACTGCGGTAACCGGTATCTCAAGGCGCAATTCTGGACGGCAGGACGATTACAGGCCAGTTATGCTGGTGCGTATAATTCAGGCTGGCAGCAATCACTGGAGCACTGGATGCAGGGTCTGGCTGCGACCCATTGCTATCTTGCTTCGGTGCTCGATACCAAGCGCCAGGTGGAACTGGAGCAGTGCCTGGTACCGCGTTTTGAAGCCGCTGTAACTCGATTCGTGCCGGTAGCAAAAGCCCTCGGAGTGACTAATGGATACCGCCAACCTGAATGTCTGGGAGTCGATCGCTGGATGACACTGCTCGCGGCGCCGGAAATACTGCCGGGAGATTGTGTCGTAATCGATGCCGGCAGCGCAATCACTCTCGACCTGTTGCGCGCTGACGGACAACATCTGGGGGGCGCGATACTGCCCGGTTTCAACACCTCGATCGACCATTTCAGACATATATTCAAATACATCGATTTTGACCACCCGGATATTACCGAGACCCAGCAACCCGGTTGTTCAACCGAAGCTGCGATTCATATAGACTACGCTCGAAATGCAATCGAGATATTACCCGAACTGGTGAATCGCTGGAGCCAACTTTTTGATGAAGATGCAACCGTACTGCTCGCCGGCGGCGATGCACAGCGGGTGCAGCACATACTAGAGCAGGCAAGTCGAATCGTTCCCGACCTGGTGTTTCGGGGAATACACCGGCTGGCGCGGCAATGAAAGTGTTTTTCGCCTTGCTGCTGATCGCCAATATCGCCTTTGCGGTGTTTCAATGGTTGCTGCCTTACGACCAATTGTTTGTTGAAAAGAAAAAAATTCCGGCAGGTGAGCAGTTGCAGTTACTGACCAATGCTAATGTGGCGATCATCAGCGAATCCGAAGTGGTTGCGGAAGCCGAAGCCGAGGCGGAACAGCAGGTAGAGGAGGCGGCGGAATTCGTGGTGACTGAAGAGGCTAGCGATCCGCTAGTGTGTTACACCATCGGGCCGATCACCGACATGGCCCGAGCGATCGAAATCAGTGGTCGCTACAGCGGTAACCAGGCCGAGACCGCATTGAAATCCAGCCTGGAAAAGCAGTATCTCGGGGTCATGGTATTCATCGGCGGGCATAAGAGCCGCGGTGCGGCGATTACAACCGCGAACAAACTCTCCGCCAGAGGCATCCGCGACCACATTATTATCAATCAGCCGGATAACCCGAACCTGTTGTCACTGGGTGTTTTCGGTTTGAAAAAGAATGCCGACCGGCTCAAGGCGAAGGTTGCCAAACTCGATTTTCCGGTTGAAACCGAAGCGCGTTATCGTGAGCGCACCATATACTGGCTCTATGTCGAGCAATCGAGCGAAACCGAATTGCTGCAATTACTCGTCGACGACGAATTCGATAGCGGCGTCAGCCAGATTCCGACCCAGTGCCTGCCGGGTTAGGGTAAAAGCAATAATATTCCTGCCTTTGACAGGGTTGAATAGTTTGATGTCAAACCCTGGAAGCAAGGCAGTTAAACAATGAACAGCACCTGGTTTTTGCCTCCAGCTTTCGGGGCTTGCAACGAATATCCGGTATACTTGCCAATTAAGGGTAAAAACAATAGAATTCGCGCCCTTGGAAAGGGCATGAAGAACCCTTTATCGGCCCTGGTGGTCGAAATACGGAAATGAAATTGCCGGCGTAGCTCAGTTGGTAGAGCAACTGACTTGTAATCAGTAGGTCCCGCGTTCGATTCGTGGTGCCGGCACCAATTCAAAGCCCCTGACACAGGGGCTTTTCTTTGCCTGACGGGTAAATTCGACCCCTTGTGCCGGCACCATTTTTCCATCCCGAAGTGGACTAGGAAGTGGACTAGAAGA
>Ga0070723_10000073_pt1 | contig 33398 bp, 26 predicted proteins | sample tdAd002_FD_67277 | JGI IMG/M metagenome (GOLD analysis project Ga0070723, IMG submission 67277) | Marine sediment microbial communities from the Atlantic coast under amendment with organic carbon and nitrate - tdAd00.2 | ecosystem: Environmental > Aquatic > Marine > Coastal > Sediment | place...
GTCGGAGTGACGAATACGGTCAATACCTGGGGCGCTGACGCTGCGTGGACACAACCGGCCGGCATGGTAGACCTGGAAGAGGATTCCGTAGGCGTAACCGGACTGTCCGTGCTGCTGGCCAAGATTGAGTTTGATTCCTCTGTCGCCGAAGCCGGCGGCAGTGACGGTGGTAACGCCGGCGACCCGGTTGCCATCCCCAGCCAGTTCCTGGTGCAAAGACTGTCTGACCAGGTCAGCGTAGGGCTGGCAATTACCGCGCCACTGGGTGGCGCCATGGACTATGGCAGCGACTTTGTCGGGCGTTACGGTGCGCAGAAAGTAGAACTGCAAGGTGTGGGGATTTCGCCCTCTGTTGGTTACAAGGTCAATAATCAACTGGCTGTCGGCGTCGGCGTCACCTTCACCTATACGCTATTTGAAGAGAATGTGGCGATCAACCTTCCCGGACCAGAACCTGATGGCAAGGCCAAATTGGAGGATCTGGATGACTGGGGCTACCAGCCTTTCCTCGGACTGACCTACGCCTTTTCTGACCAGGTGACGCTCGGGGTGGTGTACCGGGCGGAGATGGACGTGGATCTGGAAGGTGACGTGAAATTCGATGGCGTGCCGCTGCCGGGCGGTGACGCAAAGATAGGGTGGGACAATCCCCAATGGCTGGAGGCGGCGCTGCGTTTCGATCTCGGCGATGACTACTTTGTAGCGACCAATCTGGGTTGGCAGGACTGGTCAGAATTCAGTGAAAACAAAGTCACGGTTACCCCGGGTGTCACGGTGCTGGACCGGGACTGGCAGGATACCTGGCGCACCGGTATCGCCTTTGGTCATTTCGACGGTACAAGAGGTTGGACCGCTGGTCTTTCCTACGACAGCTCTCCGGTATCGAGTAAGGACAGGACCATTGATCTGCCCATGGATGAAACCTGGCAGGCGGGTGCCAGTTATTTCGTGAAAGACGAAAATCTCTCCTATTCATTTGGCAGCTCCCTCATGTACATGGGTGACGGCAAGGTAGACCAGACAGCGCAAGGCGTACGTTTCAAGGGAGAATTTGATACCAACGTGATCCTAACCCTGGGCGGTACGATACGTTACACCTTCTGATCCCGAGTCTTAACCGTCCGTTGAATTAGGGTGACAGTCAACTTAATTCCCTGATCTTGGTCCTGGTTTTTTCTTCCTTATTCGACGCCCCGTCAATGCTTCAATCTGGAGCAGAAAGTCTCTTTCGCCAATTGGTCTACCAGTGCGTGTATGCTTGCGTAATTCGTTATCGAAGTCGGAACAATCCGTTAAATATGCGGGCCAATTATTGACTCGCTCGAGTAGAGGTTTAACTTTCACCAGTTGATCATCATTCCCAGTGACATGCGCTCTTGCGCTAGACCACTTCCAGTCCTGGGCTCTGTCACACAGCTTAGCTCGAACTGGGTTGAGTTCGACATAACGTACTGCCTGCAGCAAATGAATTTCATCCATTACTGTCGAGTAAAATCGCTCTTGCCAAAAGTGGCCTTTCCATCGCATCCGTTTGTTGATGGTTAAGGCGTATTTATGGTGGATGGGTGCAAGATATTCTTTTAGCCCGTCTTCCGAACCGGGCACCAATATCATATGAACATGATTGGGCATTAAGCAGTACGCCCATACCTCCACCACTGCCTTTTGTTTCGCCTCCAAAGCTAAATTCAGGTAGTACTGATAGTCCCGCTTGCAAAAGAAAGTCTTTTGACGTCTGCAACCCCGCTGAGTGATGTGGTGAGGGTAATTGGGCACCACAACCCGGGCAATCCTTGCCATAGTTATTTACTCCACTTGATAATTCATCCATTAATTGCTTGCCTTTGAAACTTATCATAGAGCTGGCTTTGGCGCTAATTAAGTTAACTGTCACCTTAATTCAACTGTCACCTTAATTTTGATCTGGCCCGGTGTACAATTGGCCCTGTTTTTGTTTTTTGTTTTCCAGGATAGCAGGTGAATTCTTTTTTCGGCCAGGTTCAATTACTTGATTTCACTGTTTCCCAGCTAGTATTAACCGCGCTGGTATTCGTCTGGTCAGGTTTTGTGCGTAGCGGGCTGGGTTTTGGTGGGGCAGCCCTGAGCCTGCCGTTATTATTAATGATATTCGACCAACCCCTTTTCTGGCTGCCGATTCTCGGCCTGCAGTTATTATTCTTTTCAGCGCTGACCCTGCGCAATCGCTTTTACAATGTCGACTGGGGGCTGTTGAAGAAAACCTCGGTGTTTATCTTCCCGGCAAAATTTATTGGTGTGTTCGGACTGATCAGCCTGCCGAACCAATGGTTGATCATAATAATCTATTGCATCACCCTGTTTTATGCCGTGATGTGGATGCTGAACCTGAGCATCCATAGCGACAAAGGCTGGACCGACAAAATGTTGCTGGCGATTGGTGGTTACTTTTCCGGAACTTCCTTGTCCGGTGCACCGCCAATCGTGGCGGTATACGCCAAAATGACCAGCAAGGAACGACTGCGTGATACCCTGTTTGTGCTCTGGTTTGTTCTGGTAGCGATCAAGATAATAACCCTGGCCGCTTTCGATATTGATTTGCAGCTATCAAACGCTTTGTTATTGATCCCGATCGCAGCCCTGGGTCACTTCATTGGTTTGAAGGTGCACACTTACCTGTTGCAAAACGATCAAATGTTCAGACGTGTAATCGGTGGCGTATTATTCGTTATCTGTTCGATTGGGCTCGTCGCCTTGCGCTAGATCGCCGGTAATTTAGTCCGGGACTGTTTCCGCAAGAGCCCCTTGCTTTAGCGCGGTGCCTATGATAATTCCAATTAATTCAAAGCTGGACTCGGCACTGATGTCTTCAAAGTAGACCGTACCTGGCCAGGGCGGCACTCTGGCAGCATAACCATTCTCCGCGATCGAGTTAGCAACCGTTTTAATCGCAGATACATACTCAACGGACATGGCTTCGATTTCCTGTTTTGCGATCTCCAGGTCAGCAATGCTGTTACGGTCGATCAGGGTAGCCCCTATGCCCACAAACAGGGGAATTTTACATCTGATCGCCTGCTCCACATAAAACGCAACCGGGGTTCGGTCTTCGGCAAGTCGAATCACGTAATCAGGGCAAACACTATTTTTTATGGCAAATAATTCTTCCAGACTAAGTTGTTCGGAGCCATTTTTTCTGGGGCTTCTGCGCCGTGACGATGAACTGTCTCGCTTGTTGGCCCGGGTCACATAATCGCCACGGTAATTGGCGTCGTAGACACGTTTGCCCCAGGAATTTGCAGCAATTAGACGTTGAGTCGAGCGGATAGCTACATTCTTGCAATTATCGGGACCGATAAAAAAAGGCGAACCGGAAGCATCGCTAAGCTCGACCCAGCCGTCGGGATACTGGCTGAAAAAATGTTCCATCCAGGGCTGGAGGACTGTGTCCGCCAGGTGATCGAGGAATTTATTTACAAAATCGGGCTCATGGGTCAGGGCACTTATTATATGTTCCTGGCCGTAGATATCCGCGGCAAGACTATAGGCTGCAGTCAAATGTAAAACCGGGTTGAGCCCTGTGAGATGCTGGTAACAGGCTAAAACTTCGTCGAGCAGTTTGGGGATCCCGGTACCCATATCGGGGGTCGTTATATGTTGCCAGTTGTCGGCATTGGCCAGGGGATTATCCGGATCGGTGCCAGGTGAATATTGATCCGAGTAAATCATTTCCTGGCCCAGGGCTTCGGCGGTAAAGCCGTAAACCGGCCAGCTGATATAAAGCTTGGGCATACCCAGTAACTTTTGCGTCATCAACGAGGTGCGTACAAACCGTTCGGGTTCCTGTTTGTAAAACTCCGCAGCTGTCAGGCCATAAAGCCGGTGCATTATGGTTAGTGTCATCAGATCGACAGGACCCGCGACATGGACCGCGTCCGGTGGGGGCGGGACTTTGAAAATCTCGTCGTACTGTCCCTCTATGGTGGCATCAAAAATATCCTTCAGGCGTTCTATTGCCTGTGGATCATTCGCTTGCCAGCGAGCCAGTAAATGGATGCCTTCTGGAAATTTCAGTTCTTCAAATGGCATTGATAAGTCGGCCTTTTATAATCTGGTAATTGGAGATTGCTTCGTCGCTGCGCTCTTCGCAATGACGTCATTACGAGCGTAGCGAAGCAATCTGTTTGAATCAATATTCAATTTCATCGGTGCCTAGCAAAGGATTTTTTCGCGATTGGGATCATAGGCCGACCCCTTGATTAACGAGGCTGAGCTGCGCTCACCGAATGCTTCAACCATAAAATCGCCTTGCTCGAGGACGTCTACCGGCAGGTAACCGAGCACCAGGCTTTTGTCGATTGAGTAACCGAAGTTGCCGCTGGTAGTTTGCGCAACCACCCTGTCGCCACAAAAAATGGCTTCCCCGCCGAACACCGGTAACGGCTCTTCCAGGGCCAGGCAGACGAGCTTTTGCTGCACGCCTTCTTGCTTGATTCGGGCGAGGGCCTCCGAGCCGATGAAATCACCCTTGTCCCAGTCGATCAGGAACTGCAAGCCAGCCTCGAAAGGGTTGTAGTCGGGGGTAATGTCGACGCCCCAGGCGAGATATCGTTTTTCCAGGCGTAAACTGTCGATGGCACGGTAGCCGATATTGGTGATACCAAATTTTTCTCCAGCCTGCTGTAGTAACTCGTACACATACTGCAGGTATTCGGATGGAATGTAGAGTTCCCATCCCAGTTCACCGATGTAGGTAACCCGGTAGGCAAGCGCGGGCGCATAGCCGACCCTGATATCTTTCGCCGCCATGAATGGAAAAGCTTCGTGGCTCACGTCTTCGTCGCAAACCTTCTCCAGCACTTTACGTGCCAGCGGTCCCGCCAGGTTGATCACGCCATAGGCCGAGGTGATATCGCGCAGCTCAACCTCGTTGAACCCGGACGCATTTGCTCGCACCGATGGTTCGCCGGAGTGGATCCATTGCTCGCCTGATCGAGTCCAGGAATCGTCGCTGGAGCGTCGGGCATTGCTGCGTTGATCCAGATTACCGTGCAGGTGGCTTTCTATCCATTGCCGGTCGCGAACACCGAGTGCGGACCCGGTGATCAGCCAGAAACAATCTTCCGCGCGCCGAATGATGGTGACATCGGCTTCGATGCCGCCGCGTTCGTTACACAGTTGTGTATAGGTTGCACCACCAGGCGGTTTGTCTACATTCGCCACGGCCAGGTACTGCAGAAACCTGCAGGCATTGGGCCCGCTGATCTCGAACTTGGTAAACGAGGACATATCGATGAGGACGACGCCTTCACGCGCGGCCCGGTGCTCGCGACCGATGGTGATGTCCTGTTGTGGCCGGTCGAAACCGAGAACATCCTGTTGCGGGATATCACCCTGGGCGAACCAGTTGGCGCGCTCCCAGCCGAACTTCGAGCCGAACACCGCGCCCTGGTCTTTCAGGGTTTGATAAAGTGGACTGCGGCGTACGCCACGGGCTGATTCGAGTTCTTCTCCTGGCCAGTGGATCGCGTAGTACTTGCTATAGCTTTCCACTGCGCGGTCATGCAGGAAACGATGGCCGGCGTGCAGGGGTCCGAAGCGGCGAATGTCGAATGGCCATAGATCGAGCCCCGGATCGCCTTCCAGAATCCAGTTCGCCACTGCTTTGCCAGCCCCTCCCGAGGCGGCGATTCCGGAGGTAAATGCGCAGGCGCTGAAGAAATTGCTCAACCCTGGAACGGGTCCCATGATGGGTTCACCGTCGGGCGATATGGGTATCGGGCCATTGACGATGGTACGCATGCCGAGGTCGCCGAGAAGCGGAATACGTTGCATCGCCGGTTCGAAAAACTCTTCCAGGCGATCCATATCGCCGTCAAACAGAAAGCGTTCGTTTTGCCACGGGAAACCTTCCTTCGGATTGACCTTGTTGGTTTGCCTCTCCCACCCGCCGATGGCAAGCGCGCCCGGTTCCGGTTTTGCATAGAATCCACCGTCCGGATCGCGTAGTGCCGGTAGACCATCAGGAATCAGGTCAGATTTTTCGGTCACCAGGTATTGATGCTCGACCACTCCCGCGGGGATTTCCACGCCCGCCATCCAGCCCACCTGGCGTGCCCAGAGCCCCGCGGCATTGACCACGGTTTCCGCTTCGATATTTCCCTGTTCGGTAACGACATGGGTAATGCGATCGCCGGTGCGTAACAAATCGGTGACCATCACGCCTTCGAAGATACTGCCGCCATTGGCGCGGATGCCCCTGGCATAGGCCTGGGTCAGACTATTCGGGTCGATGTATCCGTCGGCCGGGATGAAAGCCGCACCGACTAAATCCCTGGTTTCGATGAGCGGATAAACCTCACGCGCCTCGTTTGGTGTCAACAGGTTCATCTCGAATCCAACCGCCTGTGCGGCCGAATAAGACTTGAGCAACTCCTTCCAGCGTTCCTCGGTTTGCGCGAGCCTGAGGCTGCCAAATTTGTGCCAGTCGATTTCCTGACCGGTTTCTTGGGCCAACCCGTCGAACAGTTTGACACTGTCGTTCATCAGGCTCATCAGGTTCTGTTGTGAGCGAAATTGTCCAACCAGCCCGGCTGCATGCCAGGTCGCGCCTTCGGTCAGATGTGACTTTTCCAGCAACACCACATCCTTTTCACCCGAGCGGGTCAGGTGATACGCAATGCTGGTGCCGATAACGCCGCCGCCGATGATGACGATACGCGCGCTGCCAGGAAGTGATGCCGCCATGACGAAATCCTGTAGAGGTGAATTTTAGGTTGCTTAGCCAGTCTTTCTTTGTCGCCGACGATTCGGGCGTCGCTCACGCAGCGGAACTTTGCTGCCAATATCTATTCTCTTCCAGCCTTCCTGAAGCATGGCGTCACCTGCGACCATTCCGTCGAATTCTCTACGGATGCGAGCATCGACATCAGCGTCAAACGCGGCAGCATTTGGTGTCGAAAGAATATCGAATACCTTGTTCATAGCGCGCTGATGAATCGTCGAACTGCCCTCCAGTTCCCAGTGCTCGCGCAGTTTGCGGTCTGCCAGCTCGGGCATGAAGGTGGACGTATGCATGCGTTCCAGGGTTGCCGGGTTGGCCGCGAACATGCCTGCGGGGCCGGTATCCTTGATCTCTTGTAACGAGGCGGACTCTTTGGAAAAATCGAATCCTTTACGCACTCGCTTGATCATCATCGCAATTTCATTATCGATTGCGGCCTGGCCGAAATCGAAGGACATCAGTGCGTCCTGCAGTCCGCCCATGACGATGAAATCAGCACCGGACAAAGCACCCATAAGCGGTGACATGCCTTTTTCGAAACCAGCCTGGGCATCGGCAACCTTGGAATTCGTTAAACCCAGATAGCCACCGGCGGGGACATTGTAAAAGCGCGCCATCTGACAAACAGCTGAATTCATCATGCCGATTTCGATTGCGCCCGGTGCATAGGCACCATCGCGCATGTCGGCAAACACGGGTAGGAAGTTATAGATTTGAGCCGTGCCAGCCCTGGACATCTGTGCCAGTGTCGCGGCTGCGAGCCATTCGGCATTCATCGTGACCAACATGCCGGATAGCGTCAATGGTGTACTGAGACCACCCATCGGCGCGATCGTGCCGTAAGCGGTGATGCCTTTTTCGGCAAAGTACATCAACGTATCGGTGCTGTCGAAATCCATGGTCAGGGGCGAGACGATCGAGCAGTAGCCGAAATTGATAAACGGGCGCTCCCAGAAGGCCTCTTTCGAACCGGCAATGAGTTCGCCCAGTTTGATCACCTGTTCGGCTTCTCGGATATTGTAAACCGAGGTCCGAACTGGTTTGACGCAATTCTTCAGTGCCGCGTAGAAACGGGTCAGGCTGAACTGGTCTTTGGGGGCATCGTCGGCGAGTGTCGATATCGAAAACAGGTCGAAACCGGGTAATTCGTTTACCAGATGCGCGATACGCGCAATATCATCGGATTTCGAACGACGTGTCACGCCGGTCACAGGGTCGACAATATCCGGTGCCGAGCTTGCGGTTGCGATAATCGGCAGCTTGCGCGGAAAGGTAACGTCGTAGGCGGGGTCGCGACCGCGCAGGGTGATCGTCGGCGGCACCAGTAAGCGGTATTTTTCGGCCACTGTTGAAGGTATGCGCACTATCTCGGTGTCGTGATCTACTATTGCGCCGTGCTCGGCGAAGCGCTTCCTCGCTTTTTCGTTGCGTACCAGCAGGCCAACTTCCTCGAGAATTTCGAGAGAAGACTCGTGTACATAGCGGATATCGTCATCCGTCAGATAAGAAAAGTAGTTCATGGTGCCGGTATCCGGAGGTTGCCGTGCCTGCACGAACTCTAGCAACAGCGCAGCTTGCGTCAAACAATAAAAACTGCGACTATCTATAAGTAAATCTTATTCGAAATATCGACTCTTGAGACGTCCCCGACTCAATATTTTACGTACCTTCGAGACAGCCGGCCGACGCCTGAGTTTTTCCCGGGCCGCGGAGGATCTCAGCATATCGCAGGCGGCAGTTAGTCAGCAGATGCGCCAATTGGAGGCTTATCTGAACACCCCCCTGTTTGTCAGGCACCACCGCCGCTTATCCTTGACCAGTACCGGGCAGGCTTACCTTGAAGGCGTTCACAGGGCTCTGGATCGACTCGATTCGATAACCGATCAGTTGTTTCCGGACAGACAAAATCAGACCGTTACCCTGCGTTGTACTTCGGTAGTAGCGACCCTGTGGCTGGCGCCAGAAATAGGGCTTCTACACAAGCTCCATCCCAATATCGATCTGCGCATCAACACGCTCGACCAAACCCATGACGATACTAAATTCCCTACCTCGGATCTGGAAATATTCATCCAGCGGGAATCTGTCACCGACCCCTATGCGCAGAAACTGTTGACTTCGACGATCACCCCCGTCTGCTCGCCAAATCTGTTTACAGATGGTTCACATCTGGAGCAGCCGGCCGATGTGCTTACGCATGAGTTGATTCATGTGCTTGGTTACGACGATGACTGGCACCGATGGTTTCGCAGCCACCGGTTGAACGAAGTTGATGTACCGCGTGGATTGTCGGTGGACGGTTCGTTGATCGCAATCGAAGCCGCATTGCGCGGCGATGGAGTTATGCTGGGCAGGCGTCCATTCATTGATCGCTACCTGCAATCCGGGGAGTTGGTTGAAGTTTTTGCAGAACCATTTTATCTCCACGCAGATTACTATTTACGGCAACCGCCCCGGTCCAGCGGTAGACAGGCGAGTGCCATGGTGGCAAGTTGGATTATCGAATTAGCCAACCGTTGAATAAGTTATTTGCCGCGCAGCTCGACCGTTTAGTGCAATCGAAAAAATTCATCAACCCTTTTGCTAACTTGCAGTAAGCTTCGTACATGAATCCTTATACCGCTGTTGGCGCAATTATTACCGGCATTGTTTTCCTGCAAGGCGGTATGGGTCTGATGTCGGTCCTGCTGCCGTTGCGCATGCAGGAAGCAGGGTTTAGCACGACAGAAATTGGCATCATGTCCGCCGGTTTTGCAACCGGCTTTTTTCTGGGCTGCATATATGCGCCACGCCTGATTTTGCGCATCGGCCATATTCGTGCCTTTGCCTGTTTCGCGACAGTATTGTCGGCCCTGACACTGGCACTCGCTATCGATACAGATCTGGCGTTGTGGACCAGCGCGCGACTTTTATCCGGGATCTGTTTTGCCGGGCTGCTGACTATTTCTGACAGCTGGATTTCCGGTGAAACCGAAGCTTCGGTGCGTGGGCGCGTAATGGCTGTCTACATGATTTTTTACAAGATGGCTCAGGCCCTGGGGCCACTGGTGTTTACCTTTGCGGCGATCAGCGGAAACTGGCATTTCATGTTGGTCAGTGCGCTGTTTTCACTCTCGCTGTTACCGGTCGCACTGCGTGAGGGTGGTAACCCTACGCCACCATTGAAAGAGCGAATGACGCTCAAAAAAGTTTACCAGACAACCCCGCTGGCGGTGGTTGGCTGTATGTGCCTGGGCATGACCAACAGCCCGATGAACAACCTGATCGCGATCTACGGGGTTGAAATAGGGCTGGAGATTTCGGGCGCCGTAATGCTCAGTGCGGCCTTGCAGGTCGGTGCGCTCGCGCTGCAATGGCCGATGGGTTGGGCCTCGGACAAACGCGACCGGCGCAAGGTCATGATTTTCGGCATGCTGATGATGGCAATGTTCTCCGCGATCATTGTATTTATGCCAACCATGCCGCTATGGGTGTATATCATCCTTGTCGGGGTTCTGGGTGGCTTTGCGATGTCGATTTATCCCATCATCCTGGCTCACGCCGGCGATTACACTTCATCAAAACAGATGGTGCCGTTGTGCGCGACCCTGATGCTGGCTTTTGCCGTGGGCATGGCGATCGGCCCCATCACGGGAAGTTTTGCGATGGATGTGCTGGGCCCCGAGGGGCTTTTTATTCACACCATCCTGTTCTGTCTTGTATTCGTAATCTTTGCGCTTTACCGCATGGGCAAACGAACTTCCGTACCGGTTGATAAACATGTCGCTTTCGTGAACATGCCGGCCAGTTCCACCGCCATCTCTCAACTTGACCCTCGTTCCCGGGGTAAAGTGAAATCAAAAAAGAACGAAGACGCCTAGACGATAGTAAAAGGTGCCGCATCACAACCCCTGCGACACCATTTCTCCTATCGTCTTCCATCCATTTGCAGGGTTTCAGTATCCGATCCCTGGTGAACCAATGCTTCGAGACCGACGCTACCGACAGGGCTATCCACCATCCAGGGAACCACCACCATTTTGTCGGCAAGCGTAGTCTGGACTTTGTCGATCAGCTCAAGCTCTGACTCGCTGCGCTGCAATAGCAGGGGATCACGGGTTTTTGAAACCGCAAGGCTCTGATTGATCACCCAGGCGTAGGGATTGATGCCTGCTCGTCTGAGATCATCCTGCAGTTTTGCGGCTTCCGCGACTGGCGTTGTTTCGGCCAGCGTTGTGATGAGAATTTTGGTGTAGTCGGGATTCTGTAAGCGCATCAACGGGGTCATGATTGCTGCCTCCGATTTTGAAGTACCGCGTTCGACTTCGCGGTGATAGGCGCCGGTGGTGTCGAGCAACAACAGCGTATGACCGGTGGGCGCGGTATCGAGCACCACGAATCCCTTACGTGCTTTCGACACCATTCGTGAAAATGCGCGAAATACGGCAATTTCTTCGGTGCAGGGGGAACGCAGGTCTTCCCGCAGCAAGGCCAGGCCTTCGTCGTCGAGATTCTTGCCCCTGGTTTCAATAATATATTGTGTATAGGACTCTACTTCCTGTTTCGGATCGATACGGCTGACTTCGAGCCCGTCGATATCGGCACCCATGACTTGCTGAAGATGGGCTGCAGGGTCAGTGGTGCTGAGCTGCACCGGGAATCCTCTGTTTGCCAGTTCACAGGCCACCGCGGCCGCGATCGTGGTTTTGCCAACACCGCCCTTGCCCATGACCATGACGAGGCCATGTCCGGAACGGGATAAGTCATCGATCAGGTCTTCAAAAGGCAACAAATCTTCGCTCAGCTGCAGCTTGCTGTCAGCCGGAGGGGAGGGGGTGAATGTAGTACCAGGCGCGTACAGGTTACGTAAGGCGTCAATACCCACAATATTATTTCCTTGCAGGTTGATCTGTGTTTGTGGAATCTTTTTAAGTGACTCCGGAAGACGCTCGAGGGCTTCATTATTGCGTTGTTCGAACGCATGCGCAATCTGGTCATCCGCATCTGACGCATGGAATACCCCATTGAGGATTAAATGCTGATTGACGAGTCCCTGTTCTCTTAACTCCTCTCCCGAACGAGCCGCTTCTTGTAGCGCGATAACATCGGGTCGGCTCACCATAACCAGGGTTGTCTGCTCGGGATCACTGAGTGTTTCCAGGGTCGAATGGTAGCGTTCATTCTGCTGTTTTAAACCGGAGGCAGGGCCGAGACAGGTGGCGCCGCGCATATTGGTATCGAGAAAGCCCGACCAGGCCGCAGGCAGGTTTAACAGCCGCAGCGTATGACCCGTGGGTGCGGTATCAAATACGATATGATCGAAGTCATCGATGATTGACGTGTCCACCAGGAATGCGGTGAATTCATCGAAGGCGGCAATCTCAACCGTACAGGCCCCGGAAAGTTGTTCTTCCATCTGCGTTACCAGGCTTTCAGGTAACTCGTCTCGATAGGGACCAATCACCCGTTCACGGTAGTCTGCGGCGGCACGCTCAGGATCGATATTGACCGCAAACAAGTTCTCTACATCGTTAATCGGGGTCGGTTTCCCCGCTATCCGGGTGTCCAGCACCTGGTCGAGATTGGAGGCCGGGTCCGTGCTGACCAGCAACACTCGTTTGCCGGCATCCGCCAGCGAAACGGCCATCGCACAGGACAGCGAAGTTTTACCAACGCCTCCCTTGCCGGTAAAAAATAAAAACGGTGTCGGGTTATCCAGTAAATTCACAATACTCTCCTTATCCGCAACACGAACTGGGGCCGCAACCACGGGAGCTTTTCGTTTCCTGCTTGATCGAAGTCTCGGCCGAATGCTGTAGTGGCTCTATACCCGTCCATGACTGAAGTTGCTCACGATCCGGATAAACACCACGGCTGATGATCTTACCCTCTAGCACCAGTAACGGCAGGCAGGATTCACCAGACTCATTGATTTCGGTTTTAATCAAAGGATCATTGATAAAGGCAGCGGGTTCCTGGGCAAGGTTGAAACGTTGCACTTCGACCCCGTTTTTCTGTAACCAGTCGATGTCGGAGGCAAACTCGATCAGAGTGGTATCGGCGTCTACGCCGCAGACCCCTGTATCACAGCACATGGCAGGGTCAAATATAGTCAGCTTTTTCATTACAATTCCAGTAGTCAATAATTCGTATGTCGTTATCCGGATTGCTGCGGCTTGTTGGCCAGCAATTCACGGTTCAGGATTTCGGGGAAGTCCGCGGGATCGAGGTATTTGAAATATTCATCGAGGTAGGGGACAGGCCCGTCCGGGCAAATAAATACACAGGTAATGTCCTCGTTGTCATCGCGTAATTCATCCAGCGTGTTGTTTTTCACCCGGCTTTCCAGGTAGTTCAGCAAGCCGCACAGTGCGAAACCGGAGCTAGGCCCTACCACGATTCCGTTGCGACTCAGTTGCATGCTTTTACGGTAGGATTCGACTGTTTTGACGGCTTCTACAGAGTCGACCTGTGGTTCCCAGTCGAATCCAACCAGCTGCAACAGGCCTTTGGTGCGAACCCCCGGTACATAGCTATTCTGTTCGCGCAGAACCCCAACTACCTGGATCGACGGTTTCTTCTTTTTGAGTTGTTTCGCGGTGCCGGTAATGGTTCCGGTTGTGCCAAGCCCGGCGCAAAAGACATTGATTTTGCCCCCGGTCTGTTTCCAGATTTGTTTGCCCGTCCACTTCTGATGTGATTTTGGGTTATCGGGATTGTCATATTGTCCCGGGTTGATCCAGCCTGGCTGTGCTCCTTTTTCTCGCGCCTTGCAGACGCCACTTCTGGGGTCATTCGCGTCAGGCAGGGGCGGTTCCTGGTTAACTATGGGTTGCACCCCGAAGAACAATAACATCAGTATTTTGTTCAACGATATTTCATGCGGTATAAACGACGACGTTTTTAGTCCGCCATAGTGATGTGCTGCCAGAGCGAGAGATAAAACGGTGTTACCCGAAGAGTTTTCAATCATATCGTCAACGTTTTCAAGTTCTCCGCGCCGATACAGTTCCCGAATCATGTTATATGCGGGTATCGCCTTGACATTGCCAAGCGGAGCAAAGGTCATTAGCTTGGCAAAGATACGAACCCGGTGTTCAGCAAAAGGATTCAGATCATCGCTTAATTCAACCAACGGCATCATTGGATGCTTACCCGGATTCAGGAAATTTTTGATCGAGTCACTGCCCTTGAATACATTAAGGTGTTTGGTCATTGTTTTATTGATAGAGGGGATTTGATAATTTTCTATTTCACTAATTCGTGAAATACAGTAATATTGTTTCATTAAATTGTCAAATATAGTTTTTCAAATCTTTATTTTTACGATATGAATGTCGGAGATTCACTCTATTGGCTAGTGTGCGGCAACCCGCTTACCATAGAGATGACCGGGGTCATGTTGACGTCGAAGATATGATACGAATCTATAACAGCTGCTCCACAAATTTCCAATTATGAAAAAAACCACTACTAATCTTGATGAGATAGTCGACCGTACCGAGGTAGCGACGCTGAAGTTCGATGCGGAAACCATGCACGGAATTTTTGGTACCAGTGATCTCTGGCCTTCCTGGGTCGCGGACATGGATTTCAGAGCCGCACCGAAAATTATCGAAGCTTTGAACCGACGCCTGCAACATGGCATTTTTGGTTATGAAGCCAGCACCGCTGAATTAAGCGATGCGGTGGTGAACTGGTATCAACGCAAACACGGCTGGGCCTTCGATTCCAGCCAGATAATTTTCAGCCCTAGAACCCTCAATTCGCTGGCGGTACTGATTACTCATTTTTCGGAGGCAGGGGATGGAGTCATCGTTCAGTCGCCGGTGTTTTATGACTTCAAGATTATTATCAGCAGGCATAAACGCAAGCTGGTGAAGAATCCGTTAACGCTGCAGGAAGATAGATACAGCATGGATTTCGAGGATCTTGAAGCCAAAGCGGCTGACCCTCGAAATAAGCTACTCATCCTGTGCAATCCGCATAATCCGATAGGCCGGATCTGGAGCCGGGAAGAACTGTCGACCCTGGCGGATATCTGCGCCCGGCATAATGTATTTATCATCAGCGACGAAATTCATGGTGATATCGCCTATGCCAACAAATATACTCCGCTTGCTTCGATTTCCGCGCAAGCGACGGCGAACTGTGCCACCTGCATTTCACCGGTCAAATCCTTTAACCTGGCCGGGCTTGCCAACTCGATGATGGTAATCGCGGACGAAGAGAAAAGGAAAGCCTGCGCGGACTGGTATAGCAAGATGGAGGTCAACAAGAATTTCATCTTTAACAACGTTGCGATGCAGGCGGCTTATACCGACGGGGAAGGGTGGCTCAACGAAGTCATCGGCTACCTCAAAGGTAATATCGACGAGCTTCGCAGCACGCTGGCAACGAACATGCCGCAAATCAGGCTGATCGAGCCAGACGGGACTTTCCTGGTATGGCTGGATTTTCGCGAACTGGGGCTGGATGCCAGGCAGCTCGAACGCTTTTTATCACATGATGCACGCATGGGGACCAATCCCGGACACTGGTTCGGGCGCGAAGGTGCTGGATTTGCGCGGGTCAACATTGCCTGCCCACGAAGCGTTTTACAGGCGGCGCTCGGACAGCTCGATAAAGCAATAAAAAACTTAACTTAACAACAGGTTTCAAACATGGCACGACGATTATTTTCAGAATGGCTGGGGACTTTTTTCCTGGTCGCGGTGGTTATAGGTTCAGGCATCATGGCGGAGCGGCTGGCCGGCGGTAATATTGCGCTGGCGCTGTTGGGCAATACCATTGCCACCGGCGCTATCCTGGTGGTCATCATTCTGATTTTCGGGCCTATTTCGGGTGCACATTTCAACCCCGCGGTAACGCTCGCGTTTGTGCTTCGTCGAGACATCGATAGAAAGACGGCGGGTTACTACGTCGTGTTGCAGATACTGGGGGGCATTACCGGGGCAGCCGTTGCCCACATCATGTTCGAGTTACCCCTGTTTGAAGCGTCTGTTAACGTTCGTACCGGAATTTCACAATGGGTTGCGGAATTTGTGGCAACCTTCGGACTGGTAGCCACAATTTTTGGTTGTATCAAGTCACGACCTGAAGCCGTGCCCTACGCGGTCGGGCTTTATATCACGGCCGGTTACTGGTTTACCTCGTCCACTTCTTTTGCCAATCCAGCGGTCACCATAGCGCGCACCATGACCAATACATTTTCAGGTATTGCACCGGTAGACGCACCGGCATTTATCATGGCGCAACTGATCGCGGCATCTGTGGTTGTATGGGTATTTGGATGGTTACTGGATGACAAGGCGTCCAGTACAGGCTAACAGGCTTTTACCGAGCCAAACAGATCGGAGCATATTTCCGGGTGGCCCTGGCAGCATTCCTGGGTCAGAAAACGTAACAGGTTGCGGGTGCCCTGGATGTCGGCGGAATAGACTATTTTTTGCTGTTGCCGGGTCGATTGCAGCAAGCCCGAACGTTTCAGGATGTGCAGATGGGAAGTCAACGTAGACGGTTGCACCTCGAGCTGTCGGGCGATTACCCCTGCCGACAAACCCTGCTCACCTTCTTTCAGCAAAAGTTTGAAAACAGTGAGTCGCGTTTCGTGGGACAGTGCAGAAAAAGCATCAACAGCTTGAGAAGTATCCATATTTCGATATTACATGAAATAGTGATCTATACAAGATTCGTACTTTAGTTAAGGTATCTGAACCAGGCCCGTGCAGGATCGAATATCAGGTAGCCAGGTGATGAATCACAGGGAACCAGTCTTGTCTCAGTCGCTCGCCATCGTGCATGCCATGTCCCGGAAATGGCGGCGAGGTGGGGCCGGCACGGGTGATATAACGTGCATCATCGCCAAACAGGCGTAGGGAAAAAGCTCGACGACGAGTTTTCGAATCGTTACCGCGTGCTCCATGCAAAATCTTGTAGTTGAATGCAACCGCGTCTCCCGGTTCCATCTCCCACTCCAGGACCTGATAAGAATCAGGATCCGAATCGATATCCGGCACTGGCATATACAAGTCTTCATCCGGGTAAAAATCGTTACCTGAGAGCCATCGGGTCGGTAGAACCGGTTTAGCCCATTGGTGTGAACCGGCTACGCAGCGCAGGGTTGCCTCTTGTACCGGATCCAGCGGAGTCCAGAAGCTGACTGTCTGCTTGCCTTCAACAAAATAATAGGGTGAATCCTGATGCCATGGCGTCGGTTTCGATGTACCAGGCTCCTTCACCAGTACATGGTCGTGAAATATCTGTACTGTTTCGGATTGCATCAATGTGGCAGCCGCAATACCGGCGTCAGATTTGAGAACGACCTCTTCAAACTCGGGAATTCGGCTCCAGTTACAGTAGTCATCGAAGAATCGTCCCACCTCGCCGTCGACTAAATTCTCGGAGGCATAGGGTCCCGGCTCGGTTATGTTTCGTTCGATGCCAGCGCGCAGCGTATCGACCCAGTCGTTAAACAAGCCTTTGATTAATACAACGCCGTCGCGCTCGTAGGTATCGATCATCGATTGAGTTATTAACGCCGTGTTTGTCACTTCCCTGATAGCAGTGTTTTTGCTCATAGCCCCGGGTAGATTAAAGCCCCAACGGAATATCAGGGGACAGTGCCGACTTTCCCGCAGCGTACCTGCTGAGAACTTCCCATGGAGAGAATTCCTGGTGGCGAAAATTCTGTCGTGGCACCATGAAAGTATTGATCATCGCAAATTCACCGGATAGACAGGAGTGGCCTGCCATGTCGGCAAATACCAGCCAGCAGCTTTTGGGTTTGAAACGAATTTCAACCGTGCCTTCCGGATCCTGCTGGAACTCGTCACTCTCCTTCATGTAGTTGTGCATGTGCCGCATTGCCTGATCATAGGCGGATCGCTCAAGAGAAGCCACTATCGGGAAAGCTTTCGATAAACCGCGTACCACTCCGGAACCCATACGATTGAGCAGATTGTCTCGAAGCAGCGCATCGCCGCGCTGTAGGCCTGCCGCTGCACCGAAAGTTTCTACCAGGTCGGAAACGGTTCCCTTGCATTTCCAGACGCGCTCTTTATCGTCGAGATTAGTCAGGAAGCGCATAATAAGGTCACCGCGAGCTGCGCCATAGGTGCCTGCATCCAGGTGGATCAGATCACTGCGTGAACGGAGCGGGATACCGCGGTTATTTTCTTCGAAAACGCGCAGGCTGGAGGTTGCAGAACGCCAGCCTGGCGTAAAAGAAGGAATCAGACGTTGTAAACAGGCTTCTACCCTTTCCTGGTAATTCTTCAGGATGGTTTGAGTGCGTTGCTCGATTTCAGCGGGCCCCTTGATGCCTCTGATCAGTCTCGCCCTGGGGTAGTAGCTGATGTTCTTGTGCACGTGATACTCAGGCGTTTGCTCTTTCAGGAAGCGAAGGTCTTCGTCACTGGGTAGTTCCAGTGGAGGCGTGGGGAACATCACTACCCTGCCGCGTTCCAGCTGGTCGGTCAGCTCGTAGGGAGCCAGTGTATCGAGTTTGTCTGCTGTGACTTCAAAGGCTTCAGGTGTTTTGACGGTCATGATTCTCTCGGTAGGTAGCTGTGGGTTGCTGATAGTGTGTTTATCACTGGAGCGTAACCAATGAATCGATCAAACAGATAGATTGACGATAAGACTAGAACTTTCCCTCGATAGCGGCCTTGACTTCAATCAAGTAAACCCGCTAACCCTTTCGTGCCGGGTGCTTCGGTATATGGGTTCCCTTGAGAGGGCCTGTAGCGCTTGCCTGTCTCTAGCGAGCCGTCATTTTCTGCGGCAGCCAGGTGGCGATTTCGGGAAACGCAGTGAGCAGTACGATCGCCGTCATCAATAATAAAAAAAACGGCAATGCAGAACGCGCGATGCTCAGTATGTTGACCTTGGTCAAGCCCTGCAGGACGAACAGGTTGAATCCCACAGGCGGAGTAATCTGTGACATTTCCACCACCAGTACCACGTAGATTCCGAACCACATCAGGTCGATGCCGCTGCGCTCGATCATCGGCAAGATGATGGACGTGGTTAGCACGACGATCGAAATTCCATCCAGAAAACAGCCGAGCAACATGAAAAACAACGTCAGTACCACGATCAGCATTAACGGCGACAGTCCCATGGTGGAAATCTGCTCGGCGAGCAGACGTGGTATTCCGGTAAATCCCATTGCCAGGCTCAGGAAAGATGCGCCAGCGATGATAAAAATAATCATACACGAGGTTCGCGTCGCGCCCAGCAGACTTGAGCTGAATGTCTCCTTACTCAGGTTTCCGGTCGCAAGGGACAATGTCAATGCACCGAATACGCCGAGTGCCGCCGCTTCGGTCGCGGTGGCCCAACCGGCGTAGATTGAGCCCAGTACGAACAGGATCAGTCCGAGCACCGGGAACAGGCGCCGGGTGGCGTAAAGTTTCTGTTTGAACGACATCGGCGGGCTATCGTCTTGCGGGATTTTATCGCTGTTCAGGATCGACCACAGCGCGGTGTAACCCATGAACAGCACCACCAGCATCAGGCCGGGCAAAACCCCCGCGATGAACAGGCGGGCGATGGAGACTTCGGCCGATACGCCGTAGACGATGAGGATGATCGAGGGTGGAATCAGGAAACCCAGCGTGCCGGAACCTGCGAGCGTACCGATCGACATTTGCCGGGGATAGTTGCGCTTATCTAGTTCCCCCAGTGTCATGCGCCCGATGGTCGCCGCGGTGGCCGCCGACGAGCCGGAAACCGCGGCAAAAATAGTGCACCCCAGTATATTGACGTGCAGCAGGCGCCCCGGTACTTTCTTCAGCCAGGGTGCGAGGCCATGAAACAAATCCTCGGATAGTTTAGTCCTGAACAGGATTTCACCCATCCAGATAAAAAGTGGTAACGCCGCCAGTGTCCAGGTAGCGGTGGCACCCCAGGTAGAAGTCGCAAACAGAATCCCGATGCTGTCATTTTCATTGAGTAGCAACGCGACGAAGGCAACCAGGAACAGCGCCGCGGCCACCCAGATTCCGGACAGTAACGCGCCGAACAGTACCGCTGCAAAGATAATGATCAGATTTGAGATTTCCACCGCTTATTCTTCGAGCCCAATGAAGGCGGGGGTGCCGCCTCGGAGCGACAACACCAGGTCATCGACCAGCGCGACAAAAAACAGGATCGCACCCAGCGCCATTGGCACCTGGGGAATCCACAACGGAATCGCAATATATCCCTGTGACAATTCCTCGAAACTCCAGGATTCGTAGACCAGGTAGGAGAGATGATAAGCGCCGTAGCCGGCAATGGCAGTAATGACGATCAACGCGAAATACATGAACCCTCGTTGCCCTCCAGCTGGCAGTCGATGAATCAGTAGCGTTACTCGAATATGTCCGCCGTGGCGAAAGGTGTGCGCCAGCGCCAGGAATGAGGTAGCGGCCAACAGGTATCCGGAGAAATCCTCGGTGGAGGGCACGATCACCCCGAACCAGCGCGCCACGATCTGCACCAGGATCATGATAGTGATGACTACGATGCAGGCGCCGGCGAGGTAACCGGCGCCTTCGTAAATCCTGTCCAGAAACTGGCGCATTGCCGGTAGACGCCTCAATAGGCGGAGAGTATATCCTTACCCGCCTGGCCGGCTTCCTGCGCCCATTCATCACCCATGGTTTTGCCTATCTTCTCTAAATCGGCTTTCAGCTGGGCGCTCGGTTGTGCGACCTTGATACCGTTTTCCGCGAGTATTGCTGTCTTCGCAGCGGTTTCCTGTCGGGCCATTTCCCAACCACGTTTCTCTGCGGCTGTCGCGGCGTCCATCACCGCCTTTCGGCTTGCTTCACCCAGGCGTTTGAAAGCACGGGCGTTTACGATCACCATGTTCTTCGGAATCCAGGCCTGGGTGTCGGTATAGTCACTCACGTAATCCCAGGACTGGCTGGATACGCCGGTACTCGGTGAAGTCACCATGGCATCGATGATGCCAGTCGAGAATGCCTGTGGAATTTCGGGAGTTTGCACCGTGGTCGGGGTGGCCTCTAACAGGATCGCCAGGCGCGAGGTGGTCGGGCTGTAGGCGCGCATTTTAAGGCCTGCCAGGTCGGCGGCGGAATGTATTGGCTTTTTCGTATAAAACCCCTGTGGCGGCCAGGGCACCGCATATAACAATATGAGGCCGTTTTTCTCAAGTGCGGCCGAAATCTGGGGGCGCGAGGCGGCCCAGAGCCTTGCCGCGCTATCAAAATCGGAAGCCAGGAAAGGAATATTGTCCGCCTTGAAAATCGGGTTGTCATTGCCGAGCAAACCCATAAACATTTCACCCGCCGGTACTTGCCCGGTACGCACCGCGCGATATATCTCGGGATGCTTGATCAGCGAGGCCCCGGAATGCACCACGATTTTCAGCTCGCCGTTGGTGGCTTTGTCCACGTCTTCAGCAAACTGACGGACATTCTTGGTATGGTGAACGCCATCTCCATAAGGGGTTGGCATATCCCATTTCACTGCAAACGCCGGCATGGAAAGAATAGATGCTGCGACAAATAGTAAAACAAGATTGAAGAATTTCATAAGGTTCCCCGCGATGATTTAGTTATCGGTTTGAATGGCGCAACTGACCGTAATGCTATGCCATGCACGGGCAAAAAGCACCAAAAAAAACGTGTCAGGAATTCCAGTACTGCTGCTCCCGCTTTGTTAGGCAGTGATTCGCAGCCGTTGATCACTGTTCGTTATCAAGATCGGCTACGTGCTTTCGGGTTCATGGATTGACAGACGCTACTCATCGAGAATGGCAGCAATAGGCGGTGCCGCGACAGTATGCACACGTTCGTACCAGCCGACATTCAGTGCCGTATAGTAACACCGCCGATCCCCTGGCCTCGAAAATGGTGATCTGGTCAGCAGATCGGGAAGGCTGATTGTTGATATCGATTAAATTCGTTGTTTCAGTGACTGGCTCCTCTTTATAATTCGGCCGCGCCACCCAAACCGGATCCATCATGACCGACAAAAATGAATTACCGCTGAAGGGCCTTCGGGTCCTCGATTTCGGTCACTATCTCGCGGGACCTATGGTCGGAATGATACTCGCTGACCAGGGAGCGGAGGTCATTCGCATAGATCCGCCGGGTGGTCCGCGCTGGAAAAATCAGGCCAACGCAATTCTCGGTCGGGGCAAGCAATCTATCGTACTGGATTTGAAGACTGCGGAAGGCTGTAAAACCGCGCAAGATCTGGCCGCACGTAGCGACCTGCTGGTAGAGAATTTTCGTCCCGGGGTGATGGATCGTCTCGGTCTGGGTGCAGAGCAGCTAAGGGAGGTCAACCCCGCGCTGGTCTATCTTTCGCTACCCGGATTTTCCTCCCGCGATGCCGATCTAAGTACAACCAAAGCTTATGAAGGCGTTATCGCAGCAGCTTCGGGACAGTTTACCGATATGGGCCTGAGTCGGGTGCTGATGGGAATCAACCCGTCGTTTACCCCGTTACCCCTGGCATCCGCCTATGCCGCGACCCTGGGCGCGATCGCGGCGGTGCTGGCGCTGTGCAAACGTAAGCAGACGGGTAGCGGTGAAAGGATCGAGGTTCCACTGGCGTCGGCGCTACTTGAAGGGCTGGTGTATAACGCCATGTACGTTGAAAACTACCCTGAGCGTTACAAATCTCCTCGTGAGCGTGAAATCGAACGTCGCCGTTCGGCAGGTGAACCAATGGATATGACGTACGAGGAGATTCAGGAGTATCTGGATCCTTTCTACCGTACCTATATCTGCAGTGACGGTCGACCATTCTATGTCGTCTGTGCTTCGCATAAATATCACGTGGCGAATGCGCTGAAGCTGATGGGGTTGTGGGAAGAAATGCAGGCCAGTGGTTTACCGGACTTCGATGCCTACCTGCCAACCGACCAATGGCCCGAAGGACAGGACTGTACGCTCGCGGCTTACCCGTTTTCTCCTGCATGGGCGGAAAAGATTTCCGCGGCACTGATGCGGGTGTTTAAAACCAGGAGCGCATTCGAGTGGGAGCAGATCTGGGGCGAAGCAGGCATTCCGGCTGCCGCGCATCGCACCACCGAAGAGTGGCTCGCCTCCGAGCATGCACTTGCCTCGGGGCTCGTTCTGGAGCTCGACGACCCCGAGCTTGGTGCTACCCGGCAAATGGGAAATCTCGTCTGGTTAACGCAAAGCTCGGAAGAATCACTCGATAAAACCGGTGCGCCGCTAGCCGATGCCAATCATGAAGAGATTCTCAAAATTCTTGAGGAGCCGGTACGCGATAAACCCGCACAGAAAGATATCGATGACAGCGGCTGGTTAAGCGGCATCAGGATTCTCGACCTGACCAACGTCATTGCCGGGCCGACTATCGCTTCCACACTGGCGCGTTTTGGCGCCGAGGTGATTTCGTTGTCACCGATCGAACCCACCATGGATCCGTGGAACACGGTGATCTTCGGCTTCCAGGCGGGTCGCGGGAAACGTTCACTGATTTGTAACCTGAAAACAGATCAAGGACAGAAAATCCTGTCCCGCCTGTTGGCAGAAGTCGATGTCGTCACGCTGAACGGGGTCGAGCGACAGCTACCCGGCCTCGGTCTGGATTCCGAACGCTTGCAGGCGATAAACCCGAAGCTCGTGCTTTGCCTGTTCGACGCCTGGGGCGGTCCCGTGCAGGGATCACGTAGCAATTACCCCGGTTACGATGACCTGGTGCAGGCTTCCACCGGCGTCATGGCGCGCTTCGGTGGCAGTATTGATACCCCCGAGGAACATGCGCACCTGGGTACTATCGACGTGCTCGGAGGCTTCGCCGCCGCACTGGCGATATCGATGGCGCTTTACCAGGGGGAAGGAGCTATCGCGCGCGCTTCGCTGGCCGCGGCAGGCCAGCTGATCCAGCTGCCATTCATGATCGATTATGAGGGCAGGCCGCCCTTCGACGAACCGGCTGGTCGGTCGGTTAAAGGATGGGGACCGCTTTATCACTGTTACGAGGCCGCCGATGGCTGGTTCTTTTTCGCTATCGAGCAGCAGGCCTTTACCAGGCTGGCACACCTTCCCGGAATGGAAGCTGTTTCGGGACTCGACGGTGCTGAACTGCAGCAGGTGATGAAGGAGTGCTTCCGTCGGCAAAACCTGGCGCACTGGGCCAATCTCCTGCAAGGCATTGACGCTGGTTTTGCACCACTGGCAACCCTGCAGGCCCTGCGCGAGGACAACCTCCAGGTCGAAAGTGAGGGTTCACCGGATTTGTGCGACCGCACTTACAGTTTCGTACGCCACGACCAGCATCCGAGTGGACGCTCGGTGGATATAGTCGCGCCCAATGCAATCCGGCCTCGATCGACCCGCATTACGATACCTTTTCCGGCACGGAAGTATGGCAGCGACAGCCGCACCTTGCTGGCAGAGCTCGGTTATTCGGCAGAGGAAATTGACGACCTGATTCACCAGGGCGTGGTAGCGGAAAGATGGAGCGACGACTATCTGCCGGAGTAGCCGGGAAGTCCTCGGCACGGATATGTGGAGTCCAATTTTTATGGAGGCTCGGTGAGAAGCCAGGGCTCGGTGTAACATTGAGGTATCGAAGTTAAGCCCGCATAGGGCAAACGCTCCCAATCCTCAGGCTTCTACCTGATTCAGCCTCATTCGGGTCACCGGTCGCTCGTCTATAAAGATATGAATGATCGCGGTGATGGCCGCAATAATTGCTGTTGCCCACCAGACCACGTTATAAGATCCCGTAGTGTCAAATAAATAACCCCCCAGCCAGACACCGGTAAACGAGCCTAACTGATGGCTCAGAAAAACGATGCCATAAAGGGTGCCCATGTATCTCAGCCCAAACATCTGCGCCACCAAACCGGAAGTAGGGGGAATAGTCGCCAACCAGAGTAATCCAGTGGAGATAGAAAAGGCGTAAACGCTAAAGGCTGAAATGGGAAAAACCAGGAACAGCACCAGAATGATGGCACGACCGGCATAGTTATAAACCAGCAACCATTTCATTGAATAAAATCCTGAAAGATAGCCGGAACCCAGCGAACCTATAATGTTGAATAAGCCGATCAGTGCAAGGCTCGCAGCCGCAACCGAAGAATCAAAACCCTGGTCTGATAAATAAGCAGGCATATGTACTGTGATAAATGCAAGCTGAAAACCACACACAAAGAACCCTGCCACCAGCAACCAGTAGTGAACATGTGCCGAAGCCTCTTTTAAGGCTTCTTTGAGAGTTTGTTCCGGCTCACCGTCCGGGCTGCGTTTACTGGCGGCGTCACCGGCCAACGGTGTGGCCAGCAGAATCATCAGCAAGGCGCCGGCAGCCATGATAATCAACGCCATTTGCCAACCATAGGCTTCAATAAAATTTCCGGCCACGGGAACGAACAGGAACTGGCCCGCCGAACCGGCCGCGGTACCCAGTCCCAGTGCGAAAGTCCGTTTCTCGGGGGCGACCATGCGCGCCATAGCGGGTAACACAACCCCGAAACCGGTACCCGCGATACCCATGCCTAGTAAAATACCTGCACCGGTATGCAGTTCCCAGGCACTGCCCGCGTTAGCCGTAATATACAGACCTGATGAATAGAGCAGGGTGCCGCCTACAATGGCCTTGACTGATCCGTATCGGTCAGCGATAGCACCTGCTATAGGTTGAGACAAGCCCCAGAACAGGTTTTGCAAGGCCAGCGAAAAAGCGAAGATTTCGCGCCCATAGCCGAAGGTTTCCGAGACAGGCTTCATGAAAAAGCCCATGGATGATCTCAGACCAAAATTAATCGCCAGCAATACACAGGCAAGAACAATCGCCAGGCTAAATAATCGCTTGTATTGAGTCACGGAGTTCTAATGATCGATGCATGTTGAGAAATGACTATACCGGTTTAAGGATCGTCGTGGTACGAATTCATCTTGTATAGAGAATATAGAGCGCTTATTCTTCACCCCGGTCTGAGTGCCCAGAAATTAATCCGGTGTTGCTCAGCAGGACAAATTTTATTATTGGGCACTCGCCTCTGACACGGGCGTGTGGACTCAGTTTTTAAGGAGTATCGATGATGCGGGTTATCGTTACTACGGACACATAAAATCCGTGGACGCCCAAGGTCGAAGCATCGAACTGGTCACCATCCCGGAAACCTGTGACGCCGTAGCCAGTGGCATCCATTGCATCACCTAGCAGGAAGTGGCGGCCTGAGCCGCCTGTTTCGTCGGAGGATTAGAACGCTGATTAAGGTGACAGTCACCTTAATTACTGTTCCAGGTCTTGCCACCATTGCTGGAAGGTTTGTTCGCTGAAATCGAGCACACTGCCGAGTTCGCCGCTGCGCTGCTGCCAGACAGGTAATGCCGCCTCGGGAACCGAGATCAGTAGAGGTATGCCTTCGGCGATAGTCTGGAAAATCTCATCGATCAAACCTCTGCCGTCTTGCTCCAACTCGCCGAATTTTTCCACCACCACCAGGTCCAGACGTTCATTGATAGCGTCCCGAATAATCCGGGTTGTCTCGGCAAGCGCAGAAACATCGAGGCCGCACTCGTCATCGTTCTTCGATGGGCGCGATATGGGGATGCGTTGGCTGGTAGCGACATCTACGGCATCGAGCCCGGTTATTTCACCTGCTGAATCGTAGAGGGCTTCCTGGAGAACCCCGCCGACACGTATATGCGACGACTTTAGCTTCTCGACGAATTTCAAAAGTGCCATCCGGTCGGCAGTGTCCGGCGTATAAACCGCAGCGGCGAAGGGTGCTATGGTTTGGTCAGTGTTCATAGGCCCCAGAATATCACGACTTCCTTTCCCTGCTTACCTAAATAATTCCGTAGTGCATATTTACCGGCGCTGAATTGGGGCAGTATACCGTGTCATATTGGCGTCGCCTTCGTCATATGGGCCTGTGGAATTAGGTATACTGTTCCCCGGTTGCAAATCCCCCGGGGTGATTACAGTGAGCGAAGATAACGAAGCTTTAGGCAGCATCGAAAATGTGGATGGATACTATGTCGCGAAGTTAGTACGCGTGCTGGAGCACGAGCAGGATGCTGTCTGGTCGATGTTGACCGAGCCTTCGCGAATCATGGAATGGCTGGCACCCGGTGAAATCGAATTACGTAAAGGAGGGTCCGCCAAGCTGAACTTTGTCGATAGCGGCATCGTCATCGACAGTATCGTCAGCGAATTCGCCCCGCCTCATTTGCTTGAGTATTCGTGGAGCGGACCCGGTGAGCCGGTCAGACCGCTGCGCTGGGAGACCGAGGCGAATGAAAATGGAACCCGCCTTACGCTGACGCTACGATCTCCGGAGGATGAGGATATCGCCCGCTCCTGTGCCGGTTGGGAGGCGCACCTGATGATGTTGATGGCTGCGATTGAAGGCGTGCCGATCAAGTTTCCATTTGATCGTTTCATGTCAACACGCGAAGCCTACAAGCAGATTCTGCAGGATCTGTAGGGCCAAATAAAATACGGCCAAATTGACCTGTATCAAATATCCAGATCCGGCATAAGTCCAAACTGGTTCTTTTCCCTGGAACCGTGGTATGGATTACGATCTCGCCATTATAGGGGCAGGACCAGCCGGTTTAAGCTTCGCCTGCTCGCTTAGAGACAGCGGACTCAGTGTCGCCGTTATCGAGAAACAATCCCGTCAACTGCTGGCTGATCCTCCGAACGATGGACGTGATATCGCGCTGACCCACTTGTCACGCAAGCTGATGCAACAACAGGGAAGCTGGCAACGTTTTGGTTCCCGTAATGTTTCCCCGATTCAGAAGGCCGAGGTCATAGACGGTGACTCTCCCTATACGCTCAGTTTCGATACTCCCTCGGACGATACCGATGCGCTCGGCTTCCTGGTATCCAACTACCGCATTCGCAAGGCTATCTTCGAGGAATTCGAAACCCTTGAAAATGTGACCTTGCTGGACGATACCGAGGTCAGCCAGGTTTTCACCGATGATAATGGCGCTACCGTTGAGCTGGTTTCGGGTGACAGCATAAAGGTCTCGATGATCGTTGCCGCCGATACGCGTTTTTCGGCCACGCGGAGGCAGATGGGTATATCATCCGACTCCCATGATTTCGGCCGCACCGCAATCGTCTGCTGGATGGAGCATGAACGCAGTCACCATCAAACTGCTTTTGAATGCTTTCATTACGGACGCACCCTCGCGGCGCTGCCGATGCCCGGAAAATTGTCTTCCATCGTTATTACTGCACCTTCCGACCAGGCTGGTGAAATACTCAATATGAGTGAAGACAGCTTCAACCAGGATATCCAGAAACGACTGAATGGACGCCTGGGCACGATGAAGCAAAAAGGCAAGCGTTACCCTTATCCGCTAGTCGGAGTACACGCAAACCGTTTTTTCGGCCAGCGCTTCGCGTTGATCGGCGATGCGGCAGTTGGCATGCACCCGGTTACCGCGCATGGCTTCAATCTCGGCTTGAGCGGGCAGGATTTACTGGCCAACGAAATGTTGACAGCGATTTCACGGGGCCGGGATTTCTGGTATGCGGATGTGCTATCCCGGTATCAAAGACAACACATGCTATCGTCACGCCCGCTTTACCATGGCACCAATTCAATCGTGTCGCTGTTCACCAATGACAGTCTGCCGGCCACATTATTACGCAAAGCCGTATTACGCCTGAGTAACAATTTGCCGCCGGTCAAATGGGCGATAACACAGAAACTGATGGCAAAAAAACAGATCAAGTCATTCTTACCTGCGATTCCCGGTCGCTAGCGCTTATCTTCTATAACGAGGACAGTTTACTGTTCCCTCGATTACACATTAACGGCTCTACCCCGGCCGGAAACTGGGCTATGATCGCGGGATGAACACAAGGCTCCAGTCGAAATCTTATTCTGCCAATGCGCGGGGCATCCTGATGGTAGTGGTAGGACTGTCGATCGCGGCTTTTGCCGGCGTCATAATGAAGAAACTGGGTAGCCAGATATCTCCCTACCAGGTTGCATGGTTTCGTTTTTCCGGCATGACTCTGATCTTGTTGCCATATCTCGTGCGGCGTTACGGTCTGGCCGGGTTGAGACCTGCTCGACCGTTCATTCAGATGGTGCGCGGCCTGACCATGGCGGGCGGCACCACGGCGTTTGTTATCGGTGTGCAAACGGTCGATTTCGCGGATGCAATCGCCATTCTGTATGCCTATCCTTTTCTGCTGGTGATTATCGCGGTGGTATTTCTTGGCGAGCACGCCAACTGGTCAGTATGGATTGGTGTCATCAGCGGATTCATCGGCGTACTGCTGGTCATGCGCCCCGAGTTCGACCAAATCGACACCGGCACTCTCTACATCTTCGCCTGTGCCGTGGTCATCAGTATACAGTTGGCGCTGAATCGAAAGCTGAGCATCGTCTCCCCGCCGTTGGTGACATCCTTTGCCGGTGCGTTGGTCGCCGCTACTGTACTGACCCTGCTGCTACCTGGATCCTGGCAACCGATTCCCGACGATGCATGGTGGCTTATCGGCCTGCTGGTACTAGCCGGCACCATCAATCAGACCCTGCTGGTGTTCGCCTTCGCGCATGCCGATGCTTCTACGCTGGCCCCTTTTACTTACTCCGAAATAGTTTCCGCTGTTATTTTTGGTTACCTGTTCTTCGGCAGTTTGCCATCACTGTTATCCTGGGTCGGAATTTTGTTGATCACCGGGGGAGGCATCTACGTGGCGCGAGCATTACATGTCAGAAACATTTCGCGGCGAGTGCCCAAGTTCTGATCTGCTTTATCGAAGTTAAAAGCGATATCTTAGACAGTCGTGCCGGAGACTAACCACTCCAGTATGTCGTCTCGCTGGAAGGATTCGGATGGCTCACCCAATAGCATGACGTCTACGCCTTCATAGTAGGCGACGCCCCAACCGTCCGGGTTACCCCCTGTTGAGAGTCTCGCATCGCAAAAGACTCCCAGTTGAAGGTCAACTGAATGGGATCAGACGATGATAAACCGAGTAGTTGGCACATGAATTATGGTTAATTGCGGCGAGTGAGTTTTGATAAGCAATAAATTAACATCATCTGCGGCGAAAAATTATCTACGGCGGAAATTACACAATTAAAATGCCTCGTTCGGAGGCGGTGAAACTTCGGTAGTAATTTATGCTTCCCACTTTATAATCGATTATTCTTGCGCTAGCGAAAATTACAGACCAAAACAATCAAGCTACTGCTCCTCTTTTTAAGCATGTGGGGCTTGCTTCTTGATAGAGGTTTGATCCACAGAGCGGGTTAAGGAATTAATACACCATGGATTTCGAATGGGTTGCCATAGCACTGGGTGATGTTACCTGGATAACGCTGGCTTTTGCGCTGGGGTTTCTGGCAAAACAGATTAACCTGCCGCCAATGGTCGGGTTTCTAGCGACCGGTTTCCTGCTCAATTACCTGGGTTACACCAGCGGCGAAACCTTGCAGAAACTTGCCGATCTGGGTATCACTCTGCTGTTGTTTGTCGTCGGTCTGAAGCTGAATATAACGGTATTGATACGACCGCAGGTCTGGTCGGTAACCGTGATCCATATCAACCTTCTTATTGCCCTGTTTGGAGTGGCTATCTTTGCCCTGGCCATGATTAATGTGCCGCTCTTCGATGATCTGGATCTCAAGCTGTCATTATTTATTGCCTTTGCCCTGAGCTTTTCCAGCACTGTCTTTGTGGTCAAGTCGCTGGAAGACAAGGGTGAGATGAAATCCGTACATGGGCGAATCGCCATCGGTATTCTGATTATGCAGGACGTGGCCGCGGTGATTTTTATAGCAGCGTCCGCGGGTAAACTGCCTTCGCCCTGGGCGTTACTGTTGCTTCTACTGATTCCGCTACGACCCGTGTTTCACCACCTGTTGAAAAAAAGCGGGCATGGTGAGTTGCTCATTCTGTATGGTCTGGTGCTGGCATTGGGTGGGGCCGAGTTATTCGAACTGGGTGGTATAAAAGACGACCTGGGAGCACTCATCATGGGTGTGTTGATATCGACTCATGCCAAATCATCCGAGATGGCCAAATCGATGCTGGGTTTCAAGAATCTGTTCCTTGTGGGCTTCTTCCTCACCATCGGTATGACAGGTGATCTCTCGCTGGAAGCATTGATCATCGGGCTCCTGCTGGTGCCATTTGTCTTCGTGAAATCCGCGTTTTATTTCGCGTTGCTGACCCGTTTTAAACTGCGCGCCCGGACGGCCCTGCTCGCGACTCTGAACCTGACTAACTACAGTGAATTCGGATTGATCGTGGTGGCCATTGGCGTCGCCAATGGCTGGGTAGATGGTGAATGGCTGGTGGTTGTCGCCATCGCGCTTTCGGCCTCTTTTATTATTGCCTCGTGGTTAAACGACCGGGATGATAAAATCTACAGCTCGTACAGACATTTCTGGTGCAGGTTTCAACGTAAAGACAGGCTTGCGGATGACCTGCTGCTTGATACACTCGGCGCAACCATCGTCGTCTTCGGTATGGGCAGAGTCGGCAGCGGAGCCTATGACAGGATGCGTGAGTTCCATGGGGAAACTGTGATCGGTGTGGACTTTGATGCCGAGTTGATCAAACATCACCGGTCAATGGGGCGCAAGGTGTTACAGGGTGATCCCAGCGACGCGGATTTTTGGGACCTGATAGAGCAAGACCACAGTTTCAAACTCGTCATGCTGGCCCTGCCGAATCTGCAGGCTAATCTGGATGCCCTGGCGGAGCTACAGGCCATATCTTTTCCCGGCCGTATCGCTGCAATAGCAAAGTTTCCAGACGAAATGACCAGATTGCAACAAGCGGGGGCGACTGCCGTGTTCAATTTCTACACTGAAGCGGGGGCAGGTTTTGCCGAGCATGTTGAGGCTGAAGTCGGACTCTCATGAAACCTGAAATGGAGAACTAACCGGTCACCGGTCACCAGTGGTATCTGTCGGTTTGCTCACCAGGTAGAGCCAGATGAAACCTGCCACTCCTGCCAGCAGGGAAGCGAAAAGAATGCCAGTCTTGGCCATAAGTAACAGTTCTTCATTGTGTGCAAAACCAAGTTGGGCGACAAATATAGACATCGTGAAACCGATTCCGGCCAGCAGCGAAACACCAGCAATCTGGGTAAAGCGGGTATCTTTCGGCAACTCTGTTACGCCTAATTTTAGTACCAGCCAGCTAAATCCGGTGATGCCGACAAATTTTCCCAGTATCAGGCCCATCGTCACACCGAGCGTGACCGGATGGGCCAGGGCATCACCCAATGAGCCGATTTCCAGCGGAATTCCCGCGTTGACCAGAGCGAAGACAGGAATCACCAGGTAAGCCACGGGCATATGCCAAATATGTTCCAGCCGTTGTAACGGGGCTTCAACACTGCGTACACCGTTATCGAGAGTTTGTACTACGGCACGTAACGCGTCATTGGTCATGATGCTCTTGCCCGGCTCGTGGCTTGCTTCAAAACGGCGCATCAGCTCGGCAACGTGCTCGCTGAAACGTTCCGGGTTGTACTTTGGTGTCGCCGGCACCGTCATGGCCCCCAGGATACCCGCCAGAGTGGCATGCACACCGGATTGCAACAAGGCGTACCACAGCAGCACCGCGATAATAAAATAGGGCAGGGTTTTACGGATGCCGCTTACATTGAATACTATGAGTAGCGCGAACAACGCGCCGGTCACGGCTAATGGGCCCAGTGCGATGGTATCGGTATAAAATACTGCGATCACCATTACCGCGCCCAGGTCATCGACGATCGCGAGCGCCACCAGAAAGGTGATTAATGCCTTGGGTACCCGGCTCGCCAGCAAGGCCAGGGCACCGATGGCAAAGGCGATGTCGGTGGCCATGGGGATACCCCAGCCGAGAGCCGCGTCACCGTCTGGATTGATGGCAAAATAAACTAAAGCGGGCACTACCATGCCGCCTATCGCTGCCGCTATCGGCAGGATGGCATTACGCAGGTTCGCCAACTCTCCGACCAGAAATTCACGTTTCAACTCCAGGCCGACGACGAAGAAAAACAGTGCCATCAAACCGTCATTGATCCAGTGATGCAGTGTCATTTTCAGCGTCCAGTCACCAAAATCAAGACCGACCAATGTGTGTATGGCATGATTGTAAGCGGAAGACACTGGCCCACTAGCATTAGCCAGAATCAGCGCTACTACTGCCGTAATCATCAGCAGCAAACCACTGGTGGTCTGACGGTGAATGAATTCTTCAAAAGGCGTGAGGATCTTGTCGAAACTCTTTTCCCAGGGGGCGTGGTACTCACTCGCTTTTGAATGTGAGTTGGAACCCATGTCTTTCAAATCCATACTATTTCCTAACCTTGCTATTAATCGGTAAACAGCGACCCGCGAGCCTTATCCGCCACGGCAACAACAGGGTGCTTGATCTTGCGCTCAATGGATATCGCGTAAAATTACTCTTTGACCTAATCTCGGCAATAGTAATGGTGCACCATTCAAACAACAAGGATGTTCTCTCCGTGCTCATGATGGTCAACGGAATTAACGCCCGGGTAGATTCACACCACAGCGAATTACACGCGGTTAGTGGTTGTTCTTTACTATCCCATTGAGCCTGATCAAGTTATTCTGCACGCAACAAATTTGAACTGATGCCCGAATAACAACATGATGACCCTCGCACTTCATCAAGTCGTAGGTGACCTGCTTGCTGGAATGGGT
>Ga0070723_10000074_pt1 | contig 33212 bp, 30 predicted proteins | sample tdAd002_FD_67277 | JGI IMG/M metagenome (GOLD analysis project Ga0070723, IMG submission 67277) | Marine sediment microbial communities from the Atlantic coast under amendment with organic carbon and nitrate - tdAd00.2 | ecosystem: Environmental > Aquatic > Marine > Coastal > Sediment | place...
TCTTGGCACGTTTCTTGATACAACTCCCTGTTAATCGGGAATTCCCAATAAATCGTTTAGTGTTTCGATCAACAATTATTCATCAAAAAAAGGAGGAAACTATGCAACAAACGAAGAAACTATTGTTCTTGTGTATTGCGGTTGCATTCGTTATGGTTCTTTCTGGACCGGCATGGGCTGAGGGCGCTGGAAAGATCAACTTGAACAAAGCAACAGTAGAAGAACTAATTCAACTCAAAGGGATAGGTCAAAAATACGCAGAAAGGATCGTTGAATTCCGTGAGAAAAATGGACCTTTCAAAAAAGCAGAAGATATAATGAATGTTCCTGGAATCGGTCCTAAGATCTTTGATTCGAACAAAGACCTGATTGTTGTTGAATAATAGTATGAAATCTGCGTAGTCAATCATTCCAAACGTGTGTGTGGTTGACTACGCACAAAACATATCTAAAACAGGTAATTTTCCTTTGCCAAGGGAGACGTTATATAATGTACTGTCTGCGGAAAAGGATAATTCACGAACTCATTTATTCGTTAGATAAAAAAAGCCGGTTATTAACTTTTTGGCTGACCCTCTTATGTCTGAGTGTTTTGTTATATGGAATCATGACATCGGTCGATGCCAGGGATGGCCGGAAATCAAGACTCGTCTTCTTTCCGATGAATGTTTTTCAGTAGTAGAATACGGCGCCGGAACCCGTAAACGACATTGCCCTCACCATGATCTGAACGGCAAACTCGATTAAGAGCAACTGATTTATGTGCTTGGAACTTTTAATGCCATTCGGCATTATATCAGTATCGATTAAGACATTACTTTTTAGTTATGCCCACTAAAACACCATAACACAGATATTAGGGCCAACCAGTTTGCAAACCTCCTTCAATTTATAGCAGGAATTTAAATTTATAACGGCATGGTCGCGTTATGTAACATAGTGAAAAGTTATACTTTATCACTTTCTTGATATGTAATGGTCTGAAATAGCCGTATTCATGGGTGTTTCCCTGGAACGGCTTCTGTTTTTTTCTCCTCAAAGAAAAAGTCGTATGAGAAATTAGGTTTTTGCGATAAACAGCTTGACACCATCACTAGAATCAATTTAAACGTAAGCTGTTGTATAACCATGAAAAAGTTGAGATCCGACATGAAAGATCAAAATGTTTCAAAAATTCAAACACTACTGGGAAAAGGGGTCAAAATCCCAAACCCCAAAAGTGTTGAGATTGGCAATGATGTGGATACAGACAGGATTTCCGGCGACGGAATAGTGATTTATTCCGGCTGCAAGATCTATGGTAGTTCCACTCTGCTTCTTAAAGGCACAAAGCTTGGATATGAAGGTCCGGTTACTGTTAAAGATTGCCAGGTTGGACCACATGTTGAACTTAAAGGGGGTTTTTTTCAGAATGCTGTTTTTCTTAAAAAGGCGAGTATGGGTTTAGGTGCCAATATTCGGGAAGGGACTATCCTTGAAGAAGAATCGAACGGTGCTCATACGGTTGGTTTGAAACAGACCATTCTTTTCCCTTTTGTGACTCTAGGAAGTCTGATAAATTTTTGTGACTGTTTAATGACCGGCGGCACTAGCCGCAAAGACCACAGTGAAGTTGGAAGCTCTTACATCCATTTTAATTATACACCCAATCAGGACAAGGCAACGGCATCTTTGATTGGTGATGTGCCCAGGGGTGTTATACTGAATCTGAGGCCCATATTCCTTGGAGGGCAGGGGGGACTTGTCGGTCCGTGCCGTCTGGAATTTGGTACCGTTATAGCTGCCGGTTCAATATATAGAAAGGATGAATTAAAACCAGGACGTCTGCTTTTTGCAGGGGCAGGGAAGGGCGGCAATATTCCTTTTGTGCATGGGATTTATCGAGATATAAAAAGGATTGTGGTAAACAACATTATATATATTGCAAATCTGATATCTCTCGAGCACTGGTATAACCATGTACGATCACAGTTTATTTCAGATGATTTTCCAGAGCCTCTTTTTGACGGTCTTAAGGAAAAAATTAACATGGCGATTGATGAAAGAATACATAGGTTAATAGCACTAAGCAAAAAGATGCCGGATTCTGTAAGAGCCTATCAAAATCATACAAAAGAAAATGTATCACCTTTGATTTTACGGCAAAAAAAAGAGCTTTATGAAAGATGGGCTGAACTGGAAGAAAGTTTCAATGCTCATAGGGACATAGAAGCCCAAACGAGTTTGAAAGACACTTTTTTGGAAAAAATCAATCTTGGCATCAAAACATCAGGAAAGGACTACATCCCTGTGATAAAAGGACTTGCGATTGAAGATGCAAAAGCCGGTACCGGTTGGCTTCAAGCAATCGTGGACCATATAACTGCTGAAGCACTTAAGGTCATACCATCATTTTATTAGTTTTTATCCATAAAAGGAAGGATCATGAGTAAATTATTTGGCACTGACGGAATACGGGGTGTTGCCAATGAATATCCTATAACTCCTGAAATGGCCGTCAATATCGGAAGGGCTGTTGCAGTGATTTTTAGGGAAGATGATAAACGATCAAGGGTTGTCATCGGCAAGGATACCCGTATTTCCGGGGATATGCTTGAATATGCTCTGGTCTCAGGGATCTGTTCAATGGGTGTCGACGCATACCTCGCTGGAATTCTTCCCACGCCCGGCGTTGCTTTTATGACTTCTTCAACAGGCGCAAATGCCGGCATTGTGATTTCTGCGTCTCACAATCCATATTACGACAATGGCATAAAAGTTTTTAAAGGCGATGGTTTCAAGCTGTCTGATGAAAAAGAAGCTGAAATTGAAGAGCTTGTCTTGAATGAAAATACTGCTTCATTGGCAAAATCGGTCCGTGCTGCCGGACGTGTTCATAAAATAGCTGATGCTGGTTGTAGTTATGTAAATTTCTTAAAGCTCACTTTACCGAAAAGTAATTATTTAAAAGGCTTAAAGATAGTCATAGATTGCTCAAACGGTGCGACTTTCGAAGTGGCGCCAGAAGTTTTTACCGAACTTGGCGCAGAAGTTGAAGCACTGTATATTAACCCCGACGGAAAGAATATAAATGATAATTGTGGATCTCAGCATCCTGAAAACCTGAAAAAAATTGTTGTTGAAAAAGGAGCCGATATCGGCCTTGCCTTTGACGGAGACGGTGACAGGCTTATTGCGATAGATGAAAAGGGCGCTGTTATAACCGGTGACCAGATATTAGCCGTCTGTGCCAAGTTCATGAAACAAAAAGGGCTTCTTAAAGGCAATCAGGTGGTCAGCACAGTCATGAGTAACATGGGGCTTGGGATTGCCTTAGCACAAATGGGCATAAAACATATGATAGTAAAAGTCGGGGATCGATATGTAATGGAAAAAATGATTGCGTCCAGAGCTGTTCTAGGAGGCGAAGATTCAGGCCACATGATCTTTTTAGACTACAATACAACCGGTGATGGTATTCTTACCGCCTTAAGACTGATTGAGGCCATGAAAGAGGAATCAAAACCGCTATCCGAGCTTTGTAAAATAATGATGGTGTTTCCACAGGTCTTAATAAATGTAAAAGTTGAGCGCAAACCAGACCTTAATAATATTCCGCCCATTAAAGATGCAATTAAATCGGTTGAAACCAGTCTGGGCCAAAAGGGTAGGGTGCTTGTTCGCTATTCCGGTACGCAGCCTATATGCAGAGTAATGGTAGAGGGGCTAACCATTGATGAAACCAGCAAATATTGCCGTCATCTAGCTGATATTATTAAGGTAAATCTTGGAAACTAAAATGGTTGACCCACGCGGGCAGGTCAACCGTAATGAATTCGAATTTTTTCTACTATATCAAAGCTGTTAGATTAATCCCGACTCCCCAATATTCTAAGCAGCATAAGAAACAAATTGATAAAGTCAAGGTATAATGTCAGAGCGCCTAAAATTGCACCTTTTCTAATGACACCGACATCAAGGCCATCAGGCTGTGAAAGCGCCATGTCTCTGAGCTTCTGGGTGTCATATGCGGTAAGTCCCACAAAAACGATAACACCAATATAACTAACAATAAGACTCATTCCAGAGCTTCGTACAAAAATGTTAACAACCGATGCAATAACGATCCCTATTAATCCCATGAACATAAATTGTCCCATTGATGTAAGATCGCGCTTTGTGACCATACCGAAAATACTCGACGCAATAAAGGTCGCGGCACATATAAAAAATGTTGATGTGATCGAAGATCTTGTATAAACAAGAAATATTGCCGAAAGGGTTGCTCCGTTTAAAGCTGCATAAAGTACAAATAAAGAGGTTGCGGTTGAAGCCTGCATTTTATGGACTCTTGCACTGATGCTGAAAACAAGGGCAAGTTCACCGATAATCAAACCGAAAAAAACGAGCTGATTTCCAAATATCAGTCTCATAATAACTTCGCTGTTTGATACAAAATATGCCACAAACCCTGTGAGTCCAAGGCCGATGGCCATCCAGTTATAGACATTCCGGATAAATTCGTTAACCCTAATTTGGGCTTTTGTTCTTTTAAGCGGAATGGATTGCATTATATTCTCCTGATTTAATTAGCAATTAATATTTTTCTTTCTTTAATTGCAAATTGAATTGTTCATATTTGCTGAGTTTAGCTGGGTAATATAACATCGCAAATCGGTTTTGCAAGTTAAAAACAACTTTTTTATAAAATCCATGGCCCAAGGATCTCTGAATTACTTTATTGTTGCAATGAAACCCGAGCGAATATATCAAGATCTAAAAGAGCTTGCTGAAAAACTTGGCGTCACTGTATCAGAACAAAATCTTCGCAAAACCGGTATAAAAGTTAAAAGCGGATTATGCAAAGTAAAAGGAAAGAAACTCTTCATCATGGATAAACACATTTCGTTTCATGAAAAAAATGAGATCCTCTCATCTTGTCTAAGCAAATTTCATTATGAAGATATTTTTATGGTCCCGGCTTTGCGTAAATATTTAGATAAACATACGAAGTGACGGGACAAGGTTGATCCGGTTGGCCCGTGTACAGTTAGCTCGTTATCAGGGACACTTACTAAACCTAAAAAAGTTAGATGAAAGCAGGATTCTGGCTGTATTTAAAGCTGATAGTTATGGTCCCACACTTTAGTTTACATAATATACATTATCGGACGTTATTGCAAATAAATCTAAAATTCCAATATCCAATGACCTAAACAGATTTGATTTTTCCTTCTTCAAGGTCATAGAAGGGTTTGGAATTTTGAATTTCGGTCATTGTTATTTGCCTGCCATGTTAAATTTACTACATTAACAGTGAAACGTATTTAACTGGAGCCTTGCCCTGGTAAATAAATTGCAGATTTAATGCGAAACATTATTTAACAGGGTAAAATATTTGATATTTGTTATTTGGAATTTAATTGACTCAATTTGAGATAGATGTCCCCCTCTGGGGTGAAATCAAAGCCTGGCCCTCTGCGCCAGGATTCTTTGCTCAGGCTTTGGGTTGAATGAAATTGTCAACTGTGATAAAATTTTTTTATATCATTATGGGCCCTTTTATTCGCATAATGAATGACGCAATTTACATCATAGCTATGTGCGACCCCAAAAATCTAAAATATTTTAAAGTGAAATAAAGCTATGGACTCGAATTTCAGTATCCAGCACTCAGCATCCATTATCAAGAGCCAACGTAGGATACATACTGTTTCGGAGCTGACCGCTAAAGTTAAAGTATTACTTGAAGACAACTTTCCATTTATCTGGATATGCGGAGAAATATCCAATTTCAGGGTTCCTGCTTCAGGACATTTTTACTTTACATTAAAAGATGAAAAAGCACAGATAAATACAGTAATGTTTCGCAGCCAGAACCGAAATTTAAAATTTGAACCCGAAGATGGAATGAGCGTAACTGGCCTGGGCAGGATAAGTCTTTATGAACCGCGGGGCACATATCAGATAATATTGGAATATATCGAACCCGAAGGTACAGGGGCTATCCAGTTGGCTTTTGAACAGCTCAAGGCACGACTTTCAGCTGAAGGGCTTTTTGATGAAAAACATAAAAAGCCCCTACCCTTTTTGCCACGAAAAATCAGCATCATAACCTCACCGACCGGAGCCGTGGTTCATGACATTCTAAAAATCATTAACAGACGCTTTTCAAACATTCATATTGAAATCATTCCTGTCAAAGTGCAGGGTTCCGGCGCTGAAAGTGAGATTGTATCGGGCCTTGATATGATAAATACGCGGTCTGATTCAGATGTTACGATCCTTTCTAGAGGTGGCGGATCTCTGGAAGATTTGCATGCGTTTAATTCTGAAGATGTTGCCAGGGCTATTTTTTCATCCAAGATTCCAATAATATCAGCCGTGGGTCACGAAACAGATTTTACCATAGCAGATTTTGTTGCTGACTTAAGGGCCCCAACACCGTCAGCTGCAGCCGAACTGGCGGTTCCGCATAAGATTGATTTGTCACGAAGAGTTGCAGAGCTTACAACCAACTTAACAGTTAGGTTTTCCCGATATATTAAACATTTACAAACGTTTGCAAATGAACATTCAAACCGGCTCATAAGCCCAAACAATAAAATAGAGGATTTGAAACTAAGAACAGATGACCTGTTTGCCCGACTTACCAGAACATTTAAAAACAGTTTTGTTCAACAACAGGAACGGCTTGGGTGGCGGTTTGATCGCCTTAATACCCACAATCCTTTAATCCATATGAGAAAGGCTCATGAAAAACTTGATCAAATACATAATAACATACTTACATATCAGAAAATATATTTAAACAATAAACAATCTTTTCTTAGAGAACTTAATGCCAGGTTAAATGCCTTAAGTCCCGACGCTATTCTGTCTCGTGGTTACAGTATAACCAGAACAATGCCGGATCAAATTGTTGTTCGAGATCCGCAGCAGGTAAACATCGAACAGGATCTTGAAATTATGGTTGCCAAGGGCTCGTTAATTTGCAGAGTAAAAAGGAAGTAACATTATGGCTAAACAGACATTTGAAAAAGCGATGAAAAAACTTGAGCAGATCGTTCATGAGCTTGAATCCGGAGACCAGCCGCTTGAAGAGGCTGTTAAAAAGTTTGAAGAAGGGATTAAACTTTCCAGATACTGCTCCGAAAAGCTCGATGAAACAGAAAAAAAGATCAACATTTTGCTCAAAGATCAAAAAGGGGATCTTTTTGAGAAACCATTTGTCCCGGAAAGTGAATAGTAAAATGAATGATTTTGATCTGAATTCATATCTTTTAACTAAACGAAAACAGATCAACCAAGCCATCGAAAAAATCCTGGGTCAAACTTCAAATTCCAGAAGAATTGTTAATGCCATGAGGCATTCTCTGATGGCCGGGGGAAAACGGATAAGACCGGTTCTTTGCATAACTGCCGCCCAAGCTGTTGGTGGTAAGGCCGAAGATGCTATCGGGGCTGCCTGCGCCCTTGAGATGATTCATACTTACTCCCTTATCCATGATGATCTTCCTGCAATGGATAACGATGTTCTGCGCAGGGGCAAGCCAACGTGCCATATTACATTTGATGAAGCCACGGCAATTCTTGCCGGTGATGCCCTGCTTACACTGGCTTTTGAAATTCTTTCATTAATCGAGTTCATCAACAATAAAAATGCGTTGAAATGGCTACGTGTTATTAATATAATAGCAAAAGCTGCAGGATATAAGGGTATGATTGAAGGGCAGATGAAGGATATTTCCGCTGAAGGTACCCTGCTCAGTTTAAAAGATTTAGAAAAAATGCACGCTTTAAAGACAGGTGCTCTGATTCAAGCATCAATAATTACCGGGGCTATTTTAGGGGACGGTAATTTTGAGCAGATCGAAAAGCTAAAAATTTACGCTAATAATATCGGCCTTGCCTTTCAGGTAGCCGATGACATCCTTAATGTTGAAGGCGATTCTACAATTATGGGCAAAGATGTGGGTACAGATCAAGCCCGTGAAAAAAATACCTACCCTTCTGCACTGGGAATAGAAAAATCAAAGGGATATGCAAAAAAACTAGTAAACAACGCCTTGCAAGCACTCGATAATTTTGATAACAAATCTGATCCGCTCCGTGCTATCGCACATTATATCATTGCAAGGAAAAGGTGAGAGGAGAAAAAAGTTTGAGTTTTCTGGAAAATATCAATTCCCCGGCTGATTTAAAAGGACTGTCGAGATCTGAGCTGCCGATTCTTGCTACAGAAATACGCAAAGTTATTATTGACGTGGTATCCAAAAACGGAGGCCACCTTGCACCGAGTCTTGGTACTGTTGAGCTGGCGATTGCCATCCACTTCGTTTTTAATGCTCCTGCTGATAAGATTATCTGGGATGTTGGACATCAGTCCTATGCTCACAAGCTCCTCACTGGACGCAGGGAACGATTCCACACGCTTCGTCAATTTAAAGGAATATGCGGGTTTACCCGCATGAGTGAAAGTCCTTACGATGCATTTTCAACCGGCCATAGCAGCACATCTATATCTGCCGGGCTTGGAATTGCGTGTGCCAAGCGCTTAAAAAACGACAAATCCAAGGTTGTCGCAGTTATAGGGGACGGTTCCATGACTGCCGGGCTTGCCTATGAAGGTCTTAACCAGGCCGGTGACACTAACAAGAATATTATAGTGATATTAAATGACAATGATATGTCGATTGCGCGCAACGTAGGTGCTTTATCATCTTTTTTAAGTCGCACCTTTTCCGCAAAATATTTGCAGGATTTTAAAAAAGAGCTGAGAGATTTTCTTAAATCTTTGCCCAAAATCGGAGACGATTTATATCAATTTGCAAAGCGTTCAAAAGAATCTTTTAAGACTTTTATAACTCCTGGGATGTTGTTTGAAGCATTTAACTTCGAATATTTTGGTCCAATAGACGGTCATAATATGAACCATCTTATCGACATGCTTAATAATATTAAGTGCCTTAACGAGCCGGTACTCCTTCATGTGACAACAAAAAAGGGCAAGGGATATCCTCCTGCTGAAAAAAATCCTGTCTATTTTCATGGTGTTGATTGCTTTAATGCCGATACGGGGGAATGTATCAACAAAGAACATTCCATCCCGACATACACTCGAGTTTTCGGAGAGACCCTGCTCAAAATGGCAAAAAGCGACGACAAAATCATTGCTGTAACAGCCGCCATGCCCGAAGGTACAGGACTTGCAAAATTTGCCGAGGCCTATCCGGATCGATTTTTTGATGTGGGAATCGCCGAACAGCATGCTGTAACTTTTGCCGCAGGTCTTGCCACAGAAGGATTCAAGCCTGTTGTGACTATATATTCTACTTTTCTGCAACGTGCTTATGATCAGATATTGCATGATGTGTGTATCGAGGCACTTCCGGTTGTTTTTGCCGTTGACCGTGGAGGAATTGTTGGAGAGGACGGAGCGACCCATCATGGTGCTTTCGATTTCTCATATCTTCGAAGTCTTCCCAATATGGTGGTCATGGCTCCAAAGGATGAAAATGAACTTTGCAGAATGCTCACAACTTCCCTCGCCCACAACGGTCCCATTGCTGTTCGATACCCTCGAGGAACTGGCGAGGGCGTAAAAATGGAGAATCAGGATATTCCCTTACCCATAGGCAAGGGAGAAGTACTTAAAAAAGGAGATGACGTTCTTATTCTGGCTATTGGCCGGTCTGTTAGCGAAGCGCTTTCTGCATACTCAACGCTGATCGAACAGGGAATATCTGCTACAGTTGTAAATTGTCGCTTTGTAAAACCTCTTGATGCAGATTTGATCGGGGCCCTTGCCAAGGAAATACCGCGCATCGTAACGGTTGAAGAGAATGTTCGTCAGGGAGGATTTGGAAGCGCGGTTCTGGAATGTTTGAACGATAAAGGGATAACCGGATTTCTTCTTGAATGTATTGGAATACCGGACACCTTCGTTGAACACGGCCCCCAGAAAGTTCTCAGGTCCAAATACGGTATTGATGCTCTCGCCATAATCCACGCAGTTAAACGCTTGATGCTTGATGTCAGTAAAGAATAAAAGGCTTGACCTGATAATTGTACAAAAAGGGCTGGCACCGAGCCGGCAACGTGCTCGTGCACTTATTATGGCCGGAAAAGTTCTGGTTAATAACCGTCCGGTGGATAAGCCCGGTGCACTGATTGCTATAGAAGACGATATCATTCTAAAAGGAGAAGATATCCCCTATGTAAGCAGAGGCGGCCTTAAGCTCGAAAAGGCTCTGCAGACGTTTAATATCGATATAACCGGTTTAATATGCCTTGATGTAGGAGCATCCACGGGCGGATTTACCGACTGTCTTTTACAGTGGGGTGCAAACCGTGTTTTTGCCGTGGATGTCGGTTATGGACAGCTGGCCTGGAAGCTGAGGCAGGATTCTCGTGTTGTTGTCATAGATCGCACAAATATACGTTATCTGCCGGCCGAAACCATTCCGGAATTTGTAGATCTCATCACCATAGATGTCTCTTTTATTTCCCTTAAATTAGTTGTTCCTGCGGTAATTAAGTTTATGAAAAAAAATGCCAGGATCATGGCCTTGATAAAACCACAGTTTGAAGTGGGAAAAGGCAAGGTTGGGAAAGGCGGTGTGGTGCGTGATCCTGCCATGCATGCCGAGGTTATTAAGGGCCTATCCGATTTTTTTGGCGGAGCAGGTCTTTTATGCGAATCTGTTATCCCTTCATCCATACGGGGACCAAAGGGAAACAAGGAATTTTTTATTTCCTTAATATTTGAAAGTTGATCTTGATTTTTTTCGGCTAAACATATAAATAATTCAGTTTTAGTATTTTATTTATAGGAATCAATAATTAAAATCTTTATCAGAGAGGAGCTTAAATGACTGTCCAAGTTGAAAGTTTAAGGAACATTGCTTTAGTGGCCCATGGAGGTGCGGGCAAAACGTCTTTGGCCGAAGTAATGCTTTTTAATACAGGTGTCACCAATAGACTTGGGCGTGTTGATGACGGCAACACCCTCATGGACTTTGAGCCGGAAGAACTCAAACGACACAACAGTTTAAGCAGCGCATTCCATCAATACAACTGGAAAAAACATACGGTCAGTATCATCGATACTCCCGGTGATCAGAATTTCTTTTCAGACACAAAAAGCTGCATGCAGGCGGCCGACGGCACTGTTGTGGTAATAGATGCAGTAGACGGAGTAAAAGTTCAAACAGAGCAAGCCTGGGATTACACAGAAGAGTTCAATTTGCCTTCGGTCATTTTTATTAATAAACTCGACAGGGAACGGGCGAATTTTTTCCGTACATTCAAAGATGCAGCAGAATGTTTTGAGCCCAAGCCCATCATTACTCAACTCCCCATAGGATCCGAAGCAGACTTTAAAGGTGTGGTTGACCTTATCAGCATGAAAGCGTTCACATATGGCCCTAAAGGTAAAGCGATTGAAATTGACATTCCCAATGATATGCAGGATCAGATGGAAGAAGAAAGAGAGGCCCTTGTAGAAAATGTTGTAGAGTCGAACGACGAACTCCTGGAACGGTATCTCGAAGGAGAATCCCTGTCAGATTATGAAATAAAAGATGTTTTAAGAAAAGGCACATTATCGCGTACATTTGTGCCAGTTCTTTGCGGATCGGCCACAGAAAATATCGGCATTGATCTCTTGCAGGATTTTATTGTTAACTGCATGCCTTCGCCCCTTGATCGCGATCCATGGATTGCTACTGATACCGCCGGTGAAACCGAGATAGAATGCAACTCTGATCCGAATGCACCCTTTTCCGGCTTTGTGTTCAAAACGGTGGCCGATCCCTTTGCAGGCCGTCTTTCAATATTCAGGGTAGTTTCAGGAAAACTGGGAGCAGACGGTACTTTCTATAATATTAATAAAGGTACAAATGAAAGGTTTAATCAGCTGTTGAGACTTGCCGGCAAAGAACAAAAATCCATAACCGAAGCCGGGCCAGGCTCCATTGTGGCTGTGGCCAAATTAAAAGAAACGACCACGGGCGACACCCTTTGTGGTGACAGTCGAAAGGAAAAATTTAAATGCGCCGAACCTCTTCCTGACATGATCTCTTTTTCTATTGAGCCCAAAAAAAAGGGGGATGAAGACAAGATTTTCTCCTCTCTGACAAAGCTACTGGAAGAAGATGTCGCCTTAAAGCTTACTCGTAATCCCGAAACCAAGCAGATTCTTTTATCCGGCCTGGGACAGATCCATATTGAGGTTACAGTTGAAAAGCTCAAAAGAAAATTCAACGTTGAAGTTCAGCTGGACACACCTAAAGTCCCCTATAAAGAGACCATTACCAAGAAGGTCAGAGCACAAGGAAAACATAAAAAGCAAACCGGAGGCCATGGTCAGTACGGTGACTGCTGGATCTATTTAGAACCGCTTCCCAGGGGAAAAGGGTTTGAGTTTGTTAATAAAATCGTTGGGGGCTCAATTCCGAAGCAGTATATACCTGCTGTCGAAAAAGGTATCATTGAATCGTGCCAGAAGGGGGTTCTTTCCGGGTTCCCGTGTATCGATTTTCAGGTTACTCTGGATGACGGCTCCTTTCATGCAGTTGATTCATCTGAAATGGCCTTTAAAATCGCAGGTTCTATGGCATTTAAAAAAGCTGCCATAGAAGCGAATCCGATTCTACTGGAACCTATCATGAATATTTCAATCACAACTCCGGACGAATACATGGGTGATATCATGGGAGATCTTAATAGCAGACGCGGCAGGGTCCTCGGCATGGATAGCAAGGGAAAAAATCAGGTCATTAAAGCAAATGTGCCCATGGCTGAGTTTCTGACCTATGCACCGGATCTCGGATCAATTGCCGCAGGCCGCGGCATATTTTCCATGGAATTTTCACATTATGACGAAGTTCCTGCCCAGATTGCACAGAAACTTATAGAAGAAATAAAAAAGAGTAAGGAATAAGTTAGGTCCAGATGAGACGGGATCGTACCGAGGTGTTTTCGTGACTACCTAAATCTTTTTTCAATATATCTCCCTCATTGACACGTTTTACAGAATACCACTCATGGGCTAATGACAGCCTGCCGGATAAAAAGAAAGATAAAAAAAATACATGCAAATATATTTTCGCATAATCAAACCACATCCAGTTCGCAAATCCTGACAGCACTTTCATCCATCATCCCCGGCAGACCGCCGCGATCTTGCGGGATAAATCCCATAGATTTATGCCATACCTCATCATCCTCCATGCAAAAATAGATTAGTACTTCAGGAGCACATTCCCTTATCCACGATACCATTTTACTATAAAGTTCAATCCTTAACGGTTTAAAATAGCGCATCTTTCCATCCAGACCTGAGATGAATTCCCCGTATATTATCTTTGAATCCGGAAAACGTTTTTGTATGATCGTTTTTAGAGGCGGCATGAAACGAAAGGTACCGATACTAATCCATACGATATTTTTTGAAGATACACAGGAAAACAGCTTCTCAACAACCTCTTTGTATTCTTCTTCGCAACCGTCATAGAGAACCATGGGATCAAAATGGAAGCCAAGCGGGTATCCCCACGATTCGCATTTTGCAGCCGCCCGGAGTCTTGCGGAGAGAGATGCGGTATTGCGCTCCTCATTTTTAATAATACGATCTGTATTCAAAGACCATGCGACAATGGTCTTACGATTATGACAAAGCCGTTTTAATCCTTGAATGGCTGTTGTTTTGGTCTTTAGTTCCAGTACTGCATGGGGCTGTTTTGAAAACTTAGAAACAAGCCGGGCCGAAAGATCAGTCCATTTTTCCCAGATCATACTATCTGTAAATTCTCCGGTTCCTATTCTGGTTATGGCCTTTTTCAAAAACAGACTGTCTAACTCTAAAAAGAGGTCGTCATGGTTAACAAAATATTGGAGTACTGGTGGATGAAAGTATGTTTGCAGGATACAATACGAGCAGTCCATGGTGCAAAATGTACCGATATGTAGAATTTGATAATCGCAGCACCTGTAAGCACGGGTTCCGGGACATTGCTTGATAAAAGCACCTTTGTTTCTGGTAAGAAAAAGGACCGTCTTGCCCTTTTGGACAGGATCATTTGCCAATGAAACCAAATCAAAAACTTTTCGTACATTTTGAACGATTACTGTAGGAACATTCAGGCATGATCGGATAGAAACAACCTGAGGCAAATGGGCCACTTGCTCATCGATGTAAAGGTTAGAAACAGACAATGGAATAAATGTTATCCGCTTACCATGGTTTCTTGTATGGGGAAGAAATTATTTTAAAATGTAATGAAAATTACATGCCGAGTCAAGCACGAAAACAGATATGTAAAGTTAGATCTTCTATATCTGAATAATTTGAGACCTTTGAAAAATAGTTGTTTTACAAATTTCTCAACTTCTGAACAGTTCTTGACACTCCCACTATACTGTTGATAATTGTTGCTGACAAATAAAAATCATATGTCCGGACTCTCCGGGAACTTACCCTGTGAAGGTCAATATTGATATCATAAGAAACTAAAGCAGGAGACCGAAAAAAATGATCCTAAGAATACAAAGAAAAGGAAAAAAAATGTTACTGTATGAGTCTGAGCTGCAGGAATATATGTCTGCTAAGCTCAATGAACTCTCAGGCTTGGCTTCAAACATGGTGACAGCCTTGATTATGATCAGTATGATTGTAGTTTTGACCTTCTTTAAGTCCCACGATTATTATTTCTACGCTTTGCTTTTAATTCCGCTTGTAGGGCGTTGGTATTTCGGTGATATTATAAAAAGGTGGCTGAAAAATAAATTTAAAGAACTTTTAGTCACTTAAACGGTTTTGATTATGTTTTATATTGGGGTGGCTGATTGTGCGTGTGGCGGTTCTTTCAGATATTCATGCTAACATCGAAGCTTTTCAGGCGGTGGTCCGCAACCTTGAACACCGAGCGGACAGAATCCTTAACCTTGGTGATCTTGTAGGCTACAATGCCAGCCCCAACGAGTGTGTGGAGCTGGCCATAGATATCGGGATGCGCTCTATTCAAGGCAACCATGATCAGGCCGCATCATGTTATCCGCACCTTGCCGATGCCTTCAACATCTACGCACGCGCTGCTATCCTTTGGACGAGAAATAATCTCACCGATGAAAACATCCGATATTTAGATGGCCTGGAAGAAATTTATCGCTTATCCTGTGGCCTGGCCTGTCACGGTTCACCTGAAAATACAAGTAGCTATATAGCCCTCCCTTTCCAGTCCAGAGCCACCTTAAAAAAAATGAAAAAGGGATTTTGGGGTAAGGTAGACGTATGCCTATTCGGACACACCCATAAAAGGAAGATCTGGAGTATGGATGTTCGTGGAAAAGTAGCACCCGTTGAGATCCCGCCGGATGGAACTATCCGGTTGAACAAAGAGGAGTTTTACCTCTTGAATCCCGGGAGTGTGGGTCAGCCTCGAAACGGTGATCCCAGGTCCTCATACCTCATTTTTGACACCCAACAAAATACGGTAAGGTTCAGACTAGTTGATTATGATCTGTCAAAAACCATAAAAAAAATAGTGGATGCAGATCTTCCCGAGTTCTTAGCAAAAAGGCTTATGCATGGGACTTGAGATGACCATACTTAAATCATAGGGAGCGCTTAGATGACAAAAACACAAGATTTGAAAAAGACGGGAAAGCTTAAGGACGGCACAGAAGTTATTTTAAGGCCAATGGTCAAAGCCGACCGCGAGCCGGTTGGAGATTTTTTTGGCCGGCTTACACCTTCGGTACTCCAGTACGTAAGAAACGACGTCACCGACCCAAAAGTGCTTAACAAATGGTTCGACCAACTGAACTACGATAAGGTGTTTCCTCTTTTGGCCTTTAAAGACAACAGGGTGGTGGCCAATGCAACCCTTCACCGGGTAGCCTACGGCTGGCGAAAACATCTGGGCACTGTAAGGATAGTTGTGGATCCTGAGTTTCATGAAAAGGGGCTGGGGACTTTGATGATCAACGAGCTTGTAGACCTTGCCCAGGAGTTCGGGCTGGAGAAACTCATGGTGGAGTTCCCCCTTAGAGCTCACGGCGCCCTGGTAATGTTCAAGAATGCGGGGTTTAGCCCCAGGGCGGTGATAGAGGGTCTCATGAAAGACCGCAGCGGCGAAAATCTGGATATTGTGATTATGGTGATGGATGTGGCCGCGTATGCAGACAGGCTAATAGAGAGATAAAATATTTTCCCCATAACCTGGAAAAGAGCCGGTTATAGCCTCCTTTAATGCTCTGGCGTCAGGATAGCGGTTTTCAGAGCTCTTTTCCAGGCATTTCAATATGATTCGCTCGATCTCAGGATCTAAAGCCTTGTTAAATTTGCTCGGTGGAGGCGGTGGAATCCTAAGGATTATGTCCATGAGTATCTTCTCCACTTCATGATAGAAAGGGAACATCCCCGTATAGAGAACATACATAACAACCCCAAGCGCCCAGACATCCGAGCGCCTCTGGCTTTTTCCCATAATTTGTTCCGGTGCCATGTAAGGCCTTGAGCCTGTTACTGTGGCGGACATCTCTTTTTCCTTGAGTTCCTTGGCTGCGCCGTAATCCAGAAGTTTTATGGTACCGTCCGGCCGGACCATCACATTCCCCGGCTTTATGTCCCGGTGGATGATCCCTATGTCGTGGGAATGAGTCACCACGTCTATTAACTGAATCACGACGGATTCAACCTCCTTCTCCTCAAGCTCCCGCTCAATCACATCGAATAGTGTTTTCCCCAATATAAACTCCTGAATAAGTACGCTTTTGCTCTTTATTTCTATCATCTCGTAAACCTTGGGAACACCCTCTTGTCCGGCCAGCCTCCTTAATATATGGGCCTCCTTTTCGATCTTGGCGTTTAACTTTTTGCTCAGGGGAATCTTGGCCACAAAAATCTCCGGCGGGTCCTTTGTCACGTCTTTGATCTTCCAAACCTCGCCGAAGCTCCCTATCCCCAATCTGTCCAGTTTCTCGTACCGTCTGCCCATAAGTTCGCTTTCACCGGGCCGGGGATGTACACCTCGAAAAAGCCGTTTCCAGAACCTTGGATAGTCGACCCCCTTTTCCATAGGGGCGCATACTCCTATCCTTAACCTTGCGTAACCACCGTCATTTTCCATACGGGCGTACACTCCTATCCTTTTTACAAGTTCTTTAGAATCCACGGGACAGGTGAGAAAGTCCGCCGCACCGGCTTTCAAAGCCGAAGCTGCTATCTCCTCGGAAAAGCTTTCCAGAATCACAATCACCGGTTTTGTCATTTTAAGATCTTTAATAAACTGCTCGGGGGCAAGATCGAATCGTTCCAAGGACAATAGAGCAACATCTATCTTTTTCTTTTCTGCAAGCATCCGCCGGGCTTCTTTCAAGTTCATGGCTGTATAGACTCGATAACCGTATTTGTTAAGAATCCTTTTGAGCTTGGCGGCCCTGGCCTGTTGTCTGTCTATAACTAAAATAATTCTTTTTTTCTCGTACGGGATCTGATCCATTTTTTCAACATCTCCGGAAAATTAGCGAGTCATATTTTCATTTGACACATAAGCTTCATTTCTCTATATTTCATTCTTTTGACATGACGCCGCAGCGTCGGCACTTTCCCTTTATATCAAAGTAAATATCGGAGGATTCGAATTGCCCTTAATGAGCTTTACCGCGGAAGAAATTCTCTATTACTGTGTATCCATTCTCTGTATAGTGTCTTTCGGTACCGGTTTTACAAAATTATTTGCCCTTGCCTTCGCTCACCCGCGCCCCGAAGAAGAGGCCGGATTCGATTTCAACCCCATAACCAACCTGGACATTGTGGGTACCATGTTCTTCTTTTTGGGAGGTTTCGGCTGGGGCAAGCAGGTGGACGATCAAAAGATCAGGTTCAAGAAGCAGAAACTGGGATGGCTACTTATATCTCTAATAGCCCCTTTTGCAAGCCTTACCCTTGCAATGTCTGCGGCCTACATTCAGCATTTTTTCTGGACCGACCGTGTCATCGAGGTCTTGCTTAATCTTAGTATTTCCACGACTGCTTACCATGTCCTTCCCATTCCCCCGCTTCTCGGCTCAAGGCTGATATATCTTGTATTGCCTGAAGGGCATGAGCGGCTCTGGAGGTTATTCTCCAAGTCCGGGCCTTTTATCATACTTTTTATGGTGCTTATAGACCGATTTTCGGGAATACCTTTTCTCAGGGAGGCTATGGCACCGGTTCTTGACGGTATTTCAAGGTTCGCATTATACTTTTAGTAAAGATCCGGGCCCAAAGCACCAGGTTTTTCAGGGCAAAATAAATAAAGCTAAAAAAGGCGGGAAGAGTTAGACTCTTTCCGCCTTTTTGGGTTAATGGTTAATGGTCAATCTTAATTTTTACCGAGCGCTAGGCTCCTGCCTTTTGAGGTTTCTTGCAGATCAAGGCGATGCCGCAAGCGACAAGGAGCAAGATACCGGCAATATAGAAAGCCATGTCATAGGTTCCGGTTACGTCCCTGATGCGACCGGCCAGCTTGGGCATGAATGCTCCCAGACCCCAGCCGATGAACACGATACCGTAGTTGAAGCCCAGGTTTTTAGGTCCAAAGAAATCGGCTGTATAGGAGGGCATCAGAGCAAGACCGCCGCCGTAGACCCAATAGGCTATCATACAGAGAGTAAACGCCAAAAAGAGTGACTTGGCCGCAATAACCGCAGGCAGTGCAAACATGCAGAGGGCAGCAGCAAATGCATTAAGCATGTAAGCTCTGTCCCTGCCGATGATATCCGAGTATTTGCCTGTCCCGACCCTTCCGGCAGCGTTCATAAAACCGCCTGCAGCCACCAGAATAAATCCCTGTTCCAAAAAGGGCCTTACAATTTTAGCGGCGTGGCCGATGATGAGAAGGCCTGCCTGTGTGTTAAGGCAAAACAGGGCAATCAGGGCATAGACCTGCCAGGTCCCTAACATCTCGGCTGTCGTCCAATCCACCACAGATGCTGCTGCTTTTTTTGTCGCTGCCGTCTCAGGCGGTTGAGGACCCACATATCCCTCTTCAGGCCATGCAAGAATCTGGGCGGCAATGCCGATGACGATCAGGTAGGCAACCCCTAGAACCGTGAATGATAAAGAGAGAGAATAACTTGTGATCAGCCACTTGATGAGTGGAGCCACATAAAACGCCGCACCTCCGTAGCCAGCGACCGTAAGCCCGATCATGACGCCGACCTGGTGAGGACCGACCCATCTTCTCGTTGCCGGAACCGGAGCGGCATAGCCAATGCCCATGGCGATACCGCCGCCCACACCGAAGCCCCACAGGATTCCTGCGTATGAATGGGCCGTACCCGCAATGATCATACCCAATCCCATGACAACAGCGGCAATGGATCCGGCAACTGTTGGACCGTATTTGTCCTGGATCTTCCCGCCGGGAATCATGAGCAGTGCGAAAATTAAGATACACAATGACTTCGGGTTAGAAGCCTGCTCAGCAGTGAGAGCACCGGCCCAGCCGTGGGCTTTCATATAGGCGTCATTGGTTAAGTACTTGAGCCAGACCGACCATGCGTACAGACATCCAAGGCATAAATTGATGGTCGTTCCTGCTAAAATTACGGCCCATGCTCTTCCGGGAAGAACATCAACCGGTTGATTATACCCTTTGGCATACTTTCCCATTAGTAAACCTCCTTAAGTTTGAAAATATTGTGGTTTAACCGGAATATGGGGCCTTGCAGTATCAAACTATCCTCAAAATCTCCGGTTGAAATAGACAATAGCCAATGGTAGAAAGGAAATGGTACTGATCATGCGGCGGTTCAGTACAATGAAGTTCTTACCTCTTCTCCATAGCCGATCTGTACTATCACCTCCTTTCTATTAGAGGTTAAAAAATGCCGCAATCTATTGTACTTTGGCAGTTATAAACAAAATGTTAAGCTTTATCCTGACCCCCGACCCCTGTGAACTGTTACCTAATTTTAGTTTGCTGGTTCAGGGAACGTTTTTATCCCCTGGCTAAATATATCAAATGCAATATCAAGAGTCGATTTCAAGAAATCCTTTTGGCTGTCGATCAACCTTTTACTTTCTTCCCAAAGAACAACACCTGAAAACAAAGCCCAAACAATGTCAGCCAATGCCACCGGATGCCTGTCAATAAAATCTCCTTTTTTTATTCCTTCTTCAAATATTTTGGACATCGAACCGAATGAACTTCGGGCCAATTCTTTAATATCTGAAAGTAAGTGTGGCGATAAATTTTTCAGTGTTTCACTTGACTGAAGATGGAACATGTTAATAAGTACGACAGAATCAAACTCATACACTTCATACAGGGCTTCCTTCAAAGCCTTTATTTTTTGTTCAGGTTCTTGAAACTTTTCGGTATTCACTTGTTCCAGCCTGATATTCATATAATGGAGAATTCTTAGGGAAAGCGAGGCAAACAATTCTTCTTTGTTCTTGAAATAAAGATAAATAGTGCCGGGACTAAGTTCTGCTTCCCTGGCAATATCTTCCATGGTCGCCTTGTTGAAGCTTTTATTAGAAAAAACCCTCTTTGCAGCAACCATTATCTGTTGTCGCCTTCTTTCTTTTTCTCGTTCTTTCCTCTCTTTTATTCCCATACTTTGCTGAACCATATTTATTTAATTGATTACTATATAATTGGTGCTTTTTATTTAGTCAAGCAAATACATACATTTTTTTAAAGCTCGAGTGTTAGTTTTTTAAGATCCACGATATATATTGTTGTTACTTACTGATTTTATTCGTAAAATTGATTCGTACATTTTTAATAAAAATGTCTGATGTTCATATAGTATAACAATTATCAGGCTCTTTACACGACATATTGTATATTTCAAATGTAACTACGCTATATAAGGTATAATATAAATGGAGATACAAGTTTATAAAAAGATATAATTAGGGGTCAGTTAAGGTTATTTAATAGTAACTATCTTTGATTATATCTGAAGCTAGAACATTTTCAAAAAGCTAAAAGTTTACCTTTATTTTAAGATATTTTCTAGACAGGGATTCTGGATGAGGGCATCAAAGGTTGCTTTGCGATCTTTGAGTTCAATTAAATTTGTGAAGGAAAATTCCAGAATATAGGTGGTACCTTCGAAATTATCTGGATGAATCAGTTTTGTTTGGCTTCCGAGCTTAAGTTCTTTCAATTGTTTTTCAAACTCTTTTTCAGCTGTTGTTATGAAGGGAAAACGCCGCTGTTTCAAATAAATTCTTATTTTTCGAATCCTTTGATTTCTATCAAGATCGTCATTAGTTAATATCTCTTGCAAGACATTATTTTCAAGCACTTTTAGGATAGAAATATCTTCGCGAAGCGATATCTCTTTAACCAAGGTTAATATTTCCCTTTGTTTATTCAGGCTTAATTTAAGTATTTCAAAAAGTTTTGCAAAACTTTCTCCAGCTTCCTGTTTTAACCTTCCGAGTTCCAAAGCCATTACCAGAGATATAGTATTGGAAAGTATGCCGCTTTGAACAAACCTAGGAAGATGACAGATTTTTTTAATTTTTTTTATAATGGATTGATTATCAGGTAAACCCATGGCCGACAGTTCTTTGGTAAGAATGTTAAAATCTTTGAAAAATCCGGAAAGCATGTTAATAGATCTTGACTGTTCGATAAGGTTGAGAGATCTTTGAAGAGAGTTGTCAGTGATTGCATACCTTATACATTCAAGCCTTTGTGTATCAGAGTCTAGTATCCTGGCTTCAACACCAGCCCAGCCCAGCCTTCGGCAGGCTTCAATTCTGCGAAAACCGCATACAACTGTATATCCTGAATCTTTTTCTATTAATAAAGGAAGGTTTAATAACCCTACATTATTAATAGAGTTCATCAGATTATCGATGTTTTTTTGGGTTGTGATGCGAAAGGATTCGTCCCCGGAATCGATCCGGGACAGCTTTACGGTCTTTTGTTTAAAGCGCATGACTTGCGGCTGTAAGCTGATTCAAGGCTTCCAGATATTTATTGCGTGTATTTGTAATAATATTTTTTGGGAGTCGAGGCCCAGGCGGATTTTTGTTCCAATTTATGGAAATCAGATGATCTCTTACATATTGCTTATCAAAACTCTTTTGTACACCACCCGGCTTATATGACTCTCCTGGCCAGAACCTGGATGAATCCGGGGTCAACACTTCATCGATAAGAATGAGGTCGTTTTCAAAAAGGCCAAATTCAAATTTTGTATCCGCAACAATTATGCCCCTCTCATTAGCCAGCTCGGCACCCTTTTTGTAAATGGCAAGACTGAGTGTTCTGACATTGTCTGCAAGAGTTTCTCCGATTTTAGTTACAACCGTATCGAAATCTATGTTGATGTCATGAAGGCCCAACTCTTCCTTAGTTGAAGGGGTAAAGAGAGGTTCAGGTAATTTATCGGATTCTTTTAGACCTTTAGGTAGTTTTATCCCGCATATGCTTCCTGTTTCCTGGTAATCTTTCCAGCCTGATCCGGAAATATATCCTCTGACTACACATTCAACCGGAAGCGGTTCCGCTTTTTTAACCAGCATACTCCGGTGGCGCAGGATTTCAGTGTAGGGTTTACAAATATCCGGGAAGTCGTCAACGTCGCTGGAAATCACATGGTGAGGTAATAGAGACTTCATTATTTCAAACCAGAAAAGGGAAATCTGTGTTAAAATTATCCCCTTTCCTGGAACAGGATCAGGCATGATAACGTCAAATGCAGAAATTCGATCTGTAGCCACCATTAAAAGCTTGTCACCAAGATCGTATATATCCCGTACTTTTCCCCTTTTGATCAGATCTAAATCTTTGAAATCGGTCTCAATTACAGTCTGCTCCATGATATTTTCTCTTTTGTCATTTATCATTGATGAATTCGTAAAAAGTCCATTTTACTCACTTCATGAGTATTTTTGTCGTTTTTTTATCATCACTCATCAATCTTCAATTTTCACTACTGTTCCCTGAAAGCTTTGATATATTTTTTTAAATCCTCTAGTTCCGTTTCGTTTGTTTCAATGAACTCAATCCCGGCTTCAAATCTTTCTTCTTCACCTGCTATAGAAAAAACAATCCTCCCTTTGATATTGATCAAATCGTCTTCCAGACCTATCGCCAACTCCACTGTATATTTTGGGTCGATCGAGACATGAGTTTCCAGAAGAATTCCGCCTTCACTTACATTCAAAGTCCTACCCATTCCCTGTGTTACAGTCTGATTAGTTTCATCAATACAATTATACGATATAAGATTAAGGGCTTCGATTCTTGGATGTTGTCTTCTATCTTTTTCATTCATGGTTTTCACCCATTATAGATGAGTTCGTAAAAGGCGAATTCATCACTTTTTAGGTTAAAAGTTTTAGGCGTTAGGTTATTTTTTCCCGCCTTCGCCTTTCTGAAAGTTACAGGCAACCATGGAGGTTGCTGATATACAGTTTGCAAGGTGTTCCATAAAGTTTTTAAAAGTTGACGAAAGCTGATTATATTCTTGCTCCATAATGTCAGGACTTATCTCGCTTATCTTAAGATCCTTTGATCCGAAAATCGAGGCTGAATAAGGTTCTTGTCCCATATCAAGAAACGGTACATGTCCGAAGTAATCTCCCGGATAAAGATTCGATAGCGGCACATAACCAGTTTCCGTATGCCGGACAATATGAGCTTCGCCCTCTGTGATTGCGAATAAATTTTCCACACTATCACCCTGTGTAATCACCGTTTTTTTGTCATTTATAAAATCTTCTATTTTAATGTTGTTCAACTTTATATCAACAGCTATGTTGGTCACCTGTTTTAACCTTCTGTCGAGACTGATTGCAAGGCTTCTGAATTGATTCGACATTCGCAAGAAATCGACGGAAAGGCGTCTGGCATCGAGAACACCCAGCTGAACATTTTTCACTGCAACAATCGCAGCGCTACGAACGCTTCCCTCCAATAATAAAAATGAAGCTATACTCCCGATAAATGCACCTTCACCAATTCTGAGTATTTTCAAAGGACCCTGGGGAGTTTCTCTGATAATTTCTGCGATCCCTTCCAGTATGATCCATAACCAACCGCCATGTTTTCCTTCCATCACAATTTTGTTGCCGGCATAAGCCTCTTCTTCATCAACCACATATGTGTAATCGATAAGCGGCCCCCTGAGAATGGGCAGTGTTGATTCTTTGTTCGATGGATCTGATGGCTTTTTTGCAAATGTTACCGGTCCCAATTGTTCAATCTGGCCGTCATCCAGCATTCTTAAACAATCAAGAATAATTTGCATACGGTTCGTTTTAATTATATTATTAACGGTAACCTTTTCTTCACTGAATTCAAATTCACCCTCAAGCCATCCAAATAGTGAGTTGACAGCATCAATACCTGCCAATGATCCTATAGAAGCATTAACAGGGTTACCGTTAATAAAATATATTAAACCTGGATCCTGAGCGTACTCGCTCGTAATGCGCAAAACGCCTGTACAGGCGTTTGAGCCCAGGATCTGCAAAATATCCCCCAAACTCAAAAAATTAAGATTGCCGGTAAGGTCAAAATTACTCATGGATCTTTTATCCTGATTTAATTTGTTTTTTAAATGACAATAATGTTAACTTCAGGCATTCTTTTAAGGTTGCACCAACACCTTCACCCGTAATAGCACTGGCTGGAAAAGAAGGCACTTTGAGCTGTCTGTTTAAATCCCTTTCCATCTGCTCGACAGACATCACAGGAACATCCTGTCCTGCAAGGTCCCTTTTGTTGTGCTGCATAACAAGCGGAATTTTAAAAATGCTGATGCCATACTCTTTCAAATTATGCTGCAGATCCTTTAGGGACAGCATGTTTTTTTCGCGTCTGACCGCCAGTGAATCTGCAACAAAAATAACCCCGTCAACGCCCTTTAAAACCAATTTCCTGGTGGATCTGTATTGCACCTGGCCGGGAACAGTATAAACTTGGACCTTGATATCAAAGTCTTTTATTGTGCCAAGCCCCATAGGAAGAAAATCGAAAAAAAGAGTCCGATCACCCTCGGTGTCAACCGAGATCATTTCGCCGATAACCTGTTTCTTATAGGTCTTGAAAGTATACTCCATATTAGTTGTTTTGCCACATCTTCCAGGTCCGTAATATACAATTTTACACTCTATTTCCCTTTTTTTTAATTTAAAAATAGCCATATATATTCAGCCTCAAGTCAATAGATTCGGGTATGTGCGAGTTTGACACGGTCTATAATGGGTTAAAATTGTTATTTTACAGAAATTTATCAAGTTATTCAAGACCTTTCTTATTTTATGATACTTTCAGATTAATTTAATTCAACCTCGATATCCACGCAGTAATCTCCTCGCCGGGGCCCTACTTTAATTTCTTTTATTGAAGTAACTATACCGGAACCATTAAATAAAGCGACAGTAGAATAATACTGAATATCATTGAGCACGTCGCCGGCTTTAAAATGATCGATTAAATCTTTGTCCCTGCCGGGAATAAGCAGGCTAAGTATATTCCCTAACTGGAACCTTACCTTAAATTCAACCACCTGTCCCTCTTGAGGACCGCTGTCCATGGTTATTCCGATGGAGTTGATATCAAGAGTCTCATAATCTTCGATTTCAGGCACTTTAACCTGAATCCCATCAATTCCAACCATCTCCATCTCGGATTCTATATTATCTGCCGGTGTTTTTCTCTTTGAAAGCGTTTTTTCAATGCCCTCTTTTGTTAGAATGCTTTCAAAAAAAACACGTAATTTTTCCAATTGGTTCGTGGAAAACATATCGTCTGAAAGCCATTGCTCATACTGAGCAACAGCTTCATTTACTGATGAAAGCATCATATGGCACCTTAGCATACTCTTGGCAGCAACAACACGCAGAGGGTCTTTTTTTAGCAGCTCATTAAATTCTGATATGGCTCTTTTAAACTGACCGAACTTTGCCAGGGCAATGGCACCGTCGAGTGCTTTTGCATCCTCGTCCTTGTCCGGTGAAAATGAAAACATTTTTTTGATTAAGTCCTGAACCTTTGCAGAGACTTCAGGTCTTTTTGGTGCTTTTTCGATCTTTATTATATCCTCTTTTAAAGCGAGAATTTTTTTTGAGATGTTATCTATCAAGTTTTGCCTGTTCTTGATCTGTTTGTTGCTCTGGATAATTTCGGTTGCGTAATTATATTTTCCCATTGCCTCATCTAATAATCCCTGGGAGTGATAAAGCTCTGCTTCCTGTAATAGTGTTTTAATCTTTTTTGCTATATTCATATGCACAATCAACTCTTATCAAACCTTTTCGCCTAAAATCTACATTAACTTTTTTAGAGATAGCTAAATTTGATATAATTGCAATTAGGTATTAAATTTTTATCCTGCTTAAATACTCCTTGTCAATAATAAGAAATAAAGTTTTTCTTATAAATATATTGACAACAACCGGTTTTATGTTAACAAAATTAATAATCTTTTCTTTTGAAAACCCATATTTTTATTTGAATCCATAAATAACGAAACCTTTGGAAAACTTTCAATTTTGCCCACTCAGTTAAATCTGTTTTTATTATTTAACCGGGATCCAAGTTCAAGGAAGGGAATCCGCCACCGAACTTTGGCGAATTAACCATCATAGTGCCATCTGGAGGATTAATCCGCCTTAGGCCGAGAACCTGACGTAGAAATTGGGCAAAAAAGGGGCGTTTTGCAAAGGTCTCATAACAAAAGGAGATTAACATGGACAAAAAAGTTACTGTAGTCGGCGCCGGCAATGTGGGGGCAACTGCTGCTCAACGGCTGGCAGAAAAAGAGTTATGCGATGTGGTCTTGATTGATATTATTGAAGGTGTTCCCCAGGGAAAAGCCCTCGATCTTGCCGAAGCTGCTCCGATTGAAAAGCATGATGCAGGACTCACAGGATCAAACGGTTATGCGGATTCAGCAAATTCAGATATCGTTATCATTACCGCTGGAATACCAAGAAAGCCCGGAATGAGCCGTGACGATCTTCTCAGCACCAATGCCCGGATTATGAAAGATGTTACCCGGCAGATTGCAGAACTGTCTCCAGATGCTGTGATTATCATTGTCAGTAATCCACTTGATGCAATGTGCCATGTTGCTTATGAAATCAGTGGTTTTCCCAAAAACAGGGTGCTGGGTATGGCCGGAGTGCTCGATTCAGCCAGATTCAGGACTTTTATTGCCATGGAACTTAATGTTTCTGTTGAAAACACAACTGCATTTGTTCTAGGCGGGCACGGGGATACGATGGTGCCTTTGCCTCGCTATTCAACTGTAGCCGGCATTCCTATCACAGAACTGCTTTCAAAAGAACGGATCGACGCCCTGGTAGATAGAACAGCCAACGGTGGAGCAGAAATTGTCGGATTATTAAAAACAGGCAGTGCCTTTTACGCACCGGCGTCGGCCGCGGTGGAAATGGCTGAATCTATTCTCAAAGACAAGAAGAAAATCCTTCCCTGTGCAGCTTTCCTTGAAGGCGAATATGGATTTAACGATCTTTTTATAGGAGTGCCTGTAAAGCTTGGAGCAAACGGTATTGAGGAGATCATTGAAATCACCCTTACTCCTGAAGAGAAGGCCGCTCTTGAGAAATCGGCTGACTCGGTCAGGGAACTTAAGGAGGTGTTGAAAAGACTGGCATAAATTTGACAATTGGAAACTTGAAAAATGACAGAAGCTTATCGGCTTTTTGCCAGACTGTTTTTAATTTTTGCTGCTATTTTAAGATTTATTCCGGGTAGTGCACTCAGTTCTTCGAGTGTAGCTGCCCGGATCTTTTTAATGCTTTTAAAATGTTTTAAAAGCGTTGCTTTTCTTTTTTTGCCAACCCCGGGAATCGAATCAAGAGCAGAACGCATAAATCTCTTTCCACGACGATTACGGTGAAAAGATATAGCAAAACGATGGGATTCATCCCTTACTCTTTCTAAAAAAAGAAGAAGGTCCCCTCCCCTCCCCAGATTTACAGGATTAACCTGTCCGGATTTATAGATCTTATCCTTTGTTTCCCCCTTGCTTTCATTTTTCTTTGCTATGCTGATAACTTGAAATTGTTTTTCAATTTTCAGGGACTTTATTACCGATATCGCAGTATTGAGCTGTCCCTTACCACCGTCTACCATCAGGATATCAGGATACGGCATTGATTTTTCCCCTTTGCCATATCGCCTTTTCAAGACTTCAGCCATACAGGCATAATCGTCTTGTGTTGCAACTGTTTTGAGACTGTATTTTCTATATAAAGATCTGTTCGGTTTGCCCGTTTCAAATACAACCATGCCTGCTACGGTCTCTGTCCCCGAACTAGTTGAAATGTCAAAACATTCGATTCTCCGTGGCATTTTATTCATCTTTAATCGTTTTTGGAGCCGAATAAGAAATTCGGTGTCGGTTGCTACTGAAGCCCGGAACTCCTTGAGGCTGTTTTCCGCGTTTTGGGATGCCATTTTAACAAGACGGAGCTTTTCCCCCTTTTTCGGTCCCAGAATGCTCACCTTTTGCCCTTTGATGCTGCTTAAAAGTTCTTCCAGCAAGTGTGCGTCTTCAAGTGGAGTGGGAGCAAGAACCTCTTTGGGGACAAAGGGGGCTTTTTCATAATACTGCCTGATAAATGCTCCGATCTTTTCCGCTTCTGTCGACATAGTCTCCGAAAAACTGAAATGGCGTGTCCCCAAAAGAAATCCGTTGCGAACAAAAAGAAGTGTAACAACAGAAAAATCATATGACCCGGCAATGCCTAATACATCCCGGTCTTTATAATCATTTGTAACAGCCACCTGCTTTTCGAGAGTCTGTTCAAGTGCAAACATCTTGTCCCTCAAAACCGCCGCCCTTTCATAGTCTTGCATTTTGGCAGCCGATATCATCTCTTTTTTTATTTTTTGAATAAGATCTGGTGTTCTTCCTTTCAAGAATAGTATAACCTCCTTGACGATTTCGTTATATTTGTCTTTGTCAACATCGAGGTGGCAGGGTGCTAGACATGCTCCCATCTGATGGTTAAGGCATGGCCTTGACCGGGTTTTAAATTCTTTTGTTTTGCATTTGCGAAGCTTGAAAGTTTTATGGATTATCTTAAGAGCTTTTTGAACAGCTGCAGAAGATGCAAAGGGACCAAAATATAGATCTCCGTCTTTTTCTATTTTTCGAACAACCGTAAGTTTGGGATATGGAGCTTTTATGTTCAGATGTAAACAAGGATACCGTTTGTCATCTTTTAAAATAACGTTATAGCGTGGCCTATAACGTTTAATAAGGTTCGATTCCAAAATAAGGGCTTCCTTTTCGGTGCCGGTTATGATGGTCTCAAAGTCTGATATTTTCTTGACAAGAATTCCCGTTTTTATGTCCAAGTGCAAAGGACCGGCCTGTGATTTTGTAAAGTATGAAACCAGTCGCTTTCTCAGGTTCCGGGCTTTACCAACATAAATTACCATGCCTCCGGAGTCCTTCATAATATAGACACCAGGCTCGGAGGAAACCCTGGATAGTTTGTCAAGGATACTTGATGCCGGTTGCTGATTGCCGGGTTGCAATTTAGTTGTCATTGGATTGCTTTATGTTACAGTTCAAACACAATCATCTTTTTTAACGCTTTAATCTGATCTCGCAGTTCAGAAGCCCTTTCAAATGCAAGCTCTTTTGCCGCCTGTTCCATTTGTGCTTCCATATCTTTAATGATGTCATCTAAATCTTCTAAAGAATCATATTGAGCAACGGCTTCCGACACCATGTCTTTCTGTTCGTCATTATTTTTATACATCTCGCCAAATATTGATGTGATATCTTTTTCTATGCTTTTCGGTGTAATTCCATACTTTTTATTGTAAATTTTTTGAATTTTCCTTCGCCGGTCTGTTTCATCGATGGCCTTCTTCATTGACCTTGTCACAAAGTCGGCATACATGATGACCTGGCCACGGATATTTCTGGAAGCACGGCCGCTGGTCTGGATAAGTGATCTTGTTGATCTCAGGAAACCCTCCTTGTCTGCATCGAGTATGGCTACAAGTGAGACCTCTGGAATGTCGAGCCCTTCACGAAGAAGATTAATACCGATAAGAACATCAAATTTGCCTTTTCTGAGATCGTGAATAATATCCATCCTTTCCAAAGTGCCAATGTCAGCATGAAGATACCGGACCCTTACCCCCAAATCAGAATAATATTCTGTAAGATCTTCAGCCATACGTTTTGTAAGTGTGGTTACCAGAACCCTTTCATCCCTTTTCCGGCGTATCAGAATTTCCTCAAAAAGATCATCAACCTGGTTTTCCGCTTTTCTGACATCAATTATAGGATCAATAAGGCCGGTCGGTCTTACGATCTGTTCCACAAGTTCATTGTTTGCCATTTCAATTTCGTAGTCAGCAGGAGTTGCCGATACATAAACCAATTGTGATGTTTTTGACTCAAACTCATCGAACATCAAGGGTCTGTTGTCCAGAGCAGACGGCAATCTGAATCCATATTCAACAAGCGTCTTCTTACGGGATCTATCCCCTTTGTACATTGCTCTAAGTTGGGGAATGGCGATATGACTTTCATCGGTAAATACCAAAAAATCGTCCGGAAAATAATCCAAAAGGGTTGGTGATGGTTCACCTACCGCCCTTTGTGTTAAGTGGCGTGAATAGTTCTCGATACCATTGCAGTATCCAAGTTCCTGCATCATTTCCAGGTCAAAATCAGTCCGTTCTTGAATACGCTGTGCTTCAATCAGCTTTTTTTCAGCTCTGAAATAATCGATCCTTTGCTTTAATTCGGTAATAATCGTCTTTGTGGCTTTTTGCAGAATACTTTTTTCAGTAACATAATGGCTTGCAGGATAAATGGTGGTGCGTTTCAATCGTTTTTTAACAATGCCTCTCAGAGGGTCAATCTCTGCAATACTTTCTATCTCATCCCCGAAAAAATCGATACGGAGCGCCCTGTCTTCTTCATAGGACGGAAAGATTTCAACCCTGTCGCCCCTTACCCGGAAGACCCCTCTGTGAAAATCGATATCATTCCGCTCGTAATGAATGGCAACCAGATCTGAAATGAGCCTGTCACGAACCAGTTTCATATCTTTTTCAATGTCAATACGCATATTTAGGTAATCTTCAGGAGCGCCGAGTCCGAATATGCACGATACACTGGCCACAACAATCACATCCCTGCGAGACAATACCGACCGCGTGGCAGAATGGCGAAGCTTGTCGATCATCTCGTTGATGGAGGAATCTTTCTGAATATAAGTATCGCTTGAAGGAATATATGCTTCAGGCTGGTAGTAATCATAATAGCTGACAAAATATTCAACGGCATTTTCGGGAAAAAGCATCCTAAACTCATTGTAAAGCTGGGCGGCAAGGGTTTTGTTCGGGGCGATTACCAGGGATGGTTTACAAACCTTTGCAATTACGTGTGCCATGGTAAATGTTTTGCCGGACCCTGTGACCCCCAAAAGAACATGGTGCTTTTTGCCAACTAAAATCCTTTTACACAAGGATTCGATTGCATTCGACTGGTCACCTTTTGGTGTGAAATCTGAGACTAACTTAAAGGAAGATATAAGGTTAGGCATGATAGATAGTTGAAATAGCTGTAATTTAATAACGTTAATTGTCTATTTTCTAAATTAATAAATTTAGGCACTTTAGCTCACTTTAGGCATTTTAGGCATTTTTTTTTATTTATCGATCTTCCAGATCGTCCCTTCAGGTCGATCTTCTAAAATTATGTTCATGTCATCAAGCTGTTTTCTGATCTTATCCGCCTCTTTCCAGTCCTTTGCCTTTCTGGCAGCATCTCGTTCTTTAACAATTTTATCAATAACATCGGGATCAATAGATTTTTGTTTAAGAGCCCGAGTCTGTTTTTTTTTGAAATAGACTTTGGGTTTTTCCGTAAGCAACCCTAATACGCTGCCTATTCTCAGAATATCGGAATGATCGGACTGTATGGTTTTTTTTATCTCTCCGGATATTTTATCCTGATCCAGAAAACGATTTATACTTCGAACAGTTTCAAAAATGACGCCGATGCCACGGGCGGAATTGAAATCATCATCCATTGCCTCACAAAACCGCTGCCAGCAATCTCCTGATTCGATTTCTTTATTTTGTATGGGGCCGATCTTTTTTTCAGCCCGCTCAACAAGTGCATAAATCTTATCAAGACCGATGAAGGCTTCATCCATTGCTTTTTCTGTGAAGTCTATGGGACTTCTGTAATGATTTGACAGAAGAAAAAGACGGACAGCTTCAGGATGATAGGTTTTTAACACATCCTTAATCATCAGGAAATTTCCCAGCGACTTTGACATCTTTTCCTGATTTATATTTACAAAGCCGTTATGAATCCAGTATTTCACAAACGGTTTTCCTGAAACGCTCTCTGATTGGGCAATCTCGTTTTCATGATGCGGAAAACACAGGTCCTTGCCTCCGCCGTGTATATCAAAGGTTTCGCCAAGATATTCACTGCTCATGGCCGAACATTCGATATGCCAGCCTGGTCTTCCCTTGCCCCATTGACTTTCCCAGGCAGGCTCTCCGGGTTTGGCGGATTTCCACAAAACAAAATCAAAAGGGTTGCGTTTCCTTTCGTCAATATCGACTCTTGCACCGGCCTCCATATCTTCAAGCCTGCGACCTGAAAGCTTCCCATATTTTTTGAATTTTTCAACAGAATAATAGACATCACCATTTGTCCGGTATGCAAAACCTTTTTGTATCAGCTTTTCAACAAACTGTATGATCTGGTTGATGTGCTCAGTGGCTTTTGGTTCGATTGTTGCCCTTTCAACGTTCAGGGCATCCATGTCTTCATAGAATTCCCTTATGTATTTTTCAGCAACCGTCTTGGAATCGATACCGAGCTGGTTGGCCTTAATAATGATTTTATCATCGACGTCGGTAAAATTTCTGACATGGGTCACATCAAATCCTTTTGCTTTAAGATAGCGTGCGATAACATCAAACACCACCACGGACCTTGCGTGCCCGATATGACAGGCGTCATATACCGTAGGACCGCAAACATACATGCGGACCTTGCCTGGTTCTAAAGGTTCAAATGGTTCCTTTTTTCCGCCCAATGTATTAAAAACGCGAAGCGACATAATCCTTTCCCTGGTTTATAGATTAATCTGGGTAATTATTTTAGTTTCTTCTCCAATTTAGTTGGAGAAGAGGGTTCGAGGATTCAAGGGGTCAAGGGTCCAAGCGTTTGTTCTCCAA
>Ga0070723_10000079_pt1 | contig 29703 bp, 34 predicted proteins | sample tdAd002_FD_67277 | JGI IMG/M metagenome (GOLD analysis project Ga0070723, IMG submission 67277) | Marine sediment microbial communities from the Atlantic coast under amendment with organic carbon and nitrate - tdAd00.2 | ecosystem: Environmental > Aquatic > Marine > Coastal > Sediment | place...
TTGTCGAATATGATATGCGTGGCGCGCGCGAGTGTTTCCAGCCGGGCACTGCCGGTGGCCAGCAGTCCCTCTGCCAGCAGGGTCCCGGTTGCAGCGCTGATAGCGGTCGGTGTGGCAAGCGACAGGGCGCAGGGGCAGGTCACCACCAGTACGGATACCAGCACCGGCAGCCAGTTCTGTGGATCGTGCTGCCACCAGTACAGGCCGGTGGCGCAGGCAAGCAGCAGTACGCCAAGTACGAAACCGCCAGCAACCCGGTCGGCGAGCAGGGTAATGGCCGGTTTTTCCTGTTGCGCCCGTTCCAGCAGGCGGGTGATTTCGGCGAGTACGGTATCAAGGCCGGTTTTCTCAACCTGCATAATCAGCGGGCTGTCCATATTGATGCTGCCGCCGATCAGCTGTGTACCGGGTGATTTCAGCAGCGGTGTACTTTCACCGCTCAACAATGCCTCGCTGACCCCGGAGTTACCAGATTCAACGGCGCCATCTGCGGGCACGCTGGCCCCCGGTTTGATGAGCACCCTGTCACCGGGCTGCAGTTCAGCCGCTGGAATGATGTCCTGCCTGTTTTCATCGCCCCCTGAACCGAGACGGATGGCCATGGCAGGCAGCCCCTGTGCAAGGTTCTCGGCGGTCTCGGCCCCGCGTTTGCGCGCCTGCATCTCGAAATAGCGGCTCACCAGCAGGAAAAATATGAACATTACAACCGAGTCATAGTAGACCTCACCCCGGCCAGTCAGCGTCGCGTGGAGGCTGCCGCCAAAGGCCACCAGGATACCAAGCGAGACCGGTACATCCATGCCGACGCTTCGGTTTTTCAGGTCGCGCCAGGCGCCGCGCAGGAACGGGGTGCCGGCGTAGAGCAGCACCGGGGCGGTCAGCAGCAAGCCGACCCAGCGGAACAGGTTTTTGAATTCATCCTCGATGCCGGACCAGTCGCCGACGTAGAGTGCAACCGATAACATCATCACCTGCATGCCAAGCACACCGGCGATGCCGATACGGCGCAGTTGCAGGCGGCGTTCACGCTCGCGTGCCTGCTGTTGCAGTAAAGGGTCGTAGGGGTGCGCCGTGTAGCCGATATTATGAATGGCCTGCAGGATCTCACTGAGCTTGATGCGGCTATCGTCCCAGCGGATGCGGGCGCGGTGGGTTGCGTAATTGATCTGTACTTCGAGGACGCCGGGCAATCGGCTGATATGGCGCTCGTTCAGCCAGATACAGGCTGCGCAGACAATGCCTTCAAGAATCAGGGCGGCCTCGTGTTCGTGTTCAGCGAGGTTGCGCACGAAGGTCTTCTGGATTTCCGGGTGATCGTACACCTGCGTTTGCTGGATAAATTCGGGGATCGCGGCCTCACCGGTGGGTGAGAGCTCGGTACGGTGCCGGTAAAAATCGGTATGGCCTGCATCGACGATGGCCTGCGCCACGGCCTGGCAGCCGTAACAGCACATCGGCTGTGGCTTGTCATTGATGGTTACTTTGAGATCCAGCCCGGCCGGTAGTGGCAGGCCGCAGTGAAAACACTGCTGTGCGGGCTCGTCGGCTTGTGCGGTGATGGCAGTGGCAGTTTTTGCTTGAGACACGTGTAATCCGTAATGGTTGATTCTTCCAGGCCCGCAGGAGAGTGTAGCGTACCCGGAAACCGCTACCGCCTGAATGCATAACCATAATTCAACAATGAGTTGATGCAGGTCAATTCGGATACCAGGCCCCATGCTGAATAATATGCTGCTATAAATATCCTGGCTGTGCCCGGAACCCTGGTGGCTGGTCTTGAATAACCGTCAGCTGTGAAGGATACTACGCACACCGCCGATCTGTGCGCGGCCATAAAATTATTTTCGGGGAGCCTGTCCTATGGTGCTGAAACACATCTGGGGTCTGTTTGTTAATCCCAAGCGCGAATGGGTCTCCATTCGTAACGACGAATGTACAGTGGGAAAATGCTATGCACTCCATGTAATGGTGCTGGCAGCGATTCCTGCAATCTCCGGGTTTATCGGAACAACACAGTTTGGCTGGCAAATCGGTGTCGGTGATCCGGTCAAGCTGACGTTGGCGAGTGCAGGCATGATTTCCATCATGTACTACTTCGCGATGCTGGTAGGTGTCTATGCGATTGGCTGGATGATTCACTGGATGGGCAAGACCTACGATGCCGATGTACCGCTGGCACAATGCGTGGTGCTGGCGGCCTACACCGCAACACCGTTGTTTCTCATCGGTATTATGGAGCTCTACCCGGTGCTGTGGTTGAACATGGTCGTGGGTATCGTGGCGCTGGCCTACACCGTTTTCCTTTTATACAGCGGTGTACCAATCATGATGGACATCTCTGAAGATCGCGGATTCCTGTTTTCCAGCGCGGTACTGGCAGTTGGACTGGTGGCGTTTGTCGGGCTACTGGCAGTGACTGCGTTACTGTGGGGAATGGGACTTGAACCGCAATTCACGCAATAGCCATACAGGGAACCCAATGTATCAGTTAATAAAGTCAGGGAGGTCGGCATGACCGATCAGCAAACCTACAACTACAAGGTGGTCCGGCAGTTTTCGATCATGGCCCTCGTCTGGGCAGTCATCGGTATGCTGGTAGGCGTAATCATTGCCGCACAGCTGGCCTGGCCGGTGTTGAACTTCGATATTCCATGGCTGACCTTTGGCCGTCTGCGGCCGTTGCACACCAACGCGGTCGTTTTTGCCTTCGGTGGCAGTGCATTGTTTGCCACGTCCTATTATGTCGTGCAGCGCACCTGCCACGTGCGCCTGATCTGTGACAAGCTGGCAGCCTTTACCTTTTGGGGCTGGCAGCTGGTGATTGTACTGGCAGTGATTACCCTGCCGCTTGGCATCACCCAGAGCAAGGAATACGCCGAACTGGAATGGCCCATTGATATCCTGATCACCATGGTCTGGGTTTCCTACGCGGTGGTGTTCTTCGGGACGATTATGAAACGCCGTGTCCCGCATATCTACGTGGCCAACTGGTTTTTTGGCGCTTTTATTCTCACCATCGCGATACTGCATCTTTTCAACAGCGCGGCAGTACCGGTAACCCTGACCAAGTCCTATTCGGCCTACGCCGGTGTGCAGGATGCCATGGTGCAGTGGTGGTATGGCCATAATGCGGTCGGTTTCTTTCTGACGGCCGGCTTCCTCGGCATGATGTACTACTTCGTACCGAAGCAGGCCGGACGCCCGGTATATTCCTATCGCCTGTCAGTTGTGCACTTCTGGGCGCTGATCTTTACCTATATATGGGCGGGCCCGCACCACCTGCATTACACGGCCCTGCCGGACTGGACCCAGTCACTTGGCATGATCATGTCGCTGATTCTGCTGGCACCCTCCTGGGGTGGCATGATCAATGGCATCATGACGCTGTCCGGTGCCTGGGAGAAACTACGTACCGATCCGGTACTGCGCCTGCTGATTGTTTCCATATCCTTCTATGGCATGTCCACCTTCGAGGGCCCGATGATGGCCATCAAGACGGTGAATGCCCTGTCGCACTACACGGACTGGACCATCGGTCATGTGCATTCCGGTGCACTGGGCTGGGTGGCGCTGGTTTCCATGGGCAGCATGTACTACCTGATCCCGCGTCTGTTCAATCGTGAACTGTACAGCCTGAAACTCGTTGAGGTGCACTTCTGGACGGCAACCATCGGTATCGTCCTCTACATCTCATCCATGTGGGTGGCTGGCATCATGCAGGGCCTGATGTGGCGCGCCACCAATGCCGACGGCACACTGACCTACAGTTTTGTGGAATCGGTGCAGGCCATGCATCCGTACTTCATCGTGCGCTTTCTGGGTGGCGGGTTCTTCCTGTTCGGCGCCTGCGTGATGGCCTGGAATATCTGGAAGACTATCCAGGGCGCCAAGCCGGCGGTTGCAACCATCCCCGAACCTGCTGTGGCCCACTGAGGAGACGATCATGGCATTTGGACATGACAAGATTGAAAAAAATATCGGCTTGATGATCATCCTGATTATCATCGTTGTATCCATCGGTGGACTGGTGCAGATCGTGCCGCTGTTTTTTCAGCACTCCCTGACGGAGCCGGTTGCCGGACTGAAACCCTATTCGCCGTTACGACTTGCCGGGCGTGATGTGTACGTGCGCGAGGGATGTTACCTGTGTCATTCACAGATGATCCGTCCATTCCGTGCCGAGACCGAGCGTTACGGGCATTACTCGGTGGCTGGCGAGTTCGTCTATGACCGGCCTTTTCAGTGGGGATCCAAGCGAACCGGGCCTGACTTGCACCGTGTTGGCGGTCGCTACAGCGATGAATGGCACCGGGTACACCTGAACAATCCACGTGACGTGGTGCCCGAATCCATCATGCCGGGTTACCCCTGGCTGGAGCAGACCCCGGCTGATGCCAGCGCTATCAAGAAAAAACTGGAAACACTGCGGATGCTGGGTGCGCCGTATTCCGATGCTGATATCGAAAATGCGCCTGCCGCACTTGAGGGCAAGACGGAACTGGATGCCATGATTGCCTATTTGCAGGGGCTTGGCATCGAGATCAAGATGCGGAGATAAGCACTATGGATTACGTAAATATACTGTCAATCTGGACCATCGTGGTGATGGTGGTGTTTATCGGAATCGTGCTGTGGGCCTGGAGTGGCAAGCGCAAGCAGAGTTTTGACGAGGCAGCGAATATCCCGTTCCATGAGGATGATGCGTTGCCTGCAGATACAATTTCCAAGGAGAAATCCCATGGCTGATTTTACCAGCGGCTTCTGGAACTGGTTCATCATCATTCCGACCGTCCTCGGGATCCTTGCCTGTTTTTTGCTGATCCGCTGGCTGTCCTCGGATATCAAGCCGGAGGACCAGGGCAAGGAGATGGATCATGTATGGGACGGGGACCTGGTCGAGCTGAATAATCCCCTGCCACGCTGGTGGCTGAACCTGTTCTACATCACACTGTTCTTTAGTATCGGCTACCTGGTGCTGTACCCCGGGCTGGGTACATTCAAAGGTATGCTGGGCTGGACACAGGTTGGACAGTACCAGCGCGAGGTCGATCTTGCTGATGCGAAGTTTGGCCCGTTGTTCAAGCGCTTTGCAGAAATGGATCTTGTTACTGTTTCGGCAGATCCCGATGCCCAACGCATGGGTGAGCGTATGTTTGTGAGTTACTGTGCCACCTGTCATGGTTCAGATGCGCGTGGCGCGCGCGGGTTCCCGAACCTGCGTGACAATGACTGGTTATACGGTGGTGAGCCGGAAACGATCAAGCAGACTATCCTCGATGGCCGTACTGGCGTGATGCCTGGCTGGGAAGCGGCATTGGGTGGTGAAGCCGGCGTTTCTGACATGACCGAATATGTGTACAGCCTGAGTGGCCGCAAGGTCGATCAGGATGCGGCCATGCGCGGCAAGGAAAAATTCGCCATGCTGTGCGTGGCTTGCCACGGCACCGATGGTACCGGCAACCAGGCACTGGGTGCCCCGAACCTGACCGATAATATCTGGCTGCACGGTGGTACGCGCACGCGCGTGACGGAAACAATAGCCAGGGGGCGTACCGGCCAAATGCCGCCGCACCGCGAGTTCCTCGGTGAGGAGAAGGCACACTTGCTGGCAGCCTATGTTTACAGTCTGCAAACCGGCCAGACTGAAGAAGACTAAATGGCTTGATGGAAGAACAGCAGGTACCCAAAACACAGAAATGCATTGCGGTGTTGTGGCCGTCCTTCCTGGTGGCCATCGTTGCTACCGGGCTGTTTTTTTCCGCCTTTGATCCGGACGATCTGTATCCGTTCGGTAATACTACCGAGGTCAGCCGGCTCGGTATCTACTCAATCGGTTTCCTGTGTTTCTGGCTGATCTCGACCCTCGCAGGCGTTGGCACCCTGTATTTCGCAATCACCAACTGCATGCGCCGGAACGTCGGGAAGCAGGACTGACAGAGCACCAGACCCCTGATGACTGACGACCCCAAAACGCCTGCACTCGCGGGCACTGCTGACGAGCAGGTTTCACAGTCTCTCTACGCCAAGGCCGAGAAGATATATCCGCGCGAGGTGCATGGCCTGTTTGCGCGCTTGCGTACTCTCGGGGTCCTCGGTCTGCTCGGTATTTACTACGGTTTGCCATGGCTGCAGTGGGATGGTCACCAGGCTCTTTTGTTCGATCTGCCGGCCCGCAAGTTCCATATCTTTTTCATCACGCTCTGGCCGCAGGATTTTATCTACCTTGCCGCGCTGCTGATTATCGCCGGGCTCTCGCTGTTTTTTGTCACCGCCATTGCCGGGCGCATCTGGTGCGGTTATGCCTGTCCACAGACGGTGTGGACCGAGGCATTTCTCTGGATCGAACGCAAGGTGGAAGGTGACCGTCTGAAGCAGCAGAAGCTGGATGCGCAGCCGATGAATGCGCGCAAGTTCCGCATCAAGGCCAGCAAGCATTTTCTCTGGATAGCCTTTGCCGGCTGGACCGGTTTCACCTTCGTGGGTTATTTCTCGCCAATCACCGAGCTTGCGCAGCGCCTGCTTGCTTTCAACCTCGGGCCGTGGGAAACATTCTGGGTGGTCTTCTACGGATTTGCTACCTACGGTAATGCCGGCTGGATGCGCGAGCAGGTGTGCAAGTACATGTGTCCCTATGCACGTTTCCAGAGTGCCATGTTCGACAGTGATACGCTGATTATTTCGTATCTTCCGGATCGGGGCGAGCCGCGCGGTTCGCGTAAACGCAGCGCCGATCCAACGGCGCTGGGTATTGGCGACTGCATCGATTGCAAGATGTGCGTACAGGTGTGTCCAACAGGTATAGATATCCGCGATGGCCTGCAATACGACTGCATTGCCTGCTCGGCATGCATTGATGCCTGCGATGACGTGATGGACAAGATGGGCTATGAAAAGGGCCTGATCAAGTACACCACCGAGAATGCCATGCAGGGTAAAGTGGTACACCTTGTCCGGCCGCGCATCATTATTTACGCGCTGATCCTGGCCGGCATTATGGGGCTGTTTGCATACTCTTTTGTGACACGTGTGGCACTTGGCCTTGACGTAATCCGCGACCGCAACCAGTTGTATCGCGAGACCAATGAGGGTCTGATCGAGAATGTCTATACACTGAAGATTCTCAACATGGATACTGCCGCTCACAGCTATCAACTGGAAGCCTCTGGTATAGACGGACTGGAATTGTACAAGGACCTGGGGGTGATCAAGGTACCCGCCGGGGGCGTGCTTGAACTACCGGTACGGCTGCGGGCAGAAGAAGGTGCCCTTGAGGCGCGCAGCAGTGAGGTCAAATTTTACCTGGTTGCATCTGACAAGCCGGAGTTGGCCGCCGTGGAAGATGCCCGCTTCCTGGGGCCTAGCTATGATTGAGACGAGACCCTGGTACCGTGAACCCTGGGTGTGGTTAATGATTGCATTTCCGGCAGCGGCAGTAATTGGTGGCATGATTACCATTTATCTTGCCATCGTCAGCAGTGACGGGTTGGTGGAAGATGATTATTACAAGCGTGGCAAGACTATTAACCTGGAATTGGCGCGAGACCAGCTTGCAGCACACCGGGAATTAGAGGCAATACTCGGGATAAATTCACAGACCAGACAGGTAACGGTGAGACTGGAGTCCCGTGACTATGTGCGTCCGGAGCGCATCAGTCTTTTATTATTGCATCCCACGCGAGCTGGCAAAGACCAGCGTATCGAGCTGGAGCCTGGCGGAAAGGGTGCCTATATCGGCACAGTAACACCGGTTGAACCGGCCAGCTGGCATGTGCAACTGGAAACGGGTGACTGGCGATTGTCCGGTAGAATGCAATTGCCCGGGCAGACAACACTCAGGCTTGTGCCGCAAAACATGCCGATTGCAAACAGTCCGAACCTGCAATAACCAGCCGGCTTCCGGCAGATACCCGATCAACATGGTTACAGAACTGACGGTAGGCGCAGCATTCCTGGTCGGCCTGCTGGGTTCGACCCACTGCATTGGCATGTGCGGCGGTATCGTTGGTGCGCTGACGCTGGGTATCGATAGTCCTGTCCGGAAATCACCCTGGCGTTTACCGGCCTTTCTGCTTGCCTACAACAGTGGGCGTATCCTGAGTTATACGATAGCCGGTGGAATTACCGGTTTTCTTGGCGGGCAACTTGTAAGGCTGGAGTGGGGCATTGATTTCCCGCTGGGTGGGATAATAGCCGGCCTGTTTATGATAGCGCTTGGTCTTTATTTGACGGGCTGGTGGCGGGTCCTCACCGTGCTGGAGAAGTCAGGCGCGCATCTCTGGAAACGTATCGAACCGCTGGGACGGCGGCTGTTGCCTGTTAACAGCCTGTTACAGGCGTTTGCGCTGGGTATGTTGTGGGGCTGGCTGCCTTGCGGGCTTGTGTATGCGGCACTTGCCTGGTCGCTGACCACGGCAGATGCAGGCCACGGCGCATTATTAATGCTTGGTTTTGGCCTGGGAACTTTGCCGATGCTGTTGCTGATGGGTGGGGCTGCAGAGCAATTGAACAGGTTTGTGCGCTCACCACAGGTACGAAAAATTGCCGGCCTGATGATTATTGGCCTGGGTGTTTATATGTTGTGGGCTGCATTCCAGGGCGGAGCGCATGTGCACCATCATTAAACAGATAATTATTGTAGGAGCGGATCGCATCCGCGATGATGCCCCTGCAAAACCTTCATCGCGGATGCGATCCGCTCCTACAGCTATCTTCTGTTACCATGGATAAACACAGCAATAATTTATCAATCATTCAAGTCAAACTATGAAAATACTTGTCACAGGTGCAGCCGGGTTTATCGGGTCAGCGTTGTCTTTACGCTTGCTGGAGCGTGGTGACGAGGTGATCGGGGTTGATAATCTCGATCCCTACTATGATATCGGTTTGAAAGAAGCGCGGCTGGCGCGTACCAATGCCTATGATGGTTTTACTGATATACGTGCCAGTATTGCGGATCGTGATGCAATGGCGGAGCTCTTCAAAGAATATCAGCCGCAGCGTGTCGTCAACACGGCTGCGCAAGCCGGTGTGCGTTATTCACTGGAAAATCCGTTGGCCTATGTTGATACCAACCTGCTTGGTTTTGCCAATATTCTTGAAGGCTGCCGGCACAATGGTGTTGAATCGCTTGTCTACGCGTCCAGCAGCTCCGTGTATGGCTCAAATACAAATATGCCGTTCTCTGTGCATGACAATGTGGATCATCCAGTCAGCCTGTATGCGGCCAGCAAGAAAGCCAATGAACTGATGGCGCACACCTATAGCCACCTGTACGGCCTGCCAACCACCGGTCTGCGTTTCTTTACCGTGTACGGGCCATGGGGCCGGCCCGACATGGCCTATTTCAGCTTTACGAAAAAGATACTGGCAGGGGAGTCCATCGATATTTTCAACAACGGCAACCATCAACGTGACTTCACCTACATTGATGACATTGTTGAGGGCGTGATACGCATACTGGATAAAATACCGCAGCCGAATCCGGACTGGTCCGGTGATAACCCGGACGCGGCAAGCAGTTCCGCGCCGTACCGTTTGTACAATATCGGCAATAACACCACGGTCGAGTTGATGCGTTACCTCGAGGTGTTGGAGGACTGTCTCGGCAAGAAGGCAGAAAAGAACATGTTGCCCCTGCAGCCGGGGGATGTGCAGGCGACGTACGCGGACATAGACGACCTGGTGCGCGATGTCGGTTACCGGCCTGAGACCACCATAGAAGAGGGCCTTGCGCGGTTTGTAGACTGGTACCGGGATTTCTACAAGGATTGAGCCTGATTACAGGCGTTGTTTTATGTTTTATAATCCTGCTGAAGTTAATGATGTAACGTGTTGTTTAAATAACATTAATATTTAACGGGTAATTATAATGCAGGAACAGGGTTGTGGGCGTGAGCCGTTTGCCTTGCGTGTAATCGGCGATAGTATGTCACCGGAATTCAAGGATGGCTGCATCATTATTATCGACCCGGAAGGCGTCATGAACGATGGTTCCTACGTGCTGGCACGACACGGCGAGGAGCATATTTTTCGCCAGCTGGTATTCGGCGATGGCTGCTACCAGCTCAAGGCGCTTGAAGCAGGGCATGAAGTAATCGAGTTAGCAGACCTGTCATCGATCGAAGGTGTTGTTATTCAGCAGGCAGGGCGCAGAAAGGCAGACCGCAAGCACTACAGCTGAATGAGGCTTCTGTAGGAGCGGATCTCATCCGCGATGTTCTTCGTCATACCCTTTAATCGCGCCTGCAAGGCGCTCCTGCACCAATAGACATACCTGTAGGAGCGCCTTGCAGGCGCGATTGGGTTACGTGCAAATTTACCATCGCGGATGAGATCCGCTCCTACAGCAATACGATATACCTTAGTCTTCAGGCTTTACCTGGCTCGGGCGCAGGTGGACGGTAAAATATTCGTCTGACCAGTCAAGCGGAACTGTCTGACCGGTTCCATCGACAAGTGGTAATTCATAGTCATTCCAGCCGCGCAGGCCTGTTTTCAGGGAGCTGACCTTCTTGAAACCCATCATTTCCATGGTAAGGGCGGCCAGGGCGCTGCGGTTCCCGGAGCGGCATACAACAACAACCTCACGCTCGCGCGCCTCTGCCAGTACGCCAACTGTTTCCTCATAACCATATTCACAGGCAGATTCAAGAATGCCCCGTGGAACATGCAGCGATCCCTGGATATGCATTGCGCTGAATTCACCCGGTTCGCAAACATCGAGAATCAGTGGCGGGGTATCACCCGCAAGTTTTTCTTCTACATCCCAGGGAAATACTTCATTGATATTGGGTAGGCACTCTGCAACCAGTTCGGCAAACCGTTTCATGGTAGATGGTTCCTGTGTTAATGCTCGCTGCGATTGGTGCGCAGGCCGTGTTCTACAGCGAGCACGGCAGCCTCGACACGGGAGTGAATTCCCAGTTTGCGAAGAATGGATTTGACATGCAGTTTGACCGTTCCGTCCGAGATGCCCAGGTTGCGGGCAATCACCTTGTTACTCTGGCCCTCGGCCAGCAGGGACAGTATTTCATTTTCACGCGGTGTCAGCTTGGCAAACGGACTCTCTTCAGCCGGGGTAATGCTGTCACCCTGTACAACCCGTGCGAGTACCGGAGCAAGGTCGGGCGCAACCACTGTCTTGCCGGCAACGATGTCGCGTAAAGCCAGCACCAGCTGGTCCGGTTCCATGTCTTTTAACAGGTAACCCTGGGCGCCACTGCGTAATGATTCCACCAGGTCACGTTCATCGCTACTGGTGGTCAGCATGGCTATCGGGTTGGTGAAGCCGCTTTTGCGTAACTGGCGCAGCACGTCCATGCCGCCCATCTCTGGCATGCGCATATCCAGCAGAACCACGTCCGGCTTGAGTTCGGCTGCGAGGCGCAAACCTTCCTGCCCGGTGCCTACAGCGGCGAGGACGTTGATATCCCGGCGGCTCAGCAAGCCCTCCAGTCCTTCACGAAACAGGGTGTGGTCATCAACAAGTAGAATATTCAGGCTCATACGAGTTTGCCTGCCTTCTCAGGGGGTTGGAGTTCAAGTACAACACGGGTGCCTTCGCCGGGTTCACTTTCGATGCGCAGCTCACCACCCAGGCGTGCAGCACGTTCGCGCATGATGGTAAGGCCAATGTGTTCACCGGGCGAGCCATAAACCTTTTTATTGATGCCGATGCCATCATCTTCGATCAGAATATGGCATTTACCTTCAAGGTTATCTTTCAGCATGATACGTACGGTCTTGGCCTGACTGTGTTTGCGAATGTTCCATAATGATTCCTGAATTATACGCAAGATCTGTGTTTCGGCATCCTTTGAGAGCTCCGTCACGGCCCATTCCTTCTGGAAGTAGGTCTTGATATGTGATTCGTTGCGGAACTGGCCGATAATCTGTTCAATGGCCTCGAGCAGGCCGCGTTTGTAGACAGGTGCGCGGAAATTTGCAATAAGACTGCGCAGGTCAGTATTGGCCTCATCCATGTTGCGCTCGATCTGTTCAAGTTGCTGCCAGGTGAGCGACTCATCATCCTGGTGCATGGTTTCGTCCAGTACACGGATCTGGAGACGCAGGCTGGCCATGGTCTGGGCCAGCGAATCATGCAGTTCATGTGCAATGCGTGTGCGTTCTTCATTGATCAGGTGCTGGCGGCTTTCCTCGTCGCTGCGTGATTTCTCGATGGCAATACTGAGATGGTGGGCGATACTGGTGAGCAATGGTTTTACATTATCAATCTGTTCTATCAGTTTGATGTCAAGGAACAGGTTAATAACCCCGGTTACCTTGCCACGATAGCGCATTGGTATGGATGCCAGGCCGGTGTTGTCGCGCTCGAAGAACTTCCGGCCTGCAATTTTTTCACATTTATCCAGGTTAAGTTCAACCCATATTTTCCCTTCAGTGGCAGCACGTTCATACAGGCAGAGGCGTACGTCCGGGCGGTCAGGCAGGATCAGTGATTCATCTATTCCGCTGCTGGCAGAGAGATTCATGCGGCCATCTTTATCCAGAACCCAGATGGCGGCAGCCTGTGCGTAGGTGATTCGTTTCAGCGTGTACAGAAACCGTATCAGCAAGTCATCAAGGCCATGTGCGGTGTTGATGCTGGAGACGACTTCATAAAGGATTTGCAGGGACTTTTCCTCGAGTTCCTGTTCATTGTATCTTGCGGTGCCACTTCTGTTTCCACTGGCGGGTATTGAGGTGACGAGTGTGTTCAGATCGTTTGCAAGATCGGCAAATGCGCCGTAGTTCGAAGACGGTATAGGATCGGTGTAACGGCCTTCACGTTTTCTTCTGGCCCAGTTTCTTATGTGGTTCAGGGGCTCCAGCAAGTGGTTCTGGACCAGTGCAAGGGTGGAAACCAGCAGGCCGGTACCACTGACAAACAGGATGACACCCATGATGGTGCGGTTCAGCGTTGTGATTGATTCCATCCTGTTGAGGATGAAGAGAAAGCTGGAAATCGCGAGTATTACCAGCAGTCCTGCCAGGCGTAGCAGTAAACGGCTCCTCATGGTGCGATCTGTTGGTGATGCGTTCATGGTCAGGGATCCAGGAGCAAATGCCACCACGGTGCTGGCTCAGGCAGGTGGCGTGTAGTTGGCATCATTGGGATTCATGAAAATAAACTGGTATTCGCCGGGTTCCAGCTCGACATAATCCAGCGTTGTGCCTTCGAGCAGGATTTTGCTGGTTTCCGAGATAACAACATTGATCCCCTCGGAGGTGATGTGCAGGTCCCCCTCGAGCTGGTTGTCATCAAAGCCCATCCCGTAATGAATACTGCCATCCGGGTTACGGCTGGCAGCAATTCTCATGGAGAGGCCATCCATGTTTCCCTGGCTTGCCGAGGCATTGATCTGTTTAGCGGCGGCTGGTGTGATTGTAATCATGCGTGGGTAACTTCCTGATAACTATTCAATGGAGCCATTATAAAGTGGTGTGCCTTATTTGTCTCAGACCTGAATGGCAGTTAGTTAAGGGACCAGGATACCGGGGAGGCGGGGCTTTAGCCCCGCTATGGGCGGGACTAAAGTCCCACCTCCAAACCAATTCAGGCTTAAGTAAGTGCCATTCGTCTCAGATCTTGCTTTTCCTGACAAATTCAACAAATCTCCGGGCCCAGCGGTGCTGCTCCGTATCGCGCATGTGGCTGTAGCAGGCGAGCAGCCGATTGATGACAATACCGTCATTTTTGCCATCTACACCGGTGCCGCGTTTAACCGTGTAGGCAAATTTCAGCGGGCTGGATACATTTTCCAGGCTCGAATAATGGAATTCATGGGCAGAGAATTCGGCCTGTTGTGGCGCCCCGGGCCAGATTGAATTTTCTGTTTCCTGCAGGCGCACATAGCCGCGGCCCTGTGGGTGTGTATGCATGATGATGTCAGCGGGGATTATGCCGACCATTTCGCTTTTCCGGTCTTTCCAGCTGAGACTGCGGGCGAGGTACATCAGGCCGCCGCACTCCGCGTAGGCCGGCATTCCATTTTCAATGGCCTGCCTGATTGCGGCCCTGAGTTCGCAGTTAGCCTCGAGCAGTTGCATTCGGCTTTCCGGGAAGCCGCCACCGATGAATAAACCATCGACATCCGGCAGGGCCCTGTCATGCAGAGTATCAAACATCACCAGTTCTGCACCGGCCCGATTCAGTGCATCGAGGTCGTCCGGGTAATAAAAACCAAAGGCGGAATCCCGGGCGATACCAATGCGTACCGTCTTGCCGGGTATTTTACCCGCGGCCTGCAACGGTTTGAAAGAGAGTGGTGCCTGCCCCGTAAGGGTCAGCAATCGATCAAGATCAACCTGTGCCTCGATAAGGTCGCGAATATGACGAATCTTGTTGTGTGCCGAGGCCTCTTCGTTACTTGGAATGAGCCCGAGATGCCGCTCGGTGATTTCCAGGGAGCTGTCCCGGTGGACGCCGCCAATCACTGCGACATCGGTATAGTGTTCGATGACGGCACGTAACTTGGCTTCATGACGACTGCCACCGAGCTGGTTGAGGATGACCCCGGCGATTTTGATTTCCGGATCAAATGCCTGGTAACCAAGAATCAGCGGGGCAATGCCACGTGTCATGCCACGTGCATCAAGCACCAGGACGACGGGTGAGTCGAGCAGTTTTGCAAGCGCGGCATTACTGTTGCTGCCATCCAGGTCGAGACCGTCATACAGCCCCTTGTTGCCTTCAACCAGTGCTATGTCTGCATTATCTGAATAATGGCCGGTAGTCGTGAGGATTTCCCCGTGCGACATATTGTAGAAATCGAGATTGTGACAGGGACGGCCGGCAGCCTGGCCAAGCCACATGGGATCGATGTAATCGGGGCCTTTCTTGAAGGGCTGTACAGCCAGTCCGCGTTCAGCCAGTGCTGCACACAGTCCCACCGTGATAGTGGTTTTGCCGGAGGACTTGTGGGCTGCCGAAATCAGCAGGCGGGACATGACTGGATATAGGTCAGGTGTTCCTGACAGGTCTCAATTGCTGTTCAGGCAGCCGCTTCTTTATCGGCTGAGTAGTGCGGATCAACCTGCTCATCAGCAAGGCTGACCGGCAAGAAACGCAGTACCCTGACGCCGACAACAGTGGCAGCCAGTGCAACGGCAATGCCGCTGAAACCGAGAATAATTTCCGGCAGGCTGGGTGTGTAACTGGCAATGACGCCATCAAAGAACGAACTGCTCACTTCCTTGCCCGGGAATAATTCCATGGGATAGGCCTGGCCGCCAATGATGATGACGTACATTTGTGCGAGTCCGCCGATGATAACCAGCAGCGAGGAAATCCCGATCCAGCCACGCGATTTTCCGGTAGAGGGATGGTAAAGCAGAGCCAGCGGCAGCAGGCTGCCAAGTCCGATCTGCACGATCCAGAACAGCTGGGTATAGATGCCGCCATCCATCAACAGGAAGCGTTCCACCCCGTGGCGCTCGGTGATGTACAGGTTGGTCAGGTGATAGACCATGACAAAATACAGCACTGCGGCGATGAATACGCCCAGCAGGTTTTTCAGGCGCATCAAGGTAGCATCGCCCAGCGGGCGGTCGGACCAGTTGTACAGGGCCATCAGGACCAGTATGAAAAATGCCAGGCCGAACGAGAAGGACATGATGATGAACATCGGTGCCAGCAGGGCCGCATCGTAGGCCTCGCGTGCGACCAGGAAACCAAAGATGGAACCGGTACCGGTGGTCAGGATCAGGCGCCAGATAAAGGCGGAAAAGCCGGCCAGTCTGGTGAAGCGATTCATCTTCTGTTCCATCATCATCCAGATGTAGACGCCGACAACGGCCATGAAGCCGGTGTACAGCATGATGTTCCAGGCGAAGATGGACTTGAAGTTGTAATAGGTCATGGCAACGATGAGCCGGTCAGGTCGGCCGAGATCAAGTACCAGTACGGCGAGGCCGCCGACAAGCAGGGCAATAGCCAGCAGACCGGACAGGCGCGCCAGTGGTTTGTAGGCGCTCTTGCTGAAGACCGAACTGATGGAGGCGACGTTGAGTGCTCCGGATGCTGCCACAATCAGGAATACGGCAAATACGTGGGGTGTTCCCCAGATAATCTGGTTGGACATGCCGGTCACCCAGTGACCGTTATGTTCCATGTAATACGCAGCACCGAGGCCGGCGAGTACGAATACACCGATAAACCCGAGCAGCATGTAGAACGGCAGGCCGCCGTTAATTTCCCTGAAATCCAGTGTTTTCATCAGATCCCCCGGTAACGCACGCCGGTATTGAGAGCCAGGTCCGCACGGATCTGGCGAGTGTTGTGCTGTTTAAGCTGTGTTGAGATTTCGCTCGATGGATCGTTCAGATCCCCGAAGATCATCGCATTGTGATTTTCTGCCGAGCAGGCCTCGACACAGGCCGGTGTCCGGCCGTCATCAACCCGGTGGACACAGAAGGTGCAGGATTCGACGGTACCCTTGCCGCGTGGGGCGTGTGGCATCTGGTCCTGCAGGGTTTCATGGATGAACGAGCGGGCCTTGTACGGGCAGGCCATCATGCAATAGCGGCAGCCGATGCAGATATGCTTGTCGACCAGTACGATGCCATCTTCACGTTTGAAGGAGGCACCCGTCGGGCAGACATCAACACAGGGTGGCTTTTCGCAGTGCTGGCAAAGCAGGGGCAGTGTTTGTGTATGCCCGGTCTGCTTGTCTTTCAGCTTGACCTTGCGTATCCACTGGGCATCGGTTGCGGGCCTGTCAAAACCGGTCAGGCCGTGTTCATCATTACAGGCCTGCACGCAGTCATTGCAACCTTCGGCGCATTTGTTTGAATCAATCAACATGCCCCAGCGCACATCACTGCTGACTGCATCCCCGGTCGGTTTGGCATGGGCTATCTCGTGCAGCATGACACCGGGAACAACAGCCATTCCTGCTGCTGCAGTTGCCGTGCCACTGAGAAAGCGGCGACGGTAGAGATCGATGTTCGACTCGCTACTCATTGCTGCCCCCCGGATACGAGCACCTGCAGGTTTTCCGGTGTCAGTGTGTCTGCTTCGCCAGCCGGTTTAATGCGCTGTGAAAGGGCTGTCGGTGACAGCGAATGCAGATGACTGCCGGTCTCGACCGGACGATCTGCATGGCACTGAAAACAGTCAACGCTGACCGCTGCATAGGTATGACAACTGTTGCAGAAATGTTTTTCACTGCTGACACGTGGTGCATCCGGTGCATCACTGACATGACAATTGATGCACTCGACCAGGCTGTGTTGCTTGTCACGAATGCCTTCGTGCACCGTTGCATCGCGCTGGTGGAGGATATACTCCATGTGGTTCACGCGCATGTCCTGGGTTTCCTCCACGCAGCCCTGTGCCTCGCTGAAGCGGCCCTGGGCTTCCGGAATATAGGGCAACAGGTCGTCTGCCATGGCTGGCGCAACCGTGCCAGCCAGCATGGACAGGGCGAGGACGATGAAGCGTGTATATTGCATCGGTAGGTCTCGTCGCTTTGTTAGTGATCGCCCATGGCCATGTCGATATAGCCGGTGGGGCAGACATCTGCACAGATGTGGCAACCGATGCACTTGTTATAGTCGGTATCGACATAACGGCCCATCGTGGCCTGGTCTTTCTTGACCCTGAAGATGGCATCCTGCGGGCAATAGATAACGCAGTTGTCACACTCGAAGCACATGCCGCAACTCATGCAGCGACCGGCTTCCTCAATGGCGGTTTCAGTGCTCAGGCCAACGCCGCGTTCTTCAAAATGCCCGAGCACTTCCTCGGCAGAAGGACCATGGGCAGTCCGCTTGTGTCTCGGTGTGAACGGAAAATGCCCGAGAAACAGCCGGTCCGAGGCAATAATCTCGGCACTGGATCGGTCCTCAAAGTTGTGTACGGCAAAATTGGCATCCGCTGTACCACGCAGGTCGCCCTGTTCTGCAACATCGTATTCACCGGGCGACAGGTTGGTTTCAGTTAACTTTTGCAGCAACTCAAACTGATGCACATCCACTTTCGGCCGTTTTTTCTGGTCTTCCTGTTTCAGGTAATGGTCAATGCTCTCCGAGGCGATTGAGGCCTGGCCGATAGCGGTTGTCAGCAGGTGAGGACGAACGATGTCACCGGCAACGAAGTGGCCTTCGCGCCCCGGAACCTGGTAGAAAGAATCTGCATCAATCAGTCCACGGCCGTTGTCCAGCGATTCCAGCCCTTCACTCAGGTCGCCACCCTGGCCGATGGCCGAGACGACCAGGTCGCATTCGATTTCATACTCTGTTCCCTCAACAGGGATCGGACGGCCTTCTTCCATCTTGCACTTGGCCATCTTCAGGGCTTTTGCACGACCATCATCATCAAGGATGACCTCGACCGGCATAACGCCATTGTCGATGCGAACACCCTCATGCAATGCGTCATGAACCTCGTGCTCGGTTGCGGTCATTTCTTCACGCTCAAACAGGGAGGTCAGGGTGACATCAGCGCCTTCACGTGCGGCGGCGGAAGCAGCATCATGTGCTACGTACCCGCCGATTACCTGCTCGGGACGGTCTTTCTTGTCCAGGTTGTCGATCTTGCCGAGGCGGCGAGCGACCGAGACCACATCGATGGAGGTATCACCGCCACCCACACAAACAACCTTGTTGGCAGTGACCTTCATGGTGCCTTTATTAAAGGCCTCCAGAAATGCCACACCGGTTACACAGTTCGGGGCGTCGCTGTTGGGTACCGGAAGACTGCGACCTGATTTACATCCAAGTGCCCAGAGGATTGCATCGTATTCCTTTTCGACTTCCTCGATTGAGACATCTTTACCGACGCGGGTGTTCATACGCAGTTCGATACCACCCATGTCAACAATACGCTGACATTCATGGTTCAATACGTCACGCGGAGTACGGTAGCCCGGGATGCCATAACGCATCATGCCACCGAGTTCCTCATGGTCATCGAAGATTGTGCTGCCGTGGCCGAGACGCCGCAGCTGGTAGGCAGCGGCCATGCCGGCTGGTCCACCACCGATGATGGCAATCTTCTTGCCGCTCAGCGTGGCTGAATTGTCAAAGGTATATTTGTGCTCAAAGGCAGAATCACCGATGAACTGCTCAACTGAATTGATACCGACGAAGTCTTCAACATTGTTACGGTTACAGCCGTCCTGACAGGGAGCAGGGCAGACACGACCCATCATGGACGGGAAGGGGTTGGCGTCGGTTGAACGGCGGAAGGCATATTCCTCCATGCTCATCTCACCAACTGGTTTTTCGATACCGTTGATGATCTGCAGATAACCGCGGACATCTTCACCGGACGGGCAGCTGCCCTGGCATGGCGGAGTACGGTGCACATAGGTCGGGCACTTGTACGAGGTATCTTCATTGAAGATGTCATCGCCTTTGCGCTTGTATGTGTAGTCGCCTTCTTCAAAGCGGCGGAATGTCAGAACTTCTTTTTCCATGTCATCTCGAGAGGTTGCCATGTCTTTCTCCTGGAATCGAATTCAAATTCTATTGTTTGTTGCCAAGCACAATCGCGTTGCTGACCAACTGGTGCACGCTGACAATGCTGTCCATCTGGAAGCCGTAGTACGGCATAACCTTCGCGAACTGACTCTTGCAGATGGCGCAAATCGCGGCCATGTGCGTGACGCCGTGTTCCTCGACGACGTGCTTCAGTGCCTCCATGCGAGGCAGGGCGCCCTTGACGCGCAGTTCCATGAGGTCGTCTGTAAGCAAACCGCCACCGCCGCCACAGCAGTAGGTTGCGTCGTGGATGGTGTCCTGTGGCATATCATAAAAATGGTTAACACTGGCCCTGATTACATCCCTGGGAATGGTGAACTGGCCGCCGGGTTTTGATCCCATGCGCGAAGCACGTGCGACGTTGCAGGAATCATGGAAGGTCAGCACCATGTCGTCATTGGCTGACTTGTCCAGTGTTAACGCGCCACGCTGAATCAGGTCATGCGTAAATTCAAGAATGTGTTGTGGGACCGGGTAGTTCGGATCGAGGAAATCGAACGGGCCGGCCAGCGTATTCAGGAAGCTGTAGGCCACGCGCCATGCATGTCCGCACTCACCCATGATGATGCGTTTCACGCCGAGGTCGAGGGCGGCCTCGCGGATGCGTTGTGAAACCTCGCGCATGTTTTCATAGCTGCCGATAAACATACCGAAGTTGGCGGCTTCACTGGCATAGGAACTCAGGGTCCAGCTGATACCGGCCTCGTGAAAGACCTTGGCATATCCCATCAGGCCATCAACATGAGGCTCGGCAAAGAAATCGGCCGAAGGTGTGACAACCAGTATGTCGGCGCCTTTCTCGTCCACCGGCAGGCGCACGGTTACGCCGGTTTCATCTTCAATGTCCTCTTCCAGCCCTTCCAGCGTGTCTCTAAGAGCGGGTTCCGGCAGGCCGAGGTTGTTACCGATCTTGTAGACCTTGGCGATAATTTCGTTGCAGTATTTCTGGCCAACACCGACCGTATCCATGATTTCGCGTGCAGCCATGGAAATTTCAGCGGTATCGATACCGTAGGGGCAGTAAACAGAACAACGCCGGCACTGTGAACACTGGTGAAAATAACTGTACCAGTCGTCCAGTACTTCTTTGGTCAGGTCAACGGCACCGACCAGTTTCGGGAAGTATTTACCGGCGAACGTGAAGTTGCGGCGGTAGACCTTGCGCAACAGGTCCTGGCGGGCAACCGGCATATTCTTCGGGTCACTTGTACCCAGGTAGTAGTGGCATTTGTCTGTGCAGGCGCCGCATTTTACGCAGGAATCAAGAAATACCTGGAAGCCGCGGTACTTGCCGCGCAATTCATCCATCTTGTCGAGGGCGACCTGTTCCCAGTTATCGACCAGTTCAGCCGGAAAGCCGAGTGGTTCCTGGTGCGCTTCCTTGGCAACAAACGGCTTGCTGTGTGCCATCACCCCTTCATGGATATGCGGGATTTCCGGAAATTCCTTCAGTTCTGGTGTGTCGAAATCAGCCACGCCTGGTTCCTCTACTTGTTATCCAGCTCGGCAGCCCACGGTGCGATATGGCGTTGCTCGCGTGGATTGTCTACCTGGTTGCGGGTCGGGCTGAAAAATACGCCCGGTACATGCAACAGTTTGCTGATGGGGAAAATGATCATCAGGGTGGCGACCAGCCCCAGGTGAACCAGCAACAGCGGGTCTTCCGGGATCGGATGCCAGTTGAAGTACATCAGACCAAGAAAGAAGGCCTTCAGTGCCACAATATCTGTAGGGATGATGTAGTCCATCGCCATGCCGGTCATCGCGATCGCCAGTAACAGGGCCAGCATCAGGTGGTCCGAGAGGGCGGAGATATAACGAACCCTGTCGACCAGGAAACGACGTGCCCACAATCCGCCAAGTCCGGCGACCATGGCAAACGCGGCATACAATCCAAATGGCTGAATCAGGTCAACCCATAACCAGACCGGGTTGGTGAAGTAGCGTAAATGTCGTGCCAGCACAAGGAACATGCCGAAGTGGAACAGGTAGGCAAAGATCCAGATCCACTTGTTGGATCTGAACAGGCTTTCAAACCATGCAACTTCCCGAAACATGCGCAACACAACACCCTGGCGCGTGACCGGTGCCGGTGTCGTGGGTATCTTCAGTGGCGCCGGTGTTTTTGCGTATTGCCGGATCTTGGATGCCACGCCGACAACCAGTATGGCCGTGGCGGCATAGAACAACAGCGCATAAACAATGGTCCAGAACGGCATGTTTCCGGGCTCCTATAGCAGGGAAGAACAGTTGCGGTGCAGAGGGATGAACCTCTGCACCTGGTAACTGTTACTTAGACGCAGCCAGTCGGTTTTGGCAGACCGGCATACTTACAGGCCTGCTTTGCAGGACCGTAGGGAAACAGTTCATACAGGTATTTGCTGTTGCCCTTGTCCTTGCCGAGTTTTTTGCCAATGGCCTTGGTCAGTACGCGGACTGCCGGTGCGATCTGGTATTCCTCGTAGTACTCACGCAGGAAGTTGATGACTTCCCAGTGACTGTCAGTCAGTTCACAGTCGTCAATTTTTGCCATGACGTCTGCAACATCCTTGTCCCATGTGTTCAGGTCAGCCAGGTAACCTTCTTCATCAGTTTCGTAAGTCTTGCCATTTGCTTCAATGCTGCTCATTTGAAGTCTCCTCGTTGGGTGACGTTAGTCAGTTAAAAGTAATCAGAGCCAGGACTGAACCTTGTCATTTGCTTCGACAAGGTCAACAAAACCGGCGTAATCGATGATTTCAACACCATCAATTAACTTGTCTTCTGTAATGCCGCGCGCTGCAAGATCCGGTCCGAGAACCGACACCTTGCAATCACCCAGCATGGAAGCTGCTTTGCCGCTCTTGACGGCACCGTAGACACCATCCTCGATCAACAACAGTGCGTCGTCACTCTTCATGATTGAAGAGGCCGTACCGAGGCTGCCCGTGCTATACGGTGATTTGTTTACCACATGTAACATAGTCATTTTCTATGTTCCTGTATGTCTAGAAGTTGAATAATACGTCTTGATCAGCGAGTACATCCGCCAGTTCCGTGCGGCTGACCAGTCGAATGGAATCCCTTTCTGCCCAGTCATCATCTTCATCTTCCCAGACCAGGTGTTGCAGGTCATCGAGGCTCAGGCCACGTTCTTCCAGTGATTCCTTTTCAACGTAGATCTTGGTGATCTCGAAATCGCCGAGTGCCGCATAGGTCGGTGAAAAGTTTTTCATACCGATCCCGGCTGTATCCTGCCCCTTGACGAGCTGGTAGACACCGTCATCCATAAAGGTCACGCTGACATCCTGCTCGAAGGCAGCACCAATCAGCACCACTTCAAGTGCTTCCCAGGCGTATATTGTTCCGTAAGGCGCCTTACGGTTGATGTACATGAATTTCTTTGTAACTTCAGCCATCTTGTGTCTCCCTTAATCGCCAAATACAACCAGGCGATCACTCTGTACACCGCCTTCGATTAATTGCCCGAGTCCGGAAATACGAAAGCCGGGAGCGATATTGGTTGCGTCCTTGCCGTTTCTCTCGGCTTCGCCGTCATCAACGATGCCGCGACGCTGGGCCGCAGCCACACACAGCACCATGTCGAGGTCGTGTTCCTTGGCCAGTTCGCTCCAGCGGGCGACAATGTTGCGGTCATCCTGGGGCGGGGTGGTCAGGCGCGTACCGTTGTTGACACCATCATGGTAGAAAAACACACGAAAGATCTCGTGGCCTTTTTCCAGTGCCGCCTTGGTAAAGAAATAGGCCGTATCAGCAGACTGGTGCTGGTAGGGACCCTCGTTAACCTGAATAGTCAGCTTCATTCCTGATATCCCCTTTAGAAGCGAATATGAGTGGAAGCGTTCAGGCTTGCACGGGCACCACGCCAGTTATCGATATGGTACTTGGTGAACGGCAGACCGGTTTGTTCGAAGAAACGCGGCCAGCCAATGCGTTCAATCCAGTCATTCATGCGTTCCCAGTCCTTGGCATTGTCCTTGTAGGCGTGAAGAATCTTCTTCACAACAGCCGTGGCTTCAGGCCAGCGTGGTGGATTGTTCGGGATGCCGGAGGCGACCAGTTTCTGGAAGGTGGGTTTGCCACGCGCATTGGAGTGGTTACCACCGACCCAGATGGCCAGCTTGGAATGTTCGGCGTCGTTGATCTGCATCGGCGGACATGGCGGGAAGCAGGCACCGCAACAGATGCACTTCTTCTCATCGACTTCGAGGGAAGGCTTGCCGTTTACCAGTGCAGGACGAATCGCAGCAACCGGGCAGCGTGCGACAACAGAAGGCCGCTCACAGACATTTGATACGAGATCGTGGTTGATCTTCGGTGGCTTGGTGTGCTGCACGTTAATGGCAATATCACCCTGGCCGCCGCAGTTGATCTGGCAGCAGGAAGTGGTCATATGCACGCGGTTCGGCATATTCCATTCCTTAAACTCGCCGATCAGCTCGTCCATCATTGACTTCACAACACCGGAAGCATCGGTACCCGGGATATCGCAGTGCAACCAGCCCTGGGTGTGAGAGAGCATGGCAACCGAGTTGCGGGTGCCGCCGACAATGTAACCGGCATCGGTGAGTGCCTTGATCAACGGCTCGACCTTGGCCTCGTCAGCAACCTGGTATTCGATGTTGCTGCGAATAGTGAAGTGGATATAGCTATCACCAAACTTGTCGCCGATGTCACACAGCTCGCGCAGTGTGTATACATCCAGAATACGCTGGGTACCGGCACGAACAGTCCAGATTTTGTCGCCACTGTTGGCAACGTGTACCAGCACGCCCGGCTGCGGGTCCTCGTGATAGGCCCACTGGCCGTAGTTTTTCCGCATCAGCGGATGCATGTACTGGAACCCGTCAGGACATCCGGATTCGATTGGCGAACGCATTTCTTGTGCCATGTGACTCTCCTGAATTCAGTAATTTTGCAAACATATCCCGGTTCACTGAACCGGGACTTGTTTTAGATCAATGATTGTGTGATTAAGCAGAAGCCGCCTGTTTCTCTTCGCGCTTCTTCTCAAACCACTTTTCGGCTTCTTCTTCCCAGCCATCCATGCGGACGTAGGAACACTGACGCGGGCTGCTGATCATGTTTGGATCAACATCGATGTCGATGCCTTCGAGGAAGTTGATCAAACCGATACGCTCGATCATCTCACCGGTACGTTCGTGCTCAAGACCGTTCTCGGCCCAGAAGTCGATGATATCCTCAGCCATTTCCTGCAGGCTTTCGTAATCTTCCTCGGTTTCGAGCTTCTTGAAAGGCACTACCACGGTACCCATCAGGTCGCCGATCTTCAGTGTGCGCTTGCCGCCGATCAGGATGGTTACACCTTTGTCATCACCCGGGTGCAATGCCTTTGGCATTACGTTCAGGCAGTGCATGCAGCGTACACAGTTGTGGTTATCAACAACGAAGGTGTCGTCGTCGCTCAGGGAAATGGCCTGGGTCGGGCAACGCGTGATGACGTTGTCGATAATGTACTGGCGGCCTTTCTTTTTAATGTAGTTCTTGATTTCGTCCTGGTTGACTTTCATCTCATCGCGCCAGGTGCCGATGATGGCGAAGTCGGCACGCTCGATGGCATTCTGACAGTCGTTCGGACAACCGGAGACCTTGAACTTGAACTTGTAAGGCAGGGCCGGGCGATGCACGTCATCGGTAAAGTTGTTTACCATCCAGCGGTGTATGCCGTGCTCGTTGCAGTTCGACATTTCGCAGCGGGCGCCGCCGACACAGGACATGGCTGTGCGCACACAGGGGCCTGCGCCGCCGAGGTCCCAGCCGTATTCGTTGATCTCGTCGAAGAAATGCTGGGTGCCATCAGTTGTTGTACCGATGAACATGATGTTGCCGGTCTGACCGTGGAAGGTCACCAGGCCAGAGCCGTGCTTCTCCCAGCTGTCGCCGAGCTGGCGCAGCATGTCCGTGGTGTAGAAGTTGCCGGCTGGCGGCTGAACACGGATGGTGTGGAACTCTTTCGATTCCGGGAAGGCGTCGCCGACTTCGGAGAAACGCGGGATGATGCCGCCGCCATAACCATAGACACTGACGGTGCCGCCTTTCCAGTAGCCCTTGCGGGTTTCATAAGAATGTTCCAGCTGTCCAAGCAGACCATTGGTTACGGAATTGATGCGCTCATCCGGGTGGTCGTCACGCAGACGCTTGATGCCGGTAATAAAGCTCGGCCAGGGGCCGCTCTCGAGTTCATCAAGCATGGGTGTTGGATAGGTGTTCTTGGCCATGTCTATCTCCTGAATTTGTTTTCACGTACACCGGTTTATACTGAAATTACATTACGCGTTGCTGCCAGGAACTACGACCGGGCAAGCTGTAAATCAGTGAGTTAAGCTGGACTCCCAGACACTTAACTCTTGATTACAGGCATTCTAGGGACGCCTCTAATGTGAACATATCCTACCCATGGGGTGGCACGGGTAAGGGGCTGTATCCCGAAAGAGGTATTGGCATATTTTTTATTTAATTTCCGTTAGTTATCAGTTTTTTCGTTTTTTCTAATACGAGTAGAATTTTTTCTTATATTAACGCGCACTTAATTGCTTTTTGATGAAAACCGCTTGAGTTGAGTGGTCGATTTTTTGGATTTCAAATGAGAATGACATGCATTATCAATTAAATAGAGGCTGCTGCGTTTTTGGAATGCACGGGTGTATTTAACAATTTTCCCATCGTAAGATGGCGCGCCCGAAATACAGCCTTCCAAAGCAGGACGAATCCAGTACGATGCCGAAAACCGGTCACATTTTACAGGCGTTTGACCTGTCCGACGAGCACAGCTACTTACGCTGGCGCGAATGGAAGCTGGCGGACTATCCCCGTACAGCGCAGGAGCTGCTGGTAGCGGTTGAAAACCCCATGCGGCTCGGTGCCGCTGAGCACGACAGGATGCTGGCCTGTTGCCGCAAGACCAATATGGCTTTTTATGAAATTCCGGCAGCCAAGTCTGGCAGCAAGGAAGCTGTTCGTATGCTGGGCCGCCAGTTCGGGCTTGAGCGGCTGGACATGAACCTGCGGGCTGATGAAGACAGCATTACATCCTTGCGTGCCATGCCTGAAATGCCGGGAAATCATTATATTCCGTACACCAACCGGCCGCTGAACTGGCACACGGATGGTTACTACAACAGCCTGGAGCAGCAGGTATGCGGCATCGTGATGTTTTGTGTCCATGAGCCGGCGACAGGTGGAAACAACCTGTTTCTTGATCCGGAGATTGCCTATATCCTGATGCGTGATGAAAACCCGGACTACATTGCTGCATTGATGCAGTTTGACGCGATGACGATTCCGCCCAATATCGAAGACGGTGCTGAAATCCGCCCGCAACAGAGCGGGCCGGTATTTTCCGTTCAGGAGTCAACGGGCGCGCTGCACATGCGCTATACGGCCCGTACCCGCAGCATCGAATGGAAGGATGACCGAAATACGCGGCTTGCTGCAGGGTTTCTGACGGAACTTGTAAACAGCGATTCAGCCTATATATTCAGGTACAGGCTGCGCGCAGGCCAGGGCATTATCTGCAATAATGTTTTGCACCGGCGCGAGGCCTTTACCGATAATGTTGAGAAGGGCACGCAACGATTGTTGTATCGTGCCCGCTACCATGACCGTATACGTGATACCGGTCTGGACATGGAGAATATGAATGCTCTGGTTGAGTGAAGTATTGCTGCAAAATTACGAACTTGAAACGTTCGAGCAGTTGAAAGAGGAAGTGGGCAAGCATGCGCGTACCGGCGAGATGTTTTTTCGTATGGATGTTCGTCCACCGTTCCCGGATACGCCGGAAGACTGGGAAGACCGGCTGGAGGCTGCTTTTTCAGCTGCCCGGACAGAGGGTAAAGGCTGATGTTCTGGAGTGATGAAGATGACAAAAAGAAGGGATTTGCAATCCCGGATGATGTGGTGGACCTCGCCTTCAGGATCAATTGCCCGACCTTGCCGCTGGATCATGCCCACGCACTATCGGCCAGCCTGCTGGAAAGCCTTCCCTGGTTGAAAGACGAGGAATATGCCGCGATACACCTGATCCACGGTGCGGCCTCCGGTAATGGCTGGTTTCGCCCGGAAGACGTGAAAAACGAACTGCTGCACTTGTCAAAGCGTACCCGCATGCGCCTGCGCCTGCCCCGGCACCGCCTCGATGATGCACGTGAGTTGACCGGCAAGACGCTGGATATCGCGGGGCATCCACTGGAACTGGGCAAATCGGAGGTCTACCTGTTGAGCAGCCTGTCGACCCTGTTTGCCCGCTATATCGTGGCCGATGAGGACCAGGATGAAACGCGTTTCCTGGAAGAAACTGCCCGGAGTTTGAAGTCCATGGGCGTTTCATCGCGCAAACTGCTTGGCGGGATTACGCACGCCATGGATTTCCCCGGTGGGGCGGTGTTCACCCGTAGCCTGATGGTGGCTGAACTGGAGCCGGAACAGTCGGTGCGGCTGCAACAGGCGGGCCTGGGTGAAGGGCGCACGATCGGTTGCGGGATATTCCTGCCGCACAAGGGCATCAAGGCGGTGAAAGAAGAGGATGATTAGTCCTGTGCGGGCAGTTGCCAGTGAAAACTGCCCATTCGGGATATACTACCGGCCCCGGCCAATGGCTATAGTAGCGCCATAATTAGTGAATATTTAAAGACTTACTTGAATCTGGAGAATCTATCATGGGTGAGAAACAGGATTTGATCAAACAACTGATTGAAATGCAGAAGAAGTTCATCGAGATTGAACAAAAAGAAGGTGTCTCAATGGAAGACTACTTCATTGCTGAGGAAGGCCACCCGTTGTACCACTTTCGCCAGGATTATATGGATCTTGCGAACAAGCTGGTTGACATGGCCCATGAGGAGAAGGGTTCACAGCGCTAGACCTGTTTGAGGACTATTAAAAAAGCCGCAACCCGAAAGGGTGCGGCTTTTTTATTGGCTACGGTACAGCCGTTGGAGCGTATCCGATGTACAGGGATGTACAAGTGTCGCGGGAGGCAGGATGCCGGGAGCGACCCATCCGCGATGAGTGTCAAAACTGTAGGAGCGGAATTTATTCCGCGAACCGTTCGCGCTTTAAAAAGCGCTCCTGCAAGATCCGGTAATCTGCTTCTTAATAGCCGCCTTTACGCGCGACGTAGGGTAAACCCGCAATCTTGTTACCCTGCTTGCTGGGCGCGCCTGGGAACAGGTTATAGAGATCCTTGCTGGTTACTTTCCTGCCCCATATCTTGGACATGCCTTTATTGATTGCCCGTTCCATGGGTTGCTCACCGCCATTATCAAGATATTCTGTACGCAGATAATTCAGTACATCAAAGTGTTCCTGGGTCAACTCAATGCTATCCTCGGCGGCGAGTGCCCTGGCCACATCTTCATCCCAGGTGCCCGGGTCTGTGAGGTTGCCATTAGCATCGGTCTCAACGCTCTTGCCATTTACTTCCAGTGCCATTTCCATACTCCTGATTCAGATTTAGTAAATATTTCAGGGTCGAATTGTATTGCAATGTGACGTCTATCGGAAGAGCAGGTTGCCAAACCATGATTTATCAGGAATTAACCCTTGGGGAGAAGGATAAGCTCAATGCCAGTCTATACGCCCGTTTTATGGAGTTGTCCGGCACGGACCGGGTAAGGCAGACGCATCATTTTGCAGGCCGCTTCGAGAATACCTATATAGAAGAGGCGGATATTCCGGAGATTGCCGTGGTGTTGAACAGGGTGAAACAACAGGCCGGGCAGTGGCTGGGTATCGAGGCGGATACAGTAAGGGCCGGGTTTTGGTTCAATGCCATGGAGGCCGGGCAGCGGACCACGTTACATCACCACGATGAGAACGATGAGTTGCTCTCGGCAGTGTACTACATTCGTGTCCCTGAAAATTCCGGTGAGCTGATCCTGCACGATGATGACAGGAAGGTTTGCATTGTGCCGCAGGAAGGAAAGCTGGTGATGTTTGCGCCCGATGTGCTGCATGAGGTGACTGCCAATCTCGGTTCCGGGTTGCGCCTGTCTGTCGGGATGAATATTGGTCCGGCGGAAATCAAATAAAGACGGTTTATCCGGTGAGGTGTTTGATGCGTTCGTTATCCTCGTCAGAAATATCAATAATAAAAAATCCGCTCCAGTGCTGTGTCTGGTCATTTGAAGAGTGACACCAGAGGCTCTCGACCCCGACCAGTATTGGGTCTGCGTCACTGACTTCAGGGTCAAATTC
>Ga0070723_10000083_pt1 | contig 29019 bp, 24 predicted proteins | sample tdAd002_FD_67277 | JGI IMG/M metagenome (GOLD analysis project Ga0070723, IMG submission 67277) | Marine sediment microbial communities from the Atlantic coast under amendment with organic carbon and nitrate - tdAd00.2 | ecosystem: Environmental > Aquatic > Marine > Coastal > Sediment | place...
TGTGCGAAGGCCCCTGCAGTTGGTCGAGCAACCAGGCCTGAGGGTCCTTATCAACTTTTTCAAATTCGCCAGGTCTCGCGCCGAGACCAAATCGATTCGTGGCGATTGCGGAGTCGATTTTCATCAAGCATATTCCTTGCGTAGCCGATGCAATAAAAACGCTGTTCTTGCGTATTGGTTGACCGTGCCGGTCGTTCATATGACGCATATGACGAGAAAACAGCTAGACTTGTATTAGTGAGACATAATAAAGACAATATAAAACAATAAGTTATAAATCCTGCATCCAAATCTGCTGTGGCAGGCATCTACCTGATGAGAACTGCTCAACGAGCAGCTAATTAGCAAATGGAGTGAAGAAAGTGTCTGAAGAACTGATTCCTATCACAATGTTTTTGGGGCTTACCATCGTTGTTAGCCTGTTTTTCTGGTTTCGTTACCGGGCGCGTGGTGACCTGCAGGCGACGCTTCGCACAGCGATCGACAAGGGGCAGGAACTTACCCCGGAACTCATCGATCGTCTTGGCAGTCCGCAGGCGCCTAAAGACAAGGATTTGCGCCTGGCGTTAATCTGGCTGGCTATTGCTGCCGGGCTGGCGCTCACTGGTCTGGCCGTGCCGGACCCGACGGGTCATGCATTTCAGGGTACGCTGGCGGGTGCAGCATTCCCGTTTGCAATCGGCATCGCCTATATCATCATGTGGCGTTTCACGGAGCGTGGGCGATAATCCAGGCAGCTACACCGCTGGAAGGAGAGGATCAGTACCTCGTAACTCTGGCCGTCGCATCTCAGGATACGACGGCTTTCGGGGAGTTGATCCGACGCCACCAGTCGCAGGTACGAAATTTCCTGCGCAAACTGGCGGCCGATCCTTCTGAGGCCGATGACTTGGCGCAAGAGGCGTTCTTACATGCGTGGGACAAACTGCAAACATATTCAGGACGCGGTTCGTTTATTGGCTGGTTGCTCAAGGTCGCCTATACGACCTTTCTGCAATCGAAACGGAAGTCCAAGCGCTACGCGGAGGTTTTGGATGAGGCCGGTTATGTCGCACAACTGGAGTCGAGGAGCTACACTCAGAACTCAGATGAGGTTTCTGATCTTGACAAGCTCCTCGCGGTACTAACGCAGGAAGAGCGCGCGGTTATGGTTATGTCATACGCGTGTGGACTGTCACATCGCGAAATCGGTGAGGCGACCGGGCTCCCGGTGGGTACGGTCAAATCCGTAATATTTCGTGGCAAGGAAAAGATCAGGAAAAGTTTTGACATCAAAGATCATCAACATGGCTGAGAAACTCAAAGACGCTGAAGATCGCTTACTCGAGTCGATGTTTCAGTCTGAGCAAATCGCAGATGACGGTTTTAGTCATCGCGTAGTTACTCATGTTCGTCGTCGGCTTTGGATACAACGACTTGCGCTTCCGGTCGCGATGCTGATTGGTGGTGCGATTGCCATCAAGCCGATCACGCAACTTGTGATAGCGGCATCGAAATTGTTGACCGTCGTGCCGCAAAGTGTGCGCGATGTTCCTATGGACTGGATTCCGCAGATGCAGTCTGTTGCTTTTGGGGCAACGCTGACGCAGACGGTTGTTCTTGGGGCAATGTTGCTTGCGGCCGGAGTGCTCGGCATGCGAATGCTCGTAGAGTAGTCACGGACTAAAACCGCAAAGAATAACCAGGTTTCTCGAACGCATTGTCACGGCTGTAACGCTCGGTTACATTGCGTGCATGAGTCTTCGCGATCAAGTCGAATTATTGCTGCCGAACTGGGAACGCTGGTATCCGAGTCTGTTCGATGCGGCCAGCGACCTCGGAATTATCAAGGCCGAAGTTTGCGATCCCGGCTCGCTACTGTTAACAAGACGGCACGCGAAGGTTCGACAGCGCGCCGAAGACGCTCATCGAGAAAAGTGGGGCGGCAAAGCCCAGGAGTAGGATCGCCACGCCTTTATCATGACTCTAAATCTCGCAACAATACGTGCGCAATTCCCATCATTGTCAGATACCGACGATGGTGCGCCACGCCTGTACTTCGACAACCCGGCCGGTACGCAGGTGCCGCAACAAGTAGCGGACCGAATGGCAGAGTGCCTGTTACACAAGAGCGCAAACATCGGTGGTTACTTCAAGACCTCGAAATTAGCCGAAATGGTATCCGACGAGGCGCGTGCCGCGATGGCCGAATTTCTGCACGCGCCGGCGCCGGATGAAATTATTTTCGGCCAGAACATGACGTCGATAACTTTTCACATGTCGCGATCGATCGGTCGACACTTGCAGGCTGGCGACGAGATCATTCTGTCGCAGATGGATCATGATGCGAATGTCGAACCGTGGAAGCTTCTTGCACGCGACTATGACTTGAAGGTTCGATGGCTACCATTTGATACTGAGACATTCGAATTCGATCTTTCGAAACTCGATAAATTGCTAAACGACCGAACACGACTGCTGTGTGTCGGTAGCGCCAGCAATCTGACCGGGACAATTAACGATGTTGCGACGATCTGCAGCAAGGCCCGTGAGGCTGGCGCGTGGACGTACATTGATGCCGTCCAGTCAGCGCCACATATACCGACTGACGTTCAGGAAATCGACTGTGATTTCCTTGTCTGCTCGGCGTACAAGTTCTTCGGCCCGCATCAGGGGATTTTGTGGGGGCGCAGGGAAGTACTTGAACAGCTCGAGCCCTACAAGGTTCGTCCAGCTCCGTCCAGCCTGCCGTGGTCTTACGAGACGGGTACGCAGAGCCACGAAGGGATGGCGGGGATTGCTGCAGCTGTCGACTATTTCGCCTGGGTCGGCGAAATGATGTCAGATGCAGCGGATGCCGGCAGCGGACGCCGGCAGCAGATCAACGCCGGACTAAATCTCCTGTTCGACTATGAGCAACAGCTTGCGTCACGACTCATCACCGGGCTGCAGAGAATTACAGGAGTACGAATCCTGGGCATTGTCGACCCGGCTGCGATGGACCGAAGAGTGCCGACAGTTGCGTTTGTGCACGACAAGCACGAATCTGCCACGATCGCGAAGGCGCTGGCCGAGCGCAATATTTTTGTCTGGAGTGGTCACAACTATGCGCTCGAAGCGGCAGAAGCTCTTGATATCAATGAGTCGGGGGGCGCAGTGCGAATTGGTGCGGTGCATTACAACTCGCCGGCAGAGATCGACACTCTCCTACAGGCTTTAGAGACTATCCTAAGCTGACAGTCAGCAGGCCGTGAGCACGGCTTGCGACCCAAATGGTCTATACTCGGTGTATCCGGCGCAATGCCGGCACAGCAATAATTCAAAAAAACCAGGGGTTAACAAATGAGAAAGATATTAACGACGGCAGTGTCTGCCTTGCTTTTCCTGTGCGTGGGCTCGGGTATTGCGTTGGCACAAGATGATGCGGCAGAGGAGCCCAGCTGGACACCGGTCGAGACGTTTACGTGCAATTACCTTGATGGTAAGAGCCCAGCCGATCTCGATGCGGTAATTGATGAGTGGAATGACTGGTGGGATGACAAGGGTTTGAAAAGCTACTTCGCAGCAACCATTACTCCGTTCTATTTCGGAGAATTGGCGTTCGATTTCGGTTGGCTGGGTGCCTGGACCGATGGCGCCGCGATGGGTTCCAGCATGGATGTTTGGGTAAATGACGGTAGTGAGATAAATGCGAAGTTTTTCGAGGTTATTGAGTGTGGCAGCCACAGCAAGTTTGTATCTCTGAACGTTAAGCAGCCACCGCCAAATGATGATGATTCGGACAACAATTTCCTGCTGGATTTCCAGAACTGTTCGATCGAGGAGGGCAAGACATTCGAAGATTTCATGGCGGCGCAAGAGGCCTGGAATGCCTATGCTGACGATATCGGGATTCTCGGCGGTGCGTGGGTGATGTTTCCACTAGCTGGCGAGACGGACGATGACTATGACTTCAAGTACATTCATAGCGTCGGAAGTCATTCAGCCGATGGCGCGAACTGGGATCTTTTCGCTTCAGGCCATTGGCGCAAGTCCAGTGAACTTTTCGATGACGTGCTCGATTGCGACATCAGCCGGGTTTATTCGGCAACGACGCGGCGATCAATCGAAAGCGACGACGACTAGTTAGCGTCTGGCAGGAGTAACAACAAAGAAGGGCTGCCCGCGGGCAGCCCTTCGTGAGAATCGGTTTGGAAAACGTAGTCAATAGCGGTCTGAAGGTTGCTCCATAATCCGCACAAGACCCAATGGTTTTCTCAATACCTTTGATATCCCACTAGACATGGATCACCTCCTTTCAAGTTGTTTGCCCGGCATCAGTATGTAAAAAAATCTCGCCGATGCCAAGAAAAATATCGCCTAAAAACAAGGGTATAAATGGCGCAGTTGATGCGTTATCATATCCAGCTCAGCCGACGATACTGCAAATTACAAGAGCAACAAAAACAGTCGAATGGCCGGGCAAAATGTGCGTAGAACGCCGCGACTAGCCTGAAAATTGCTGGCGTGTATACTCCGATACTTGCCTCAGTCGCGGCAACCGCACTGACATACAAAAACGAATAGTGAGAGCACAATGGCAATCGCAGATCTTAAAAGTGTTTTGAAAATCTTTGGCGGCTCGGATGTGAGCGAGGATGAGCAGGACGAGTTGTACAAAGAGGTGTTGCTCATGACCCTGGCAAGGGCTGCAGATGCCGACATCAACATCCAAACGGTCGAAGTCGACCGGATTCGCGAGATCCTGCAAGAGCATACGGGTCAGGAGTTCAGTGCCGGTGATATTCGCGTCGCCGCTCGTGCAGAGCTTTACGCCGAAGCGTCGTTGCGAAAATACCTTTCAAGTGTGCGCGGCAAGTTGGCGGACAAAGATCGCGTGGAGACCATTCATGCCCTCGCAGATGTATTTCGCAGTGATCAGAGCATCAGTGTGCTGGAGGTCGACTTCTTCAATGGCGTCGCCGAGGCTCTCCAGGTAACGCCTGCCCAGGTCGCTGGACTCACTGCCGGGGACGTGAGCTAAGCCATCTTTCCGAGATTGCTCCGCCAATTTCGCGGTAAACAACAAACAGCCCCGAGCCGATGATCACGGTCGCGCCCAGCGCGACCCACCGATCCGGGATTTCATCCCAGATCAAATAGCCTGCGATTGCACCACCTATGAGTGCCGTGTACTCAAAGGGTGCGAGCAGAGCGGGTGACGCGCGTCGATAACCGCCGATGATACCAATCCATGCGACGACCGAACACGCGCCGGCGAGTGTAAAAAGCAGCCAACCGTTGCCGTCGGGAGCCTGCCACGAGCCTCGACCGAGCATGGCCAGTGATACAAGCATCGGTCCGGCGATGACATATACCGAAAGCGCGTAACTACTCTCGGTTGTCGACAAATGACGTGCGGTAATAGCCATGCACGCGTAGCAAAACGCGGCAAACAGAACCGCGATGGCAGCGAAAGAGAATTCGCCACCACCGGGTCGCAGGATAATAAGCACCCCGACGAAACCAACAGACACACCGGTCCAACGCCGCCAGCCAACATGTTCGCCGAGCGTCGGCACGGAGAGTGCAGTCACCATCAGCGGCGCTGTGAAACCAAGTGTAAGGGCGTCCACCAGCGGCATTTGCGACAGGCCGTAGAAAAAGCCGAACATCGCGCCTGTTGCCAGAATTGTCCTCAGCAGATGCCAGGGCCACCTGGATGTCATCAGGCTCCTCACGCCTCCGAATTGACGCCCAAGCAGCACGAAAATTGCGAGACCGATCAGGCTGCGGAGAAACACAAACTGCTCCAGCGAGTAGGTCGTCAGCAAGCCCTTCGCGGACAGGTCCAGGCCGAGGCCACCGAGGACCCCGAATAACAGATAAGCGATAGCGCTACCCGCCGCATTCTGACGGATTTCCTGAGTCATGTGTGGTTGCCAGGCGATGAAACTAAACGACAGCTGAACATGATCGCATTTCGTGCCGTTGATGCCTACGAATTCAGCAACGATTCAGAGAGAGGGGGATTAAATGGTAGTCATGGTTAGCATACCAAGGAGAAACACATGATTACCTATGCATTGACTGTCAGTCGATCACAAGCTTCAGCCTGGATATTTCTGCTGGCCGGGCTATTGATCCTTTCGACGACCGCGCTTGGGGACGAAGTCGGTGATGAGAAGCGCCTCTCGGCAACGACACAAAACACCCGGGTTCAGCGCGACAAAGGCATTGCCGGTGAATCGTCGCTGGATGAATTCCACGCGCTTGTTGTTGCGGGAAAGCGCGACAAAAACTCGCGTGTTTCGTCACAAGCGAAACTCAATTCACAGGTCATGCAATCGCCGAATGCCGATTTCTGGTTCTACACAGCGGATGTCGTGTTATTCAATGATCATGATCGCGATGGGTACTATCACGGTATCGACTTGCTTTTCGATGCTGACACGTACTACGCATTTGCCGAGGTCTATGCTGTCGTCTACCTGAGTCTTGATGGTGGTCCCTGGAACGAGTACGCGGCAACGGAGAACTTCACACTACTCGGTACGTCAAGCGATGATGAATACGTTCTGGTTACTGAGCTTTTGGCTGGTTATGCAACGGGTAGTTACGACATTCTGATTGAATTGTTCGATGCGTACGACGATTCCTTCCTGGCGTATTTCGGACCTGACGACACGTCCGAGCTAGCATTCCTGCCGCTCGAAGATGCCGACCGGGACATCGCAGACTTGCCGGAAGTAATCGTTGTCAATCGTGGTGGCGGTGGTTCGCTGGGGTGGCTGTTTATCCTGGCTCTTGGACTGACAGCCCTGCGGCGCTATTACCCTTAGCAGTACGCATCACTTTGCGACCCCATCCGGAGAGATTGTCGAAGTAAATGTACAAAGCCGGTACGACGAGCAAGGAAACGACTGTAGAGAATGCGAGCCCACCGATAATCGCCCTTGCCATCGGGTAATACGGTGGGCCGTCGCCACCAACCTGTGTAGTGCCGATCGCGAGCGGCGACAAACCTACGATTGTCGTCGCGACCGTCATCAGAATCGGTCGCAGCCGGTCCCTGCCGGCTTCGACAATTGCCTTGTCACGCGGCAAGCCGCGTTGGCGGAGATTATTGACGTGATCAACCAACACGATGCCGTTGTTCACGACAACGCCGATCAGGATCATAATGCCAATGGATGCCATGAACGAAAACGTTGTGCCGGTTGCCGCAAAGAACAAGAACACACCGAAAATCGAAAACACAATCGATCCAAGAATGATCGCCAGCGGGAATAGCATCGACTCGAACAACGCGGCCATCACCAGGAATATGCACGCGATACCGAGAATAATATTCGTCGCCATCATCTGCTGCGTCTCGTCCTCGCGCTCGAAGCCACGGCCGAATTTCCAGCTGTATCCAGGCGGCAATTCGATCTGCCCCATCATGTCCTCAATATTTGGCTGGATGTCATCAAGAGAAGTTTCGTCTTCGAGATTGCCTGATAGTACGATTGAGGTCTGCCGGTCTGTACGTTGAATTGTGTCGGGCGACTGACCGATGTGCAGGCTGGCAACACTTCCAAGCGTGATGCGCTCGCCATCCGGTCGGTACAATGGCAAGTCCGCCAGCTGCTCAACCGTCTGTTTCTCATCGTCACGAAATGCCAGGCGCACGGCGACTTCTCCGAATTCGCCACGATATTCGCGCAGGTTTTCGCCGCGCATGGCGATGCTGACATTCATGGCGATTTCGGCCGTCGTCAGGCCGGCCGCCGCTGCGCGGTCGCGGTCGATGATGACCCGAACTTCCTTGTCACCGCTTTCGGCGTCACTGCGAACATCTTTCAAACCCTCGACGGATGACAAGGCTCGTGCGATGTCAACGCCCAGTTCATTCAATATTGTTGTCGAATCCCCGGAAATCTGAATACTGAAGCCTTCGCCCCCACCCTGCTGGTCGAACTGAAAACTTGGTTTGCCAATTGCGATTGTGGGCAGGTCTGCCTCTATCTTTTCGATGATCTCTTTTGTTGAGAGTGTGGCGTCGTCTTCATCAGTCAGGAGGATAGTAGATTCGGCTCGAGCAACATCGAAATAACTGTAAATCGAGCGAATATTGAATTCCTCCTGCCGCGAGTACAGGTAGTCCTCTATCGTGTCGACAGTGTCTTCTATGCGATCGAGCGAATGCTGACCTTCAACGTGATAGGGCATGAAAAGACGTCGCCCGACGTCCTGCGGAAATGCATCGAATTTGACGAGATCGAGCATCAATGGAAGTACACCGATTACACAAGTAAGCAGTATTCCCAGTCCGGTCCACCAAAGGTGGGATACAATCCAGCTCAGGCCGCGCTCATAGCGTCGCGTTAATCTGGATATCAGGGCGCCGGTCTTCGGTTTTGGCGGTACCGCGACTCGCGAGGCCAGCATTGGTACGAGCGTCTGTGCGATCAGTAGAGAAGCGCACAGGGCAACGATGATCGTAACGGCGACATGTGTCAGAAACACCATGATGTCTGCCTTGGTACCGAAAATTATCGGCGCGAATACGATAGCCGTCGTCGCGGTGCCGGCGATAACGGCCAGGCCGACTTCCTGAACGCCCTTGATCGTCGAATCGTGCGGGCTGTCGTCACTTTCCGAACGCTCCCTGAAAATACTCTCCGTAATGACCACGGCATTATCGACAAGCATGCCGACCGCAAGCATCAGGCCCATCATCGACAGGATATTCAGGGTCAAGCCGAAAAAGTACAAAGCACCGAGTGTTATCAGAATAGAAAACGGTACCGACGCAGTCACGATCAATGTTGTCGAGACCTGCCGTAAAAACAGATAGAGCACTATGATGGCGAGCAATCCACCAATCATGCCCGCACTGAGCAAATCGGAAAGCGAGTCTTTTACACTCTCGCCCTGATTGTCGAGCGAGAAAATGTTGATGCCCTGCATCTGCGGCAGTTTGCCGATTTTTTCGACCTCGGCGATCACCCGATCCGTTACATCGACGAGGTTAGAGCCAGTTGTCTTGCTAACGGCCACACCGATCGCGTATTTCTGGTCGAGGTGTCTGCCGTAGTTGCGCTCTGGTGTTCGTAGCTCGACATCGGCGATATCGCGCAATCGGAGCCCGGCGTCGTTTATGGCGAGATTACGAATCTGCTCTACTGACTTGAATTCACCGCTCGGCCTGACGTTCAGGCGTTGATCGCCAGCTGTAATTTGTCCAGCGCTCACTGCGAAGTTGCTTCGCAGCAGCAGATCCCTGAGCGACGCGATATCGACCCCGTGAGCAACGAGACGATCAGGTTGCAGTAATATTCGAATCTCGCGCGGGTCGACGCCCTGCAATTGAACCTGTGATACGCCCTCAATTCTCTCCAGCCGACGCTTCAGGAGCCGGTCAAGCAGGTCATAGCTGTCGGACAAGTCGCGCTCGCTCGAGATCCGCAGTTGCAGAACCGGCTGATCGCCGAGAGAGCCTGTAAAGATAAAGATGCGCCGAATATCCTCGGGCAGCAGATGGCGAATGCTGTCGACCTTCGCGCGAGCCTCGATGCCTTTGGCGCCCATGCTGTGGTCCCAGCCAAACTGCAGGAAAATTTGCGCCTGACCTTCGTCCGAACTCGAGAACATTTGTTCCACGCCGGAAAGCGTTGCGAGCGCCTCCTCGACAGGGCGTGTAATTAGCCGCTCGACTTCTTCGGGCGTGGATCCGGGATAAGGAATCTGGATGAAGATGCCCGGGAATTCGATGTCCGGAAATTTCTCGAGCGGCAGGAGACGTGAGGCGATCAGGCCGACCAACGCAAGCGCCACAAACGTAACGACTGTCGTTACCGGGCGCCTCAGTGCGAACTCGGTGTGCTTCATTGTGCTACTGGACTCGCCGTTGGAATGCTGGTTGCAGCTGGCCATTTCTTGCGATCCAGCAGCGAGTAAACAACAGGGATGACGATCAATGTCAGGAACGTTGAAACGAGCAATCCGCCGATTACGGTAATCGCCATTGGCGCACGCACTTCTGAGCCTTCGCCAAAACCGACAGCCATTGGCAGCAGGCCGAGCGCCGTTGTCAATGATGTCATCAGGATTGGTCGAAGCCGGGCGCTGCCTGCTTCCATAATGGCGTCAATCCGGTCCTTACCCTGCGCGCGCAGCTGATTGATCAAATCCACGAGCACAATGGCATTGTTCACAACGATTCCGGCGAGCATGATGACGCCTATCAACGCCACGATGTTTATCGTCGTACCGGTCACGAATAGAGCCAGTACCGCACCGACGAGAGCAAGCGGAATCGTGAACAGGATAACGAAGGGGTGCACGAGCGACTCGAACTGCGACGCCATGACGAGATAGACCAGGAAAATGGCCAGCGCCAATGCAAACTGCATGGACTGGAATGACTCCTGCATTTCCTCGCTTTGACCCGACACAATTGCGGTAATGCCATTGGGCATCGGTGTCCGATCCAAAATCGAGCCGGCCTCTACTGCGGCAGCGCCAAGATCGCCGTACGCGACGTTTGCCGAAATAATGGCGACTCGCTCCTGAGCCACACGCCTGATCTCGGCGGGCCCCTGCGACACACTGATGTTGGCTACTGCGTCCAGTGAGACGGGTCTGTCCGAAGCGGGATTGACTATCAATCGCCGCACCTCCTCAATGCTTGACTGACGCGTATCGACACTGCGAACAAGCACATCAATCTTCTTGTCCCTCCATGTATATCGCGTGGCTAACTCACCGCGCACGTTTGCGACTACTCGATCGGCGATGTCACGGACCGCCAGTCCGAGCTTTGCCGCGCGTTCTTGATCGAATACGATCTGAATTTCCGGATTGCCGCGCTCAACCGTGGTCTTGATATCGGTGAAACGATCGGACGCCGACATCTGCTGCACGACAAGGTTGCTTACGCGGGCCAGTCCGTCGAGATCGTAGCCTGCTATCTCGATTTGTAATGGGCTGGCAAAGGTCATTAACGCCGGCCGGCTGAACTCATATTGCACGCCGGGAAGGCGCGCGAGTTCGGCGCGCATGGCATCCATCGCGGCATTCTCCTCTGCCCGTCCCGCACCCGGAGTCAGCGCGATACTGAGTGTGCCCGTGTTATCCCCGGCATCGACGGGATTGGCATCCAGGCGATTGCCCGTTCCTGCTACAGAGTAGTCCAGCGCCACGGTATCGATGTCGATGGTCGCACTTTGGGCTGCCTGGATAGCGCGGTCTGTTTCAGCCAGCGGAGCGCCCGGTGCAAGGCGCAGATCAACATTGAACTCACCTTGTGAGAGTTGCGGTATAAGCTCCGTTCCCAAGCGAGGCAACAAAGACATCGTGCCAACAAATATGATCGTGGCGCCGAGAACGATCGCGGCTCTATGGTGCAAGGACCAGCCCAGAAGACCCGGGTACACCGCTGCAATTGCCCGGTACAAACGCTGTAACAGCCAGCTCGGAACCCACAGAATGACCCAGAACAGCCACTTCATCCCGGCGAAAACGTAAGCGAGCATGCGCACCACAAAAGCCACGCCCTTCGTGAACCAATTCGGTGGCGTCGATTCGCTTTCGTTGTGGTATCGGTTGTCTGCGCCAAGCGCGGCCAGCATCGGAATCAATGTCAGGGCGACTATGAGCGAGAAGATCAGCGCGAATGTTACTGTCAATGCCTGGTCACGAAACAACTGTCCAGCGATTCCCGAGATGAACACCATCGGGAAGAACACGGCAATTGTCGTAAGTGTCGCTGCAACAACAGCTCCGGCAACTTCGGACGTGCCGTTTTGCGCAGCCTCGACAATGCCGTCGCCATGTTCTTTCTTGCGAACGATATTCTCAAGAACAACAATCGAGTTATCCACTAGCATGCCCACCGCCAACGCGATGCCACCCAATGACATGATGTTGAGCGATACGTTGTTCAGGTACATGAGCAGGAACGTGCCAATTACTGACACTGGAATGGCGATGCCGGTGATCGTTGTCGCACGTGAATCGCGCAAGAATCCGTACAGAACAATAATCGCTATGATGCCGCCAAGGAGCGCAGCATTCTTTACATCGTTCACAGATGAAGCGATGAACTTTGACTGGTCGTGAATCGTTATGAGTTCAATGTCGTCTGGCAAAGATTCGTTGACAGTCTCCAGACGTGCAATGATTTTGTCCGCAACCTGTACAGTATTCGCATCCCCTTCCTTGTACACGGCCAGTTCAACTGACTCGCGGCCACGGACACGAGTGATCGCTTCGCGCTCCTTGTACCCTCGTTCGACCGTCGCAACGTCACGCAGGTACACCGGGCGTTCCACGACATACGCGACAATCGCGTTTCGGAATTCGTCAACGGTTAAGAACTCGTTCAATGTTCTAACGAGGTAACGTTGATCGCCTTCCTCGAGGCGACCGCCTGACAGGTTGACGTTCTCGGCACGAATTCTCGCAGCGATCTGATCAATACTGAGACCAAGTTGCGACAGCTTTTGCTGATCGACGCGTATTTCTATTTCGTCTTCCAGGCCGCCGCTGACTTTTACGGCGGCCGTTCCCTCTTGGGCTTCCAGGTCGGTTTTGATTCTGTCTTCCGCAAGACGACGCAGCGTCTTGAGTTGTGCCTCTGCGACTTCCTGGCTCGCGACGGCACCCTCCTTAAACATGAGGCCCAGTCGCATTATGGGTTCGGATGACGGATCGAAGCGGAGCAGCAGTGGTCGGCTTGCCTCCAGCGGTAGCACGAGGATGTCGAGTTTTTCCCGAACATCGACGCCTGCGATATCCATGTCGGTTCCCCAGAGAAACTCCAGGGTCACATCGGACTGGCCGGAACGCGAGACTGACCGTACGAGGCGAACATTGCGAATGACACCAACTGCTTCCTCGATCGGTTTCGTCAGCAGGTTCTCAACTTCTACGGGTGCCGCACCTGTCAGTTCGGTACGAATCGTCAGAGTCGGGTAAGAAATATCAGGCAGCAGGTTCAACTTCAGTCGTGACAGTGAAACCATGCCGAACAGTACAATTGCGACCATCAGCATGACGATCGTAACGCGACGTTCTGTCGCGATCTCAATCAGTCGGCGCATTGTCGCTTACCTGGGTTTCAGTTTCTTCGGTATCGCTAGCAGTTTCGTCCGGCGCGTTGATGACAGTTACGACAGAGTCGTCTTTGAGTCCAATCTGTCCAACTGTGACCACCTGGTCGCCGTCATTAAGTGCCTCGGTGATTTCGATCATGCCGCTGTCGCTATAGCCGGTTTGCACGATTCTGCGTACAGCTTTGCCATCCTCAACGACAAACACGCTCGTCTCACCGCTTTCCTCGAGAATGGCGCTGCGCGGAATCTGTAACACGTTTTCGTGCACGTCATATACGATACTGACGCGACCGAACATGCCGGGTTTGATGCGTCGTTCGTTGTCAGATACCTCTATGGTTATTTTGAAAGTACCGGTTTGCGGATCGACGATGGGACTAACCCGGGTAACCGATGCGATTATTCGTTGTCCCTGCAATGCATCAATGTCGATGCCGACGATCTGATCCCTGGCAATGTGGCGGTACTCGCGCTCGGGCACGTGCAAATACGCGACGAGCGGATCGAGGCTTGTAACCCGAAACGCCGGTTCGTTCGCCGATATGGTATTACCCAGCTTTATAAATCGTTCGGAAACGACGCCATCGATCGGGGCACGAATCTGTGTGTAGTCGAGTTCAAGTTTCGCGAGATTGAACGAGGCTTCAAGCGCCTCCATCTCGTAGCGGATTTTGTCGAAATCGCCACTACTGATCAGGTCTTTATCTTTGAGATCGACGTTTCTTTCGTAATCTCGCTGCAACTTGCGAAGGTTCGCCTCGGACTGGTTCAATTCCAGTCTTAGCCGGTCGCCATCAAGCCGCGCAAGAACCTGACCCTGGGTAACATCGTCGCCTTCTTCGACGAGTAGTTCGCGGACCTCGCCAGCGACTTTCGCGATCACGTCGGCTTCGGCAAATGCCTCGATTGGTGCTGTACCGGAATACACGGCAACAATGTCACCGCGAATGGGGGTAGTGGTTTCTACAGGTATGGCGACCGTCTCTTCTTCTTCGTTCTCGGCGGCGTCCGGCTCTTCCCCGTTTGGCTCACATGCGCCAAGAAATATCGCGCACACAAGTACGGCTGGACCAAGGCGATTCAGCGACATCAGTTCCTCCCTTATTTTTTGTTCGCACCCCGCAGGTTCCGCTTTGCGGCCGGAACGAGGTTCGGTCAGCCCGTAAAGCTGTCCAGTGTCAGGTTGCTCGCCAGCACTTTGCTGCCATCGCGCAGGCCCGAGTGGCCGACGACGACTATTGCTTCGTCTTCAGTGAGACCGCTCAGGATCTCGACCTGGTTATCTGAAGATACTCCCGTTTCGACGATGCGACGCGTAACCTCGCCATTGCTAACGACGTAAACAGTTGTCTCATCGTCCTCCTCAACGACGGCATCGAGCGGGATGACCAGTGCGTCCTCATGTTTCTCATACGCAATTGTGAACCGTGCAAACATGCCCGGAACAATATGACCGCCGTCATTGTCGATGAATGCAGTTGCGCGGAACGTGCCATTGCGAACATCGATCGTCGGGCTAATACGAGCAATTTCGGCATCGAAATCAATGCCGGGCATCGAGTCAACCTGCAGGCTGGCACTATGGCCAACCGAAAACTTGGCGAGCTCCGATTGCGGAATCTGCAAGTAGGCAATGAGCTCACTCGTGTCGGTGATGCGGAAGGCCACGTCACTAACTTCGATGTTCTGTCCCAACTTGATTTCACGGGTTGAAACGACACCGCTGATGGTTGCGCGGATTTTTGAATAGTCGTAGTTAAGCTTTGCTAATGCGTAAGTTGCCTGCAGCCCGTCAACGTCATACCTGAGTCCGTCAAACATCGCTTCGCTGACAAGCCCGCGCTCAGCCAAATCGCTGTAGCGGGCCAACTCTCTACGCGCCCGCTCGAGGTTTGCCTTGGCAGCCAACATCTCGAGCCGCAATCTCTCACCATCCAGTCGAGCCAGCACCTGACCTTCTTCAACCTGGTCGCCTTCTTCCACCAGCAGCTGCACGACCTCACCACGCACGCGGGCGAGCACAGGCGCATCGGCGTCGGATGCGATCGTCGTCGTCGCATGATAGGTGGCGTAGATATCGGCGCGGGCGGGTATAGCGACCTCGACCGGAACCGGCGTGGCCGCGCGAATCTCCTCAGCGTCGGTATTACTGGCCTCGCCAGTACCGCAGCCAGGAAGGACGGCGATGCTCGACAGGGCTAGTGCGGCGATTGTTGGTCTGATTGCGTTCATGTCGTCACGGTGTTTGGTGGTTGCTTAGTGTTATAGTGAAGTATAACACTAGTTCGGTATAACGCAACCCCTTGATTCACCCAATTCCCTAAAACCTATTCCTTATAAATCAAACACTTAGTGTATTCGGGTCATTTCCCGCCATCGTTCTGTATCTATTAGATGCGCGAGGGCGCAATTTGGATTAGACAATTTCCGGAGAGATTGTTCAGGGCGTTGCTTGTGCCGACTGGCCAGCACCTTGCGCCTGCCGTTGTGCCCTCCGTGCGGATAAGTTGGCCTGAATCATCAACAGGCTCGGGGTCAGGAACAAGGTCAACACGGTTGCAAAGGCCAGGCCTCCGGCGACCGATGATGCCAGCTGCGTCCACCACTGCGAGCTGGGCGCTCCGATCGATATCTCACGGGCGATCAGATTGACGTTCACACCAAGCACCATTGGCATGAGGCCGATGATTGTAGTGACGGTGGTTAGCAATACTGGTCGCAGGCGCACCGCGCAGGTTCTCAGGATGGCGTCAAAAAAGTCAGTTCCGCGACTCCGCAGGACATTGTAGGTATCGATGAACACGATGTTGTTGTTGACGACGATGCCTGCCAACGTGATGACGCCGACACTGCTCATAATGATGCCGAACGGCATGCCGAGGAGCAGGTGGCCGAGAAGTACACCGCCTGTGGAAAAAACGACGGCTGTCAGAATTAACAGGGCCTGATAAATGCTGTTGAATTGCGTCACCAGGATGATCGCCATGATAGCGAGAGCCATCAACATGGCCTGCCCGAGAAACGCTTCATCTTCCTCCTGATCTTCTATGACGCCGCGAAACCGCACACTGACCCGAGGATCCAGATCGAGCGTTGGGACCATCTCACGCAATTCGGAAATGACGTCATTTTCCAGATAGCCTTGAACGACATCTGCCTCGATCGTCATTGTGCGGCGCATATCTGTGCGCGTGATGGTGCTGACTTTCTGCGCCGGTACGCGCGTGACAAATGTGCTGATAGGCACGAGACCATTCGGCGTCGGAATGCGCAGTTCATCGATTTGCGAGAGGCTGCGATTATCCGACGGATAGCGCACACGAATATCGATCTCATCGTCGCTGTCATCGGGTCGGTACTCACCGATCTTTATGCCGTTCGTCACAAGTTGCACCATCGCGCCGACAAGTGTGATGTCGGCGCCAAAACGTGCAGCTTCCGCACGGTCCACTTTGATCTGCCACTCGATGCCGGGCAAAGGGCGACCATCTTCGATGTTCGTCACGGCCGGGTGCTGTTCGAGAGCGGAACGCACACGTGCGATTGTGTCGCCAACCAGATCTGCGTCGCGTGATGAGAATTCGATGAAGACTGGTTTACCCTGCGGGGGTCCTTCACTCGGGTTACGGGTTTCGATAGCAATGCCGACCAGGTCGGCAGTTCTTTCGCGCACCTCGGCAAGAATGTCGTCGGACTTGCGCCGTTGATCCCAGTCAATGTAGTTCAGAGTTAGTCGGCCGATCTGATCAGGAGTTTCACGAACGTCACCTGTCTTGACGTACAGGAACTCGACCTCGGGCATGCCAGTCAGGCGTTCTTCCACCTGACGAACTAGGGCGTCCTGTTCATCGATGGACAAATCGCCACGCGCGCGAATATCGACCATTCCGAATGGCGGCTCAACGTCGGGAAAGTACTCAGTGCCCTTGCCGAAAGCGATGAACGAGATATAAATCGTAAATAGAAGCGCCGTCACGAAAGCAACATTGCGCCATGGTGTCCGTAGTGATTTCTTGAGGAATTGGACGTAAATTCCTGTGAATCCTTCAACATCATCCAGATCGCCGGTCTCAGCGGCGGCCAGATTGCGTCGCGCAGATTCGTTAACGGCACCAGTCTTGCCGAAGATCGATCCAAGAGTCGGTACGATGAGTAGCGCCATCAACAACGATGCCGATAGTACGGCAATCAATGTGATTGGCAGGTACTTCATGAACTCGCCCGATGTGCCCGGCCACAACGCGAGCGGCAAAAATGCTGCGAGCGTTGTACAGGTCGAGGCGACGATCGGCCACGCCATCCGAATGGCTGCACGAGAATAGGCATCATGGCGCGATTCACCTTCCGCCAGCCGGCGATCCGCCATCTCTGTGACAACGATCGCGCCGTCAACGAGTAGTCCCACCGCCATGATTAACGCAAACAGCACCATCATGTTGATCGTGATGCCGAACGAACCAATCAATAGTATTCCCAGAAGAAAACTGCCGGGGATCGACACGCCCACGAGCAACGCGGAGCGGATTCCCAGAATGCCGACGATTACGATGAAGACGAGCAATACTGCCGCGATAACGCTGTTTTGCAATTCGGTCAGCATATCGTGGACATCTTCCGATTTGTCGCGGGATACCGCGATTTCAATTTCGTCCGGCCAGTATTGTTGTTCCGCTGCGACGACCGCCATAACCCCCTCGATAGCCTCAATCAGATTAGCGCCACCGCGCTGCACAACCTCAATCGCAATAGCTGGTTTGCCATTTAGGCGTGCATAGCTCTCAGCATCCTTATAGGTCCGGCGTACTTCAGCAATATCCTTGAAATGTACGATGCGTTCGCCGACAGCCTTGATCGGCATGTTGAGTACGTCGGCCGCACTCTCGAACACGCCCGGAACCTTGACCGGGAAGCGACCCTCTGCGGACTGCAAGGAGCCCGCCGCGACGAGCTTATTGTTGCGATTGACGAAACTGACGATCTGCGCCTGGTCGAGCCCGTAGCTTTCCATGGCCAGCGGGTCGACAACGACCTCCATCAGTTCTTCACGGACGCCAACCAGGTTAACTTCCAGCACGCCACGGACCCCTTCGAGATCCTCTTTGAGGTCTTTCGCGATTCTTGTCAGTGTTCGCTCTGGTACGTTGCCGGCGAGGTTGAGTACGAGCATTGGATCGAAACGGGTCATCTTGACCTCGTTGACCGTCGGTTCCTCGGACTCGCCGGGCAGCTTGGCCTCCGCCATATCGACTTTTTCGCGCACATCCTGCAGCGCCTTGTCGGTGTCTATGCCCGCTTCGAACTCGATCTGCACGCTTGCACCGCCTTCGAAGGCCTCGGCAATCATCTCCTTGATACCCTCGATCGAGCGAATCTCCTGCTCCATTGGGCGAACCAGCAATCGTTCGGCATCTTCGGGAGAGATTCCGACATGCTCGATATAAACGTAGATGATCGGAATCTCTATATCAGGCTCGGCCTCCTTCGGAATCGTCACATAAGCGATCACTCCGGCGACAAGAATAGTGATCAGACCGAGGATGACGGTGCGGCCGCGCGCCATTGCGGCATCAATTACCTGCATTGTCTTAGTCCTGGTTCTGAGCCTTGATCGCGACCGAGGTTTCTATGTCACTTTCGGGAACAGCGTCCACGAGAGATCCGCTCGTTACGAAGCCCTGTCCAACGGTAATGATCGTTGCCGTATCGGGAAGACCCGTAACCCAGACGCCATCGCTCGACGAGAGTGCAATGTCAGCGACGATGAACTCGACCTGACCTGCTTCATTAATTATCTTCAGACCGATGTTGCCGGCATCGTCGAGAGTCAGTACCGATGGCGAAATACGGTGTGCGCTGACGACTTCGGCCGGAATATACAATTCGGCCGTACCACCGACACGTAATCGACCGTCCTGATTGTCAACCTCAAGTTCGACGGCGAATGTTCGCGTGGCCTCGTCTGCGACGGGCGCAACATAGCGGATCGTACCGCGAACGTGCTCACCGGTTGCGAGATGCGCCTCGGCGGGCTCTCCGACATCGACATGACGCGCATCGAATTCGGATAGGTTCGCGGAAACAATAATCGTGCGGTTGTCGACGAACGTTGCGATCGGGTCGCCAAGTTTGACGAAGTCACCGACTTCTACGGCCCGTGATTGCAAGGCGCCATCGAATGGCGCCTGGACTTTCATGTATTCCAGGTCGAGTTCGGCTCGGGTTAGTTCAGTCCTCGCGGCCTCGAGCAGTGCAATTGCCTCCTGCAATTGCGCTTCTGACACATAACTTTCGGACTTGAGCTTGAGGCGGCCTTCATATTCGACTTCACGTTGTTTGACCGTAGCGCGCGCCTGTGAGAGTCGTGCCTTGCGATCACGCTCGTCGAGCCGGACGATAACGCCGCCCCGAGCTACATTCGCCCCACGGTCAGCGTCGGTAAACTCGACGCGCCCGTCAGTTTCCGCAGAGAGTTCCACAATTCGAGCAGGAGCGGTCTTGCCGTTTACGATAATCGTACGTACGACTTCTTCAGCAGATTGAGTTCGCACGCGTACTTTGCTCTGCGTTGCGTCAATCGTTGCGACACTTAATTGCGCGTCGCCGTCGCCTTGTTCTTCGTCACTTGCCAGTCCGGACAACAGCCACATTGTTATAAGCACAGCGATGCCGACCGAGTAAAACCATGAGCGGTGTCTGTTAATGAATTCGATATTCATCCTGTCACCGCCTTTTTCGGCTGATCAAGGTCTCGCCGAAAAACCTGCCTGTTTTCTTCAACGTAGGACTTCATCGCATTCATCATTGCGCGACCAAATCCGAGTGTGAACTTGACACCGATCGGACAGCTCTGGTCGCAGCTATTCTCAAAATCATCAATGATCTCGAGGTTACGATTTGCGTCTTCAATGCGACTATCGAGAACGGTCTCAATCTGATCCGGTGTCATCAAATGGGCAAATGCCATTGCGGCAAGAAATTCGGATCGAATCTTATGGCTGGGCGCCGGGTCATCGAGTTCTTCGAGTAGCCGTTGTCTGCCTTTTGCCGTGATCTCGTAGACTTTCCGGTCGGGCTTGCCGTCCTGCGCAATTTCCCTGCAGCTCACAAAGTCGCATTCGGCGAGAGACGCGAGCGCCGGATAGATCGAACCATAGCCGGCTGCAAAGCAGTGGCCAAAAGAAGATTCGAACGCTTTCTTGAGATCGTAGCCTGAGGCCTCGCCGTCGGTGAGCATTCCCAAACAAACTGTTTTGACATCCATCGCAGATCAATCCGGCAGCCACTGCTGCCCATATATCGGGGCGATGTATACTATCAGTTCGATATATAAAGTCCAGCCCTCTTTTCTTATTGAGAAAACTGTGCGAGAAATGGGCTCAGCAGGCGCTTTTCAGGGTCCAGCTGACGCCGCATGCGGCGGAAAAAATCGAGCCGCTTGGCGTAGGTCTGAATGACATGCTCGGCCCGGACTGCCCGGGACTGGCTGATTAGCGGAGTGCCTCCCCATTTTTCGGCGAATTCGGCAAGGTCGATTACGAAGTCGTCCCAGCCCTTTGCCTGAGTGGATGCGGTGGTGATTGCAATCATGGACTCGTCAAATGAGGGCGAAAGCAAGGCCGTCGAGTCGCGACACAGCCGAAACCCGACTGCAGGCATATCGCAACGATACTGTGTGCTTGCATACATGGTTTCGCAGAAGTGTCGATAGGCTTTGACGATCACCGAGAAATTGGCGGCCGGAAAACACCAGGTAGAGTAGTAGCAGCGACGACCACTACGTGTTTTTGAGTGATTCGATTGCGACGCGGCATTGCTGCCGGTATTCACGAGCCGTGAATTAACGAGCCCCTGTGTCGCTTCCGAAATGCTGTCGATCAATTTGTAACGCACTGACTGAATCGGTACAACGCGATTCAGAGACTTGAATATATGAGGCATGACGGTGCTTTCTCCCCAGTCTTTAATTTTCCAGGGGGCCTTAAATGCGTTGCCGGGATCCGTCTCATATCGGCGCAGGTCAAGGTAAACGCGATCGCGATATGGCATCAGGTAGAACTTGAAACCGACATCACCGTTAGCGAGCGCATCAACGGCAGATGAAAACGTATCGATGCTGACGCGGCGGTGACTCGCCGTGAATGTGCGAATGGGCCGTACTCGCAATGTCGCCTCGTAAATGACACCGAGCATGCCGAAGCTCATTCGAAATGCGCCAAGAAGGTTTTTCTGCTGTGGCTCGATTTTGAACAATTCTCCGTCGGCGCGAACGATCTTCATTCCGACGATGTGACTCGAAAAGTAACCACCGTTGCCGCCGATACCAGGACCAAAACACGGTGCAGCGATAGCGCCACCAACAGTCCGTCCCTGCAGCTCGTAACCGCCGATCAACTCAAGTCCGTGTTCCGCGAGTTCCCTGACGAGGGTGTCCAGGCGGACGCCGGCCTGTGCCGTGACGGTGTGATTGTATGAGTCGATGTGAACAATTTGATCAAGGCCAGTCGTCTTGAGCGTCGTGCCAGTCTCTGATGCGTTGCAACTGGTTGACGCAGTTCCAGCACCCTGCGGACGTATTGGCAGTGGCGTCTGGACGGCGGGGTCCAGCAGTTTTCGCAATTGGTTGAGGTTGGTCGGTTCGCGCGTCACAGGGCCAATTGTCGCCGGGTCAGTTATTCTCTTGACGCGGTATTGTCCAGTGCTGTTCAGATTGGTCGCGTACATCCATGTCTCCGGCGAAAGTGGTCCAGATAAGGCCAAAGACACAGCTACGAAAGGTTCATCACCAGAGCGGCAACGAAAGAGTCGTGTTGGCAACCCCGCTGTCATAGGACTAACCCTTAGACCGGAAGCTTTGCGACCCTGTCTTTCGACAGGTGTGCCTTTGTCTTACGAAACGCCATCGTTGCACGCCACATCAAACACTGTCAACGTAACAAGGGAGCCGATTTATTTATTGTAAAATCAGCCATCCAGATATGGTCAATAGCCTCAAGCGGAGGGCTAAATGAAGTGGCGAGGCGGCAGACGTAGCAGCAATATTGAAGACCGTCGCGGGGCAAAGCCGCGCGGTGCCCTGGTCGGTGGTGGCCTGGGTACGATCATCGTCATTCTCGCTGCTCTGTACTTCGGCATAGACCCAACATTTCTGATTGAAGGAATGCAGTCGTCAAACGTGTCGACGTCATCGAGTGGCACCATGCCAACTGCCGAGGATTTAATAAACGATCCACTCGCTGACATGGTCTCGGTCGTTATTGCCGACACTGAGGACGTTTGGCACGAAATATTCACAGATATGGGGCGCCGCTACGAAGAACCGACCCTGGTCATGTTTACCGGGGCTACACGGTCCGCGTGTGGGACAGGTCAGGCAGCGATGGGGCCATTTTACTGCCCCGCAGATCGCAAGGCCTATATTGACCTCAGCTTTTATGAAGACATGCGCAGCCAGTTCAGAGCGCCGGGTGACTTTGCGCAGGCTTACGTTATCGCACACGAAATTGGCCACCACGTGCAAAACCTGCTCGGAATCTCGGGTGAAGTTCGACGTGCTCAATCGGGGGCCGGCAAGGCGGATGCAAATCGCTTGTCGGTCAAGCTCGAACTGCAAGCCGATTGTTTCGCGGGCGTGTGGGCGAGCAGGGCGGATAAGGCGAGAGGCATTATCGAGGCCGGTGATATTGACGAAGCCCTGAATGCTGCCAGTGCGATCGGCGATGATCGACTACAAAAGCAGGGCCGGGGTACTGTCGTACCGGAGTCATTTACACACGGTACATCGGAACAGCGCCAGCGATGGTTTGGAAAAGGCCTGCGGAGCGGGGACCCGAATAGCTGCGATACATTCGCCGCCACTTCACTTTGAGTCATGCGAGCATAAGATGAGCAAGCAATGTAGGGAAATTGCAGACGCTGCCAGGCATGCAAGCGAGCGCATCGCAGAGGTCGTAAGAGAAACGCCACTCAAACACTCAAAGGCCTTCAGCACTGCGGATGGTGCCGAGGTTTACCTGAAACTCGAGAATCAACAGCACACCGGCTCGTTCAAGTTACGTGGCGCCAGTAACTGCCTGATGAGCCTGGATGCGGAGCAGCGCAACAAGGGCTGCGTTGCAGCATCGAGTGGCAATCATGGTGCCGCTGTAGCATATGCCATGCGTGAGCTCGACATGAGCGGTGTGATTTTCGTGCCGGAGCAAACTTCGACGACGAAAGTCGAGGCGATTCGTGGTTACGGCGGCGACGTTCGGTTCTTTGGTACTGACGGACTCGATACCGAGCAACACGCGCGCGAGTTTGCAGCTACCAAGGGCATGTATTACGTCTCGCCATATAACGACGCCGCGGTAGTCGCCGGACAAGGAACCTGCGGAATCGAGATTGCCGCACAACTTCCCGATATTGATGCTGTTTTCGTTGCTGTCGGCGGTGGTGGCCTGATCAGCGGCGTTGGCAGTGTGCTAAGAGAGAGGAATCCTGCACTACGCATCTACGCATGCCAACCCGAGGCATCCGCGGTCATGGCCAGATCGGTAGAGGCCGGACGTATTCTCGATTTGCCCAGTGAGCCGACTCTTTCCGATGGTACTGCCGGCGGCGTCGAGCCGGACGCAATCACGTTCGAACTTTGTCGTGAACTTGTCGACGAATTCGTTCTCGTCAGCGAGCAACAAATTGCGGCGGCCATGCGGCAATACCACGACGCGGAGAAACATCGGATCGAAGGTGCTGCCGGCGTCGCTATCGCCGCCCTCCTGAGCCGAAAAAGCACATTGGGCGGTATGAAAATTGCGGTCATTATTTGTGGTGGCAACGTCAGCGAGGCGACATTCAGTTCGATCCTTTAGAATCGGCTGTCTGCCTCCTTGTTTGCCTGTCGAAGTCCGGGCGATTACGCTTGCCAGTATGAAACGACTGTTCCTGTTATATGTCGGTCTCTTCGCCGTCGATGTAGTTAGTGCTGCATCGACGGCATTCATTAATGTCAATGTGATACCGATGACAACGGAGATTGTCATCACCGGACAGACAGTCGTTGTCGAGGACGGCATCATCGTCGCCATAGGCGATGTTGACGGCTTGCCCGTACCAGAAGAGGCCGAAGTCGTCGATGGTACGGATCGATACCTGATGCCTGGCCTGGCCGAAATGCATGCACATGTGCCTGATGCCGGTACGCCCGGTCTCGATCGCGACTTCACGTTGTTTATCGCAAATGGTGTTACGACGATTCGTGGCATGCTCGGCCGGCCATCACATTTGGTGCTGCGCCAGCAGCTGCTCGATGGTGAGCAGTTTGGTCCTCGTCTCATTACGTCCGGACCATCGATGAACGGCAGATCGGTCAGTGGTCCAGACGATGGGGCGCGTACAGTACGTGCGCAGCATGCTGCCGGCTATGACTTTATCAAGATCCATCCGGGCCTCAGCCTTGAAGAGTTTCAGGCTATAGCGACGACTTCGAATGAACTTGGTATTCCATTCGCAGGTCATGTTCCGGCTGCAGTCGGTGTAGAGACAGCACTGGTGGCCGGTATGACGACGATCGATCATCTCGACGGATACATCGCTGCTCTGATGCCGGCCAATTCAGATCGATCAGGCGGTTATGGTGGCTTTTTTGACGTCCTGCTGGCGGATTTGGTGACCGAGGATCGTATTGCCGACGTTGCCGCGCAAACTGCGGCGGCGGGAACCTGGAACGTGCCGACCGAATCGCTCATCGAGCACCTCGTTGGAGATCTGAGCATTGCCGATCTGCGGAATCGCCCGGAAATGCGTTATATGCCGGATGAAACGGTTCAGCGCTGGGTCGAGGCCAAGGAAGAACAACTCAATGAACGCGGCTTTAACGCGGAGATCGGCGCCCATGCTATCGAAATTCGTCGCGAGATCATTCTGGCCTTGCATGAGGCGGGAGCCGGCTTGTTACTGGGGTCCGACGCGCCACAGGTATTTAATGTTCCCGGATTCTCCTTACATCATGAGCTCGCCTTTTTAGTAAACGCCGGGCTGACCCCATACGAGGCTTTGCAAACGGGCACAACCGCTGTTGCGGAGTTTCTCCAAACGAATACCGGCGTTGTTGCGATTGGCCGCGATGCTGACCTCCTGTTGCTGGATGCTAACCCACTTGTCGACATCGATAATTCGCGCCGTGTTCATGGCGTAATGGTGCGCGGTACGTGGTATTCGTTTTTTGAGCTGGAAAAACGCTTGTCGGCCTACCTGTCGCAAGAAGAATGAGCGCATTTGCAACCATTCGGCGCCGCCAGGCGTCTAAGTAGTAGTTCAGGCTAATGTAATGCCAAAGAGGCGAGTGCAATGCGCAGTTTTATAGTAATAGCGATGTTCGCGGCAAGCCTGTCGAATGCCGCATGGAATGGTTACACCGAAGATCGAGACCTGGAGCTCGATACTCGGGGAGTCAACGCGATTGAGGTCGAGGCCGGCGCCGGTAGCCTGGAAATTACAGGTGTGGCCGACCTTCACAATATTCAGGTTAAGGCAACGATCAACATTCCGGACCACGAGTCGGACAAGGCCAGGGAGATTATCGCTTCCGACCTCAAGCTGTCGCTGGAAAAAGTTAGCGATCATGCAAGGCTCGAAGCGTATTTCGACCGCAGTTTCTCGGGTTGGAGTGATTCACCGACAGTAGATCTGGAAATTCGCGTGCCACATGGCCTGGCTTTGGTCGTTGATGATTCAAGCGGTTCGATGCAGATCATCGACGTCGCCTCTGATGTCGTCATTGACGATGGTTCAGGTTCGATCAAGGTTGAACAGGTTGACAGCGTCGCCATCGACGATGGCTCGGGTTCCATCAATGTTATCGGAGTGCGAGGCGACGTCTCGATCGAAGACGGTTCGGGCAGTATCACCGTGCAACAAGTTGGTGGCAGTGTCATTATTGATGACGGTTCGGGCAGCATCGATGTGCATGACGTCGAGCAAGACGTGACTGTCGTTGAAGATGGCAGTGGTTCATTCAGTGCGTCCGATGTGCGTGGCAAGATCGAACACGACACCTAAACCCGCCTACAGTTAACTTATTGTTTTATAACGTATTGTATATTGCAATGCGTCCTCCTGTGTGCGCGTTTTGCGGCTGCTGCTAGAATCAATGCGAAAGTCCTTGCAGATGACCATAGGGAGAAAGCATGAAACTGGTGAAACACCTACTCGACTCCAAAGGGCGACAGATCGTTTCAGTAGCGCCAAACACGTCCGTTTTTGACGCTATAAAGTTGATGGCGGAGAAGGCGATCGGTTCCCTGATCGTAATGGATGACGATGACTTGTGCGGTATCATCACCGAACGCGACTACGCCAGAAAGGTCATAATCAAGGGGCGCTCGTCGGAGAGCACAACGGTCTCCGAAATCATGAGCACCGTAGTTTTTACGACATCGAGTGCGCAGTCCGTCGATGAGTGCATGGAGCTGATGACGGAAAAACGCATTCGACACTTGCCTGTTGTTGAGGATAATCGTGTTATCGGAATGATCTCCATTGGCGACCTCGTTCAGGCGATCATTTCTGGTCAACGAGAAGAGATCGAACAGCTCGAGAGTTATATCAGTGGCTGAGAGTCAGAAATACGATCCACGCGTCCTCGAGCTTTTCGACGGTTATGTGCACGGTAAGGTCAGTCGTCGGCAATTCCTGGACAGGGCTGCAGCATTTACCGTTTCAGGTGTATCGGCTGCGACAATTCTGGCGAGCCTGAGTCCCGATTATTCTCTGGCGCAGCAGGTGAGCCCGGACGACAAGTCGATATCAGTCGGTTACAAGAAATACGAGTCGGCAAAAGGTGGCGGAGTGATACAAGGTTACTTTGCGCGACCAGCGCTGGTGGACCACAGGCTGCCCGGTGTCATTGTCATTCATGAGAATCGTGGCCTGAATCCGTACATCGAGGATGTCGCGAGGCGTCTCGCGATCGCGGGTTTCGTCGCGTTTGCGCCAGACGCGCTGTGGCCGCTCGGAGGGTATCCGGGTAACGACGATGACGGCCGAACGATGCAGCGTGAGCGAGATGGCGCTGAGATGGTTGAAGATTTCGTCGCTGCGGTCGAATTCCTGCAACAGCATCCGGATTGCACGGGCGAGGTTGGCTCCGTCGGGTTCTGTTTTGGTGGCGGGATGTCGATGCGCCTGGCCGTTCTTATTCCGGATCTTGCTGCTTCGGTCGCGTTTTATGGCCGTCATCCATCCGCGGAAGATGCCGCCAGTATCAAAGCGCCGTTAATGTTGCACCATGCCGGTCTGGATGAACGTGTGAATGCAAGTTGGCCCGCGTTTGAGAGCGCGTTACAAGCACAGGACACGAACTACGTCAATTACCTCTACGCCGACGTAAACCACGGTTTTCACAACGACACAACACCGCGCTATGACAAGGAGTCCGCCGCACTTGCCTGGCAGCGCACCGTCGAACATTTCTCAAAATATCTGAGTCCCGACGGGTAGACAGGAAACGGCACCGGACCAGCAAAGTCATGAACAGAAGGTCGACGCAACGAAATAGATGCTCTTTCGTTGCCGTATGTCTGTGTCTTGCGAGTTTGACCGGGGGAGCGCAGGAACCCGAAAGTAAGACGGTCTTGGGGCCAAGCAATCCCGATCTCCATCACGGTGCCAACGCTTTAATGATGGGTGATGGGGAAGAGGGCGTGCGGTTGACATTGCTCGGCCTGCAGCGTGCGACAAGCTCCCGCGACCGCTTGGCGGGCATATCAAATCTATGTGCTGGCTACATCATGCTGGAGCAACTCGACACGGCATTGAATTACTGCAATCAGGTGCTCGAAAAAGATGACCAACACTGGCGCTCGTACAGCAATCGTGCGCTTGCGTACATCATGCTGAAGCGCTATGAGGAAGCTGAGCAGGATCTGCAAAGGGCTGAAGCACTCGTTGACAATGCGCGCACTGTAAGGATCGTACGCTCGATGCTGCTTGATGCAACAGATCCGGTCGCACCGCAAATCATCATCGATGACCGGCGTCAGCCAGCGACCGAAGATGGCAAGTAAGCAACGGTTTAACTTGCTGGCATTGGCCGTTTTGCTGGTTGCAACAGCAATGGCGGATGACAATCCGACGGTGTCAGATTTGTCGGTCGATTCCGGTGAACGTGTACCTTTGCATACGGTCGTTCCGCTATACCCGGAAAAAGCGAGGCGAGCCAGGCTGGAAGGAGAGGTGGAAGTCTGTTTTAACGTCAGTCGCGAGGGGAAGACAAGTCGTGTGGCGGTGCGCCGAAGCACAAACCGGGTGTTCGAGAAGCCTTCCAGGGATGCTGTGCGCCACTCGACCTACCTGCCGTTGCCCGGGTACATGGAGCTATCAGGAATCAAAACCTGCAGGACGTTTCGTTTTCACCTGAGTCCTGTGGCGATTGATACTCCTGGCAATTAGCCGGGGTTTGCGTTGATCCGCAGGATACGTTCGGCCGCTTCCTCGAGCGTCGTACCGAAGCTGATCAGTCCCTCATCATGGCCGGCGAGTACGGCGACCCCGGATTGCTTGAAGCCCTCCAACCGGTAGAGCCGATCGAGTTCGCGGGCCATGTCAGGTGTGCCGTAGGCAACGTCCGGATCGGTAGTTGGCAGCTTGCCGAGACTGCGCTGCCAAAGTTCCGCGCTGTGCACGTGTACGACTGCGCCGATCGCGTCACCGAGTGCATAAATTGCCGCGTGCGTCATTGCTTCAGATGAGGCCTGGACAGGCCCGCTGCACCTGACAATATTGCCGCGGATGTCGCAATCCGTAACCAGCGAGTAATGTCGCTCATCGGTAGCCGGCAAATGACCGGTTTGTGTGCCGCTAATCAGGAACAGGTCGCAAGAGCCACGACGCATGCTCAGGTTACCGTAACCTATGCCGAGATCCTTGTACTCGCCGATCAGCCCGGCGGCGTACAACGGCTTGCGCCAGGTATCGAGTTCCC
>Ga0070723_10000089_pt1 | contig 27267 bp, 26 predicted proteins | sample tdAd002_FD_67277 | JGI IMG/M metagenome (GOLD analysis project Ga0070723, IMG submission 67277) | Marine sediment microbial communities from the Atlantic coast under amendment with organic carbon and nitrate - tdAd00.2 | ecosystem: Environmental > Aquatic > Marine > Coastal > Sediment | place...
ATAGGCGGGTTGTCGATAATGGCTTTGCCCAGCAATTCGTGTTGCCGGCGGTGCTCGCCGATTCGTGCATGCAGGTCCGCGAGAAGCGGTGATTCGAGGTGTGCGAGTTGCTGCCGCAATTCGGGCAAGCGCGATATCGCCGCGGCAAGCTGCCGCAGATCACGTGGACGCGCGGAGCGCAGGGCAACGCGCGACAGGATACGTTCAACATCGCCGATACCGTCAATCTGACTCTGCAGGCAGGCTACCGTGGCACTAGACAGCAGCGACTCGATCGCCTGGTAGCGACCACACAATATGGCTGAGTCGCGCAGCGGTCGTTGGATCCAGCGGCGCAACAATCTGGAGCCCATCGGGCTCTGGCAGTGGTCCATTACTCCCGCGAGCGTGTGCTCGTGACGGCCACTGAGCGATTCCTCGAGCTCGAGATTACGCCGAGTCGGGCCGTCCATGATGACGGCATCCTCTCTGCGTTCGGCGGCGATGGACTGCAGGTGTGGCAATGCGGCCTTCTGCGTATCTGTAACGTACTGCAACAACGCGCCAGCCGCCGCAACGCCGAGAGAGAACGCTTCGCAGCCAAAACCGCTCAGGTCGCGAGTACCGAATTGTGCGCACAGTAGTCGTGTTGCGCTGTCGAGTTCGAAATGCCACGGCGGTCGGCGTGTGACACGGAGGTTCTCTTTGAATGTGTCGTCGAACGTCTGGTCCTCATCGACGATCAGTTCGGCCGGCCGCAAGCGTTCAATCTCCCCGAGCACCGCTTCAAGGTCCGGCACTTCCGTAAGACGGAAACGACCGCCAGCCAGGTCAAGCCACGCGATGCCAATTGCATTGCCCTCGGCGAATACCGACGCGACGAGATTGTCCCGCGACTCGGCGAGTAGTGCCTCGTCAGTCAGTGTGCCCGGAGTGACGATACGGGTTACTTTGCGCTCGACCGGTCCTCTGCTCGTTGCCGGGTCGCCGACCTGTTCGCAAATTGCCACCGACTCGCCCTTGCGTACCAGCTTGGCGAGATAGCCTTCAATCGCGTGGTAGGGAACGCCGGCCATCGGGATCGGATTGCCGCCTGATTTGCCGCGCGAGGTCAGCGTGATGTCGAGCAAAGCCGCAGCGCGCTTCGCGTCATCATAGAACAACTCGTAGAAGTCACCCATGCGATAAAACACGAGCATGTCCGGGTACTCGGCCTTGATGGCCAGGTATTGGCGCATCATTGGCGTGTGAATGGCTGTCGGTTCAGTGCTCATCGATAGAAAGCTTAGTCGAGATCGGGCAGGCCTTCGAGCACGAGCAGGTAATAACTCACGATTCCGACCACCTTGTCGTTCTCAACGACGGGTGCGCGGCTGATGCCGAATCGGTGAAACAACCTGGCGCAATAGCGAATGTCCATATCAGGACGTACTGTGATTACGGGCTTTGCCATGATCTCGAATACATTGACCCGCTCCGGCGCCCGATCCAGGGCAATTACCTGTTTCGCAATGTCCGAAAACAGCAGAAAACCCAATTCGTCATGCTCGTGTCGTTTATCGACGATCAGGCTCGTGGCTTTCACGCGCTTCATGATGCGCAGTGCTTCGAGGACATCCGTGAGGCCGTCTATGTGTGTAACGTCCTGGCGCATGACCTGACGTACGGGAACCCATACAGGACTAGTCATAGTTGTTCCTCCACGATATCAACAATGTGCTCGGCCTGAGTCAATACGCCCAGTGCATCCTCGACGTCCAGCTGTATAGCCATCCCGGTACCCGGCTTTGCATCGAATTCACCAATCTCGCCGATGTGCTCGAGAATCTCACGGCTCAGGTGGGTCTCTACCAGTAACAGGACAACATCGCGCTGACTTGTCAGCGTCAGGCCAAAAAAGCTCTTCGGCGCATCGTACCCCTCACCGCGGGCATTGTTCACAACGGTACAGCCGGTCGCTCCCGCTTCGCGGGCGGCCGTGATGACCTCCTCAGTCTTTTTGTCTTCAACGAAGACGATCAACAGTTTGAAATGCATCAGTTTTCCTCCACAGAATCAGGATTGTGCGTGTGTTTTTGTGCTTCGCGTTTCGATGGGCGAAGGCGAGCAGAAAGAACGCTGAGTTGCGCATACGCCAGCACCGAAATGATCGGAAACAGGCTGGCGAATGCAACGAGGCCGAAGCCGTCCAGCAGCGGGCTGCGACCCGGCAGAGTCTCCGCGAGACCCAGGCCGAGCGCGGTAATCAATGGCACGGTAACCGTGGACGTCGTCACGCCGCCGGAGTCATAGGCGAGCGGGACTATGAGTTTTGGTGCCCAGATCGTCTGCAGAACGACAACAAGGTAACCAGCCATTATGAAATTGTGCAGCGGCAATCCGGCGACGAGGCGGTAGCAGCCGAGGCAGACACCGACAGCAACGCCCAGCGCGACGGCAACGCGCAGCCCCCAGACCTTGATCGCGCCACCGGACACATCGTGGGCTTTCATCGCGACAGCGAGCAGCGCAGGTTCAGCTATCGTGGTCGCGAAGCCTATTGACAGGGCGAACACATAAACCCACATGTATGCTCCCCAGGCACGCACTGCGGTTGGTCCATCGGCGACTCCGACCAGTTGCTCGGGTGCAGTCAGCTGTTCAGCCATCAGGCGTCCAAGCGGAAACAGGGCCAGATCGAGACCGATCAGGAATAGCCAGAGGCCAACGATGACCAGCACCAGCCCGAATAGCAGGCGACGCAATCTCGGCAATGGCCGGCGGATAACCAGAGCCTGGAAGACGAACATGAACAGGATGATCGGCAGTACATCCGTGCCGGTCGCAATCAGCGTCGCTATTGCCGAGCGGATCAGTTCCATTGCACCAGACCGCCAAAGGCCAGGACAAAGATGATCGGTGTCAACGATGCGAATGCGATTAGGCCAAAGCCGTCGGTCATCGGATTTCGATCACGCAATGACGACGCCAGACCGACACCAAGCGCGGTTACCAACGGCACTGTGACCGTGGAGGTCGTGACGCCTCCGGAATCATAGGCGATGCCTACTATCTCGGCCGGCGCAATCGCGGTCATCGCGACGACAACGACGTAGCCCGAGATGATCATCAACGGCAGGGACCAGCCGAGCAGAATGCGCAACACGCCCAGTATCAACGCCGTGCCGACCGACAGGGCAACGGTGAGCCGCAGACTGAAAACGTAGGTGTCACGGGCCGCATCGGTATCCGGTATCGTTCCCGCCGCCGCGGCGACAAGTGACGCCTCTTCCGCTATTGCGGTCAGTGCAGGTTCGGCAAAAGTCGTTCCGAAGCCGAGCAAGAACGCGAACGTCAGCAGCCAGAACACGCTGCCTTTGCGTGCCAGTGCCTCGGCAAGGGCCTCGCCAATCGGAAATAAGGCAAGCTCAAGGCCATAGACAAAGAACGTGAGTCCGAGAACCACGACGACGGCTCCGAAAGCGAAACCGAATGCATTCTGCATCGGTTGCTGGAAGACGACGAACTGGAAAAACCCGATGACAAGGACAATTGGCGACAGGTCACGAATACTGCCTTTTGTGTGCGCCCAGAGATTCAACAATGTTGGTCTCATCGTCTGTGCGATCTCTGTTCTTGCACGCATGCGTCTCCGGGTTGCGCAAATTCGGGCTATGATGTCGGCGAGGGCACTGCACCAGTAGCAACGATGAAAATACTGCATGTCGAAACCGGACGCCATCTTTACGGTGGCCCGCAGCAAGTGATTTATTTGATCGCGGCGCTCTTCGAGCGTGGTCATGATTCTACGCTGGTATGCCCGCCCGATTCCGGAATCGACGGCGCGGCGCGCGCGGCCGGGATCCGGGTGAAGAATCTGTTCTGTGCGGGCGACCTGGATCTGCCGTTCGCGTATCGCTTGACACAATATCTGCAGTCATCACAGCCTGATCTCGTGCACTGTCATAGCCGCCGCGGGGCCGACATGTTAGGTGGCCTGGCCGCGAGTTTTGCCGACGTGCCGGCGATCGTCTCGCGTCGCGTTGATAACACGGAGATGCGATTAATGGCCGCACTGCGTTATCGGCCGTTCAGGAAGATTATCGCGATCTCCGAAGCTATTGCTGCAGTGCTCCGCGAGCGTGATGTTGATGATGAGCGCATCGAAGTGATCCGCAGCGCAGTGGATACCGAACGATTTGCGGCAGAGCCTGACTGCGCCGCGTTTCGTGCCGAGTTCGACATCCCGGATGGTGCATGCGTCATTGCAGCGGCAGGGCAACTCATTCCGCGAAAGGGCCATCGTTATCTGCTGCAGGCAGTTGCTGACATCAAACAGAGCCATCCGAATATTCGCGTGATCATCTTTGGCGAGGGTTACCTGAATAATCAACTGCGTACGCAAGCAACATCATTGGGTCTCGACGACACCGTGCAGTTCGCAGGCTTTCGCGATGACCTGGATGACTATATGGCTTGCTTAGACGTTTTCGCGCATCCGGCGCTGGCTGAAGGACTCGGCGTTGCTACTCTCAAGGCCGCGGCGGCAGGCGTGCCCGTTGTCGGATTCGACGCCGGGGGATTGCCCGAGGCAGTTGTCGACGGTGGGACCGGATTACTGGTTCCTCCTGAAAATGCTGAATTGCTGCAAAATGCGCTGCTGGCGCTTGTCGAAGACGTCGGTCTCAGGCGGCGAATGGGCGTCGCAGGAAGAGAAAGAATGCAAAAAGAGTTCTCGATCGCTACGATGGCGGACAAGCATGTCAAACTCTATGAATCCGTATTAAATGGCTGACCACGAATCGATCCAGAAACTGACTGCAGTGCTGGTCGGCGAACTCACCGCATCGAGCAAGGCCGTCTGCACGGCGGAGTCTTGCACGGGCGGATGGATCGCGAAGGCGATTACCGATATTCCCGGCAGTTCTGTTGTTTTCCACTACGGCATTGTCAGTTACTCGAATGGCGCCAAGGAATCGGTGCTGGGCGTACAGAATCAGACGCTCGAGGATCATGGCGCAGTGAGTGAACCGGTCGTCGAGGAAATGGCCGAAGGCGCCCTGCATCTGAGCGGCGCGGACATCGGTGTAGCTGTCAGTGGTGTGGCAGGCCCGGATGGCGGCAGCAAGGAAAAACCGGTTGGCACGGTCTGGTTTGCATGGGCAGTGAGAGACCATGGCAAGGTGAAAACCGATACGAGTTGCCAGCATTTTGACGGCGACCGTGACCTCGTTCGTGAACTCACGGTCGTATACGCCATACAAGGTGTCCTGGATCGAATATGAGTACTAAACGTTTGTTCTTCGCTCTCTGGCCGGATCACCGGCAGCGCGATCGCATGCGCGATTTCATCAGCCCGGTCGCGAGACTCGTTGAAGGCAAGGCGGTCGAGCGTCGTAACTGGCATATCACGCTGGCCTACATTGGCGATTTCCCCGAGAGCCGCATCGATGAACTCTTTGCGGCAAAGGAAGCGACGCAGTTTGAGCCATTTCGCTTGCGCTTTGATCGGCTCGAGTTCTGGCCGCGACCGAAAATCGCGGCACTGGTCCCGCCGACCATCCCGCCAGAACTGGAACGCCTTGTAGACGATCTCAAGGGCCGTATTTTTGCAGCCGGTGTCAACCCCGAACACCAGCGCCTCTACAGGCCACATGTGACGGTAGTCCGCAATGGCCGGACCTTCGAGACGCAGCGATTGGCGCAGTCAGCGATCATGGAATGGTCGGGCTTCGAGCTGGTCGAGTCAGTGACAGAGCACGGCGAGACGACATACCGTCCGGTAGTCAAAGACTTCTGAATCCTTCTTCGCGTTTCTTCACACAATGCCCGATTTCGTCGTTCTAATACTGTGGTTATATACAGTTCTTTGTGGAATAATCGCAGACCTCAAATCAACACCTACCGGATGACAGAAACAATGGATGACAACCGCAAAAAAGCACTCGCCGCAGCCCTCGGACAAATCGAAAAGCAATTTGGCAAAGGTTCAGTCATGCGCCTTGGTGATAACCCTATGTCACGGGACATCGACGTTGTCTCGACGGGCTCGATAGGACTGGACGTAGCGCTTGGAATCGGCGGAGTACCGAAAGGGCGAGTTGTCGAGATTTATGGTCCGGAGGCCTCGGGCAAGACCACTCTTACGCTGCAGATCATCGCGGAAGCGCAGAAGGACGGTGGGACAGCGGCATTTGTCGACGCCGAGCACGCTCTTGACCCGACTTATGCCGAGAAACTTGGTGTCAATGTTGACGAGCTGCTCGTGTCCCAGCCGGACACGGGCGAGCAGGCGCTGGAAATTACAGACATGCTGGTTCGTTCAGGTGCAGTGGATATTGTCGTTGTCGATTCTGTTGCGGCGCTCACACCCAAGGCTGAGATTGAAGGTGAGATGGGCGACTCGCACATGGGGCTGCAGGCACGCCTGATGTCACAAGCCCTCAGAAAATTGACCGCTAACATCAAGCGCTCGAATACGCTGGTGGTCTTCATCAACCAGATTCGGATGAAGATCGGCGTCATGTTTGGCAGCCCGGAAACAACCACGGGCGGTAATGCGCTCAAGTTCTACTCCTCAGTTCGTCTCGACATTCGCCGCATCGGCGCAATCAAGAAAGGCGATGAGGTCATCGGTAATCAGACGCGCGTCAAAGTTGTCAAGAACAAGGTTTCGCCGCCGTTCAAGATGGCCGAGTTCGAAATCCTTTATGGCCTGGGTATCTCCCGCGAAGGTGAGATTATCGATCTTGGCGTGCAACACGGCATGATCGACAAAGCCGGCTCCTGGTACAGCTACGGCGACGACCGCATCGGCCAGGGCAAGGAAAACGTGCGCGAGTACCTCAAATCAAATCCGGAAACGGCGGCCGAAATCGAGACTAATATTCGCGCCAAGCTGCTACCGAAGACAGTTGATACGCCAGTTGCCGCTGTTGACGACGAAAAGGCTGTCGCACAGGAAGCTTGAGTATTGTTGTAGGAGGCCCTGTAGGAGCGGCTTCAGCCGCGAATGTAGGAGCCCGCCATGCGGGCGATGAGCCCATGGATGACGATCGTTTCTCCGACCCTGTCGAAGCCCGCAAAAAGGCGATGGATTATCTCGCCCGGCGAGAACATGGTCACGTGGAGCTCGAGGCCAAGCTGACAAAATTCGGCTTCGAATCGAACACAGCCGAGGACGCGGTCGCCTGGCTCATTGATGGCGGGTTACAGAGCGATCGACGGTTCGTCGAGGCATTTGTGCGTTCACGGATCAACCAGGGCAAAGGTCCGGCAAAGATCCGAGCTGATCTGCGAGAAAAGGGCGTCGATGACAGCTTTGTTAGTGAAGGCCTCCAAGAAGCGGAACAAGACTGGTACGCGTTGGCTCTTGACGTCAGGCTAAAGAAGTTCGGCCCGGAACGTCCAGCAGACTACAAAGAGAAAGCGCGGCAAATGCGTTTTCTGCAGTCGCGCGGCTTCGAGCCCGATCACATTCAGGCAGCTGTTTCAGCGGACGTCGAATAAGCATAGAATCGCCCGATGAAATCCATGACGAGCAATGAGTTGCGCCAGGCCTTCCTGGACTACTTCGCCGACCACAAGCACGAGGTCGTCGCGAGCTCTCCGCTCGTGCCCGGTAACGACCCGACACTGCTGTTCACTAACGCCGGGATGGTGCAGTTCAAAGACGTGTTCCTGGGATCAGAAAAGCGCAAGTACGACCGTGCGGCGACATCTCAGCGCTGCGTTCGTGCAGGTGGCAAGCACAACGACCTTGAAAACGTCGGCTATACGACAAGACACCACACCTTCTTTGAGATGCTTGGCAACTTCAGCTTTGGCGATTACTTCAAGCGCGACGCAATCGAATATGCGTGGGAATTCCTGACTGAAACGCTCGGACTGCCACCCGAAAGACTCTGGGTCACGGTCTTCAATGACGACGACGAGGCCGCCGATATCTGGTTAAAGGAGATAAAGGTGGATCCCGAGCGCTTTTCGCGCATGGGCGAAAAGGACAACTTCTGGGCGATGGGCGATACAGGGCCTTGTGGGCCCTGCAGCGAAATCTTCTATGACCATGGTCCGAGTATCGAAGGGGGACCTCCCGGTACACCTGAGGAAGATGGCGACCGTTACGTTGAGATATGGAACCTCGTCTTTATGCAGTTCGATCGTACTGCCGATGGTGAAATGGTGCCGCTGCCCAAACCATCCGTCGATACCGGGATGGGTCTTGAACGAATTGCAGCTGTGATGCAGGGCGTGCATAGTAATTATCAAATCGATATGTTTGCCAGACTGATCGACGCCACGGCGAAAACACTCGGCGTCGACAACGATGGCTCGAGTTCGCTCAACGTCATTGCCGACCATATTCGTGCTTGCGCGTTCCTGATCGTTGACGGTGTGTTGCCGGGCAACGAGGGCAGGGGCTACGTGTTACGTCGTATCGTGCGACGGGCAATTCGACACGGCAAGAAGCTCGGCGCCCATGATCTATTCTTTAACAAGCTGGTCGCGCCGCTCGTCAAAGAGATGGGCGATGCTTATCCGGAACTCGTCAAAGCTCAGGCGCATGTCGAGAAGGTATTGACGAGAGAAGAACAGCGTTTCGCCGAGACGCTCGATCAGGGCATGGAGATCCTTGAAGGCACAATCGCCGATCTCAAGGGCAAAGAAATTCCTGGCGACGTCGTGTTCAAGCTTTACGATACCTATGGTTTTCCGGTTGATCTAACTGCAGACATTGCGCGCGAGCGCGGCCTTACGGTCGATCAACGCGGATTCGAGGACGCGATGTCCGGGCAGCGTGACCGCGCCCGTGCGGCGAGCAAGTTCAGTGTCGCAGGCGGTGATGCTATCAAGACAGATATCGAAACATCGTTCCTGGGCTACGACGTCACAGCCGCAACCGCTGAGGTCGTTGCACTGTTTAACGATGGCAAGCCCGTCGACAAGCTGGTCGTTGGCGATGACGGCGCGGTGATTCTTTCGGCGACGCCTTTCTATGCTGAAAGCGGCGGTCAGATTGGTGACACCGGCATCTTATCGTCGGGTGATCACTCGTTCACCGTTCTCGACACACAAAAGAGTAGCAAGGCCAATGTGCACTACGGTTCCGTGCAGGCCGGTGAGTTCAAGGTGGGCGACGAAGTTGAGGCACATGTTGACGCGGAACGTCGTCAGGCGATTCGCCTCAATCACTCAGCAACGCACCTGATGCATGCGGCGCTGCGCAGCGTGCTCGGCGATCACGTGCAACAGAAGGGCTCGTTGGTCGCGCCTGACCGTCTGCGTTTCGACTTTTCTCATTACGAAGGCGTTACCGCGGAGCAGTTGCAGGAAATTGAAGACATCGTCAATGACGAGATTCGCCGCAACGTCTCAGCGGACACTCAGCTTATGAGTTATGACGACGCTGTGGCGTCCGGCGCAATCGCGCTATTCGGCGAAAAGTATGACGACGAAGTTCGCGTGTTGAACTTTGGAGACTTTTCGATTGAGCTGTGCGGCGGTACGCATGTGAGCCGCACCGGAGATATCGGCGTATTCAAGATCACGCATGAGGGTGGCATTGCCTCGGGCGTAAGGCGCATTGAGGCGGTCACGGGCAAAGGTGCGCTCGATTGGATCGACGCCAACCAGCGCGTGCTCAACGAGCTTGGTGACATACTCAAGACCCAACCAGATCAGGCCGCGGCAGGGGTCGCGCAGCTCCTGAAGCAAAACAAGGAACTCCAAAAGAAACTGGCGACGGCGAGACATGCGCTTATTACGGGAGAGGCATCGGACCAGGAAGACCTCATCCAGGAGATCGCCGGTATCAAGGTGCTCGCGGCCCGTGTGGAGGGTCTCAATGCCAGCCTTTTGCGCGAGGCAGTCGATCGTGCCAAAGACAAATTGCAGAATGCGGTGGTCGTACTGGGCACGGTCGAAGACGGCAAAGTGCGCCTCGCGGCCGGTGTGACGAAAAACAATACGGACCGCATCAAGGCTGGTGATGTGATTAAACCCGTGGCTGAGCAGGTCGGGGGCAAAGGCGGCGGGCGGCCCGATTTCGCGCAGGCCGGTGGCAGCAATCCGGACGCCCTGGATGCGGCACTCGAGTCGGTTTCTGCGTGGGTTGCGGAACAACTGAGCTGACCGAGCGGTCCAATTTCTCCGTCTTATGGGCATCTGAGCCCAAAATCGACTAGTATTACAGGGGTTTACAGACGAACGACGCGTAAAAAGAAAGGGGCGGAGCCCCGAAAAAAGGCAGGAGTAGGAAGTCATGCTTATTCTGACGCGACGCGCTGGTGAGACGGTCATGATCGGGAGCGATATCACGATCACCGTCTTGGGGGTCAAAGGGAATCAGGTACGTATCGGGATAAACGCCCCGAAAGACGTGGCAGTGCACCGAGAAGAGATCTACGAGCGTATTCAGAGCGAAAAAGCCTCGGCAGAGGCAAAACAGGGCGGTTCGACCGACTGAATCGCAGGAGCCCGCTTAAGTGGGAGATTCTGCTTATTTAGGGTTTACCTTGAGAATCCCTGACAGTAAGATGTGCGGCCCAGTCCGTAGGCGAACTTGAGTTGTGTGTTTTGGGTCGGTTCGGACTGACCTTTAGTGCGCCGGTCGTCAAGGCGGCGAGGCCACTACCAGAAGATTGAATCGGAGAGATGGCTGAGTGGTCGAAAGCGCTCCCCTGCTAAGGGAGTAAGGGCTTATACCCCTTCGAGGGTTCGAATCCCTCTCTCTCCGCCACATTAATATTTGGGCCCTTAGAGAGGGTCCAAATATTAATGTATATAGATAGAATTCGAACCCTCGAAATAGACAATAGGGTTCGACAAATCGGCGGAGCCGATTTGGACGCACGAAGTGCGCCCGAAGGGTGAGCGAGTGGAACGAGCGAATCAATCCCTCTCTCTCCGCCACAGATTTACGTACGGAACATATGCGCCCGTAGCTCAGCTGGATAGAGTACCCGGCTACGAACCGGGCGGTCGGGAGTTCGAATCTCTCCGGGCGCGCCAAAAACAGAAGGGTCCCTTTACGGGGCCCTTTTGTTTTTGCCATGTTCTGGATGAAGATGAGGACTGCTGTTCGACCAATTGCGATAGCAATTGGCGACGGAGCGGCGCAGCCGCGAAGCCCGCAGGGTCAAAACAGCCTTGAGGCTTTTTTGATCAATCTCTCCGGGCGCGCCAGTTCGAAAGGGGTCGATTATCTAGCCGACGCTATCGATACTGGCAGCTGTCTGCGCGACAGATGGCGTCAATGATGACTCCGGTTACGTCGAGCGAATCCCTGCCTTGCAGACTGCCGTAGATCATCTCCAATTGATCGACGTCGATGTCCGAATTCGTAAGTAGCGGCGTAATTTTTTCACCCTCTGAGTCTGGCACGAGCATCACGTAGCTATTTTCATGCCCGTCGGCGACATACCCGAGCCCCTGTCGGCGTAACGTCAACGTCGCGGCGCGACCCGCGATCGCAATGTACTCGGACAGCATGTTCGGCGAATTGTCCTCGGTATACGGCGCGAGTCGCCTGACCTCAGTAGTGACGACGTAGACGCGATCCCCCGATTGGAGCTTTGCCATACCAAGTTCGTCCGTGGCGATTAACTCGTGGACTTCGGTCTTGCCTTCCTGCAGCGCGAAGTACAATCGCGCACCGAGATGGTAGATGCCATGGTACGTATCGCGTTGCAGCGGGCTTCGTGCATCGTAGACGAATGCTATTGATTTCGAAGCGACGACCCTCCCGCCCGTCCCAGCCGACTCGTAAAACCGCGGCGGGTTAATTGTCCCGGTAGCAGCCAATTGGCTGGCTGCAACGGAGAACCCGCGAACTTGATCGAAGGCGATGACGAGGACCATCGCGATCAGCGGTATCCGCCGTCTGATCGACCACTCGATCGCTGGCACAACAAGGACAGCCGTCAGTGGCGCGAGGAAAAGAAAGTAGCGCACCTCTTTGAAAGTCACGAATTGAATGGCGGTTGCGGACATCAACCAGCATATCGCAATCATCCTCAACCGCGCATTTCTCCCTCGCAGTGCGACGATCACGCTCGGGATGACGAGTACCATCGCCAGTACCCCGAAATTGTACAAATTCCGCAGGTATAAGTCGGCTGGAAATACCATGTGCGCGTTTTTGCCGAACACTTCAGACACGCCGAGGGCGAGTTCCCACGGTCTCATATACCACGGTACGTACGCCCACTTGTCGGCCGTGAACCATGCGTAGCCAACCCAGGTCAGGCCCCCGCTGAGCACCGCAAAGCTCAGTAACAGTCCAAGTTTTCGCCAGTCGACACGCGCATCGTCCCAGCGAAACAACAGCGCCATCGCCCCGTACGCGACAATTACAATCCAGAACAACGCATAGGTCTGTTTAATCAGCACCACCGTGGCGCCGATGATCACCAGTAGCAAAGCGTCCACCCGGGATCCCACGCTCAACCAGCGATTGGCGATGTAAATCATTAACAGGAAGAGCAGTCCAGGCAGGATGTCGTGGCTCAAGTACGGGGAGTAAGCGTAGAACACAACTGTCGATATGGCCGCGACGAAGGAGAAGATCCTGGCCAAGGGGCTAGCCTCTGTATGTCGTAGTGCCCACCAACATCCCAGCAGATAGATACTATGCAATACCGCGCTGTAGAGATGGTACGGCGTCACCTCCAACGGGCCGATATCGAGCAGATCTACCAGGACTTCGACGGGCCACAGCATGATCGCCGCCAACGGCCCTCTGTGGAAATAGTAGGTTGGACTGTCGCTGAATAGGTACCTCGAGTTCGCGATGGTCTGGTAGCCATCGGCATACTCTCCTGCCACAAGGAGTGCACAGGCCAACAGCCAGGCTGTCACGACGATCCACAGAACCCAAAAAATACGCGCCGACGGCACGTGGATGACGTGAGCATCGCTTTCAAAAGCGCTAAATTTGTCGATAATATTCGTAATAGTGATGTTGCGGTGGCCAAAGGTACCGCGATCAGGAATAAGAGAATTTACTAGTCTTCAATGGGTGTCCTGCCAGACATCCAGCTCCATACTACGTCGTTAATGAACCAGGTGTAAGCCTTCATGTGCCCGGAATAATCTGTTAGCTATCTGCCGATAAGCACACAACGGGGCCCTTGCGGCCCCGTTTTTTTATTTCTGTTTCCTGCGAGAGTTCGAACTAAGTCGCTCGCGGAGCGACCGTTTGTCTACAAAGTCAAAAGCCAGTCGCGAATCGCCTGGCCGATTTCATGTGGACTGTCCTCCTGAATAAAATGAGAGCCGGCCACGGTTATTTCTGTTTGATTTGGCCAGGAGCGACAAAACTCACGTTGCGCGCCGATTAGAATGCTTCCCGGTTCGGCATTTACAAAGAGTTTTGGCACATCGGTCGTTGATAGCCAATCGGCATAGGCTTGTACCATCTCTGTAACGTCAGCCGGCACGCCGTCAATCGGTATTTCTCGCGGCCAGGTAAGCGTCGGTCGCCGATGTTCAGGTTCGCGAAACGGGCGCCGATATTCTTGATGTTCCTCTAGTGTGAGCTTGCGCAATATAGAACTGGGCAGAACCGCCTCAACGAACAAATTCTTTTCAATAATCATCTGCTCGCCGGCAGGAGAACGCAGTCCCTGGAAGAATGAACGCGCGGCCTCCGGCCACGCATCCCAGGTGAGTGGGTTGACGATTGCCTCCATATACGCAATGCCCGCGATTCGGTCGCGGTGGCGATTGGCGAGATCGAAGCCAAGCGCCGATCCCCAGTCGTGAATTACGAGCACGATGTTGTCACCCAGATCGAGCTGCTTGAGCAGGCCATCGAGATAGTCACGATGTTCAACGATGCGGTAAGTGCCGGGTCCGGCGTTATCCAATTTGTCGGAATCACCACATCCAACCAGATCGGGCGCAATGCAACGTCCAAGATCAGACACGTGCGGAATTACGTTACGCCACAAGTACGAAGACGTCGGGTTACCATGCAAGAACACGATCGAGCGGCCCTCACCTGACTCGTGGTAAGCGATTTGTTTTCCATTCACGGTCTTGTATAACTTGGCCAGCGGTTTTGTACTTATGTCCATTGATCAGCCTATATAGTTTTTTCTCAAAATCGGTAAGCAAACTCAACATCTAATCTGAACACACATCTGTTCCATTTGTTTGAACTCGGACACAATTTCAGATGATGCTCCGGTGCCAAGTGTGTGTACGGCAGAACCATCGGCGGTTTCGCTAAAGGGCAACAGTATTAACTCCAATAGCTGGCTTCTTTGGTCTGACATCAACAGTGAGTTTGGTGGCGATGATAGTCGGAGAGTCAAGTACAAGATTGAGCCGCTGACGCTGGGACAAAAATTTCTATTCCAGATCAAGGAAAACGTCTATCTAGGGGGACAGGCTGTTTACAAAAACGTGGAGTACTCGCCGAATAATGAAGCCGGTGAGGACTTTTTTAATCTCCGAATCGCCACTCAAAAATGATCGCACCAAAACGATTTGCGACGTCCACACCGGGGCTCAAGGAATCTTCATCGACGTTGTCGGTCGCGAATGTCCAGGTCGCGTGGATGCCCCACGCCGGCCTGACGTAGTGAAATCCAACGATGGCCTGGCCGATCACCTTCTCCGGTTCGATGGTGTTGTTATCCGTCCACTCATTGCCACTGACGAGAGTATTTCCCTCCAACCCCAAGAAAACGGCCCAAGCCCAGGCGCGCAGCGTCAACGTCCCATAGAGTTCTGTTCGGCCGTCCGCTCGCGGCAGTGTCGCGTCGTACGACATGTTTCTGCCCAAAGGATCGTAAACATAAGCAAAGCCGCCAGGCTTGCGTCCGAATCGCATCTCGAGACTGGCATCGGCGCCGGTCAATATGTTCCCAGCCGCGACGTCAAAGCTAACCGCACCGTCAAATGACGGATTGTTCCAGAGCTTGCGCTTTTTCATGTAGAAAAAGTTAAGGCCTGGCTCAGTGTCGAGCTGATGGTCCCAGCCTTTCGGTTCTGTGGCGTCGATGAGAGCATGAACGGCCTTCTGGACCTGCTCGGCCCCCGAATATTTGCCCACGATGCCGGCCGTGATGCCGAAGCCCGTGAATCGCTCGTCATTATATGCGATCCATGAACTCTCAACGGCGAGATATCCGAGGTACGGCGTGTCGTTGAGAATGATGTCGGGATCCTCGAGGTCCTCAGGTGTTGCCATGTTCTGGCCGATGGTCAGTGCTTTGCGGTAGAAGAGGTCGTCATCCTGCGGCAGCAGGCGGCGAGCAATGCGCTTGCCGAATGCGCGCACACCTTGAAGATCGTTCAGATCTGAAGAAACCGTCGAGTGCTTCTGAAACGTGAAACCGTTCGTAAACTGATTGTCTTCATCGAAAAAAAGATCGTTTGCCGTCTCGAAGCGCCACGTCGGCCGTTCCCTTTGAGGTAATTGCTCGATGCTCGTCGGTGAATCGGAATTCTCACTCGGCAGAGATTCCTGCGCGGCGACATATCCTCCAACACCCCAGCCGAAAGCGATCACGATCAGAAGAATCACGCGAGCAATTTGCTGCATATTGTTAACCAACGTTTTAGAATTCCACGTCGGCATTATCACCTGATGCAACCCCGTCAATCCAGTCCCAGGCTGCGAATATACGCTTCGTTATTTGACGGCCTGCCGAGAAACTCTTCCACGACGTCCTCAATGGGCCTCTGCTTGCCGTTGGACAAAATCAACTGCCGGTAGCGCTTGCCTGTTTCGGTATCTCTGAGGCCGTATTCTTCAAACTGTGTGAACAGATCTTGCGCGTATACGCGGGACCAGAGGTAGCCGTAGTAATACACAGGGTGCGTGTTGATATGGATCCAGCTCGCCTGTGGATGCGTTCCCTCGATGAACGAAGAGTAGGCAAATCGGTCGGCTATGTAATGCCAGATGTCGTCGGTCGGCATTGGATCGTCGGGGTTGTATTGGTTGTATAACATCATGTCATACACCGACAGCCGCACCATCCCCTGCGCACCGATGCCGGAGTTAACGTTTCTGGCCGCCAGCATGCTGTCAAATACCTCTTTCGACAGGACCTCGCCGGTCTCGTAGTGCCTGGCGAATGTGCTCACGACGCTGTGATCCCAGATCCAGTTTTCGAATATCTGTGACATCGCTTCCTGAAAGTCTGCCCGGGAGTATTTTTGCAAAGCGAAATCACCCGTAAAAGACACGCTATCCACGATGTGCCCAAACTCGTGAAACAAGGTTCGCAACTCCGCATGCGTAATCAGCGACGGGAGATCGTCGGACGGTCGGGTGAAATTCCCAAGCAGCATGGCTGTCGGGAGTTCGCGACCTTCTGGTCGCATACCTCCGGGCGTCAACGGTACGCCATACATGTGCGACTCCTTATCCGGCCGAGGGAATAGGTCGAGATAAAAACGGCCCGCCAGCTCGCCGTTGTCATAGACGTCGTACATCTCCACTTCTTCGTGCCACACTGAAGGATCGTCGACTTTGCGGAACTCCAAATCCAGGAGTTCCTGATAAAGCACCATCATCCCCTCTAACGCGCTGGCCATGGGTAGATACTCACGTACCTTTTCACTGTCGACGCCGTACTCGGTCTTAATCAGTAAGTTTGCGTAATAGCCGGTGTCCCAGGGGTACAGTGGCTGATCGATGGCAATTCCGTCGACGTCGAAACGAAATTGTTTCATACGCTCGAGATCGGCCTTCGCTTTCTCAGCCGAACGCGCAGTCAGGTCGTCGAGGAAATCCCAAACGTTCTCCGGCACCCGTGCCATTTTGATTTCCAGATCGTAATCAGCGTACGTGTCGTGGCCCATCACCTGGGCGACCTCGTGGCGCTTGGCGACGAGTTCATCAAGAATCTTCAAGTTCTCTTCTGCGGCGCGGGTCGCATATAGCGTCATAAATGCGCGACGCGTATTTTCGTCGGCTGCGTTGTTCAACACCGGTCCGCGATTTGCGCGTATCACCGGAATCTCATAGCCACCGTCGGCGGCGTATCGACTTTTGAAAGTGTCAGGCAGGCCGGTTGCTCCTGCCTCATCGACAGCCAGAATTGACTCGTCACCGTTCATATACATCGAGTATTGAGTCGTCAGCTCAGTCAGCTCCAGGTTCAGCGCCTTGTATCGTTCGAGCGATTCCGGATCGAGGTTGACCCCGTTGTGCTGCATGCTCTTCACCAGGTCATCGACCAGCTTTCGCTTAGCGACTGTCAGCTCTTCGCTCTCAGATACCGCAACCACCTGGTCGAATATTTCCCTGTCCGAATAGAAGTCGACATTCCATTCGTCAATTCTCTTATAGGCGGCGAGTCCCGCATCGCGAATGCCAGCGTCCGGCGAAACCCAATAGAGCATGTAGTTGTTACTCGACGCTTTGGTCAGCTCACGATCGATGTCGTCGAATAACCGAATTACGTTTTCGAAGGTCGGCGTTTCGGTACCTCTAATCGCCTGCGCCTTCGCTGCTGCCGCCTCCAATACTGCGTCTGCATATTCCGTCAGGTGCTCGGCGGTAATATCCGCATAGGCAATGGGTTCGTTGATTGCCACGAGAAAAGGGTTTGACGGCTGTTCGGATGCCTCGTCTGCGGGTCTGTCCGCTGAGCAGCCGTACATCAGTGACAGAAACGTAAGGGCTGTGGCCAGCCAGTGTCGATACCTGCGGCTAGGCATGGTCTTTGTCTCCCGATGGGTTTGCCGTCACACGGCAGGATCTGCAGGCGGAATATAGCACCTATATCGGGCTGACAGACGTCGCAGGCGAGGCGGCGTGGCTGCCGTTCCGTCTCTCCGGGTACGCCAAGAAACAGATAGGGCCGGTTTTGTTATAGATTGCGTAGCATGACACTGAATGATGTATTGAAAATCAAAGCGATCAACGCGTGGCGGTTGTTCTGGCTCATTACCGGGCCGATATCGATTGCCATGATCGCCGCGATGACTGGGGCCGACCTTTCCACGGGGGAAGGCATTTCTTCCATGATCCAGCTGTCCGTGCGTTGTGCCGTTCCATTGCTTTACCTGGCGTTTGCAGCTTCCTCCTTGCAGATTCTGTTCCCTGGGCCATTCAGCCGCTGGTTATTGCGCAACCGCAAGTACCTGGGCCTGTGTTTTGCGGCTGCGATGGCTTGGCAGGGTTTTTTCATCCTGTGGCTGGTCACGATCTATAGCGATTACTATGTCAACGAAGTCTATGTTCTTCGCGACGCGATTGAAGGCGTTCTGGGTTACCTGTTCCTGACCGCGATGACGCTGACATCGTTCAGGTTTGCGCGCAGACATATGCAGCCCAAGCAGTGGAAGTTACTGCACAAGAGCGGGATTTACTTTCTGTGGGCCTATGCGTTCAGTGTTTACTGGTGGAACCTGTTCTACTATCAGGAGCCGGTTTGGCTTGACTACATCTATTACTGGAGCGGCTTTCTGGCGTGGGCAATGCGTGCTGCGGCCTGGGGGAAAAAGCGTGGGGGCATCAAAGATACGGCGCTTGCGGTCAAATTGCTCGGAGGTGCTCTAGTGGTCTGTGCATTGGTTGCGGCGTGTACTGGTTCCGTATGGCTGGAGTCGGCTGAGGACCTGTTGATGCCCACGGTATTCCTCGCCGGGCTCGAATTATGGTTGCCCTATTGGCCGTTTACGCCCTTCCTGCCGCTTTTCGTGCTCGGCCTCGGGATATACCTGATTACGAGTGTCACGGAGTAGTTGCCTTGTCGACGTGATCTTGCAACTCGTCGCAAGCCTCTTTGTTGGACTGACGATAATCGGTGTAGGTACATCGACGATGCCCTTCGACTCGAACATCTGACGCCGCGATAGCTGAGTCTGCGGCTTCGGGGTTCACCTTGGCGGTGTTCTCTACCTTCGTTTCTTCGATTTCCTGACGTTGTCCAGTCTGCTCGGGTGAATCGATCATCTCGGCGAGCCCCAGCATGCCGCGACTCATGATGAAGGCGCCCAAGCACACCAGTATCAGCAGAACAATATGCCCATTAGCCACGAGGCCATTCGCGAAGGCACGAGCGTTGTCCCATAGATTAGTATTCAGAATCGGATTTACGCGATTCATACTGAGCTCTGTCATTCTGCATATCGAAATGTCTGCGCAACAGTGTTGTTGACGCGGCGAACATAGTCAAACCGCACTATCCATAACATAGTGTTTTGGTGCACTAGTAGAGATGGATTCGTACGCGAATTCAGGAAGGGGGCACAATGGGTCACCTTTTTTTGTATTCTGCACGTTGCGCAACGGCGATTGGCGGGAGAACGATCTATGAAACTACGTTATAAAATTGTGAACGGCATTCTGGCATTGCTGGTGCTGGCAATATTTTCTCTCGCCCTTGTTCTGAGCCACGACTCAGCTTGCACGCCGTCGCCTGTGGTTTCGGAGGGAGCAGAGCAGATGAAAGCTATTGTCTATCGTTGTTATGGTTCAGCCGATGTTCTTGAGTTAGCCGATATCGAGAAGCCGACTCCGGCAGACGGCGAAGTCCTGGTGAAAGTCGTTGCTGCTGCCGTCAATCCACTCGACTGGCATTACATGAGGGGCTCGCCGTACTTTATGCGCCTTGGAACCGGCCTGGGCGCACCAAAAGATACGCGTCTGGGAGTCGATTTCTCGGGAACGGTTGAAGCCGTTGGCGGCAAGGTCACGCGATTCAAGCCGGGAGACGAGGTGTTCGGTGGCCGAACGGGGGCGTTCGGCGAATATGTCGTTGTAGCTGAAGACCGAGCCGTGGTGCTGAAACCGGATGACGTGTCGTTTGAGCAGGCCGCTGCGGCACCTATCGCGGCACTCACTGCGTTGCAGGCTCTTCGCGACAAAGGGCAGCTTCAGCCGGGGCAGAAGGTCCTGATAAACGGTGCGTCGGGTGGTGTGGGCACCTATGCCGTGCAAATCGCCAAGGCGCTCGGCGCGGAGGTGACCGGTGTTTGCAGCACCAGGAATGTGGAAATGGTCCGATCAATCGGCGCCGATCACGTTTTCGACTACACCAAAGAGAGCTACACGGAAAGCGGTCAACATTACGATCTCATTATCGACATGGTTGGCAATCATACGCTGTCAGCAAACAGGCAAGTCCTGAGTCCCGAGGGCAAATTCGTCATCATTGGGGGCGCGAAAGGCAACTGGCTCGGGCCGATGATTGGTCCGCTCAAGGCCGCCATGTTGTCACCGTTCGTCGATCAGGATATCGGCATGATGATTGCGTCAATGAACAGTGCGGACCTCACCACTTTGGGCGAACTCATGCAGTCTGGCGAAGTGACATCGGTAATCGACAGGCGCTACAGATTGAGCGATGTCCCGGATGCGATCCGCTACTCGGAAGAAGGGCACGCTCGCGGAAAAATAATTATTAGCAACACGAATTAAACGCGTGCAACGCTTCGACGGCCTCAGGCCGAATGACCAGAGGTGATCTTGCCTCACGCATCTGTGCCATCGCGTCGTCGGCGTCCGCGGCATGGCCGGCGGCCATCAGATAAGCTCCCACTACCGCCGCGGTGCGGGAGTAGCCGATCTTGCAATGCACGTAAACAATACCTGTCGCCGCATTTTTACGAATGAATTCGACCGCGCCCCGCAATTGCGCAGGGGTTGGTGCGGTCAGGTCGAGAATCTGCAGGTTGCAATAGGTAGTCTGCCGCAGTAACTCCACCTCGGAAAATTCAGCAGTGAGGTCAAGAACGGCTGTCACACCTGCACTTAGGAGTTCCCCTGCCTCGGCGCTGTTCAGTTTCCTGCCCATCAACAGCTCGGGCGCGGCTCGGTTCCATGACTGTCCGTGCCGGCGATAATGTCGCAAAGACAGGTCTTGCCCCAGCAGTACAGGTGCCATGATCGCTTGTGTGCTTAGCGACAGTCGACCATCCTTTTTACCGTAGATTCGCGGTCCCGCGCCGGCATACCCGACCGCCACGATGGCACATGAAACGGCAGGCCAGAGGAGCAGTGCACCCCATGGCCAGCTTGCCACTGCAGCGCTAACCAAAAGAAGCGCTCCGACGGCGTAATAGCTGCCTACACGCCAGTTCAGTGCCATGTCCCGTTCCACCATTGTTAGACCGGGTAACCCAGCTGCGCGAATACATCCCCCCAGCGTTTTCCGACTTCCTCGCGCTCTTCCGAAGTCAACGGCAACACGTTTTTCTGGTAGTCGCGTTGACTGTCGACATAGGCCTGGAAGTGTGGGGCGGCAGCATCGAAGTTCTGCAGGTTGAGTTGTCGATAAATCGCCGCCATCGTCCCGATGGCGTCGTCCTGTAAATCCTGGAAACTGACATCCACCAGGTGCTTGTCATCCAGGATGCCGCGCTCGGCGAAAAAGGCGCTCATCAACCTCGGGTAGCTGTCCAGCACGTGAGCGACTACGCTTTCACGATCGGTCCGGTGCAAGCCCCAGGCCTCTTGTGCCTTCAGATACAGATGTACGGTGGATGCAAAGACCTTGTACGGGTCACGATGGATATGAATGAAGCGCGCACCGGGAAACATTTCTTTGAGCAGGCTGATGCGAGCTGTATTCGCAGGATTCTTGAGAAGCAGGGGCATTCCGGGTTGCGCAAACTGGACTTTCCTGAGAAAGCCCAGGTATTGGCGTTTCCACGAAGCTATTAGCGCTGACTTGTCGCCGTCGAACATAACTGCCTCATTGAATATTCGCTGCATGCACTTCGGGAAAAACGAAACATGGTAGAAGGACATCCGGCCGGTGCTCGTAAGGGCCATCTCTTCCTCCCAGGGCGACTCTGCCGACACGGCGACATTGTCCATCAGACGTTTCTCGGGAAGCTGTTGCGCAAGGCGTTGCTGCGCTATGCCGGATAAGGTCAGGAAATCATTAGGCATGCCCGCCTGCATTAGTGTAACGCGGCCGAACCGCGGATCCTGACTCATTACGTTATGCAAATGGGTCGTGCCGCTGCGCCAGTGTCCAATGATGAACACCGGCGGTTCAAGATTCTGCTGGCGGATACGGTGCCCATATTTTCCGGCTTCCCACCAGATTATCGGCTGGCGAAGAAAAGTGACGACGGCGAGATAAAGTAATCGTGGCAAATATCTCGCCTCGCATCGGTAAGCGGCAGCCAACCGCAGCAGATTTGAAAAACTGCTGGAGATCAGCGGGTGGAGCAGCACGTGTTGTAGGGCGTCTCGCAAGTTCTCGCCCGCTACCAGCTCATACAAATAATTCCGGCCATGAGGAGTCCCATGCCGGCAAGGTGGATCGGCTGAATCGCATCGCCGTGCAAAACCCAGGCGCCAATGGCGGCCCAAATAAACATGGACGCGTAGATCGGGTACAGGACCCGGACCGTGCCGCCGAGCCTGAATGCAAACGTGAAGAACACCATCACAGTGAGATAGGTTGCCATGCCGGCGATGATGTACGGATTCGTGATGAAGTCGATGACGCGGCCCTGCATTTGTTTGGCGCCGTGCTCAAACAGGAACGGCGCCATGCCCGCGAGAACGGATGCCACCAGCACGGAAGCGATCGCAAGAATCGGGGTCTTCACCAGCATGGCTACGAGTCCTTCTTGCGCGCGACCGACACTGTGGCGATGCCGTGTGAATCGATCCCCATGTTCGTCTTTTCAAATCCAACCGATCTGACGAGCTCGTCCATCTCGGCCTGGGTACGGCGTCGCATTACCCATGGCTTGCCGTCCCAATCGACACAAGTCCGTGCGATCTCCTCGAGCTGGGGGTGCCAGGGCTGGCAGGTGTAGATAATGTAGCCACCAGGCTGAATCAAGCCCGCAAGGCCGTCAAGAGACGCGAGGATACGTTCGTTGTCAGGGAACAGCTCGAACAGTCCGGAGACGATCGCGATATTGGGTACCGGCTCGATTGCCAGGAGTCCCGCCGTATCGAAGGCATCTCCTTCTTCGTAGGTAACGTTGCTGAGTTCCAGCGATTCTGCGAGTTTTCTGCCTTTCTCCAGGGAATGGGGGCTCCGATCCCGAAGCAGGGCACTGATATCGGCATCCGGGAATTCCCGCAAAATATCAAGAACGTAGCGGCCGCGGCCCGTAGCAACATCCATGATTCGTACAGGCTCTCCGGCGTCGACAAACGACTGCACCGTGGCCTTGAGATTATCTTCCAGGATGCCTTGACGCTCCCGCATAGCCTTCCAGCCGACAGCATTTAGATACGTGCGATCGATCATTCTGCCTATCGGCGTCGTACCACGAACCTCATTCTCATAGACATAGTCGAGCGAGTCACCGGAATTGAAACCCGTCTCCCAGCCCAACCGAACTCCGTCGCTCAGACGGCCAAGCGTCCACATGCCGACTTTCTGCAGGCCGAAAAAAATAGCCTTAAGAAGCGATGCAGGTTCACGGAGTTCGAGATATTCCTCTCTCGTGTAGCCCGAGCGATCCGCCTTGAGCAGGGACGAGCGATCGACATCATCCTCGAACGCCTTTTCGATGAATTCCCGTGATTTCGCTATCGGTTGTTGTCGGTCTTTTTCGAAAAGAAGCGCATGAAAAAATCCCGGGTAGATTTCCATTTCCTTCACAGGAGAAGACAATCCCTTGTAGAAGCGCAGTTGGGCCGAGTTCTTGACGACCCAGTCGCTGCCTGCCGATAAAACAAGGGTCGGTGCAACGATTGCACCTGCGTCCGCCATAATCCGTGTCGAAAGATCATGAAGTCCGAGCAGGACGTTGACTGCGATGTCCTTGGTGATGAGTTCGTCTTCGTCGTAGCTGCGCATCTGCTCAGGGTCGTGTGTGAGCATCTTTGATTTGACGTAGCTGCTGATGAAGGACCTGTCTTTGAACTTTTGGAGCAGGCGTAACAAAGGAATGGCGAACGGCACGTACAGCCTGATTCTCAGGCCTGGAGCGGCCAGGACCATGGCACGAATACGGGGGGCGAAATCGTGCACCCAGGCAGCTGCAGTTACTGAGCCGATGCTATTGGCGACGAGCACGATATTCTCCACGGGGATGCTGTGCTCTCGCGAGACCAATTTTACGAACGCATCGAGATCTTTGACATGGTCGTAAAAATTGTCGGTGTAACCGCGCGGGCCGGGTGAATGTCCATGTCCTCTCATATCCCATGAGAACGCCCAGCAGTCCGTCATACCGAACTCGGCGACCTGTTGCGCGATCCTGCCCGAGTGCTCATGCCCTCGATGCAGAAAGATCAGGGCCTTGTTGCTTGCGCCCTGCGGCTTCCAGGTTCGGTAGAAAAGCTCCGTCCCGTCCCAACTCTCAAAATGGCTTTCAATGACATTCTGCTCATCCATGTTCCTGCTCCTGTATTGCTACCAGGATGAGAGTAAGTCGCTCGCCACTGCACAGTCATGAGCAAATCAGGATGGATTCATGATGGACACCCGATGGTGTACCAGCAATCAGATTATGTTAAACAGATACTCCTGATCGGCTGAATGGCAACTCCCTTATCCGCGTTCCGGTAGCGGCAAAGATCGCATTGCTTATAGCTGGCGCAACTGCTGCAAACGGCGGTTCCCCTAGTCCTGTAGGCGAATTGTCGCTCTGAATGAAATGGCATTCGATCTCCGGCGCCTGCTTGTATCTCAACAACTCGTAGTCATGGAAATTACTTTGCTGGGCCGCCCCGTTGGCGAAAGTTATTTCCAACTGAGCCGTGCTCAGGGCATCCACAACGGCACCCTCTACCTGGTTCTTTGCCCCACTCAGATTAATGATTGGACCCGAATCCGCTGCAGAAAAAACTTTCTCTACCGTTATGGCAGACCCAGCGGCCGCTACCTGGGCTACGTGCGATACAAAGCCGCCGTGGTCGAAATGAAAGGCCATGCCCAAGCCGCGATTTGGTTCGAGTTCGCGATGTCCCCAACCCGCCTTTTCGGCGGCCAGTTTGAGCGTGTCGCTGGTGCGCTTCAAATCCAGGGGTGGCGGGCCATAGGACCTCGAAAGCAGATCGATACGAAACTCCAGTTGGTCGCGTCCTGCGGCCAGGGCGACTTCGTCGAAGAAACTCTGGTACGCCCAGCAGTAGGCTGAGTGACCCGGAGATCGCCATGGGCCTGTAGGCACATTGGTTTCGATGATCGACTGGCGCAGCCGGAAATTGGGAACGAGCCCTGCCGGATAATGGTCGGGCGAAAGACTGGCTCCCGACACTGGCTCGCCATTGGCTCCGAATGTTACGAAGTGATGATCGAAGGCGGTCATGCTGCCGCTTTCGTCGATGCCTGCCTTGAAATGATGCCAGGCGGCGGGGCGGTAAAAGTCGTGCCGCATGTCGTCTTCACGGGACCATTGCAGTTGCACGGGCCGGCGGATTTCCCGCGCGATCCAGGCGGACTCCACCATGAAATCGTGCCGCAAGCGGCGGCCGAAGCCCCCACCAATCCGGGTCAGATTTACGTGAATCTTGTCCTCGGCGATGCCCAGCGTGCTGGAAATCAGCGCTCTGCCCGATTTCGGATTCTGTGAAGGTGCCCAAAGCTCCAGCAATCCCGATTCGTGATACAGAGCGGTGCAGTTTTGCGGCTCCATGTTCGCGTGGGAAACGAAGGGGTAGTAATAGCTCGCTTCGATGATGTTGCTGGCGGACCCGAAGGCCGCATCCACGTCGCCGTCAGCTCGCAAGGTTTCTCCTGCCTCTTTGCTCAAGGACTCTGCCTTGCGATCGTACTCGGCGGTGGAATCGAAATGACTGGTCTCCCAATCTACGCGCAACTGTCCGCGCGCCGATTGCGCTTCCCACCAGGTTTTCGCGACGATGGCCACGCCTGGCAGAAGACCATTCAGATTATCGGTACCGTCCACTACAAAGGCATTCGTGACTCCCGGCAAGCTGCGTATCTGCTCCACATTGGCCTTGCCGACCTTGCCGCCAAAAGTAGGGCACTTTTCGAAAACCGCATAGAGCATTCCGTCGAGGCGGACGTCGCAACCGAACAATGCCTGGCCCGTCAGGATCTGCGGGTTATCCACTCCGGGAACGAAAGTACCCAGCAGCTCGAAGTCGGCGGGCCGGCTCTTGAGTTCGAGGTCCGAGATATTCGGGACCGGCAAGCTGGCCGCGATTTCCAAAAGGTCCTCATAGCGCCGGGATTTGCCCGACGCCTCATGAATGACCACACCTTTTTCCGTGGCACACTCGTCAGGGGATACTCCCCATTCCTTTGCCGCAGCGGCTATCAACAGAAAACGTGCGGCTGTTCCCGCCACGCGCAAGTCGTCCCAGCCATCAGGGGTACCATAGCTGCCACCAATAACCTGGCGCCCATAGCGATCATCGAGTGGCGCCTGTTCGACCGAAACGCTATTCCAGTCGACATCGAGACACTCCGCGACCACCATCGGGAAGGCCGTCTTAACACCCTGGCCAGCTTCGGGGTTCTTGCTCACGATAGTGACGCTTCCATCGAGCTCGATGCGAACATACAGATTGGGCTTCCAGGTGCTTTTTTCCGCACTATCAGCCGGCGAAGGTCTCTCGCAGCCGATACCGACCAACAGGGCACCGGAGGTCAGAATAGAAACCTTAAGAAATGAGCGGCGATCCATGTTATTTCGTTCTTCGAGAATCTTCATGCCACACCTCCTTCCGCAGCCGCGTATTTCGCAGCCAGTTTGACAGCTTTTCGGATGCGTGAATAAGTGCCGCAGCGACAAAGGATTCCGGACATGGCGGCATCGATGTCGTCGTCAGTAGGCTGCGGGTTATGCTTCAGCAGGACGCTCGCGGCGAGAATCTGTCCGCCCTGGCAATAGCCACACTGCGGGACGTCTTCGTCGTTCCAGGCTTTTTGAACCGGGTGATTGCCGTCAGGATCAAGACCTTCGATCGTCGTAATTTCGGCGCCCTGCATGCTGGCTGCCGGTACAACGCAGGACCGCAGCGGAACGCCATTAGCGAGCACAGTGCAAGTGCCGCAGGTCCCTATGCCGCAGCTGTACTTGGTACCCGTCATATCCAATTTGTCTCTTAGTGCCCACAGAAGTGGCATATCAGACGGAACGTCGACGGTATGGGATTCGCCGTTTATTTTCAAAGTTACCTGGCTCATGCTGGTGCCCACCTATTTGTGTGTGCTTTATCCTGAAACAGGGGTGCCGGTGAGTTTAATACCGGTCCGCTCCGGACAAAGTACGCCTAGGCAGGGCCCGATTGAATAGCGGAATTCCGAATGCGGCTACCGGGTTCGATTTATCGAGGTGCCCCGATATTTTCTTGCAGGAATGCCTCGATATTCTCGAGAATCGTCAGCCGCGTGGCCTCGTTGACCATGGAATGGCCTCCGCGCTTCAAACGGACAAGCGTGACTT
>Ga0070723_10000091_pt1 | contig 26811 bp, 24 predicted proteins | sample tdAd002_FD_67277 | JGI IMG/M metagenome (GOLD analysis project Ga0070723, IMG submission 67277) | Marine sediment microbial communities from the Atlantic coast under amendment with organic carbon and nitrate - tdAd00.2 | ecosystem: Environmental > Aquatic > Marine > Coastal > Sediment | place...
CTGCACCCGCTCCGATTCGGAACCATCGAGTTCACCGACCGGGTAGCGATTACCCTCGATGTGCCGGATAACCCCGGGCGCGTCGATGGTTGCAGCCGGGAAGGCAATGCAGCCGATGATGCGGTCAGGATCGATCGCAGCGGCAATTGCACCATCAGGATCGACCGTGCGCACGATGCTGTCGCGATATTCACCATCGAGCTTCTGAAAGTACCACCACGGAATCCCGTTTTGCAGCGTAACAATGACTCCGGTGTCCGACAACATGCTCATCAACTTGTCGGCGACGGGTTCGATTTGATGGGCTTTCACGGCAAGCAGCACCATATCCTGACCGGTAATTTCAGTAATATCACTGGTGGCAACCAGGTCAGTCACTACCGATTCCTCGCCGTTCTCAATGTATTTCAAACCATTGGCATTTATCGCCTCGAGGTGCGCGCCCCGCGCGATGATCGAAAGTTCATGACCCGACTGAGCCAACTTTACCGCCATCATGCCGCCAATTGCACCTGCTCCAACCACGCAAACTTTCATTATTAACCTCACTGAAATCAGGGGTGAAAAAACCGGCGCATTCTACGCCAAAAAATGCCGCCTCGTCCACGCAACGACAAAAATAGTTAAGATTGGGCCTGATCATGTGTTAGATTGCGCGCCCTCGCCACAACCTGAATTTTGAGTTATGACTAGCTGGGTAAGCTTCAACTGGAAACAGCAAAAACACCTGGGCATGCTCGATGGTGACGACATCGCCATTTGCAGTAACGCGTTATTTGACGAACCGGTTTTGAGCGGGGAAAGCGTTGCCCTGTCGGCAGTCGAACTGCTCGTGCCCTTGCAGCCGAATTCGATCCTGGCGTTATGGAACAACTTCCACGAGCGTGCCGAAGCGGAAGCACAGGCTATTCCCGCAACTCCCCTGTATTTCATGAAACCGGTGAGCAGCGTGATCGGGCCGAATGCAACCATTTATCGCCCGCGCGGTCATGCAGGTCGCGTCATTTTCGAAGCCGAGCTTGGTATCGTTATCGGCAGGCAATGCAACGGCATCACCGCGGACCAGGCCGATGAACATATTTTCGGTTACACCTGTGTAAACGATGTTACCGGCATCGAATTCCTGTTCGAAGACAAGGCTTTCCAGCAGTGGACCCGTAGCAAGGGATTCGACACTTTCACGCCTGTCGGGCCGTGCATTAACACCGCTATCGATCCCGCCGGGTTGCGTATTCTTGCCATCCAGAACGGCGAAGGCCGCCAGGACTATCCGGTCAGCGACATGATCTTCAGCCCGCAACAAATAGTCGCCATGATTTCTACATACCAGACCCTGCTGCCCGGTGACCTGATCTGCTGCGGCACCTCGGTCGGTGCGCGCACCATGAAACCCGGCACCGAGATCCAGGTATCGATTCCCGGTATCGGCACCCTGGCTAATCCGTTCGAAGACTTTCCGGTTTAGGACGGGATGTAACCAGCTGTCATGGCGCTTGCGATCGGGCTTGATCAGGAACAATTCACCTTCCGCCTGGTAGGTGCGAGGAATCGCGAGGATCGGATTCGCATCACCGCGGAATGGGTGCTGACCAGGTTTGATCAGTTTTACCACGAGTTCCTGGAAGTTCCTTATCGCGCCAAAACCGCGTTCGAACAACAGCATCACAGCACCTCGATCTGGCTGAGCCGCCATCGCCTGTCGCTGTACAGCTCCTACATTCATCGCATGGGTGCCTATTTACAGGCGGTGCAACCTGGAATCTCGGTCGACGCCAGCTTCCTGAATCAGCTCGAAGATCATTTCTGGCGCATGATCGAGCACCGTTACGAGTCTGATGTCGCTTATGCCTTCATGCACTCGATTCGGCGCATGGTATACCGGGACGAATGGAAACCAGTGGAATACTCGTCTTTTGAACCCGCCACAAGCGGCGACAGGTACCCGGTGGAGCTGCTGCGGCACTTCCCAGTGAAGGATCAGGTCGAGCCCGGTCTGATCGAGAAAATTCTACAGGAGATACCGGAGTTTGCGGTGCACTACCGTGATATTCCCGGCGATAGTACGGCCGTCACCTGGCGCATCAATCGACTCGCGGGGCGCCGGGCTGCCGATATTGAAACCCTGGAAATGATCGATGCCGGGTTCTACCGCAATCGAGGCGCCTACCTGGTCGGTAAAATCGTGTTTGCCGACGGCAGTTACGCGCCGCTGATGATTGCATTACTAAACGGTTCAGATGGCGTCTATTGTGACGCGGTCATTCTCGATCAGCACCTCGCGCACAATCTGTTCAGTTCTACCCTGGCAAATTTTCATGTCACCACCCGTTACTACCACGAGCTGAGTGCATACCTGCATTCGCTAATGCCGCAAAGGGCGCTGGGTTTGAATTATTCCACCATCGGCTACAACCATGTCGGCAAGGTCGCGGTCATCAATGAACTCAAGCAGGAAGTCCAAACCAGCGGCGATTTGCTCGATACCGCAATCGGTGAGCCCGGCACGGTTGCGATCGGATTCGCCGGACCGCAATCGGCCTATAACCTGAAGGTGATTCGCAATCATCCAACTGCTGGCTACAAATGGGGCGAATTCGAAGGTATAGACTCGGTCAAGCAGAAATACAGCCGTGTGCACGAAATCAATCGCACCGGCAGCATGCTGGACAATATTATCTATTTCAATATCGCACTGGAACGCGAGCTGTTTGCCGAGAGCCTGCTCGCAGAGCTGCTGGTAGAGGCCAGCGAAACCGTCTCGCAGCAGCGTGACATGATTGTCTTCAAATACCTGATCGTGCAACCGCGCATGACACCCCTGCCGGTGTTTCTTGAAAATACCGGGGCCAGGGAAGCGCGCATTGTCATCGAAAGCCTGGGCGACTGCATCAAGAACAATGCCGCGGCGAACATCTTCAATAAGGATCTCGACGCGCGTAATTATGGCGTCAGCCATTTTCTCAAGGTTTACCTGTACGACTACGATGCGCTCGAAGTCATGGTCGAGGTCAAGATACGCAGTAATGTCGATCGTATCGACGGCGAAGAAGACATACCCGACTGGTATTTCGAGGACGGTGTTATTTTTCTGCCCGAGGAAATCGAAGCCGGGCTGTGCATCAACGATCGCGAACAACGACAGCTGTTCCGCGAGTTTCACGGCGACCTGCTAACCACTGACTACTGGGAAACACTGCAAAACGAACTTGGGCAGAATCTGGTGCCGGCGATAAAAGTGTATCCTGACAGTTGCAGGCTGAAACCAGCACCAGCGTAAACCATGGCGCATCGATGACCGATAGTGAATCCGTAAAATTTTATTCGAGCAAACCACGGCTGATCCACATGGCGGCCAATATCCTGTTCGCGCCGATACTGCTCTACCTGCTCGGCGTCTGGGCCTGGCCGCCGACTCTGCCGCATTACATCGTATTCGCGATCACCTTGCTGATGGCGCTGAACTACCTGCGTCAACGTTGGCATACACCCCGTCTCGTGCTCGACGAAAAGGGTCTTTTTTGCGGCGCCTTTTACCCCGCCGAAAATATTTACCGGGCCGATGCCACGCTGCGTTCGGTGCAACTGACCGTGCTCAAGGATGGCAAGGTGAAGCAGAAAGTTGTCAGCCTGGGATGGGCCAGTCGCGAAGATTACAAGGCCATTGTCCAGCTGTTGAGCGAACGCTTCCACCGCGAAGTTCCGGAATTATAGAGTGTTCCAGCTCTTTCCTTCGAGGGGGTCAGAGCAGATTTTTCTGTAATAGCGGAGTGGAAAAGGGAAGTGCTGCCGAAAAATCTGGTCTGACCCCGACTTTCCCAAACCTGAACCCTCGGGGTCGGACCACGTTTTCGCCAAACCTTTCAACCTTCGCTCGGAAAGCACCGAAAACCGTGCTCTGACCCCCTCGAAGACGCGCGCAAGCGGGAATGACAACATGATGAAAAAATGGATCGCAGCTCAGGGGAACCTTTATTTTTATTTTTATCGCTCATTTTTACAGGGGGTTGAGGCGAGGGCTCCCCTGGCTGCGATCACGACCTGGATGATTAGAAAAAATAACAGTAGCGTAGCCATACTGCCGCCACCGTGGGAATCGTGCTCCTCGTAATAAACCGCTTCGTAAGGCTCATCCCAGGAGCGGTCTTCGATCATGACGTCCCTGCCAAGATAGTGATAATCGAGTACTTCGCTGGTCACCATGTACGCATGATCAAGACTGTAGATTTCGATCAGCACCGAGTAGTAACCCGGCTCGTATCCCTCGAGCAGCTCGGTTTCCACTTCATAAGCGTCGTCAACGTCATCGATATGAATTGAAAACAGATCGGTAGTGAAATACTGACTCCAGGGCCCGTCTTCACGACCCAGATAAAGTTTTGCGTATACCGTGGCGCTGTCGTAACTGACGTCTACATCAAAGTAGACATTGATCGCGTGATGGTAGCCATCTCCATCGAAGTCGGAAATGGTTTGTATATTGGCATCATAGATTTCGAACAGCTGGTCGTGCCGGTTGGCGACACCTTCGTACTTCTGCCCCTCTGCCGATGCCGTATAGTTTTCCGACTGGTCAGGCCTGGCCTTGCTCACTGGTTCACTCAGCTGTAACAGTTGCGACAGCTCGGTGCCCTGATCCAGCTTCAACTTGCCCACCGACCGACTCGACTGTACTTCCTCGTCGGCAAACGCGGGTGCGTCCAGTCCCGGTAGCAGCATCAATATGAAAGCAAGTATTTTCATGGTTGCTTAATTGCGGCTGTAGTGATTTCGTTTCTGGTTATGGTTGCCACCATGACCATAGTGACCTCTCTTTGGATTATGATATCCACCGTAACTGCTACTGTGACGAGGCTGATGTCCGTAGTGATGACGCTTGTAATGGTGGTGGCGATGATGGCTGTGATAAAAAATCGAACTCAGCGCGATAAACGCAACCGCCGGAGCAACGATGCTATGGTCATGATCTGCACTGACCGGTGTGCTGACCAATGCCAGGGTAATCAGGCAGCCAACGGTCATGGTTTGAAACATGTTTGATTGTCGCTTTTTCATTTCCGCTTCCAGTTCATCTCAAAGATGGCAGCAATGTAGCGTCAACTGACTTAATCCAGGCTGAACCAAAAATTAAATCCGGAGATAAATAAGGCGACAGTTACTTAAGTTCGAAAACATGGGATAGCGAAACAAATCCAAAATACAAATGCCAAATAATTCTTATGTCTGGATAATCGGTAAAAGTTTTTGCGAAGTAAACCGCAGGCGGCGCAGCCGCCGAGGCATTCGCGAAAACTTTCACCGATTATCCGGTCATTGCTGGTTTGGTATAACGATAGTTGCGAACTTAAGTAAGTGCCATCGTTAACTGTCACCTTATTTATTACTGCTTTATACTCACGCCCATGAACAGCATAAAACTTGAATCTGATTCTTTTACGCCATCCAAGATTGTCTGTATCGGGCGTAATTATCTTGAGCATATAAAAGAACTGGGTAACGAAACCCCGGACGAGATGGTGATCTTCAACAAGCCTAACTCGGCAATTTCAGAAAAGCTTCATGCGACATGCGGTGAACCGCTGCACTACGAGGGTGAAATCTGTTTCATGGTGCGCGACAACAAATTGCATGCGCTCGGCTTTGGTCTCGATCTGACCCGGCGTGAATTACAGTCAAAACTGAAAGCGAAAGGTTTACCCTGGGAACGGGCCAAGGCTTTCGGCGGCGCCGCCTGCTTTAGCGATTTTGTCACGCTCGGTGATATCGAACTGGCGAGCCTGTCGCTGCAACTCGAAATCAACGGTGAATTGCGCCAGCACGGCGGCTATGACCTGATGATGCACAAACCCGCGCAGATACTGGCCGGGATTCAGGAATTCATGCAACTTGAAGATGGCGATATCATTATGACCGGCACCCCCAGGGGGGTCGGGCAGGTGCAGGCCGGCGATCAATTTGTGGGCAAGATCCTGGCCGACGGGCGGACCCTGGTCAGCCAGGCATGGCAGGCTGAATAACGGGCATAAAAAAGGCCGGGTTACCCAGCCTTTTTTTTATAAATAGAAATGAATTTTTACAGCGCCTTGATCTGCGCGTTCATACGGCTTTTATGACGTGCAGCCTTGTTGTGGCTGATCAGGCCATAAGTAGCAGAGCTATCGAGCACCGGCACCACTTTTTTGTAAGCTTCTTCAGCAGCCTTTTTATCGGCGCTGGCGATCGCGGCGACAGCGGCCTTGAGGTATGTCCGCATCATTGAACGACGACTGGCGTTGCTTTGACGACGCTGTTCGGCCTGGTTTGCACGCTTGCGCGCGGATGCTGAATTTGCCAAGGTCTACTCCTGGGATCGGACTTAAAAAATGAGGCGCGCATTATCTTCACTGCGCCCGGTGCTGTCAACCTAAAATGACTGCTATACAGCTACTTAAATGTTAGAATTCGCCGCTTTTACTGGCCCCGGACAAAACGGTTTGAACCCCTAGAATGAGCACGTTGATCAAATCAACCGTCGCAGTAGGCTCGATGACATTGTTGTCGCGCGTACTCGGGCTTGCCCGGGATATCGTTATCGCGCGTTTCTTTTCCGCCAGCGATGCCGCGGACGCGTTTTTTGTCGCCTTCAAGATTCCCAATTTCCTGCGCCGCTTATTCGCCGAAGGCGCTTTTTCGCTGGCCTTCGTGCCGGTGCTAACCGAGTATCGCAATAACTTCTCGGCCGCCCAGACCCGCGACCTGATAGACCGGGTCGCGGGCACACTGGGCTTGATTCTGTTGCTACTCAGCCTGGCCGGGGTGGCTGCATCGCCCGTGCTGGTCAGTATTATTGCCGCGGGATTTATCGATCAACCGGTTAAGTTTGAGCTAACCGCCGATATGCTACGCATCACCTTCCCCTACATACTGCTGATCTCGATGACGGCGATGGCCGGCGGTATCCTCAACACCCTGAAACGCTTCGCGGTGCCGGCATTCACCCCTGTATTGCTCAACCTGAGCATGATCGGTTGCGCGCTGTGGTTGAGCCCGCGTCTCGAGGTGCCGATTACCGCATTAGCCTGGGGAGTGTTAATCGCCGGCATTGCGCAATTATTGTTTCAATTGCCCTTCCTCTATCGCGAAGGAGTGTTACCACGACCAAAATGGGGCTGGCGGCACCCCGGCGTGCAGAAAATCATCAAGTTGATGATCCCCGCGCTGTTCGGCTCGTCGGTGGCACAGATCAACCTGTTATTCGATACCTTTATCGCATCCTTCCTGGTCACCGGCAGCGTCGCCTGGCTCTATTACTCTGACCGCCTGCTCGAGTTCCCGCTGGGCGTATTCGGTATCGCACTCGCGACCGTGGTCTTACCCAACCTGTCCGAGGCACATTACCGGCAAGGTGCCACTCACTTCAACGACACCCTGCGCTGGGCGATTCAGTTATCACTGTTGATTGCCGTACCCGCCACCTTCGGCCTGTTTCTACTGGCGCAACCCATACTGGCAACCCTGTTCGAATACGGTGCGTTTAGCGCTAACGATTCGATGATGGCGGCCTATAGCCTGATGGCTTATAGCCTCGGTTTGCCCGCGTTTATCCTGATCAAGATCCTGGCGAGCGGCTTTTACGCCCGACAGGACACCCGCACCCCGGTTCGTATCGGCATCCAGGCGATGGTGTTCAACATGGTGTTGAACGTGGTTTTCGTGGTATGGATGCTACAAACGCAGTTTCTTGCGCCGCATGTCGGGCTCGCCCTGGCGACCACGGCCTCGGCCTATTACAACGCCTTTCGACTGGCCCGCGGCTTACGTCACGATGCTACTCTGGGGCCGCTCGAAACTTTCAGCCGTCCTCTGCTGAAAATCCTGTTCGCCTGTATCGCGATGGGACTGGTCATCCACTTCATGTTACCGGAGCTGAATTTATGGACCGACTGGCGCTGGCATAAACGTGTGCTCGAACTCTGCTGGGTGATCCTGCCCGCGGTCTTTTGTTACGCATTGATGCTCTGGATAATGGGCTTTCGCCGCCAACACATCGTCGGCTGACCTCGCGCTATGAAACTTATCCGTGGACTCTATAATTTAACCCGCCCGCTAGCCGCGTCCGCGGTTACCATCGGCAATTTCGACGGCGTGCACCGCGGCCATCAACAGGTCATCAGTCAGTTACAGCGGGTCGCCTGGGCCGCTTCACTGCCAACCGTGGTTATCATCTTCGAACCGCAACCAATCGAGTACTTCGCGCCTGACAAGGCGCCCAAACGACTCGCCCGCTTTCGTGAAAAAATCGCTTACCTGAAAGCACAGCAAATCGATTACCTGCTGTGCCTGCGCTTCAACCGGGAACTCGCCAGTCAAACTGCCGATGACTTTGTGAAGCGAATCCTGGTCGACGGCCTGAACACCAAACACCTGGTTATCGGTGACGATTTTCACTTTGGTAAAAATCGTCGGGGCAATTTTCAGTTCCTGCAACAACATAGTCAGGGTTTCGGCTTCATCGTCGATGAAACCGAAACCCTGATCATCGATGACGAACGGGTCAGCAGCACTCGTGTGCGGCAATGCATTCAGCAGGACAACTTTGACAAGGCGGCCGAACTGCTCGGCCGACCCTATTCGCTATCGGGCAGGATTGTGCATGGGAAAAAACTCGGCCGTAAGCTGGGATACCCGACGATTAATATAAAAATGGGTGATAAAACCCTGATCGTTAAAGGAATATTTGCGGTTATCGTGAAAGGAATAGATAATCGCGTGCTGCAGGGCGTAGCCAGCATTGGCACCCGCCCCACGGTTAACGGCGTCGACACTATCCTCGAGGTATACATTCTTGATTTCGATCAGGATGTATATGACTACAGGGTCGTGGTCGAGTTTTTGCACAAGATACGCGACGAAGAGAAATTTGATTCCCTGGCGGAATTGACTACCTGGATAGCGCAGGACACTGAGAAGGCGAAAGCGTTTTTCAAAACGAGATAAATGAAAGTTGGCTGACTATAAATCTACATTGAATTTACCCGACACCGAGTTCCCGATGCGCGGCAACCTTGCCAATCGCGAACCCGAGCGCTTACAGAAATGGCAGGATAAGGACCTGTACCAGATCATTCGCGATGCGCGCGTCGGACGTAAACGTTACGTGCTGCACGACGGTCCGCCCTATGCCAATGGTGACATTCACATCGGTCACGCCGTCAACAAGATCCTCAAGGACATGATTGTCAAATCACGTACCCTGAACGGGGAAGACGCGCCTTATGTTCCCGGCTGGGATTGCCATGGCCTGCCGATCGAGCACCAGGTGGAAAAAAATATCGGCAAGGTCGGCGTCAAGGTCGAAGCCGACGAATTCCGTCAGGCCTGTCGTGACTACGCGCTCAAGCAGATCGACAGGCAGCGCCTCGATTTCATCCGCCTCGGCGTACTCGGTGACTGGTTCAACCCTTACCTGACGATGAGTTTTGATACCGAGGCCAACATCGTGCGCGCGCTTGGCAAGATCATCGAAAACGGACACGTGGTACGCGGCGATAAACCGGTCCACTGGTGCACCGACTGCGGCTCGGCACTGGCTGAAGCCGAAGTCGATTACAAAGACAAGACCTCGCCCGCCATCGACGTGCGTTTCCCGGTGATCGATACAGACGCTTTCATCGCCACCATGCAAGTCGAGACCGACGACCCCGGACAGGGACCGATATCTGTATTGATCTGGACTACGACTCCATGGACCCTGCCCGCCAACCTCGCGGTTGCGCTCAATCCGAAAGAAGAATATGTACTACTGCAAGTCGAAAACGAGCAGGGGCCCGAACGACTGTTGCTCGCCGAAGCCCTGGTGAAGGATGCGTTGAGTCGCTATGGCATTGACGACTATAAGGTCGTAGCCCATGCCAGCGGTGAAGCGTTTGAGCACCAACGCCTGCAACACCCGTTTTATGACCGAGAGTCTTTGCTGGTTATTGGTGACCACGTGACCCTGGATGCCGGTACTGGCGCGGTGCACACGGCTCCCGGCCACGGCCAGGACGATTTCGAGCTTGGCAAAAAGTACGGCCTCGAGATTTATAACCCGGTTGGCGATAATGGCTGTTTTCTGCCCGCAACCGAATTTTTTGCCGGCGAACACGTGTTCGCTGCCAACGATCATGTTGTCGAAGTGCTAAGAGAACATAACGCGCTGATGCATTTCGAAAAGTATGCGCACAGCTATCCGCATTGCTGGCGCCATAAAACGCCAATCATTTTTCGCGCCACCCCGCAATGGTTCATCAGCATGGAGCAGGCCGGGCTGCGGGATCTGGCGATGGCCGAAATCAAGAAGGCCCGCTGGGTACCATCCTGGGGACAGGCGCGTATCGAGAGCATGATCGAGAAACGTCCGGATTGGTGCATTTCGCGGCAACGTTACTGGGGCGTGCCGATCGCACTGTTCATGCATCGCGAAACCCAGCAGTTACACCCACGTACCGCCGAGTTGATCGAAGCGGTTGCGCAGCGGATCGAGCAACAAGGGATCCAGGCCTGGTTTTCACTCGAGGCCAGCGAATTGCTCGGTGACGAAGCCGACGATTACGTCAAACTCAGCGATACCCTCGACGTCTGGTTCGATTCGGGTACGACCCACTTCAGCGTGTTGCAACAGGACGACCGTTTCAATTTTCCAGCCGATATGTATCTCGAGGGTTCGGACCAGCACCGCGGCTGGTTCCACTCATCGCTACTCACCTCCTGCGCAATGCACGGCCAGGCACCCTATCGCCAGGTTTTGACACACGGGTTTACGGTCGACGCCAAAGGCATGAAAATGTCGAAATCGGTAGGTAACGTGATTGCCCCGATCAAGGTCACCAACACGCTCGGCGCCGACATCCTGCGTCTGTGGGTCGCGTCGACGGACTATTCCGGAGAAATGTCGATTTCGGATGAAATCCTCAAGCGCACCGCGGATTCCTACCGTCGCATCCGCAACACGCTGCGCTTTCTGCTGGCCAATACCAACGGTTTCGATCCCTCCAGGCATTCGGTTGCCGCGACCGACCTGCTCGCACTGGATCAGTGGATCGTCGCCGAAACGCTGAAACTGCAAACTGAATTGCAGGGCCATTACGATGATTACCAATTCCACCTCGCGGTGCAGAAGATTCATAATTTCTGCTCGGAGACGCTGGGCGGGTTCTACCTTGACGTCATCAAGGATCGACAGTACACCACGCAGGCCGATTCCCTGGCGCGGCGCTCCTGTCAGACCGCGATGTATCTGGTCACCGAAGCGATGACTCGCTGGATTGCGCCGATTTTGAGTTTTACCGCCGACGAAGTCTGGGAAAACATGCCTGGCTCGCGCGCCGACCTCGGCGTTTTTACCGCCGAGTGGTACGACGGACTGTTCGCCTATGCGAATACCGAAATCGACGAATCAACCTGGGACTGGCTCGAGCAGCTGCGTTCCGAAGTCACGCGCAGTCTCGAAGCTTTGCGCCAGGATGGCAAAATCGGCTCTAGCCTGGACGCCGAAGTCACTATTCTCGCCGACCAGGCGTTGATCGATCAGCTGCAGGTCATCCGCGAAGAACTGCGCTTCGTGTTGATCACTTCTACGGCGACCCTGGCGCCACTGAACTCCGTCGACTCCGAAGGGTTATTCACACTGCGCAACGGCAGCAGGATTCTGGTGCAGGCGGCTCCCAGCGAGCATCCAAAATGCGTGCGTTGCTGGCATCATCGCGAAGACATCGGCAGCCATGCCGAGCATACTGAACTTTGCGGGCGCTGCATCGACAACATCGATGGTAACGGTGAACATCGTCGCTACGCCTGATGGCGTCAGTTGCAGATCATGAGCGCCACGTCTCCTAATATTAAATGGCTATGGATCAGTCTGCTGATAGTGGTAGCCGATCAGGCAGCCAAACAAATTGCTGAAACGCTGCTAACCCCGCACCAGGCGGTTAACATGCTGCCTTATTTTGACTGGTACCTGACTTACAACACCGGTGCTGCATTCAGTTTTCTCGCAGACGCCGGCGGCTGGCAACGCTGGTTGTTTACCGTGATCGCGCTCGTCATGAGCGTGGTTATCGTGCAATGGATCAGAAAACTGCCGGCTGAAGAAACCTTAACATCAATCTCGCTATGCCTTATTCTTGGCGGTGCCATCGGCAACCTGATTGATCGCGTTTACCTCGGCCATGTCATTGATTACATACAGGTCTGGCTTGGGAGCTACCCGTTTCCGGCCTTCAATATCGCCGATGCCGCGATCAGTGTCGGTGCGGCCCTGCTGATTCTGAGCAGCTTCACCGGGCTGGGAAAAACTACGGCTGAATAATCGTATGAGCATGATCGAACGAAATAGTCTTGTTATCCTTTACTACCGCATCGGTTTAACCGATGACCAGATCCTGGAAGATAATTTCGACGACGAGCCGATAACCGTACAGCTCGGTTGCGGAGAAATGGCCGAGGGACTGGAACTCGCATTAATCGGTTTGCAGGAAGGCGATGAACAAACCATCGATATTGGTCCCGATCTTGCTTTTGGATACGTCGACGAAACCCTGTTTCGGGCGCTGCCACGGGCCGAGTTCGATCCCGACCTTGAACTGGAGCCGGGCTTGATCATCGAATTCGCTACTGAAGACGGGGAAACACTGCCCGGAACTATCCTGAAACACAACGACGAGGAAGTCCGGGTTGACCTGAATCATCCACTTGCTGGCCAAACGGTTCGCTACAGCGTTAAGATTGTCGCTGTCGAAGAGACTCCCAAGGAATCGAAAACCCTGCACTAATGGAAATCTTACTTGCCAACCCGCGTGGTTTTTGCGCCGGTGTAGATCGCGCCATCGAAATCGTGGAGCGCGCTATACGCCTGTTTGGCGCGCCAATCTACGTCCGTCATGAAGTCGTACATAATCGTTACGTGGTAGATGATCTCAAGCAAAAAGGGGCGATATTCGTCGACGAACTCGATCAGGTCCCCGATGACAACTACGTCATCTTCAGCGCCCATGGCGTCTCCAGGGCGGTGCAGAAAGAGGCCGAAAGTCGGCAGTTAAAGGTTTTTGACGCCACCTGCCCGCTGGTCACCAAGGTACATATGGAAGTCAGCCGTTATAGCCGCAAGGGAATCGAAACCATCCTTATCGGTCACCGCGGCCATCCCGAAGTCGAAGGCACCATGGGTCAGTACGACCGGGCGGCCGGTGGCGATATATACCTGGTCGAATCTGCGGTCGATGTACGCTATCTCGAGATACGTAACCCGGCCGAGTTGCGTTTTGTCACGCAAACGACACTATCCAAGGACGACACTGCAATCGTCATCGATGCGCTCTACCAAACCTTCCCTGCAATCCAGGGACCCAAAAAGGAAGATATCTGTTACGCTACGCAGAATCGACAGGATGCGGTCAAGCAACTTGCTGAACGCTGCGATCTGATCCTGGTAGTTGGTTCCAGGAATAGCTCGAACTCGAATCGATTGCGTGAAATCGCTGCAAACAAACGTATCGAGGGTTACCTGATCGACAGTGAAGACGATATCAACCTTGAGTGGCTGGCCAACAAATCTTGCATCGGGGTCACCGCGGGTGCCTCCGCACCAGAACTTCTGGTGCAGAATGTGGTCAATTTCCTACAGCAGCACGGCGCCGGAAAAGCCTCCTCACTCGGCTTCACCGAAGATGTAATTTTTCCACTGCCGAAACCTTTAAGATAGGAGATCTGTTTTTTTAAGATAATTTGATGAGACGTATTTCTCACCTCTGTTGCGTCACCACCTGCACGCTGATACTGGCGGGCTGTGGCATGATCGATTTAGCCTACAACAACGGTCCCACACTTGTTGCCAACGAAATCGATAACGCCTTCGATTTAAGTGAGGTACAAAACGACCAGCTTGACTCGCGGCTCGACCATTTTTTTGAATGGCACCGCAAGGAAGAATTAGTTCGCTACCAGCAGTTGCTTGATCAGGCGGCGCTGGCCACTGCCAATGGCATTACGGCGGCGGAGTTTATGGATCTGAACAAAGGCATCCGTATCGCCTGGCAGCGCTCGCTGGAAAAAGCGATCGATAACCTCGGTGATCTGGCAGTCACGCTTACGCCACAGCAAATTGAAAATTATCAGCAGTACCATCGAGAAAGCCTGGGGAAATTCGACGACTATCTACAAAAATCTACGCAACAACGTGAGATTTTTCGGGTTACGCGTAACTATGATCGCCTTGAAGACTGGTTCGGTGATTTCGACGAATTCCAGGAAAGCAAGATCACGGCCAGATTGCAACAGTTGCCGGATATTTACGAGCCCTGGCTCAGATTCCGCGAAGCAAGACAGCGGGCATTGATTGGTATTTTAAACAACGCCTCCACCAACGGTATCAGCATCGCAGAACTGAAGACCGTTCTGCTGGATCCGACAACCGAGTATGCGCTGACCTTCGAACCTCTGCGTCAGTCTTACTGGCAGGATTACGCGGTGGCGATGGAAGATATCAACGGCTGGCTCACCACCATGCAAAGACAACACGCGGCGACCAGGCTGCGGAAATACGCCCAGATAGCAGCCCGGCTAGGCAACCAGGGCTAAATCAGTCGAACCATTGCGGGCAATACTCGAGCCGGGCTTTGAACATTACCTTGCCGAAAATCTACCGGTTTCGAGGTAGTGGATAACCTGTTCGATCACTTTTGCATTGCGCATCATGAATGGATGCGTGACTTTCATCTGCAGATGATCGCGCATTCCCTCGAGCCTGGTGTTCTCGACCGAAACCTTGCCATCGTCCGTCCCTGGAATCATGCGTGACAGAATCAGGTTGACACTGCGCGTGCCGGCGATAATACCGAGATCAAAATTGGCGGCACCGAGCTTGTTGGGAACACTGGATTCCCCGGTTCCCATTTCCAGCCCGGCCTCGCCATTGATGAAACGAAATCCCGGAAAGTCACGCAGCTTGTCGACAACTTCACTACCTTTGTTGGGCGGTCCGAGCATTACCACCCGGCCGAGATTATCGATCTGGTGATGCAACAGGTATTGGCGCACCAGTATTCCGCCAAGCGAATGGGTTACGAAGTGTACCTTTTGCACCTTCGGGCATAACTTCAATGCCGGGCCAATCGCCTCTTCTGCCAGTTGTTCGATCTTACTGCGGGTAGAGCTGTAACCGACGTTGTGTACACGGTAACCCTTTTGTAGCAGGGCCTGCTGCAGCTTGTTCATCGACCTGTCGCTGCGCGCCAGGCCATGTAACAGGATCACGCTGTCGGACTGAGATACCATTAACCAGGAAAAAATACCGGGGCCGGAGGAATAGTCTCAACCCTCAATTTCATCGGTGTCGTATTGCCCGGAGAGCTTGCGACGCACATGCGACCAGGACATACCAATGGCGAGCACTCCTGCCAGTACGGATAACACTACCCATTCAATGACCGCAGTATCGTCAAGTGCGAAGAAACCCCAATAGATAAACAACCAGACGATAACCGCGAAAAATGCCACCGCCAGAGTGGTTCCAAATGCGCCTAGTGAATTCCAGGTGGCACGCAGAAAAATAACCCAGCCGATGAGTAGCACAACGCCCGCCGCCGCCTTGTAAACTAACGGGGTATCGGATAACAACCATCCCACCCACGAGTAGCCACTGGGGTTATAGGTCAGAAAAACCAACGCTGAAGCAAACAACAAACGCAGCAAAAAACTAGCTAAAGTAAAATTAGTGCGCGCCATGCTTACACCTGCCGAATTGAAGGAAACGCTATGTTAACAGACAAATTCTCGACCGTTATCAATTCACTTACATGCATGCTACGAGCTGTAAGCGCCGGCCCTAATCGTCCTGGTTCAGCGCCTTGATCTGGGCGCGTCGGTCTACCGCCCAGGCGTATTGCCGAGGCCACATCTGGTAGTCAGGATCAACCCCCAGTGCTTCGGCAGCGTGTACCGGCCAGAACGGGTCGTACATGATTTCCCGACCCAGCGCCACCAGGTCCGCGCCACCGCTTTGCAGAATTTCCTCGGCCTGATGCGGATCGATAATCACGCCGACAGCCATCGATTTAATCCCGGCTTCATTTCTGATCTGCCTGGAAAACGGTACCTGGAATCCGGGCCCGCGCGCCGAGCTTGTGGTTAGTGCTTTACCCGCATCATCAATGCGAAATCGTGGTGGACCACCGATACCGCCTGAAGAACAATCGACCACATCGACACCCACGGCCGACATTTTTTCACTTAACAGGACCGAATCATCCATGCTCCAGCCGCCTTCCCTGCCATCGATCGCTGAAATGCGTGCGAACAGTGGTAATTCATCCGGCATCGCGGCACGTACCGCCTCGGCGACCTCGAGCGGGAAGCGCATACGTCCTTCGATATCACCACCGTAGGCATCATCACGCTCATTGCCCAGTGGCGACAGGAAGCTGTGCAGCAGGTAACCGTGGGCCATATGCAGTTCGATTACCTTAAACCCGGCGGCGACTGCACGTCTGGCGGCGGCGACAAAGGCATCCTTGACCTGAACCAGCCCTGCTGAGTCGAGTTCCTCCGGTAACGGCCATCCATTCGCCACGGCTAGCGCCGACGGTGCCACGGCTTGCCACGGCGTGCCGCCACTGTCGGCGTCTTCATGGTTGAGCGGACTGCCGCCTTTCTCGACAAAGGGTGCCCGTGTCGACGCCTTGCGCCCGGCGTGGGCGAGTTGTATGCCCGGCACGCAACCCATCGATTCGATGAACACGATAATTGGCTTCAATGCTTCAGCCTGTTCGTCTGTCCAGATTCCGAGACATTGCGGCGTGATACGACCTCGCGCTTCGACCGCGGTCGCCTCGGTGAATACCAGTCCTGCCTTACCCCGCGCAAATGTGCTCAGATGGGCAAAATGCCAGGGTTGTGCAAGACCATCCACAGCCGAGTACATACAAAGCGGCGAGACCACAATGCGATTGGCTAAGGTGGTACCGCGAATAGTCAGGGGTTGGAACAGTTTCACTGGGCTGGACATCTGATTTCCGCTGTAGAGGCTAAAAGAGCGTGATTATTATGATTCGCGGCAAAAATATCAAAAACTATCGGCTTAAGGTGTAAAAATTTAAGCTGCGATAATCGACATCTGCTCTTACAGAGCTTATAAGATTTTCTCTCACCTGAATGGCTGCCTGGACTCAAATAGCTGCCGACTGAGACACTCACTATTAGTAGGGACTCGCCTTGTCGACAATTGAAAGCGGTGCTGCGGGATTTAATTGATCGATTCAAGCTTGCTGATTAACGGATGTAACAATTGTTCGTATTTGATCCAGTCGGACGAGCTGCCCTGATACATTTTTTTTCTAACCTGTACATGGCTGGCTGTTTTCACATCTCTTTTCGTGGTGTGAAAATCAAGGCACCGTTGTTCCCAGTCCAATCCACAATAATCCAGCAGCTTGCGAGTTTCAGGTTCCTGATTTTCAGTCAACTCCTCATAATCCAGATGGTAGATCATGTCAGGAAAACGCGTTTGCCAGAATTCCATCAAATCGTGATACATCAGGTAACATTCAGAGAGTTCATCCATATCATAGCCGTAACCATTACCACCCCCCGTAAAGTTATGCTTAAAAATCGACCAGCAAACTGCCATCGGATTCCGTTTCAAATGAATTATTTTTGCAGATGGAATCGCTGACAGGATAAACCCCAGGAAAATAAAATTTAATGGCATCTTATCGGTAATGAATTTTTCCGGCCGATTCAATTTTTCCAGGTAGCCCAAATAATCAGAGCGTATTTTATTTTCAATATTATTTTTTAAAATAGAGTTATTGTCAGGTCCGCCTATATCTACTGCAGTCCTGATAATCGGTCTGACAATCTTTCTCAGCCTGGTAAGTTCTCCTGCGCCATATACCTGTGAATGACTAGCAATAATCTGCTCGACCAGAGAGGTTCCAGAACGAGGCATACCAATGATAAAAATCGGGGTTAAAGTGGAATCACCTGCATCCACCGGTGACTGAACAGCATCCGTTTTTTCGGGAAACAGCATCTTTATTTTTGCGCAGATATTTTGTTCTTTTGCGATATCAAAATCGATTTCCTGGCGTTTTAACCGATTACCCTCAAGCAGTAAATCAAAATGTCTTTGGTAATCTCCGGATCGCTCATAAGCATAGGCAAGTGTAAAATAATAAAATTTCAGATCCGCGCCAGCTAAATCTTTCCGCTTTATCTGCCTTTCCATAAACTCGAGTTCCGAATCACTCACCTGGGAATATTCCTGCAGGCAACTCCGATTGTAATAGGCTTCTGCGTAATCAGGAATTAGTCGGATTGCCTCGTTGTAGCTTTCCAGGGCCTCATCGAATAGTCCAAAACCACTCTGCACATTACCACGGTTGAAAAAAGCAGTTGCGTAATCAGATTTCAACTGAACCGCCTTGTCGAAACTGACTAAAGCCGCCTCGGGTTACCCGGATTCGCTCAGTGCATTTCCGCGATTTGAATAAGCCACCGCAAGGTCAGGCTTTAACCGAATCGCGGTGTCGAAATTCTCTATTGCTTTATCGAATTGCCCCGATCCTGACAATAGAACCCCGCAGTTGCTATAAGCTTCAAAATAATCAGGTTTTAACTCGATGGCTTTGTAGAAATTTTCCAGCGCAATCTCGAATTGCCCTGACTGACACAGCAATTTTCCCCGGTTGTAATAAACCTCGGCACCATCGGGGTTTAACTGTATTGCCTTGTTGTAATATTCCAGAGCAGCTTCAGCTCGACCTCGTTGTTGTTGAATGCTCCCCAAATTTGCGTAGGCTTCGGCTAGATCAGGGTTTATTGCGATTGCCTTTTGATAAGAAGCAAAGGCGTCATCAATTTCCCCTAACTGCTTCAGGGCATTACCCAAATTGTAGTATGCCTGCGAAAAATTCGGTTCTATCTCGATTGCTTTTCCCAGGTAACCCACCGCCTCGTCGTTTTTCCCCTGTAATTGCAGTATGTTACCCAGGTTGTTATAGGCTTCAACATAGTTCGGGTTAAGTTTTACGGCCTTTTTAAAACACTTTTCTGCCAATGAGAGGCTACCTTGCTCAAGGAACAAGCAACCTTTATCGTTGTTTTTGATCGCCTTTTTATGATTCATCTTGCTGCTAAACAAAAATACTCTGTGGGATTTCCCGAAATTCGCTGATCAGCGCAATCATCGATATTCTTTAATTGTTACTTCAGTCCTGAAATCAAGGCAGGTCAACAAATAAAACATGGAATGCCTTCATCAGGAGTTTGATCGTTCGATTATAACCGAAGAATACTTGATACGTCCTTTGCTTCATCAGTGGCAGCTCATGGCCGTAAGAACTAGATCCCGTTGTTCACATGAATGGCTCTAATGTGCCCTTTTTAAACTTCTTGAGAAAAATGAGGATTATCTACCAGGTGTGCGGGTCGCGAAGCGGATGCGAAACTCGGCGCCGGGATCGCAGTTGATAACATCGACATCAGCCTGCATCGCACTCGCGAGCTGCTGCACCAGTGCCAGACCGATGCCGGTGCCGACAGTTTCGCGTGTGAGTTCGTTCTCGGAGCGGAAAAACAGTGTAAAAATCTTTTTCATCTGATCCGGCTCGATACCTGGGCCAAAATCACGCACAGCGAACTGGACCTTGCCATCGCGCATCTGCTGGTAGCGAATCTCGATACGCCGGGTCGCTGCATTGGCAGAAAACTTGATCGCGTTGTCGACCAGGTTGATGAAAATCTGCATGAACCAGTCGATATCGATTTCGATGCGGGCCGCGTCAACTTCAGCGACGCCGTTAATCTCCAGTTCAAACCCCGATGGCTCGAGCTGCGATTCCAGCCGCGGCTTGAGTTCGGCCAGGGCTTCACCCACCGTCATGCTACCAAGGTTACCGACCTGTTCATTGCGCGACATCCGCGCCAGCTGCAACACGTTATTGATCAGGCGAGTGAGCCGCTCTGCTTCATGAAAGATAAAGTCGTAATATGTTTTTCGCTTAGTCTCGTCGGCCCAGCCCTCGCGCAACATTTCTCCGTACATGCGAATCGATGTTAGCGGAGTTTTGAGTTCGTGGCTGACAGCTGAGACAAAATCCTGCTGCTGTCGCGCCAGCGCCAACTGACGTTGACCCAGGCGTAGCAGCATCAGGCAACCACCAACCAGCACGATGGCAAGCACCAGGGCCGACCAGATAATAACCTGTCCACCGGCCCCTACCGGCAATCGCGCCAGCGTATAAATGAGCTCGATATCACCAAACGGCGCGATCAATCGGCTCTGGTAGAGTAATTCATTGCTCGCCTGCTCGGTGCTCGGACGGTACTGGCGGCTATACTCGGCGGCATAGTTTTGCAGGATGGAGCCCTGGTAGGCAACGATCAGCTTGCTCATCGACGACAGGCTGGACTCGCGAAACGCGGGTGCTATCAAACGTTCGATGAAATCGGCCTGATCGATGAGGATTCCCTGTACGTAACGTTCGTTCTGATGCCAGACGCGCCGGAAGAGGACGAAATGCCCACTGTCGAGCAAGGCAAATTCCAACGCTTCAACCTCACTCTCGAAAGTCTGAATACGAATTTCCTGCTGATTCAGTACCGATTCGGCCGCGACCGCATCATCGTCTTCCCTGACGCTCTTTTCGAGGCTTTGCACCTCCGCTAACGAGCTTTGCGGCAGGTTTACCTTTTCCTTGCGCGAACGTTTGGCGGCGGTTTGTTTTTTCGCCTCCAGCCGCTGCGCTTCGGGTGCAGCGGCGGCGGCCACTTCGTAGCTGTCTTCGAGCTTCAGGTCCTTGACCTGATCGGCAGTAGCGCCACTTTCAGCGGGGACATTCAGTTTGCGCGTGGTCAACTCATCGAACCCGGCCTGACCCTGGGTTTCGCCCTCGTCCCTGGCGATACTCGAACTTGAGCTAAACAGTCGCGATGCCAGACCCGGGCTATCGGTCTGCTCCTCGGCCACTTCCTCTTCGGCCATGACCTCGCCAACCGCCGATGGTGCGGTCGCAAGGTCGCTTTTCCCGACCAGCCGATTTTGATCGAGAATGCCGCGAATACGACCCTCCTGCCGCTCACGTTGCTGCAGCTCTGGCGCAGAAATGCCGTAGCTCGAGGCGTTGGCTTCGGGCACGATCGGGGTACGTAACTGCCCGGCTGCATCGACCTGGAAGTAACCCAGCAAGCCGGGCACTTCGACTTCCAGCGGGAAATTCGACAGCGGTGAGCGCTGCAGAAAAGCGGCATCTTCGGTACCACTGACATTAAGAAATTCGTAATCGCTGATGGGACGGTTTTCCTCGCGTTCGATCAGGTCCCGAAAACCGCCATCGATACGCAGGGTCAACTCGCGCGCGAGCTGTTGGTGCTGGTAAAAAGCTTCCCATTTCAACTGCCCATAAGCCTGGTAAACAAGGACCGAAGTCGGTAACGCCAGTGCCACGAAGAACAGCACCAGCAACAGGATGAGACGTCGTTGGGTCATTGTTCGGCAAGCATCAGGCGATAACCGGCACCACGCACGGTGACGATGGCCTCAGGGTTAGCGGGCTCGGTTTCGATTTTACGTCGCAACTTGGCGATATGTATATCGACTGTGCGTGTTTCAATTTCCATGTGGTTGGCGTAGCCCCAGACCCGCGCGAGCAATTCTTCCCGCGCCACCGGGCGCCCTGCTTGCTGACAAAGATATTGCAACAAATCCATTTCCCGGCGAGTAAACACGGTATCACCCGCGCTCAGGTTCTCGGTGTCGATCACCAGGCCGTTGTTGAGCCTGATTTCACGCGCCGCCGCTTCACCAACCCCGGTCCGGCGCAGCACCGCCTGCACGCGCAATACCAGCTGGGTCACTGAAAAAGGCTTGGCAACGTAGTCGTCGGCACCGAGGGTAAGGCCTTGCACGATATCTTCATCGCTCGATTTTGCAGTCAGCATGATGACCGGTTGCTGGCGATCCTGCTGGCGAATGCGATTGCAGATTTCAAAGCCATCGATGCCGGGCAGCATCACGTCGAGCAAAATCAGATCGAAGTTGCCGCCCAGCGCCATGCGCAGGCCGTCATCGCCATGCTCGGCGGTTTCAACCTCGTAACCATGGTAGACGAATACATCGACCAACCCGCTGCGAATCGCGGCTTCGTCTTCAACAATCAGTAAGCGCACTTTTCGCGCCATCGTCGTTAATCCTTAATAAACACAACATAATCCTAGCATTCCAACCAGGCGCCTATGTAAATTTTTTGTAAACCTGCGACCCCAGGTTTTACCAAACCCTGTCTGTTTAGTTAATCGCTCCTGACCCAGAATTAGCGCATCTTTCACCGACAACGGAGCACACGACATGGCACTGGTAACCCGACTATCACGACTGTTTCAGGCCGACTTTCACGCCGTCCTCGATCGTATCGAGGAACCCGACCTGCAGCTCAGACAGGCCGTACGCGAAATGCAATTCGCGTTCGACCAGGACCAACAACGCTTGAAACTGTTGCAGCATGAGACTACACAGGTCGACAAGGCAAACGCAGTTGCTGACGCCAGTCTTAAAAACTTCGACGAAGAACTGAACATTTGCCTGGCCGCGAAAAAAGACGACCTGGCGCGCGATTTGATACGCCGCAAGCTTGCCGTCGAAAAACAGTTGCAGGCCTTGCAGCAGCAATCCGTCAGCATCGAATTGCAGCGGCAGGCCCTCGAACAGCAAATCGACGAGCAAAACCAGCTATTGACCAGCATGAAACAGAAACTGAAGTTACTGGTCAGCGAGGACGAGCACTTTGCAAACGGTAATTTCAGTCACGCGGACACGATCCGTAACGAAGAAGTTGAAATCGCCCTGTTACGTGAAAAAGAGCGGAGGGCGAAATCATGAAAACCCCTGGAATTATAGATGGCGTCATCGTTGCGATGGTGATCAGCCTTGGCGCTGGAGTGGCTAGCCTGGTGCTGGGCGGGTTTATCGCTCACGCAACCCTGTTCAAACTGCTGCTGTGCGCTGCCACTCTGATTTACCTGGTCTACCTGTTAAAGCGCAGCAGGGCAAAGGTTGGTCGTGTGATCGTCATTGCGGGCTGGGCGGCAGCAAGCCTCGGCTGCTGGTTACTCGACATGCCACTGTTTGAGCAGGTGCTGGTTCAGGCCGGCATCATCTGGCTGGTGCGTTCGCTTTACTTCCACAGCTCGATATTAACCGCCGCACTCGATTTCGGGCTGGTATCGGTCGGACTCGCCGCCAGCGCCTGGGCGATGGTCAATACCGGCAGCCTCGGCGGCGCCCTGTGGAGCTTCTTCCTGGTCCAGGCACTGTTTTGCTGGATCCCGGACCTGGCGCGCAAGCAGTCCGGTGACATCTACCGCAAGCAGCACGATCTATCATCGTTTCAATCGGCTCATCGCGTCGCACTCGACGCGGTGCGCAAACTCACTCAACCCTAACCCCGGAGATATACCCATGAATAGCAAAACATTCAACACCAAAATTGTTGCCCTGGCGCTGTTAGTCGCTACCGCAACCGGCATCGCCCTGTTCCCGACACTACAACAGGCGCAGGCGACCCAGACCACCCAGGTGGTTCCAGCGCAAAGCCGGCGCATCGAAGTCGTGTTCGTATTAGACACTACCAGTAGCATGAGCGGTTTGATTCAGGCGGCCAGGGAAAAAATCTGGTCGATCGCCACCACCATGGCCTCGGCCCAGGAAAACCCCGACATCAAGATGGGCCTGGTCGCCTTTCGCGACCGTGGCGATGCGTACATCACGCGCGTATTCGATCTCTCGGACGATCTTGATTCTATGTACGCGAGCCTGATGGACTTTCGTGCACAAGGTGGCGGCGATGGCCCGGAAAGCGTTAACCAGGCACTCTACGATGCGATCCATAAGGTTTCGTGGAGCAACGACAGCAATGTCTACCGGGTGGTTTTCCTGGTCGGCGATGCACCGCCGCACATGGACTACGGCAATGATGTGAAATACCCGGTCACGCTGGCGGCAGCAGCGCGCAAAGGAATAGTCGTTAATGCCATTCAAAGCGGCCAGCATCAATTCACCCGCCCGGCATGGCAGGAGATCGCCTCACTCGGCCACGGCGAGTACTTCCAGGTCGAGGACTCGGGTAACGCGGTTGCGGTCTCAACCCCGTTCGATGAAAAGCTTTCCAGACTTGCCGCCGAACTCGAAGACACCCGTCTTTACTACGGTGATGAAGAAACCAAAAAAGCGCAGAAAGCCAAGCTCGACGCCAATACCAGGTTACGCAAGGAACTGTCATCAGAAGCCCTCGCTCGTCGTGACACCTTCAATGCAACCGCGAGCGGCAAGGTAAATTTGCTCGGCGAAAGCGAACTGATCGATGCGATCTCATCCGGGCGCGTTGAACTCGATGAAATCGAGGAAGAAAACCTGCCGGCCAGCCTGCAGGCGATGGCGCCGGCGGAACAAATGGAAGTGATTACCGAACAGGCGCAACGTCGTAACGAGTTGCAACAGAAAATCAACAAACTGTCCGCATCACGCAGCAGCTTTATCAAGCAAAAGATAGCGGCCGAGGGTGGCGCCGAGGATTCACTGGACGAAAAGATATATCGCGCGGTGAAGGACCAGGCCGCTTCGATAGGCCTGACCTACGACAGCGACAGCGCGAGCTACTAGCAATTTTGGCGTCATCCCGTATCGCTTCACGGGGTGGCGCTGAATACCCGGGAGTATCCCCTGCTCTCCTCAAGCCTTGACCCCTATCACTTTGTTTTTAGGGGTCTTTTTTATTATACGATTGACCATGTGTACGGTTCAGTGTACGGATAGCCTGCCAAACTGCCCCTTGGTGGACTAAATTTGATACCCAGAAAAAATCAAATATCCCCAAAGGTGGAACCGACAAAACCATCAAAAGCCCTGCTAGTGTCGATATGTTAGAAAATTGGGATGACTGTATATCTTAAAAACTCCCGCCCCATGACCGACGAGGACATCGCTAACATGTCCAATAACTTCACATTGCCTGCTCGTCTGGCGAAGAAGGCTGCTGATTGGCAAAAATCGCAAAAACAGCGGCAGGCGCAAAAGTCCTCTCAACAAGACTCTGAATACCGGGAATACTCTCGACCTTCCAAGCAGTAAGGGCGTTCATTAACGAAACCTGTCCACACCCCTTTATTGACAAAAGGCCTGCTGTCACTTCTTGCAAGCAGACGCTCAGAAAATTACGATGAGGGGCAATTTTCGACCCATTCGAGACGCCCAATCACGGTAGCTCTACTTAGTTAAGTGAGAAGTTCAAGATTAATAGAGGCGTTACTCTGAAGGGACTGCATATCTTTACATTTATACCTTTTACATGATTTATATATGAATTAAGTACCAATATATGGTTCTTCTGGTTAGCGGAGATAGTACTTTCCATATATTAGTTGCTAATTGATACTATTGGATTAGTTTTGGCTCTAGGTTTCAAAGGGCTGAAAACATGAAAACTAGATTGCTGGGCAACTTTTCTCTATTTCTTTTTATCTCCTTACTTGCAGCTTGTGGCGGAGGAGGCGGTGGTGATGGTGATGGTGATGAGGATTTCTATGCGTCACCCGTGCGTGTAAGCGAAACATTGCGATTCACCACAATCGCCGCTGGTTATCTCCATACATGTGCAATCTCGACGAGCGGCGACACATACTGCTGGGGAGACAACGAGTATGACCAGCTTGGAAGTTCGGGTCCTATGGGATCTAGAAGCTCGGATCCTATGGGATCTCGTTGGGTTCCGGTTCGAGTTGATGGCAGTCACCAGTTTATGCAACTCACCGCTTCCATTCGACACACTTGCGCCCTTGATGCCACAGGTTCTGCCTATTGTTGGGGTTTCGGCCTCGGTGGTCAACTAGGTGATGGTCAGCGAGCCAATAGCCGAGTACCCGTTTCGGTCGCAGGTGGACTTAATTTCACGACATTAGACGCTACTGCCGCAAGTGGCGCCACTTGCGGGCTTACGTCTACTGGCGATGCATGGTGCTGGGGGATTAACATCTCCGGTTCGCTCGGCAATGGCACCGAAACGGATGGTGCATACATTCCGGGCCCTGTTATGAGCAGCTTGGAATTCATTTCTATCAGCATCAGTGATACTAATGCCTGTGCAGTGAATACGGAGAACGACACGCTATGCTGGGGCAGTAATTGGTACGGACAGCTTGGCGTGGGATCCGCAGGTAGCGAAGGCGGCCTGACCAAAAGTTATACACCGACTGCTGTGCTGGGAGGCCTAAAATTTGACCAGGTTGTCGCGGACGGTTTCCACAGCTGCACGCTTCAAAGCGACGGCGCCGCTTTTTGCTGGGGTCTAGGTTCAGCTCTCGGCACAGCAACGACCGAAAGCTACGTGTCACTGCCAATGCAGGTTACTCACACAGGTTCTCCCTGGGTCTCGTTGGGCGTCGGTTACGGTGAAACCTGCGCACTCACGGTTGACGGTGAGCTCGATTGTTGGGGGCCGTTCACCTCCTTATCACCTGACGCGGCAGCAGTGACGCCAGTTCGCATCAATAGCAACCAGGCCTTTGTCGCATTCTCTGTGGGCGGCACACATGCATGCGCCATCGGTGTAGACGGCTTTGCTTATTGTTGGGGGAACAACAACTCGGGACAAGTGGGAGGTGCACCAAGTGACCCATAGATTATCTGTCTAACGGCTTTTGACAAAGGTGCGAATTTTCAGTAACCAATGAAAAATTGGGTATATCTTATTTTTATCCCGACCTGATGGTCATAAAAACAATCGTTTGTCTGGATTTAACATGCGAGTA
>Ga0070723_10000092_pt1 | contig 26617 bp, 18 predicted proteins | sample tdAd002_FD_67277 | JGI IMG/M metagenome (GOLD analysis project Ga0070723, IMG submission 67277) | Marine sediment microbial communities from the Atlantic coast under amendment with organic carbon and nitrate - tdAd00.2 | ecosystem: Environmental > Aquatic > Marine > Coastal > Sediment | place...
CGAGTTCATTGTTGCCGGCGCTTCAGCGATAGGTGTCGGCACGGCTCTGTTCTACGATCCTCTCGTCTGCACGAAAATCAACGACGGCATCGCCGATTATTTGCAGCGACACGACATCGCGTCGGTTGCTGACCTGGTTGGAACGCTTGAGCTTGGTCGCGGCTAAAGCCGCTCCTACATGCCTCGGTTAGCGATGTAGGAGGGCCTTTCTGGTCAGGACGGCCTTATGTCGCGGAGCACAGGGATGTGCGAGCGCGACCCGGCCCGAAGGTCAATCCAGGTGTAAGGACTTCATCTTACGCGCGAGCGTATTGCGGCCCCAACCCAGAAGTTTTGCCGCTTCCTGGCGGTGACCGTTCGTTTGACTCATCGCAATCTCAATAAGCGTTTTCTCAAATTCTGGTAACGCCGTATCCAGCAGGGAACCGCCGCTCTTAACTCGAAGCTGCTGTTCCGCCCAGCTAGCAAGACCTCGCGTCCACTCCTGCGCCGGGCGTTGCCGCTGATCGCTGCCTCCGAGATCCGCTGGAATGTCTTCGCTTGTGATTACCGTGCCGGGTGCGGTAACGGTTAAGCGTCTCGTTGCATTGACCAGTTGGCGCACGTTGCCGGGCCAGTCGTAACCCTGCAGCACATCAAGCGCATCCGCATCAATCGATTTCGCGGGCGCATCGAGTTCTTTAGCGGCTTCCGCAAGATAATGGTTGATCAATATTGGGATATCGGCGCGCCGTTGCCGCAGCGGTGGCGACTCGATACGAATCACGTTGAGGCGGTGATAAAGATCTTCGCGAAAACGTGATTCTTTTACGGCTCGCGCCAGATCCTGATTGGTTGCTGCAATTACGCGTACATTTACCCTGATAGAACTTTGCCCGCCGACCCGATAGAACTCGCTTTCCGCGAGAACTCGCAACAGCCGTGTCTGCAAGGCCGGTGACATGTCGCCGATCTCATCCAGGAACAGCGTGCCGCCGTCCGCCTGTTCGAAGCGACCGATACGTCGCGCATCCGCCCCTGTAAAAGCGCCCTTCTCGTGTCCAAACAGTTCCGACTCAAGCAGCTCTGCTGCAATCGCAGAAGTGTTTAGTGCAACAAAGGGTTTGTTGGCCCGCGGGCTGTGCTCGTGTAGCGCGCGCGCGACCAGCTCCTTGCCGGTTCCCGATTCGCCCGTGATCAGGACTGTCATGCTTGAACCGGCAAGCCGGCCAATTGAACGAAAGACCTCCTGCATTGCCGGTGCCTGGCCGATCAGCGCCGGAATCTCCTGAGCAACTGTCTCACCTTCCTGCGGTGCATGGCCGTTTTTCCTGGCCGCCTTGCGGACAAGTTCGATCGCCTCGTCAATATCGAAAGGTTTGGGCAGGTACTCGAATGCGCCCCCTTTGTATGCGGCAACGGCGTTCTCCAGATCGGAGTGCGCGGTAATAACGATAATTGGCAAATCCGGACAGCTCGTGCGAAGTCGTTCCAGCAACGCAATGCCACTCATGCCCGGCATACGAACGTCGGTAATCAGAACGTCAGGTTCGCCGTGTTCGATTGCCTCGAGCAAATGTTCCGCGCGCTCGAACGTCCTGCCCTCCATGTCGGCCTGGCGCAGCGCCTTCTCCAACACCCAGCGGACGGATTGGTCGTCGTCGACTACCCAGACGTTGAGCGGCCGCTCCGCCATCAAGGCTGCTCCGCTTGTTGCAGAGGTATGCGTACAAAAAACACAGTTCGTCCGGGCCTGCTCTCGAACTCGATGAGACCGCCATGGCGACTCAACAATTCCTGCGCCGCCGGGAGTCCGAGGCCGGTGCCGTCCGGTCTGGTCGTTACGAGCGGATAGAAAACCGAATCCTGCATATCTGCTGTTATGCCCGGACCGTCGTCTTCGATTTCGATCGATGCGATAACGCGATGCCGGGTGTCACCGATCGTAAAGTTTGTCGCGGCGCGGCTACGCAGCGTAATCGTTCCCTGGCCATCGAGCGCAGTCGCTGCATTGCTAACGAGATTCAAGAGCGCTTGCACCATCTGATCACGATCAAGATCTATCAATGGCAGGCCAGGATCGTAATCGCGAACGAAGGTGAGCTTCCTGTGTTCTTCTGCGTCGATGATACGCACGACGTACTCGAGGAGTTCGTGCACATTGACCGGTTGCTTGTTTGGTGGGCCGCCCGGGCCAAGCAGCGTGTCGACGAGGCCGGCCAGGCGGTCGGTTTCGCTGATGACCACATCCGTATATTCGCTTAACTCCTTGTCGCTCAATTGTCTTTCGAGCAATTGCGCGGCACCGCGAATACCGCCAAGTGGATTCTTGATTTCGTGTGCGAGCTGACGAATCATTTGCCGGCCGGCGCCATGCTGGATCAACAGTGCGTTCTCACGGCTTATCTTCGAGCGCCGCGTAACATCTGTAATCTCGACGAGCAACGTCGCGTCACCGCATTCGATCGGCGAGACCCGGCAATCGACAATGCGCTCCTCCGCGTGCACCTCCGTTCGACCAAGCCGCATTTCATTCGCGTAGTGGTCGCCGGTTGCAATAACGCGACTCAGGATGTCGCGCAGCTCCGGCTCATCGTCGACCAGGCGCAGCAGAGATTCACCTCGCGCGCGCTGCACGCTAATACCCAGGATGTTTTCTGCGGCTGGATTGAGGTCGACGATCAGAAGGCTGTTGTCGAGAAGGGCGACGCCTGAGCTCAGGCTATCAAGGATGCGTTGGGCTTTATTGTCGAAGCGCCCGTTATCGTCCGAATGCTTCGAGTTGGTGCGACCTAGCCGCCCACCCTGTTCTGCTGAACATAGAAGCGAACCGTCTCGCTGCGAATCATCAGGCGACCCGTGCTGTCGATTATTTCCGCCTGAATGTTGTGCACACCGCGATAGACTTCCTCGATCTGAAAGCTCGTGCCGCTCACCATTCTCGCCTCGCCGTCGAAATACACGCGTACCTGGTGGCCGCTCTGCAGCCCCGGGCTCACCGCCACCGAGACGTTCAGTATCCCCTCGATATTCCATAGGGTTTCTTCAGAGGCGGGTGAGGAGATTGCGACGCTCTCGTAGCTGAAAGGCTCGTCTTCGGCTGCCGGCTCGTCCGCACTTGCGCTTGCGCTCGCCGGCGGTGCGCGATACAGGCGTGCACCGGTATCTCTTGAAAACTCTGACAGCTCAACGCGCTCCGCACCTTCGCTCGGAATGTCGGAATAATGGACGACGCCGTCCTCATCCACCCAGCGGTAGGCCTGTGCCAGGACCGAAGCGGTCGCCAACAAGCCGATAAGGACGAAAATAGGGCGGGTTTCCATCGAGTTAGCATAGCAACTTAGGCCGGTTTGGGGCTAGTGGCCGGGCGACAAAATGCCGCCCGGTTCACACTTTTGTACATTTACAGGCTGTAATACATGTCGAATTCGACCGGATGGGTCGTCATTCTCAGCCTTGCGACGTTTTCGTCCAACAGCTCAAGATAGGCGTCGATCAGATCGTCCGAGAATACGTCGCCGGCCTTGAGAAAGTCGCGATCCGTGTCCAGAGCGTCCAGCGCCTCTTCAAGCGAGAATGCGACAAGCTTCAGCTCCTTCTCTTCTTCAGGCGGAAGGTCATAAAGATCCTTGTCCATCGCATCGCCTGGGTGGATCTTGTTCATGATTCCGTCCAGGCCGGCCATCATCATCGCGGAGAACGCGAGGTACGGATTTGCCATCGAGTCCGGGAAGCGAACTTCGATACGGCGTCCTTTCGGATTCGAGATGTAAGGAATACGAATCGACGCGGACCGGTTACGCGCCGAGTACGCGAGAATGGTCGGTGCTTCAAAGCCCGGAACGAGTCGTTTGTAGCTGTTCGTTGCCGGATTGGTAAACGCGTTCAGTGCTTTTGCGTGCTTGATGATGCCGCCGATATAGAACAGCGCCGTCTCGGAAAGCCCGCCGTAGCCGTCGCCCGAGAATAGATTGTCGCCAGCCTTGAACAGGGACTGATGCACGTGCATGCCGTTACCATTGTCGTTGACCAGCGGCTTCGGCATGAAGGTTGCAGTCTTGCCGTAAGCATGCGCCACGTTGTGAACAACGTATTTCAGGATTTGGACCTCATCGGCCTTGCGCACCAAGGTGTTGAATTTAGCACCGATTTCGCACTGTCCGGCCGTCGCCACTTCGTGATGATGGACCTCTGTCTCAACGCCCATATCCTCAATTGCCAGGCACATCGCCGAGCGAAGATCGTGCAATGAGTCAACCGGGGGCACTGGAAAGTAGCCGCCCTTGACGGTTGGTCGATGGCCCGTATTGCCTTCACCGTCTGCCGAAGCACGGTCGGTGTTCCAGGCGCCTTCGTCCGAGTCAACCTTGTAGAACGCGCCCTGCATGTTGTCGTCCCAGGAGACATGGTCGAAAACGAAGAACTCGTTTTCCGGACCAAAAAATGCAGCATCCGCGATGCCCGTTGATTTGAGATAGGCCTCTGCCCGATCAGCCAGTGACCGCGGACAACGATCGTAGCCCTGCATCGTCGCCGGTTCGACAACATTGCAGCGCAGATTGATCGTCGTCTCGTCAGGGAAAACGTCCACGACCGCCGTTGCCGGATCCGGCATCAGGATCATGTCGGATTCATTAATGCCCTTCCAGCCGGAGATCGACGAACCGTCGAACATCTTGCCGTCTTCAAACAGGTCCTCGTCGACCGTGTGCGTGGGCACCGTTACGTGTTGTTCCTTGCCTCTCGTATCCGTAAAACGAAAATCGACAAATTTGGCCTCACTATCTTTGATAAGGCCGAGTACCTCCTTGGGCTTCATGAATCTTTCCTCCGGTCTGTAAAACAAAAAAATGCCCGGCGCAGCCGCACCAGGTTAACGTCATTAACAAACCAAGTGCAGGAAGCGTGCCAAAATGGTGCGCCGCATAAGCCATTGATTTCATTAGCTCCGCGACCCGAAGCACCAACACCGACGCACCAGTATAGTGCATGAGCGTTCCTGGGTGCACCAAAATCGAGCGCGCGTCCGCAGGAACCTGCGCGCGGGCTCGCATACCGCACGGCCAATGCGACCCTGCACACGGACTCGCAGCTAGCATCATTTTTTTCCGGAATGGCTCGCTGCGCTGCGCTTTAGTTCCGGAAAAAAAGATCCTACCCGCGGCCCCCCCGATCATAGGAGGGCCTGCGGACCTGGGGATTTTCACATCCGAAGTAAAGCGGACCGCAGGGAGCCATGAGGATGGGAAATTCCCAGGGTCGCATTGGCCGTGCGAGCTGCCGGCTGCGAGTCCGTGCGACGCGGTCAAATTCCTATATACTGCGCGGGTTTGAGGCCGGTAGAACACCAATGAGCAAGCAAAAAGTGCCCGCTGTGCTCAGCTTTCAGGACCTGATCCTGAAGCTGCAGCAGTACTGGGCGGAGCGCGGCTGCGTCATCCTGCAGCCCTACGACAAAGAGATGGGCGCGGGTACGTTTCATCCGGCGACGTTTCTCAGGGCAATCGGGCCAGAGCCCTGGAGCGCTGCATACGTTCAGCCGTCACGACGCCCGACCGACGGCCGCTATGGTGATAATCCGTTTCGGCTACAGCATTACTATCAGTATCAGGTGATCATCAAGCCGTCACCCGACGACATCCAGGAGCTGTATCTCGACTCACTGCGGGCGATCGGCATCGACCCGCTCGTACATGACATTCGCTTTGTCGAAGACAATTGGGAGTCACCAACGCTCGGCGCATGGGGTCTTGGCTGGGAGGTCTGGCTCAATGGCATGGAGGTCACACAGTTCACCTACTTCCAGCAAGTCGGTGGCCTCGAGTGCCGTCCGGTAAGCGGCGAAATCACCTACGGTATCGAACGACTCGCAATGTATCTGCAGGGTGTCGAGAGCATCTTTGACCTTGTCTGGACCGACGGTCCGCTCGGTCGCATCACCTATGGCGACGTGTATCACCAGAACGAAGTCGAACAATCTAAGTACAACTTCGAGATCGCGGATGTAGACGACCTGTTTCACCAGTTTGATCACGCCGAACACGAAAACCAGCGCCTGATAGAAGCGAATCTTGCGCTTCCCGCTTACGAGCAAATGTTGCACGCATCGCACGTCTTCAATTTGCTTGACGCGCGGCAGGCGATTTCTGTGAGTGAACGGCAGCGGTTTATTTTGCGCGTGCGAACAATGGCGCGTGCCGTTGCAGAAGCGTATTACGCAAGTCGCGAGGCACTTGGTTTTCCGATGGTTGCCTCCGTTGCCGGTGAGGAAAAACCGGCATGAGTAAAGCAGACGACTTCCTTGTTGAAATTGGCACCGAAGAGCTGCCACCAAAAGCACTGCGCTCGCTCATGACGGCATTTGCCGATGCGCTCACTGCACGGGCCGACGAAGCCCGACTTGCGCATGGCTCGGTGCACGCCTACGCAAGCCCGCGCCGCCTTGCTGTTCTGATCAAGAAGCTGCAAGGCGGGCAGGACGACCGCAAGATCTCAAAGAGGGGTCCTCCGGTGACCGTCGCTTTCGACAAGGACGGCAACGCCACTGCCGCCGGCGAGGCTTTTGCGCGCAAGTGTGGCGTCGATATCTCGGCGCTTGGGCGCGAAGAGACCGACAAGGGCGAGTGGTTGTCCTGCGACATCGTCGAGAAGGGCAGGACGGCTGCGGAGCTTATTCCGGAGCTCGTTGAAAAAGCACTCGCGGCGCTACCGATTCCCCGGCGCATGCGCTGGGGTGCGGGTGAGGCGGAATTTGTGCGGCCCGTGCATTGGGTCGTACTTTTGCATGGCAGCAAAACCGTCAAAGCGTCAATCATGGGTATCCCTGCGGGCAACAAGACGCGCGGCCATCGCTTTCATTCCAGCAAGCCGATAACTATCAAGACGCCGGCCGAATATCTGCATACCCTCGAAGATAGCGGCCACGTTATTGCTGACTTCGACAAGCGCCGAAAACTGGTGCAAAAAGGCGTTACCGCCAGCGCCAAAAAGGCCGGCGGCACCGCGGTCGGCGGCGAAGCTCTTTACGACGAGGTTACTGCGCTGGTCGAGTGGCCGGTACCTATTACCGGCAGCTTCGACGAAGAGTTCCTGCGGCTGCCACGCGAAGCGGTCATTTCGACCCTTTCCAGCCACCAGCGGTACTTTCCGGTTGCCGATAAGAGCGGGGCGTTGTTGCCGCGTTTTATCACGGTTGCCAATCTCGACAGCAAAGACGCCGATCAGGTCCGTGATGGTAACGAGCGCGTAATTCGACCCCGGTTGGCCGATGCGGCGTTTTTCTGGGATACCGACCGCCGCAACCCGCTGGCTGGACGGCAGGAGAATTTGCGAGACGTTGTGTACCAGCGCGGCCTCGGCAGCCTGTATGACAAGAGTGTGCGCACGGCCGGCCTGGCCGTCTCAATCGCCGCCGCTCTCGACGTGGATGACGCCGCGGTACAGCGTGCTGCGATGCTGGCCAAATGTGACCTGTTGACCGGCATGGTCGGAGAGTTCCCCGAGTTGCAGGGAACCATGGGTCGCTATTACGCAACGTCCGACGGCGAACCGCAAAGCGTTGCGGACGCCATTGCCGAGCAATATCTGCCCAGGTTCGCGGGTGATGATTTGCCGGCATCGATTGACGGCCAAATCCTCGCCGTTGCCGACAAACTCGATACGCTTGCGGGCGTATTCGCGATCGGTAAGAAGCCGTCGGGGAATCGTGACCCGTTCGGATTGCGCCGCGCCGCACTCGGCATTGTGCGAATACTCATTGAGTGTCAGCTCGACCTGGACATCAAGTCTTTAATCGCTACCGCAGTCGGGGCACAAGCAAAAGACGCCGCCGATTCCGACGAGCTCGGTGAGGCGCTGTACACATTCATCAGCGAAAGATTGCGTCGCTATTTCCTCGACCGCGACACAGGCCTCGCTACCGAGACCTTTGACGCAGTTCTTGCCCGCAGCCCCGCTTCGCTCGTTGACTTCGAACGGCGCCTGGAAGCTGTTCAGGGCTTTATCAAACTCGAATCTGCAGCAAGTCTTGCTGCCGCGAACAAGCGCATCGCCAATATCCTGAAACAGGCCGAGCACGCGCCAGGCACGGAGGTTAAAGAAAAGTTGCTTGCAGATTCGGCCGAGCTCACTTTGTGGGCTGCGCTGTGCGCCGCCAGAGAGTCGGTCGTGCCGCAACTCGAGGCAGGAGAATACACGGCCGCCCTGACAGAGCTCGCCGCGTTGCGTGAACCGGTCGATCGCTTCTTTGACGACGTCATGGTCATGGTTGACGACAAAGCCGCGCGTAACAATCGTCTCGCTTTGCTTGGAGAGTTGCGCGCACTGTTCCTCGACATTGCCGATATTTCGCGGCTGTCTGTTTGATGCTCTGGCTGCGCAGTTTTCTATTTGCCCTGGTCATGTATGGCGGCGCGTTGGTTGGTTCGTCATTGGTCCTGCTCTTGTTTTGGTCGACGCACAGTGCCAGATGGGCCGTTGCCGCCGGTTGGGGCGACACTTGCCTCTGGGCCGGCAATTTTTTCTGCGGGATGGACGTCTCGACGGAGGGCACAGAAAACATTCCTGATGAGCCCTGCGTTTTCCTGATCAAACACACGACGGCGATGGAAACATACTGGCAAATCGCGGCGCTGCCGCGCTCGTCCTGGGTGCTCAAGCGCGAGTTGCTGTGGTTACCCGTTTTCGGCTGGGCGCTCGGTCTCGTAATGAAAACCATCGCCATCAACCGCAAGGCCGGCGGCCCGGCGGTCAAACAGGTCATTGAAAAAGGCCAAGACCGAATCGCGTCTGGCATGAGCGTCTGTATTTTTCCTGAAGGCACGCGTATGCCGCCCGGCGAGACTCGGCGCTATGGCGTCAGTGGCGCGGCGCTGGCAAAGGCGGCCGGCTGTCTTATCGTGCCGGTTGCGCACAACGCCGGAGATTTCTGGCCAAAGCGCGGCCTGCGCAAGTATCCCGGCAAGATTCGCTTTTGCATAGGCCCGCCGATCGACGCAGGTGACAGGCCGCCCAAGGAAACCAACCTGCTGGCTCAGGAGTGGGTTGAAAACAAGATGGGCGAGATCAGCCGCCTTTATCAGGAGAAGGCAAATGACGCGTAATTGGATTCACGCCACTGTGGCCCTGTTGGCAGTCTCCGCCTGTACCCAGGAGCCCGCGACACCTGTCACTGGTGCAGATGCTGCTCTCGATGTTGTTACAAAGGACGCCATCGAGGCACACCTTGCGTACCTCGCCGATGACGCGCGGGAAGGCCGAATGGCGGGTGAGCCAGGCCACGAAGAAGCGGCCCGGTATGTTGCTGACCGTTTTGCGGAATTCGGCCTCGAGCCCGGTGGCGAGGACGGCTGGTTTCAACAGGTACCATTAATTTCATATCGGCTGGACCAGGAAAGCACGACGCTTATCGCGCACCGCGATGGTGAGGACGTCGAACTGCAGTACAAAGAGCACTTCACGATGTCGGGCGATAAGGTTCGTGAGGAAAACAGGGTCCGTGCCGAAGTCGTTTACGTGGGCTTTGGTGTGCATGCCCCCGAACTCGGCTACTCCGACTACGACGGCATTGACGTCGAAGGCAAAATTGTCGCGATGTTCGGCAATGCGCCGCCTGCATTTCCGCACAACGAGCGCGCCTTCTACTCTTCCGGTCGCACGAAGGCGAAAGAGGCGATCGCGAGAGGCGCCATTGGCACGGTCGGCCTGATGTCGAAACGCATTGAAGAGTACTACCCCTGGGAGCGCATCAAGGCAGAGGCCGGAACGCGCCCTGGCATGGCCTGGGTCACGCTTGCGGGTGAGGCAGCAGACTACTACCCCGAATTTCGTGGCAACGCCTTTATTAGCGTCGACGTTGCGAGGGAGTTGTTCGCTGGTACGCCCATCTCCTTCGATGCGGCGCGTGAAGCCACTGAAGGCTCAACGCCAGCCTCGACCAGCCTGGGGTTTGAAATTACCCTGGGCCAAAAAACCAAACACGAAGTCATTGCGAGTCCGAACGTTGTCGGTATCGTGCGCGGCACCGATCCCGAGCTGGCCGACGAATATGTTGTCTACAGTGCCCACCTCGACCACAACGGCATTGGCGCACCCGTGAACGACGACACGATTTACAACGGCGCCTACGACAATGCTATGGGCTCTTCTTTGATAATCGAGACGGCCAGAGTCTTTGCCGCATCGCCTGCGCGCCGCTCCATACTGTTGATTGCGGTTACCGCCGAGGAGCGCGGGCTTCTGGGCTCGGATTATTTTGCGCACTATCCGACCGTGCCGACCGAATCAATGGTGGCCAACATCAACCTGGATATGCCGCTGTTCCTTTTTCCGGTAGCCGACATAATCGCCTTCGGCGCCGAACATTCCTCGCTTGAAGCAACCGTCGAAGCCGCCATCAGCGCCGAAGGCTTCACTCTGACGCCGGACCCGATGCCAGAAGAGAATATATTCCGCCGCTCCGACCAGTATTCTTTCGTGCGCAAGGGCGTGCCGGCGGCTTTTCTGGTGCCCGGTTATACCTCGACCGACGCAAGCGTCGACGGGCAAGCCGTTGTCGTCGATCACCGCAAGCATCACTACCACCGCCCGTCTGACGATCTTAGCCGGCCCGTAGATTGGGATTCCGCTGTGCGTTTTGCGCGCGCCAACGCACGCATTGGCTACGCCATCGCCAACGACGATGCGCGTCCAACATGGAACGAAGGCGATTTCTTCGGCGAGAAGTTTGCCAGGAAACCATAACTGTAGGAGGGCCCTTAGGCCCGAACGACGATGGTTCGCGGCTAAAGCCGCTCCTACAGTTGTTGAGCTGTTTAATTACCAGATCTTGGCGCGGTCTTCCGGTGCCAGGTACAGGGCGTCTTCCTCGGCGACATTAAAAGCCTCGTAGAATTCCGGAACGTTGCGAACTGCACCATTAGCGCGATACACGGCCGGGGAATGCGGATCCGTGGCAATGCGTTTTCTCAGCTCCTCATCACGGTACTTGCGGCGCCAGACCTGACCGTAGCCGAGGAAGACGCGCTGTACGCCGGTCAGGCCGTCGATGACGGGCGCTTCTTCGCCGTTCAATGACATGTTGTAGGCGAGCAATCCAATGCTGATGCCACCAAGGTCGCCGATGTTCTCGCCAAGCGTGTACTCCCCGTTCACGCTGAGGTCGTCAAATGGTTTATAGGACGAGTATTGCTCGATCAGTTTAGCCGTGCGTTTCTCAAACTCGGCCCGGTCATCATCCGTCCACCAATTGCGCAGCACGCCATCGCCGTCAAAGCGGCTTCCGGAATCGTCGAACCCGTGGCCAATTTCGTGGCCGATGACTGCGCCAATCGCGCCGTAATTCGCGGCCTCATCCGCTTCGAGATCGAAGAACGGTGGCTGCAATATCGCGGCAGGGAAGACGATCTCATTCAAGGTCGGATTGTAGTAAGCGTTTACGGTTTGTGGCGTCATGCCCCACTCGCCGCGATCAACCGGCCCCCCCTGACGGTCCATATAGCGTTCGTACTCAGCCAATGTGGCCCGCTCGAGATTGCCGAACAGGTCATCGCCCTCGATGTCGAGTGCCGAGTAATCGCGCCATTCGTCCGGGTAGCCAATCTTTGGCGTGAACTTGGACAGCTTGTCGAGAGCCTGGACTTTCGTTTCTTCGCCCATCCACTCAAGCTCGTTGATGCTTTTCTCATAGGCGTTAATCAGATTGCCGACCAGCGTCAGCATGCGTTCCTTGGCCTCGGGCGGGAAGTGGTTTTTGACATAGACCTTGCCAACAACCTCGCCGAGGCTGCCATTGACCGTGTCCACGGCGCGGCGCCATGGCTCTTCCTGCTCCTCCGTGCCTGAAAGCGTCTTGCCATAGAATTCGAAGTTTTGCTGATCGAGCTCCGCACTGAGGTTTGCGGCCGCCGTGTTCAGGGCAACCCAGTTGAGATAGGTTTTCCACGTGCCCAGGTCGGTATCCTGGATAATCCCGTCGAGGGCGCCCATGTAGTCCGTCATTATGACGATCAGCCCGTCGAGGTTTGCCTCTGACAGGCCCAGCTGGGAGAAGTAAGCGTCCCAGTTGAAGTTCGGCATGACGCCGTTTAGTTCGGCAATCGCGACCTTGTTGTAGTTCGCCGCCCAGTTGCGGGTGTCTTCCTTTTTCATGTTCTGCTCGGCCAGGCGCGTTTCGAGCGCCATGATGGTGTCCGCCGCTGCTGCGCCGTCGCCAAGCCCGGCCAGATCGAACATTTTTTCAATATGTGCCACGTACTTGTCGCGTAGCTCGGCCGACTTGTCGTCCTCGGTCAGGTAATACTCACGATCGGGAAGGCCAAGGCCGTCCTGGAAAGCGTAAACGCCGTAGTACTCCGGGTTGCGCATATCCGGAAACTGGGCAAGCCCGAACGGCATTTGATAACCGCGTTTGGTCGCACCGGCGAAGTAGACTGCCAATTCGTCAAGGTTGGATATTCGGGCAATGCGCTCGAGCTCCGGCTGCAGCGGCGCTACGCCGCGCGCATTGCGAGCGTCCATGTTGAGATAGGACTTGTACAGGTCGCCAACCTTTTGCTCGTCGGTCCCCTTTGCGAAGTCGCCCGTTGCAGACATTTCGATGATGGCCTTGACGTCTTCCTGTGCTGCATCGCCAAGAATATTGAATGTACCGTAGTTCGATTTATCGGCCGGAATCTCGGTCTCTGCGACCCACTTGCCGTTTACATAAGCGAAGAAATCATCGCCCGGCTTAACGCTCTCATCCAGGAATGACTTGTCAATTCCCGAGTGCGGTGCGGCCGCCACCTCGCTCACTGCATCTGTCGCGGTTTCTTGCCCACACGCAGCAAGCACAAAAAGCGCCGCAGCGCCGATTAATTGTTTGTTCACAGTAATTTCCTCTTTGTGCGCGGCCCCGCGTAGATGGGGGCTGATTATTCGTACGGATCAATCCGCAATGGTAGTTGATAGACCCGCTTTTGCGAAATTAGTTTCGGCTCCCGGGCGCTTCGCCGATGCTCTCGAGCTCCGCCACCTCGGCTTCGGTCAGCGCATAGATTTTCTCAATCTGGCAGCCGCGGATTGTATCGGATCGTGCGTGTACATTGCTTGAGTCCCAGCGCTTGTCCGCAACGATTCGGGTGTTGTCATTGAGCTCGCGGCAACGACGATAGAACTGCACAAGATAGGTTTCTCTGCGCCCCTCGTAAATCAGAAACTCTTCCTCTATATCCGTCCACCGGTCGCGGCTACCTGTCGCCATCTTGGACAGCTCTTCCAGATCACGCACCTCGATGAAATCACGCACTGCCTGAGCTGTGTCCTGCGAGCTTTGTTCTGCTGCTTCATCCTGTGTGGCACAAGCCGCAAGGACTGCCATTACCAACAAAACTGTTATGCGCGTCATGTCCTCACCTCTCGTCTTGTGCAACATCGATCACCGCTCCTCAGCGTAAAGCCTCGTCACTAAAGTGGTGGCTTTTGGGTAATCCTCAAGCCATCGCTCGATATCGGCGCGCATTTCTGCCGGCATGCGCTCATGCTCGATGCGGCTTTCTTCGGCCTTGCCGCCGCCGTAGCCCTCCGCCTGCATCCACAATCCCGAGAACGCCGCAAACGCGATGTCCGTGTAGTTGATCGTGTCGCCGCCCAGAATAGATTGCCGGCCGTCGGCAAGCTGAACATCGATGCCCCCGAGTAACTCGTCGACGTACAGAACCGCCTTTGCGTAGTGCCCATCGCTAATCGAGAAGCTCCTGCGAATCAACATCGCGAGCAGTGGAAAAAGTACGCGTAGCGTGTAGCGCTGCCATGCCGGAACGCGCGGGTTATTGACCCCCCAGGCGTGCAGCGTGAGCTCCCGGTCGTGCAACAGGTGGTAGTAGACCCAAACCTGCAGATATCTGCCGTAGCGGTCCAGCTTCTTTTCAAGCGCGAGCCTTTCGGTTGATGGTTCCAGAAAAGCAGCTTTCTCGCCATGAGATGCAAAGTAGCTGCCCCACAGATAGCGCAGTATTTCCGGTGAATTCCCGATTATCGTCTGTACAATCCCCGTCCGCACTCGCAGTTGCGGCACGGACCTGCCCGTAAAATAGGCGCCCAGCGTGCCGCCGCTCTGCCGCTCGATATAGTCGATCTCGAGCCTGTCCATGCACCAGCGGACTTTCTCTACAAAATGGCTCAGCGCGATAGTCTCAAGCACTATGTCGGGGGTCTTCTCTGGCGCAAGGACGCCGCTCAGCACGGCCAGCCAGCGCCACAGAATCAACAACACGACAAGGCCGACAGTCGTAAACAGCCCCAAGCCGAACCACGCTACGAAAATCGGCAGTAGCAGCAGGAAAGTCGAGTGAAGCAGCAGTCGTTTACGAGCCATTGGTTTATTGTAGCCGCATTCCGCAAACGACACTTCAGGCAAGTGGCGAGTACACTCGCTTGCATATGCAAGTCACTATCAGACAGCACTGGATCGGGCTGTTGGGCTGGATCGCTGATCGGCCGCGCGGCTCTGCCGTTGCTGCCACACTTCTGCTCGCCCTGCTTGCCGGATTGCTACGTCCGCCGGTCATTGACGGCTCGATGGTCGATCAGTTGTCAGGCTCGAACGAGCGCCTCGATATTGCGGACCGCATCACGGCCGCAAGCGGCGATCAATCGAGGACCGCAATCATCGCTTCACCGGCGAGTGTAAGCATCGGTGAAATATTTGCGCAGCTCAACAATCTCAGGGCGGAACTATTGTCGCTCGATGACCGTATCACGCTGCGCTCGATTGATGAGGCGAGCGAGCAGCTGTTTGTCTATGACCTGAGTCGCGATGACTCGATCATCGACCTGCTACGCGTGTTGCGGGATGACGAGCAAGCAAGAACAATTATCAACCGCGATGCAACGCGCTTTCTGATTGTGGTCACGTCGCCTGAGTCGCTGGCGTTCGACGTGTTACATGTTTTGGACGATCACGCCTGGGGCCGCGCATATGTGACGAGAGCTGTGCTCGCGAATGCGCTGCTCGAGCGCGATGTTGTTGCAGGGCTTGGCAAGGACCTGCGCCTGCTGCTTCCGGTCATTGTCGGCGTCACGCTCGTTGCTCTTTTTCTCGCGTTCGGCGCCTGGCGCGCCTTGCTGTTACCTCTGTTCGCAAGCATCGCGTCTACGGTTGTTACCTTCGCGTTATTCTCGGCCACAGCAGTAACAATCAACCTGGTAACCTTGCTTGCGCTGCCAATCGTGCTGATCGTCGGCCTCGCCAACAGCTGTCATTTTCTCGCGAAGTCCGGGACTGACGCTGGCTCGAGTCACGACATCGATGCGGCCGTCCGGCTGACGCTGCAGCGCGTTGGTCCACCGTTCTTTTTTAGTACTTTGACAACCGCGATTGCTCTTGCGTCGCTCGGCCTTAATGATATTCCGCCGATCGCAAGTCTTGGGCTGCTCTCGGCCACCGCCTTGTTGCTTGTGTTTCTGCTTGTCTTGCTGGCGGCACCTCTGGCGTTGCGCTGGTACCTGGCCGGGTCGCGAAGCTCGTGGCAGGAATCCCGGCTGTTTGGCCGGCTGTCGCGATGGCTTGCCGCAGGACGTGTGCACATCAGCACAATGTTGCTTCTCGCTACGCTTGCCGGAGCTCTTTCCGTGCCCGCCCTTGCCGTCAAGTCAGAGCCAAGAGCATTCTTTCCGGACAATGCACCGTTCTCGTCCGCCCTGAAATTGTTTGAGAAAGAATTTTACGTTTTTTCGCCGTTGCGCATTCTTGTTTCGGTGGACAGCGAAGATCCCTTGTTGGCCTTGCGCCGGGCCGGCGGGGTCCGCGCGGCGCTCGCACAGCTCCCGAACATCAGCGGCGTCACAATGCAGCCCGCGGTGAATGAGAACGGTTCATTTGTTCTCAGTGCCTTGCTGACGAGCGAAGAAGACATCGCCACGGTCTTGCCGGTTCTCGATTCTGCGGCCCTCGATGACGATGTCGACATCATCTACAGCAACGCAACGCTTGTTTATGGCGACATCGACCGGCAGGCGATGGAGTCCCTGTTGCGCGCTCTCGCGTGGTCGGTGGTGCTGATTTTTGGTTCTATTCTGCTGGTCTTCAGGTCCTTTCGAGTGCTGCTAAGTGCGATGCTTGCGAACGCCGTGCCGCTGATGCTCGTGTGCGGCGCTGTCTGGCTAATCGGCAACCCGCTGAACCTCGTGACGGTTTTCGTCTTCCTGGTTGCGCTGGGCGTCATCGTCGACGACTCGATACACATCCTGTTCTGGCGTGCTGCCGGCGACACCGTTTCCGGTAGCAGTATCGAGTTCAGTGTGATCCTGAGTACGCTGATGCTTTGTCTCGGCCTGTTGCTTTGCCAGCTTAGTGACTTTCCAACGACTCGACAATTTGCCGCATTTTGCGCGCTCGCGCTCGTTGGCGCGGTGACTAGCAACCTTTCCGTTCTGCCGCTTTTGCTGCCCGCCAGCGCACCTCAATCAGACGTCGAGATTGGAGACGGTTAGTGCGTTCTTTTCGATGAATTCACGTCGCGGCTCGACCTGGTCGCCCATCAGCGTCGTAAAAATTTCATCTGCCTTGACGGCGTCTTCGATTCTCACCTGCATGAGCCGGCGCGTTTCCGGGTTGACCGTCGTATCCCAGAGCTGCTCCGGGTTCATCTCGCCAAGGCCTTTGTAGCGCTGGATCGATTGCCCGCGCCGCGCCTCGCCCATCAACCAGTCAACCGCCTCTGAAAACGCTTCGACCGCGAATTGTCTTTCGCCGCGTTTTACATGCGCCCCGGCGCCAAGCAGCCCGGAAAGTTTCCCGGCCAGCGCTATGATGTGTTTGTACTCGTTGGTGTCAAAAAACTCTCTCGGCAAATAACGCGTAGCACCGACGCCGTGTTGAACTTTCGTTATCCCAATGCGCACGCCCTCGCCGTCTTCGTCGCCACGATCGAGCTCCGCCGAATATGTCCCGCCATTGCCAACCTGCACACGATCGCCATTGCTCTTTGGCAAAGCTTTGGAAAACGCCTTTGTCCAGGTGTCGAGTTTGTCGAGATCGTCGCTCAGGCCCGCGCTCACTTCCGGCAGCGCGCTTATCGCCCGCAACACAGCCTCGTCGTAGCGCCCGGACAGGCGCGCAATAATTGCTTCGACGGCGATGTGTTCATTCGCCAGAGTTTCGAGCGCTGCGCCCGACAAGGCGGGCGCCTCTTTGTTGACATGAAGTCCGGCGTTTTCCAGCGCCGAATTCAACAAGTAACCGTTCAGCTCCGCATCGTCCTTGACGTACACCTCTTGCTTGCCGCGCTTGATCTTGTAGAGCGGCGGCTGCGCTATGTACACGTGCCCGCGCTCAATGAGCTCCGGCATTTGTCTGTAGAAAAACGTCAGCAACAAAGTACGAATGTGTGAGCCATCGACGTCGGCGTCAGTCATGATAATGATGCGGTGATAACGAAGCTTGTCTGCATCGAAGTCATCGCGCCCGATGCCGCAGCCAAGCGCTGTGATCAGGGTGCCCACCTCGACCGATGACAACATCTTGTCAAAGCGCGCTTTCTCGACATTGAGGATTTTGCCCTTGAGCGGCAGGATCGCCTGAGTGCGGCGGTCACGTCCCTGCTTGGCCGAACCGCCCGCCGAGTCACCCTCGACCAAGAACAGCTCGGACAGCGCCGGGTCTTTTTCCTGGCAGTCGGCGAGCTTGCCCGGGAGTCCCGCTATGTCCAGCGCGCCTTTGCGCCGCGTCATCTCGCGAGCCTTGCGGGCCGCGTCTCGAGCCCGGGCCGCGTCAACTATTTTCGAAACGATCGCCTTGGCTTCCTGCGGGTGCTCGAGCAGATACTCTTCCAGCCGGCCGGCCATCGCCTGCTCGACAATGCCTTTAATTTCAGATGAAACTAATTTGTCCTTGGTCTGTGACGAGAACTTCGGATCTGGCACTTTGACCGACAACACGGCCGTTAGCCCCTCGCGGGCATCGTCGCCCGATGGCGTAAATTTGTCCTTCTTGCCGCTGAGCTCTTTTTCGATGTAGGTGTTCAGCGTGCGGGTCAGTGCCGTACGAAACCCAGCCAGGTGCGTGCCACCATCGCGCTGCGGAATGTTGTTCGTGTAGCAGAACATGTTTTCCTGATAGCCATCATTCCATTGCAGCGCCGCCTCAATGCCAACATCGTCTTTCATTCCTGAAAAATGAAACACCTCGCTATGGATCGGCGTCTTGTTTCTGTTCAGATGTTCGACGAAGGCCCTGATGCCGCCCTCATACTCGAAGACATCTTCTTGCTCATCACGCTCATCTACGAGATGTATGAGCACGCCTGAATTGAGAAACGACAGCTCGCGCAAGCGCCGGGCGAGAATGTCGTAATGGAATTCGATATTCGTGAAGGTTTTGCTGCTGGGCTTGAAGCGGAGCGTCGTGCCCGTACGGTCAGTCTCGCCAACCTCGGCAAGCGGCGCCTTTGGTTCGCCGTGCTCGTATTCCTGCTGGTAGGTCTTACCGTCGCGATGAATTGTCAACACGAGGTGCTCGGACAAGGCGTTGACCACAGAGACGCCGACGCCGTGCAGACCACCAGAGACTTTGTAGGAGTTGTCGTCGAATTTGCCGCCCGCGTGCAGCACGGTCATGATTACCTCTGCCGCCGAAAGACCTTCTTCGGGGTGCAGGTCGACCGGAATGCCGCGTCCGTCGTCAGTAATGGTTACCGACTCATCCGCGTGAATCGTGACCGTGATCGTATTGCAATGGCCCGCCAGCGCTTCGTCGATCGAGTTATCGACGACCTCAAAAACCATGTGGTGCAGACCGGTGCCGTCATCGGTGTCACCAATGTACATGCCCGGGCGCTTTCGAACGGCCTCAAGGCCCTTTAAAACCTTGATATTGCTGGAAGTATATTCGGATTCGTCGGTCATTCCGTGTCCTCGGATAATAACCGGCCTATTGTAGCAAACAGGGCCCCTGAAAGTATCCCCAAATGCTTATTTTTTAACGAATTATTGTGCTTTTAAGAAACCCTTTCGAGCGCCCCGCGTTCCACGTGGAACAGCGCCGCATTTTGACCAAAAAGCCTGGTCTCCGGCGCCAGGCTCGTGGCGATCACCTGGCTGCCGAGATTGCCGACACGGCGCATTAGCCGTGCCAGAGAATCCGCATCAAGCTCGGCCGCCGGATCGTCGAGCAGCAGTAACAGCGGTCGCTCGAGAGCCGTCTGTGCCGTTTCTGTAGCCGCAAGAACCATCGCACAGGCGAGCAGTTTTTGCTGGCCTCGGGAAACGAGTTTGCGCGCCTGTCGCTCATCGTAGATTAGTTTGAGGTCGGCCCGGTGCGGGCCCGCTTGTGTGCTCCCGTGCTGCACATCTCTTTCAAGACCAGACTCCAGGGCCCCGAGCAGCGAACCCTCCTCTTTCCAGCCGGCCCGATATTCGAATCGAACCTCACTTCCTAGCAGGTCAAGGCCAGCCTCTTCCAGCCCGTCAGCGGCAACCTCAAGCGCCAGGCGCCGCGCTGCATCAAGCTGCTCCGCCAGCTCCACGAATTCCGCGTTCCAACCACTGATTGTTGCCGCCGCAGCGCCGGACCGCAACGCCGCGTTGCGCTGTTTGAGCGCCCGGCGAAACCGCCGCCAGGTCCTCAGAAAGTCGTGTTCCACGTGAAACGCGATCCAGTCAAGGTAGCGCCGCCTTTGGTCCGGGGCACCACCAACGAGGTCGTGAACGTCGGGATCTATGATCTGTAATGGCAGCGCCGTGGCCAGCGCTGCTGCCCCGCCGTCCCCATCGCCGTCGATCCGCACCTCCAGCCCGTCCGTGCTGTTGCGAACGCCGACACTGCTTGCCCTGCCCCCATCGCTCACGCGACCAAAAAGCACAAACTCTCGCTCCCCGTGTCGAATCAGGTTTGTTGTCGCTGCCCCACGAAACGACTTGCCGCGCCCGAGGTACGCCAGGGCCTCGAGCACGCTTGTCTTGCCGGAGGCGTTTGCCCCGTAGATCAGATTGAAATTTGGATCCGCATCGAACTCGATTTTCGCGAGGCAGCGAAAGTCCTTCGCCGAAAACTGCTCGATTGGCACGTCGCAGCGGTCGCGCCGCTGCTACAGGCGCATCGGCATTACAACGAACTTGCTATCGTCTTTGCCTGGCTGACGAATCAGGCAGCTCGAATTACCATCCAGTACCGACAGCGTGACTTCATCACCATCCACCGCGCCGAGCGCGTCTAACAGGTAATTCACGTTGAAGCCGATTTCGATGTCTTCACCACTGTAAGTGACCTCGAGCTCCTCTTCGGCCTCTTCCTGCTCCGGGTTGTGCGCCTGCATCACAACTCCGCTATCACGGATAATCAGCCGAATTCCCCGATACTTCTCATTCGAAAGAATTGCCGTGCGCTGCAAAGCACCTTTGAATGCGGCGCGATCGGCTGTGAGCTCATTGCTCGACTCCTTTGGAATAACCCGGTCGTACTCCGGAAATCGGCCATCGATCAGCTTTGATGTGAAGCGGATACCATCGAGCTGAATACGAACATGGTTTGGCCCGAGCTCTATATTTACGGCCCCCTCACCCGTCATCAGTCGTTGCAGCTCCAGCACGCCCTTCCGCGGCACGATAACCTGCTGCTCGTCCAGCGACCCACCAAGCTCTGCCTGACAAAGCGCAAGACGGTGCCCGTCGGTTGCAACCGCCCGGAGATGTGCCCCGCCTGTCTCAAGCAGCATCCCGTTAAGGTAATACCGAACGTCCTGCTGGGCCATCGAGAAATGCGTCTTTTCGATAAGCCGCCCCAAGACCTCCTGGTTCACGGCAATAGTCTGGCCCGCCTTGATGTCTTCCACGGTCGGGAATTCCGCGGCTGGCAACGTCGCCAGGCTGAATTTGCTCCTGCCTGAACGAACGACAAGCTTTTCGCCGCTGACACTCATATCAATGTCCGACCCCTCTGGCAGCGCCCTGCAGATATCGAGAAGCTTGCGTCCGGAGACCGTAATTTCCCCGGCTGCTTCTATAGCAACCTCCGCCTGAGCAACGAGTTCCACCTCAAGGTCCGTCGCTGTTACTAGCAGGTCGTTGCCTTTCGCGACTAAAAGCACGTTTGACAAGATCGGCATCGTTTGCCGGCGTTCAACAACACCGATTACGGCTTGCAGGGGCTTTAACAGCACGTCCCGAGCTGCGCTTAACTTCATAGATTCCACCTGTTAATAAATATTGGATACCATTAGTTTATTGTTATTATTAGGCCAGCCTATCCCTGTGGATAACTTTTTAAATACCAATAAAAACAATAAGTTACAATAAAAAATCACCTCGACAACCCGGTGAGTCAACCGCTTACCGCCTGTGTGTAGCCTGTGGATACTTTGACCAACACAGTTTGTCCACCACTTATCCACACTATCCTGTCAAAGTTCTTAACAAATTCAAATAATCGTCGTCAATACGCTTATCCGTTTCACGCAAGGCCTCGATACGACGGCAGCCGTGCAACACGGTTGTATGGTCACGACCACCAAAAGCATCACCAATTTCCGGCAAGCTGTGATTGGTGAGCTCTTTTGATAAGGCCATTGCGACCTGCCGCGGCCGGGCAATCGACCGGCTGCGCCGTTTCGACAACAGGTCACCGACGCGAATCTTAAAGTAGTCAGCGACAGTTTTTTGTATGTTTTCAATAGAGACCAGCCGCGCCTGTAGCGCCAGTAAGTCTCTAAGTGCTTCCTTGGCGAAATCCAGGTTAATCGGCCGCTCTGTAAACCGGGAGTTTGCTATTACACGCCGCAAAGCGCCTTCAAGCTCACGAACATTGGAGCGGATACGTTTGGCTATAAAAAACGCGACCTCCTCGGGCAGTTCAACACCCTCAGCCGCGGCTTTACTCATAAGGATTGCCACGGACGTTTCAAGCTCCGGCGGCTCGATTGCCACGGTAAGCCCCCAACCGAAGCGCGATTTAAGTCGCTCCTCCAGGCCGTTGACTTCTTTCGGGTAACGGTCACAAGTCAATACGATCTGGCGCTGGCCTTCCAGCAGCGCATTGAAAGTGTGAAAGAACTCTTCCTGTGACCGCTCCTTGCCGGCGAAAAACTGAATATCATCAATCAACAAAGCATCGAGGGAGCGGTAGGTCCGCTTGAAATCAGAAATCGTATTGTGCTGAAGGCCGCGCACCATGTCGCCGACAAAGCGCTCCGAGTGAACATAGGCAACACGCGCCTTCGGGTTTTGTTCGAGCATCGCATTGCCCACGGCATGCATCAGGTGCGTTTTGCCAAGGCCAACACCACCATAAATAAACAGCGGGTTATACGACGTGCCGGGATTCTGACCGATCTGGGTGGCGGCCGCCTTGGCCAGCTGGTTGCTCTTGCCCTCGACAAAACTCGCAAACGTAAAAGACGAATTCAGTCGAGACTCGACCTGCATTGGACCGGGCTGACTCGACACAACGGGCTTGGGTCTCGGGCGACCGACGGGCGCGGCGCTTATTTGCCGCGAGCCGACCTCGACAACAAGCTCCGCGGAGGCGTCCTGCGTGTCGACGATCTCGAGGATTCTCTCGATGTAGTGTTTTTGCAACCAGTCGACGACGAAGCGGTTGGGCGCGAGAAGCCGTAAGACGGGACCATCCTCGACGGCCTGCAGCGGCCGGATCCAGGTATTAAAATCCTGCTCGGGCAGCTCCGCCTGAAGATCACGGACGCATCGATTCCAGAGCGTCATCTCGGCTGCCAATTGAGTCCCCAAAAAATGATCGATTTGCTTTATTTGAATGAAGACCGGGCAGTCTATACCGTCTGCTTAAGCGCCGCCAGACGGGCCTGACAATACGGCCTTCCGCTACATCAGCCCAGTGTTTGCGGGCGTCTATTGACACTGTCAGGGCATCTGCGTACTCTTGCCGCCCTTCCGGATTGCAGGTCATTGAGCGGCCTGCGGAAAACCAGGTACCAGGCAAATGAAACGTACGTATCAGCCAAGTAAAATCAAGCGCGCACGCACGCACGGGTTTCGCGCCCGTATGGCGACGAAAGCAGGGCGCCTTGTTTTGAAGCGCCGCCGCGCGAAAGGCCGCGCCAAGCTCACGCCCTGACTGTTGGCTCAGTCGCCAGCGACAACACCTCCGTCTTGGCTGGCAGCTCACTTTACCGGCTCCAAAAAGAAAAGCGGCTGCTTGATGCTGCCGCGTTTGGGCGCGTGTTTAAAAAACCAACACGCAGCCGCGACAAATGGTTTACGGTGCTTTGTAGAGAGAACGAGAAGGATGTTGCCAGGCTTGGCTTGGCGATCTCAAAAAAGAACTGCCGGCAAGCAACAGGCAGGAACAGGATTAAACGCGTTGTCAGAGAGTCATTTCGGCAACACCAGGCTGAGCTGGGCGGGCTTGACGTCGTTGTGATAAATCAGTCCGCGGCCGGCATCGCCGACAATCAACAATTGTTTGCCAGCATGGCTGGACATTGGCAACAATGCCGACAGGCCAAAGGTGCCGTCGGCGCGCAGGAAAAAAAGTAATGGATAACCAACGACTGCTGACTTGGGCGTTTTTCGGAATGATCGCGTGGCTTACGTACCAGGCCTGGATGCAAGACTATGGCCCGCAGCCCGTCGTCGAACCGGTGACGACGACGGCCCCAGGCGCCGAACAACCAGCCGTCAGCCTTCCCGAGCTGGCTGACCCGGGGCCCGACGAGATCGGGGCGCCCGATGTAATACCGACTGTTGATGTGCCGGCCGAAGCCAGCCAGACGACGACCGCGCCAGCTATTCGTGTAGCAACGGATGTTTTCGAGCTCGAGATAAGTACGCAGGGCGGCACGCTGCAACACGCGGCGCTTTTGAATTATCCGGTGGCCAAAGATCGACCGGACGAACTCATCGAGCTGCTGAGCACAGAGATAAATGAGCTCGGAGTGATCCAGTCCGGCTTGCGATCGGCGGGCGAGGGGGCCGAGGCGAATCATCGCGCGACCTTCGCGAGCCCGCAGTCGAGCTTTGCGCTGGGCAGTGCTGACGAGTTGGTTGTGCCGCTGACCTGGAGCGATGGCGCCGGGCTTGTTGTGGAAAAACGCTTTCACTTCAAACGCGGTAGTTACGCAGTCATTCTTGAACAAGAGATCACGAACAATGGCGACCAGGCGTGGCGCGGCGCTGAATATGCACAGCTCCTGCGGCGCTCGTTCGAGCAAAAGCGCTCGATGTTCGACGTCGACTCATATTCGACCGACGGCCCAATTATTTACGACGGTGAAAAATCCGAGAAACTCGACAGGGGCGACCTCCTGGAAGAAGGGCCATATGCCTTTGCCTCGGAACAAGGCTGGATCGGCGCGATTCAGCATCACTTTGTTAGCGCTGTGGTTCCCGAGTCGGGAACGACGCAACGCTATAACGTCTCTGTTCGCAACAATGTATCAACGGCCAGCGCCATTGGCGCGGCCGCAGTTGTGCAGCCTGGTGAGAGCGCGGTTTTCACGACGACACTGTTCGTCGGCCCAAAACTACAGGCGCAACTTGAAGACATCGACCCGAGCCTGAAGCTGACAGTTGACTACGGCTGGCTAACAATTTTGTCGCAACCGCTGTTTTGGTTGTTAGGCAAGGCTTACGGAATCTTCGGTAACTGGGGCGTCGCGATCATTGCCGTGACCTTTCTGATCAAGCTGGTGTTCTACAAGCTGACGGAGTCCAGCGGCCGATCAATGGCGAAGATGCGCAATCTGCAGCCACGCCTGAAAGCGCTGCAAGAGCGCTATAAGGATGATCGGCAGCAGCTGAGCCAGGCAATGATGGAGCTGTATAAGAGGGAAAAGGTCAATCCGGCCGCCGGCTGTTTGCCAATCCTGATACAGATGCCCTTCTTTCTCGCTTTTTACTGGGCGCTGCTCGAGAGCGTCGAAATGCGCCAGGCGCCGTTCGCGCTATGGATCACCGACTTGTCGGTGCGCGACCCGTTCTTTATCTTGCCGCTGATCATGGGTGCGGCGATGTTTTTCCAGCAAAAACTCAACCCGCAGGTCGGTGATCCCGTCCAGGTGAAGGTGATGCAGGTCATGCCGATTATCTTCACGGCGTTTTTTGCGTTCTTCCCGGCGGGCCTTGTTCTTTACTGGGTTACCAACACGCTGCTGTCGATCGCCCAGCAATGGAAAATTAACAAAGTGGTTGAGGCTGAAGCCAAGCAGAAAACGGCTGGCAAGAAGCCCAAAAGCAACAAGCAAGAATAGCCCGCCGCTGCAGACCCCTGACCATGGACACGATTGTCGCAGCCGCCACGCCGCCCGGAATTGGTGGCGTCGGCATTGTGCGCGTTTCCGGCGCCGCCGCGGAGCACGTCGCCCGGCGCATGCTTGGAAGCCTGCCAGAGCCGCGTACGGCGACGCGCCGGACCTTCCTCGACAAGCGCGGCCGGAAACTCGACACAGGGTTGGCGCTGTATTTTCCGGCGCCGGCATCGTTTACGGGTGAATCCGTTCTCGAGTTGCATGGACACGGCGGGCCGGTCGTTATGGCCCTGCTGGTCGATGCAGCCGTCGAGCTGGGGGCACGACTGGCTGGGCCCGGCGAGTTCACGAAGCGCGCGTTTCTTAATGACAAGCTCGACCTTGCACAGGCCGAAGCGATTGCGGACCTGATTGGCAGCGGGACGGCGCAGGCCGCAAGGGCAGCGCTGCGATCATTGTCGGGCGCTTTTTCGGCAGCGGTCGGCTCACTGGCCGAGCAGCTCGTGCGTTTGCGTATGCATGTTGAAGCCGCAATCGACTTTCCGGAGGAGGAGATTGATTTCCTGGATGACGACGCAATTCTGGCGAGCATTGATCAATGTGGACGCGGATTCGATGCTCTTAAGGGCCAGGCAAGAATTGGTCGCGTGCTACGAGACGGTTACCGGGTCGTGATCGTTGGCAAGCCAAATGCCGGCAAGTCGAGCTTGTTGAATCGCTTGAGCGGAGAAGAGACCGCAATCGTGACCGAGGTTGCAGGTACGACACGGGATGTGCTGCGTGAGCAAATCAATATAGATGGGCTGGCGGTCGAGCTTGTCGATACAGCAGGTTTGCGAGACGACCCTGACCGAATTGAAGAAGAGGGCATACGTCGGGCGCGCGAGGCCCTGAAGAGCGCCGACGCGGTTTTATGGATTCAGGACGCGAGCGAGGCGAGCGAAACAGAAATTGGCGAAGAGGTTCCCAATGGGGCCGAAGTCATTGTTGTACGCAACAAGATCGATCTCACAGATGACCGTCCCGGCATGTCCAGCAATGCACAATTGACAATTAATTTGTCGGCAAAAACCGGCACAGGAATTGACGCCCTGCACGAGAGACTTCGTAAGTCAGCGGGCTACAGAAATCTCGGCGAAGGGGCTTTCACGGCGCGCAAGCGCCACATCGACGCACTCAATCGTGCAGCTGAACACTTCGCTATGGGCCGCAAGGCGCTGGAAGAGGCTCGAGCGGGTGAGTTGCTGGCAGAAGAGCTGCGTCTGGCGCAAGAGGCGCTAGGAGAAATCACCGGGGCCGTGTCTTCGGATGATCTTCTTGGCCGCATCTTCGCCGATTTTTGCGTCGGCAAATGACAGCACTCAGGGCCTGAAGCGCGGCTCGGTGATCGCAATCTCGGTTATCGGGCCAAACTTCGCGACGTCTTCGCGAATCAGCTCAGCGTC